>Ga0105242_10005275_pt1 | contig 9978 bp, 10 predicted proteins | sample KBSM24metaG_FD_81521 | JGI IMG/M metagenome (GOLD analysis project Ga0105242, IMG submission 81521) | Miscanthus rhizosphere microbial communities from Kellogg Biological Station, Michigan, USA - KBS M2-4 metaG | ecosystem: Host-associated > Plants > Roots > Rhizosphere > Soil | place: Michigan... | reverse complement strand
TCCGCCTGCTGGTGGTGGGCGACCAGCTGGTCGCCGCCGCCCGGCGCGACCCGCCCCAGGTGCTGGGCGACGGCGAGCGCACGGTGCGCGACCTGGTGCATCTGGTCAACCTCGACCCTCGCCGGGGCGAAGGCCATGCCACCTCGCTCACCAAGATCCGGCTGGACGACATCGCCGTCGCCCGCCTGGCGCTGCAGGGACTCACGCCCGACTCCGTGCCCGCCAAGGGCCAGCGCGTGATCCTGCGCAACAACGCCAACCTTTCCACCGGCGGCACCGCCACCGACGTGACCGACGACGTCCACCCCGACGTGGCCGCGCGCGCCGTGGCCGCCGCGCAGATGGTGGGACTGCACATCTGCGGCGTGGACATGGTGGCCGAAACCGTGCTGCGCCCGCTCGAAGAGCAAGGCGGCGGCTTCGTGGAAGTCAACGCCGCGCCCGGCCTGCGCATGCACCTCGCGCCCAGCTACGGCAAGCCGCGCAACGTCGGCCAGGCCATGGTGGACAAGCTCTTCGCCCACGGCCAGGACGGGCGCATCCCCACCGTGGCCGTCACCGGCACCAACGGCAAGACCACCACGGCGCGCCTGATCGCCCACCTGTTCTCGGCCCAGGGACTGCGCGTGGGCATGACCAACACCGACGGCGTCTATGTGAACGGCCACCAGATCGACAGCGGCGACTGCTCCGGCCCCAAGAGCGCCCGCAACGTGCTGCTGCACCCCGAGGTGGACGCGGCCGTGTTCGAGACCGCGCGCGGCGGCATCCTGCGCGAAGGCCTGGGCTTCGACCGCTGCTCGGTCGCCGTGGTGACCAACATCGGCGCGGGCGACCACCTGGGCATGAACTACATCAACACGGTCGAGGACCTGGCGGTGCTCAAGCGAGTGATCGTGCAGAACGTCTCGCCCGACGGCTATGCGGTGCTGAATGCTGCCGACCCCATCGTCGCGGCCATGGCCTCGGCCACCACCGCCAAGGTGATCTACTTCGCCAGCGACCGGCACCACCCGGTCATGGCCACGCACCGCGCCCAGGGCCACCGCTCGGTCTATATCGATGGCGACGGAGAATCCATCGTCGCGGCCGAAGGCTCCTGGCGCGAGACCATCCACCTGCGCGACGTGCCGATCACCCAGGGCGGCAAGATCGGCTTCCAGGTCGAGAACGTGATGGCCGCCGTGGCCGCCGCCTGGGGCGTGGGCCTGCCGTGGCAGACCATCCGCCGGGGCCTGTCGGGCTTCGTGAACGACAGCGACAACGCGCCCGGCCGCTTCAACGTGATGGACTTCGGCGGCGCCACCGTGATCGCCGACTACGGCCACAACCCCGACGCCATGCGCGCGCTGGTGCAGGCGGTGGACGCCATGCCCGCCAAGCGCCGCAGCGTGGTCATCAGCGGTGCGGGCGACCGGCGCGACGAGGACATCCGCGAGCAGACCGCCATCCTGGGCGCCGCGTTCGACGACGTGATCCTCTATCAGGACGCGGCCCAGCGCGGCCGCGCCGACGGCGAAGTGATGGCGCTGCTGCGCGAAGGCCTGGGCGAAGCCGCGCGCACCCAGCATGTCGAAGAGATCCGCGGCGAATTCATCGCCATCGACACCGCGCTGGACCGCCTGCAGCCGGGCGACCTGTGCCTGGTGCTGGTGGATCAGGTGGAAGAAGCCCTGGCCCATCTGGCGCGCCGCTGCGCCGAGTCGGCCCCCGCCGCCTGACGAGGAGATGCAGAACATGCCCCGCACCACCACCCCGCGTGCCGTCGCCCTGGCACTGGCCCTGGCCGGCGCCGCCCTCTCGGCCCAGGCCGGAGCGGACACCATCGGCACCGTGGACACGGCCTTCAAGCTCCTGGGCCGCGACCACGACATCATCGTGGAGGCCTACGACGATCCGGCCGTGCAGGGCGTGACCTGCTACGTCTCGCGCGCCCGCACCGGCGGCATCAAGGGCTCGCTGGGCCTGGCGGAGGACAAGTCCGAAGCCTCCATCGCCTGCCGCCAGACCGGGCCGCTGAGCTTCGCCAAGGCGCCGCTCAAGAAGCAGGAAGAGGTGTTCAGCGAACGCACCTCCATCCTGTTCAAGCGGCTGCGCGTGGTGCGCATGGTCGATCCCCAGCGCAACACGCTGGTCTATCTGAGCTATTCCGACCGGCTGATCGACGGCTCGCCGCAGAACAGCGTCACCGCCGTGCCGGTGGACCGGGCGATGCGGATCCCGCTGAGCAAGTGATGGACTGACCGCCTGGCGACCAGCGGTCTTACCCAGGCGGGGCGTGCAGGCCGACGCAGTTGCCTTCCGTATCCTCGATTTCGGCCACGGCCCCGAACGAGCCGACCTGGGTTTCAGGATAGATCACTCGGCCGCCCGCCCGAACGGCGCGGAGCAAAGCGGCCTGAAGGTCATGCACATCAAAATAGATTCGTGCACCGGATGTTCCTGGAACATAGCTCTCGCCCTTCGCCAGCGCGCCGCTCGCGCCTGGATGCTCCTCGTCGTGCGGAAAAAAGGCCATGTCGTTGCCGTCCACGTGATCCCGCGTGAATGAGCAACCGAACACCGCGCTGTAGAAGGCGATCGCCCGGTCCATATCGTCCACCGGGATCTCGAAGTACGAAACCGGGTTCATGATGGCGAAAACTGGAGTTGCAGTACCGCGCAGCGCCTAGGGGCTGGCTGGCGCAATCATCGCCATGAACTCAGGACCGGTCATGTTCTTCGTCGCTTCGGCAAAGGAATAGCTGGTCGGCTTCTCGTCCACGAAAATCTGCGATGCCAGTGCGAAGGTCGAGGGGTCGTCGAAGGCCTGCACGGAGACGGCATGGTGCGCCCCGTCCTTCGACCGCCACATGAGCGTGCTGCCGCACTGCTTGCAGAAGCACCGCTCACCCCATCCGGAGGACGAATAGACGCCGAGGTACTTCGAGTCCTCCAGGCAGACGGCCTCGGCCTCCACCGCCAAGAACACACCTCCGGACCAGCGGCGGCACATCGAACAATGGCAGGCCCCCATTTCGCGGGCGCCGAGCGTCGCGCGGAATCGGACGGCGCCGCAAAGACATTGCCCCGGCTCTTCGGTACGTGTTGCACTCATTGCAAGCATCTCCGTCAATGGAAAAACGGCGCTCCCCACATCTGGCACGGGCAGACCCCCATGAATTGAAAACCGCGAACATCCCGCACCGGCCCGGCCGACAAGGGTGTGCGCTGTAGAGCAACGATGGTAGCGCGCCTTCCCGACGCCGCAAACCGGTCAGGACGCCCGTAAAGGGCGGCAGAAGGGGGAAGCGCCAGTGGAGACCGAACCGCTGATTGCTCGCGCGACGCACGCCCCTCTCAGGCACGAGCGAGCCCGAGCCCGGGGGCCGCGCTCACCCCTGCGCCGCGATCTGCCGCAGCGCCTGCTCGAACACCTCCACCGGTTGGCCGCCCTGGATGAGGTGGCGCTGGTTCACGATGACGGCCGGCACCGAATGGATGCCGTGCTGCTGGAAGAACGCCTCGCGCTCGCGCACCGCGTCGGCGAATTCGTCCGAAGCCAGCACCGCCCGGGCGCGTTCCACGTCCAGGCCCACTTCGCCCGCCAGATGCAGCAGCACGGCGTGATCGCCGGGGTTCAGACCTTCGGTGAAGTAGGCGCGGAACAGCGCGTGCTTGAGCGCCGCCTGGCTGCCGGGCGCGCCCTCCTCCCCGGCCCAGTGCAGCAGCCGGTGCGCATCGAAGGTGTTGTAGATGCGGCTGCGCTGGCCCATGTTGAAGGTGAAGCCCAGCTCCGCTCCGCGCTGGGTGATGGCGGCACGGGTCTGCTGCGACTGCTCGGGCGTGGCGCCGTACTTTTCCATCAGATGCTCGCCGATGTCCTGGCCTGCGGGGCCCATCTGCGGGTTCAGTTCGAACGGCTGGAAACGCAGGTCCAGCGCCACCTCCCCCTGCAGCCGGCCCGCGGCCTGCTCCAGCGCATGCAGGCCGATGGCGCACCACGGGCAGGACACGTCGGAGACGAAGTCGATGGTCAAGGTCTGGGGTGTGGCGGCGTTCATGCGACAGGCTCCTGCAGAGGCGAAAGCCGCCATGGTAGGCCCGCCGCAATGCCCGCGCAGCGGGCAGGACAGCGGGCGCCTCGCTGCAGGTGCTCGGAACGTTGCGCGCAGGGCCCGCACAGCGTTGCGGGGCGTGCCGTGGAAGTTGCCGCCCGTGGCATATCCCACGGCTTGGTAGTGGACCCGGTCGAACACGTTGTCGACGTTGAGCTGCAGCGTCCAGCGCGGGTCGATGCGGTACTGCACCATGGCATTCCACACGGCGTGGGCACCTTGCGCGAAGTGGTAGCGGCCCGCTTCGTTCCCTCCGGCGTCGTACAGCGTGCCTTCCACCGGATGGCGGCTCTGGAGGTGGGCGCTATCGCCGATCTTCCATGCCCCTGACGAGCCGGGCAGCGCGTAGGCCGTGGGCAGCTTGAGCAGGTGCTTGGGCGTGATGCTGCTAGACGGGCCGCCGGTGCTCTTGTCCTTGGTCTGCGCGAAGGTATAGCCCGCTGCGATCTGCCAGCCGGGACGGAGCTCCCCGCCGATCTCCGCATCGAAGCCGCGGCTCGTCACCTTGCCCTGGGGCAGGCAGCAGCATGCACGTGGCCCCCGCCGGCGCAGCCAGCCATGATGGTTTCGGCATGCAGGGCGGAGACTTCACGGCACAGGGCGCAGCGGGCGGAAGGCATGGCGGCCCCCAGGGGCCAGGCAGCAAGTGCAGGGCCTCGTCGGGTTGCCCTACCATGCGGGGGCCATCATGACTGCCGATCTTTTCGCTGCTGCCGGCGCATCGCCTCTGCACCTCGCGCTGGGCCGGCAGGCCGTGCTGCTGCATGGAGCGGCACTGGTGCAGGCGCCTGCGCTGTGGGCCGCGGTGCAGGCGATCACGCGCCACGCGCCCTGGCGCCACATGGAAACGCCCGGCGGCCGTGCCATGTCGGTAGCGACGACCTGTTGCGGAGCGCTCGGCTGGATCAGCGACCGGCGCGGCTATCGCTATGTGGACCGCGACCCGATGACGGGGCAGCCGTGGCCGCCCATGCCGGCTGCGTTTCTGGATGTGGCGCGGGCGGCGGCGGAGCAAGCAGGGTTCGAAGCCTTCGAGCCGGACGCCTGCCTCATCAACCGCTACGCGCCCGGCACGCGCCTGTCGCTGCACCAGGACCGCGACGAACGGGACTTGGCGGCCCCCATCGTCTCGGTATCGCTCGGGCTGCCCGCCACCTTCCTATGGGGCGGCCTTGCCCGCAGCGACAAGGCATGGCGCGCACAGCTGTCGCACGGGGACGTGGTGGTGTGGGGCGGCGTGGACCGGCTGCGCTTCCACGGCGTGGCGCCGGTGTCCCGGGGAGTCCACCCGCTCACCGGGCCCTGGCGGATCAACCTCACCCTCCGCAAGGCGGGCTGAAATTTGCCATTCTCTTGACAGCTGACGACGCCTGTTTCACCCGTGCCAGCCCCCCGCCACTGCCGGGAGCGCAGGCCTATCGGGCCTGACGCTGACCCCGCTGTGGTTCGGGCCCGTCGGTAGACAGCGCCAGCGACGAGTGATGCGGCAGCTCGAAGCCACGCGACGGGTCCTGCACGGCCCAGGCGAGGATCTTGGGCGCCTCGGTGGCGACGGTGCCGAAGATCGTGGCGAAGGCCACGTCGGCGGCGTCGCGGCCGGTGGCCAGGCGGATCATGCCCATGGGGATGGCCGTGCCCGAGGGGTCGAACAGGTACCAGCGGCCGCCCAGATAGGCTTCGACGTAGGCATGGAAGTCCGGCGGACCCAGTGCGGGGTCGGCGCCGTAATCGGTGCCGGTGACGAAGCGCGCCGGAATGCTCAGCGCGCGGCAGATGGCGATCATCAGGTGGGCGAAGTCGCGGCACACGCCCATGCGCTGCACGAAGGTGTCGAGCGCCGAGGTGGCCGAGGTCGAGGTGTTGGAGCGGAACTCCACGTGCCCGTGGACCCAGTCCCGGATGGCCTGCACGCGGCTGTAGCCCTGCCAGAGGTGGCCGAACTCGCGGAAGGCCAGCGTGGTCAGCTGGTCGGACTGGCAATAGCGGCTGGGGTAGATGTACTGCAGCACGTCATCGGGCAGTTCGCGCACGGGCACCTCGGGGATGCGGGCGGGGTCGGCCACGTCGTGGCGCATGTCCACCGTGGCGGCATAGGCCAGCTGCAACGGCCCGGGGCCCGCATGCAGGCGCAGGCAGCGCGTGCCGGTGACCGGGTCGACCGAGAGCTGGCTGGGCACGGGAACGCTTGCGGAGCCCTGCTGCTGGGTGATGACCAGGGTTTCGTCCTGCACCGTCTGGTGCCGGGTGTGCGCCGCGTGGATGTTGAAAAGGAAATCGCCGCCCGGGCCGTTCACGGTGTAGGCCAGGTCCACTTGCAGTTTGATTCGGATCATAGGAGGGGCGTCGCAGTCTCTGTCGATGCCAGGCCATGCAAGACGCACGCCATCGAGGCAGAAGTGCAGTATGTGGCCTACAGCGGCGAGGGCCTGTCGGCAGAAGCCGTCAGGCCGCGCAGGACCACCCTTTCCCCCTGGGGCCGGGCCTTTGTCCTACAAGGTTGCCAGACAAAGCCGCAGAAGATCGATCGGTTGCCCCGCACAACGCCGGGCCAGAGCGCTCCCCGGTCCCAATCCACCTCTCGACACGGCCGCCGAAGCGTTCACCCAGCCCTTCCCAACCCATTACCAGCGCCCTGCCGCTGCCTGCATGACACCCCTGCGCCTCCTGTACGTCGAAGACAACTGCGAACTGCGGGATGCCATGAGCCTGCTGCTGGAAAGCGATGGCCGCCAGATCATCACCTGCGCCACGGCCGAGGAGGCGCTGAGGCTCGACGCCCTGGCGCCTTTCGACCTGGTGATCTCCGACGTAAGCCTTCCCGGCATCTCGGGCGCGGAGCTGGCGCGCAAGCTGCTGGCCCAGGACAGCCGGCGCTGGCTGGTGCTGTGCTCGGGCTACCACCTGGGCGACGACCTGCAGGTCCTGGGCCCGAACGTCCGCGCCCTGGCCAAGCCCTTCGAGATGGACGCCCTCGACCGCCTGCTGGAAGAGGTGCAGGCCGCGCACCAGGCGCCGGCGGTGGCCTGACGCTGCGGCCCGCGCCGAAGCCTCACTCCGCCGCGCCGCCCTCGCCGCGCGGCAGGCGCACCTCGAACTCCGTCACCCCGCCTTGCGACTGCACCGTGATGCGGCCCTCGTGCGCCAGCACGATCTGGTGGACGATGTAGAGGCCCAGCCCCAGCCCCCGGTGCTTGCCGGGCGCGATCTGCTGGGCGCTGCCCCGGAACGGGTCGAAGAGATGCGGCAGCAGTTCGGGCGGAATGGTGCCGCCGTTGCGGGTGCGCAGCACCACCTCGTGCGGTGCGCTGCCGTCGAGCATGAGGCTCACGGACTGGTCCGGCGTGCCGTGGTGGATGGCGTTGCCCAGCAGGTTGGCGATGACCTGGCAGAGCCGCTCGCCGTCCCACCATCCATGCAGGTCGCCCTGGCGCTGCAGGTCGATGGGCCGCTCGGGGTGGCTGTCGCGCAGTTCCTGCACGGTGCGCGCGGCGGCGTCGGCCAGATCGGTCAGCTCGCTGCGGCTCATGGCCAGGCCGCCGGTCTGGCGCACCCGCGTGACGTCCAGCAGGTCTTCGATCATGCGGCTCATGCGCCGGCCGCTCGCCTGGATCTTGCCGGCCAGCAGGGGCACCTTGTCGGCATCGTGCGGGCGCTGCAGCACCAGGGCGGAAGCCAGGATGGCGCTCAAGGGGCCGCGCAGGTCGTGGCTGAGAACGGCCATGAACATGTCGTTGACGCGCAGCGCCTCGGTGCGTTCCTGCAGTTCGCGGGCCAGCGCCAGCTTCTGCTGCTGCAGCTGGAAGAAGACGTTGGCCTTGTTGACCAGCATGTGCGGATCGATGGGCTTGTAGAGGAAGTCCACCGCACCCGATTCGTAGCCCTTGAACTGCCAGTTCTGGTCGCGCGAGCCAGCGGTCATGAAGATCAGCGGAATGTGCCGCGTGCGCTCGCTGCCGCGCAGCAGCACCGCCAGCTCGAAGCCGTTCATCTCGGGCATCTGCACGTCCAGCAGCGCCAGGGCCACGTCCGTGTGCTGCAGCAGCAGCTCCAGCGCCTGCGGGCCGGAGGCGGCCTTGAGGATGTCCACGTCGCACTGGCCCAGCAGCGCCTCCAGCGCGATCAGGTTCTCCTCGACGTCATCGACGATCAGGCACTTCACGCGCGGAGGCTGGGCCGCGGCGCCTGCGGGCGAAGCGGAGGAGGAAGAGGGGGAAAGAATCACAGGTGTCTCCCTGAATGCCATTCGAGCAGTTGCGCAACCATGCCCTCCGGCGTCAATAAGTGGCCCGGCTGCATCACGGCGAGTGCAGCCTCGGGCATGAAAGGCACGGCGCAGCTGGCCGGCGACTGCACCAGCGTGGTGCCGCCGGCCGCCTGCACGGCAACCAGGCCCTGCGCGCCGTCGGCGTTCGCGCCCGACAGCAGGATCGCCAGCAGCCGGCTGCCGCAGGCGTCGGCCGCGGCTTCGAACAGCACATCGATCGACGGGCGCGAGAAATGCACCGGCTCATCGACCGACAGCGCCAGCGTGGGGCCGGCATCCAGCAGCAGATGGTAGTCGGGCGGGGCGAAGTAGATGGTGCCGGGCTCCAGCGGCTCCTTGTCCTGCGCCTCGCGCACCGGCAGGGCGCAGCGCGGCTGGAAGATCTGGCACAGCAGGCTGGGCCGCTCGCGCGGCAGATGCACCACCACCACCACGGTCGCGCGCAGCGTGGCAGGCAGCGCCGGCAGCAGCACCCCGAGCGCATCGATGCTGCCGGCCGAGCCTCCGATCACCACGACCTGCAGGCGCTCGTCCGGCAGCGCGGCCGGCACACGGCGCTCATCGCCGCGGTCGCGCGGCGCGGTCACAACCCGGCCTTCTTGCGGTAGATGCGCTCTTCGGGCACGAATTCGTCGAAGTTCACAGCCTGGGTGGAAAAGCGCAGCGACTCCTTGGAGCCCAGCCCCAGGAAGCCCTTGTGGCAGAGCGCCTCGGTGAAAAGCGAGAGGGCGCGGTTCTGCAGGTCGCGGTCGAAATAGATCAGCACGTTGCGGCACGACACGAGCTGCATCTCGGCGAACACGCTGTCGGTGGCGAGGCTGTGGTCGGAAAACACGATGTGCCGGCGCAGCGTCTTGTCGATCAGCATGCGGCCGTAGGCGGCGGTGTAATGCTCCGAGAGCGAGCTGCGCCCACCCGAGGCGGCATGGTTCTCGGTGAAGCCGCGCGCGCGCTCGATGTCGTAGATGCCGGCCTCGGCCTTCTGCAGGGCGGTGGCGTTGATGTCCGTGGCGTAGATCAGCGTGCGTTCGAGCAGGCCCTCCTCGCGCAGCAGGATGGCGAGCGAATACACCTCCTCGCCCGTGCTGCAGCCCGCCACCCAGATCTTGAGCGAGGGGTAGGTGCGCAACAGCGGCACGACCTTCTCGCGCAGGGCCTTGAAATAGGCGGGGTCGCGGAACATCTCGCTGACCTGCACGGTGAGGTATTCCAGCATGGCCGGGAACACCTCGGGCTCGTGCAGCACCAGGTGCTGCAGCTGCGACAGCGTGCGGCAGCCGAAGCGCGTGAGCGCCGTCTGCAGGCGCCGCTTGAGCGAGGCCTGCGCATAGCCCCGGAAGTCGTAGTGGTAGCGGTGGTAGATCGCCTCGATCAGCAGCTGCTGCTCGATGTCGAAGGTCTTCTTGCGCTGCGGCACGGCGGCCTCCCTCTCCATCCCAATCACTTGGGCATCCACACGCGCACCAGGGAGAGCAGCTTCTCGACGTCGAGCGGCTTGGCGATGTAGTCGTTGGCCCCGGCGGCGAGGCACTTTTCCTGGTCGTCCTTCATCGCCTTCGCGGTGAGCGCGATGATCGGGAGCTTCTTCCACTCCGGCTGTTTGCGGATCTCGCGCAT
>Ga0105242_10005273_pt1 | contig 9980 bp, 6 predicted proteins | sample KBSM24metaG_FD_81521 | JGI IMG/M metagenome (GOLD analysis project Ga0105242, IMG submission 81521) | Miscanthus rhizosphere microbial communities from Kellogg Biological Station, Michigan, USA - KBS M2-4 metaG | ecosystem: Host-associated > Plants > Roots > Rhizosphere > Soil | place: Michigan... | reverse complement strand
CCGGGCGTCTTCTGGACCGACGAGATCGCGAGCGCCGACGACGCGCGCGAGGTGCTCACGCGCTACTCGGATTTCTATCAGACGCACACGCTCAAGCAGTACATGGCCGGACAGCGGGCGATCCGGCAGTGGGTCCTGATCGCCGCGAAGGAGCAGAACATCACGCCGACGCTCGAGGGTGGTCTCGACTTCAAGAAGAACCTGACGGAGGCGATGGACGGCTACGCGGGCATCGAGCACACGCTGCCCATCACGCCGCTTTACAAGGATGTGGTCCAGCTCATGGCCAAGAGCGGAACCACCAACACGCCGACGCTGATCGTGCAGTATGGCGGGCCGATGGCGGAGAACTACTGGTACGAGCACTACGACATTCACGCCGATGAGAAACTCGCGCGCTTCACGCCGCACGCCGAGCTGGATCGTCGCGCGCTACGACGTCCGGGCTGGTTCGCGGACAGTCAGTACAGCTTCATGCAGTACGCGGCGCAGCTCAAGAAGATCGTGGAGGCTGGCGGACGCGTGGGCCTCGGCGGCCACGGCCAGATGCAGGGGCTCGGCGTGCACTGGGAGCTGTGGAACATCGCCAGCGGCGGAATGGCGAACCACGACGTGCTGCGCGTCGGCACGATCAACGGTGCCGAAGCGATCGGCGTCGGGAAGGACCTCGGGTCGCTCGAGGTCGGAAAGCTCGCGGACCTTCAGGTGCTCGACCGGAACCCGCTGGAGAACATCCGCAACACGAATTCGCTGCGCTATGTGATGAAGAACGGCCGGTTGTACGACGCGAATACCCTGCAGGAGCTCGCGCCGCGCAGCAAGCCACTCGACAAGATGTGGTGGATGGTGGCGCCGTAGGCCGCCGTGAATCTGAGTGACGTCGTCGACACATCGACGGTCGTCGCGTCGACGAGCAGCCGCGGGAAGAAGGTCGAGCTGCTCGCCGACGTGCTGCGGCGCCTTGCTCCTGACGAGATAGCGATCGCGATTGGTTTTCTCACCGGCTGGCCGCGTCAGGGCAAGCTCGGGATCGGCTGGGCGACACTCGACGCGGCGCGGCCGCCTAACGCAGCAGAGGAGGCGACGCTGACCGTCGCCGAGGTCGACGAGGCCTTCGCCGCCCTCAAGTCGGTGAAGGGCAGCAATTCCGCGGCGCAGCGCCTCCGTCTGCTCGGCGACCTCATGGCGCGAGCGACATCCGCGGAACAGCAATTCCTCTTCGCGCTGGGCGTCGGCGAAGTGAGGCAGGGCGCGCTGGAAGGCGTGATGACAGAAGCGGTCTCCAAGGCTGCCAACCTGCCGGCCGACCGCGTCCGGCGCGCCGCCATGCTCGCCGGCGACCTCGGGGCGGTGGCCGAGGCGGTGCTCACGGAAGGCGAGACGGGGCTGGCGCGCTGGTCGCTCCAGCTCTTCCGCCCCGTTCAGCCCATGCTCGCCGACTCGGCGCCTAACGTGGCGGAGGCGCTGCAGGAGTTCGGGGACGGTGTGGCGGCGGTGCTCGAATGGAAGCTCGATGGCGCCCGCATCCAGGTTCACAAGCAGGGTGACCGGATTGCCGTGTACACGCGAAGCCTGAACGACGTCACGCCTGCCGTCCCCGAGGTCGTCGAGGCGGTGCGCGCGTTCCCCGCGGAAGCGCTGATCCTCGACGGTGAGGTCATCGCGCTCGACGCGGCAGAGCGTCCGCTCCCGTTCCAGGTCACGATGCGCCGCTTCGGCCGCCGGCTCGATGTCGACGCGCTGCGGGCGGAGCTGCCAGTCGTGCCGTTCTTCTTCGACATTCTGCGGCGCGATGCCGACGATCTGCTCGATCAGCAGCTTCATCAGCGCCTAACGCACCTCGACGCGATCGTGCCGGCGTCGATGCGTGTGCCGCGAATTGTCACCGCCGACATCGAGGAGGCGAAGCGGTTCGAAGCCGGTGCGCTCGAGCGCGGCCACGAGGGGCTCATGGCCAAGGCGCTCTCGGCGCCCTACGCGGCCGGACGCCGCGGGTCGGCGTGGCTCAAGGTGAAGACGGCGCGCACGCTCGATCTCGTGGTGCTTGCGGTCGAGTGGGGCTCGGGCCGCCGCAAGGGTTGGCTCAGCAACATCCACCTCGGCGCCCGCGATCCCGTGAACGGTGGCTTCGTGATGCTCGGCAAGACGTTCAAGGGCATGACCGACGAGATTCTCGAGTGGCAGACGAAGGAGCTCCTCGCGCGGGAGACGCGCCGCGAGGGGCACATCGTGCACGTGAGGCCGGAGCTCGTGGTGGAGGTGGCGTTCAACGAGGTGCAGCGCAGCCCGCACTACCCCGGCGGCGTCGCGCTGCGTTTTGCGCGCATCAAGGGATACCGTCACGACAAGCGCGCCGAGGAGGCGGACACGATCGAGTCGGTGCTGGAGCTCGCGCCACGATAGTCGGTAGTCGATAGTCGCGAGTCGGTAGCTAACGACTATCGACAGCTAACGACTATCGACAGCTAGCATGTTCCTCCTGGTCATGGTCCGCGGCATCACTGGCGTGTGACGGGCGCACGAGTCCAACGCGATCGGAACCGCGGGTCCAAGGTGTTGTCCTGCATGCGATTGATGCGGTGAGAGGCAGGTGACGCGCGCGCGATAGCGTTGTCGCGCAAGATCGACGACAACCGCGCACCCCTGGTTCCATGACTGCCAATACCATCGCCGCCGACCGCGACCGCCTGCACGTCCTCGACGTGCTCCGCGGCATCGCGCTGATCGGCATGTTCTTCGTGCACTTCAGCATGTTCTCCTCGGGCGGCGGCCCGGCCGACACGGTCTATCAGAGCGTCGTTGCCCTGTTCTTCGAGGAGCGCTTCTGGACGATGTTCGCGATCCTCTTCGGGGTCGGCTTCGCCATCCAGCTTCGTCGAGCGGATGCGCGCGGCGGTCCGTTCGTCGTGAACTACCTGCGCCGAATCGGAACGCTCGCCGTCTTCGGGTTCATCGCCGAGGCCTTCTTCGGTTTCAATGTCCTGCTGACGTACGCCGTGTGGGGGTTGCCGCTGCTACTCGTGCGTCGTTGGTCCGTGAAGAAGCTCGTGATTGCGGCCCTCGTGTGCGCCGCCTCGTGGAACGTCTACGCGATCGCCAAGGCGTCCTACCTGGTCGCGACGAAAGGCGAACAAGGGGCCCAGGCGACCCTCGAAGCCACACGCAAACAGAATCAGACGCACAACCAGGCATTCGAGAAGGCCAAGGACGCCACGAGTTACAGGACGGTCCTCGTCGCGCGACTCGAGCACATGAAATGGTTCTACGCGCAGCCCTTCACCTTTCTGCCGGTGAACTCGTTCATGCTTTTCCTGCTCGGCTTCATTGCGCTGCGAATCGGGATCTTCGATGAACCGGAGCGACATCGGCGGTTGATCGTGACGCTCGCGGTCGTCGGTACCCTGTTGTGGGCGGTTGACGCCTTCGTGTTCCCGAAGCTGCCGGTGCACGAAACCGGCCCGATCGTACGGGCGGTCGTGCTCAATCGATTGCAGTATGGCTTCGGGCTCGTGCGCGACATGTGGCTCTCGTTCCTGTACATGGGGATCGTGCTGCTGCTGGTCGCCCGCGATCGCGACTGGCTTCGGCGCCTGGCGCCGTTCGGGTGGACGGGGCGGATGGCGCTCACGAACTACATGATCCAGGTCGCTTTTCTCGATCTCACCTTCTCGAAGTACGGCCTCGGCCTTCAGGTCACCCCGCTCGTGGGCCTAACGATGGCGGTCGCGCTGTTCGCGGTGGATGCGCTGTTCAGTCGCTGGTGGCTCACGCGGTTCCGGTATGGGCCGCTCGAGTGGCTCTGGCGGTCGGCGACGCATGCCAGGTGGCAGACGTTGCGGGGAGAGGGGACAGAGCCCACGGTCAGTGGGTCGTTGGCCGTTGTCGAGAGTCGCTAGCTACCGGCTCCCGACTCCCGACTCCCGACTAATTTGCTCGCCTCTCGGATCCAGAACACCGCGCTCGCGGCCGCCACGCACCGCGCCCAGTCCAGCGGCCCGAGCGCTACGGCCCCGAACGCGCGCTGCATGGCCGGCAGGTAAAGCACGACACACTGCAGGACGACCGAGAGCGCGATCGACAGCCACAGCCAGCGGTTCGTGAAGAGTCGAGGGAACGCGCTGCGCACGTCCGAGCGCGCGTTGAAGGCGTTGAACAACTGAGCCAGCACCAGCGTCGTGAACGCCATCGTCCGGGCGTACGGCATCGTGCCGCTTCCTTCTATGAAGCCGCCCGGCAGGGAGGCATCGAGGACGAGCAGCGTGCTCGCGGCGATCACCACGCCCACGAAGAAGATTCCGCGCCACATCCGCGCGGTGATGACACCTTCGCCGTGCGGGCGCGGCGGCTGTTGCATCAATCCTTCGTCCGCCGCGTCGACGCCGAGTGCGAGGGCCGGGGCTCCGTCCGTCACGAGGTTGATCCAGAGGATCTGCGTTGCGAGCAGCGGCAACGCCACTCCGCCTGCCTCACGCGGGAGTCCGAGCCGCGTGCCCAGCAGCACGCCGAAGAACATCGTGAGGACCTCGCCGATGTTCGAGGAGAGCAGGAATCGCAGGAACTTTCTGATGTTCGCGAAGATCGCGCGCCCTTCCTCCACCGCGGCGACGATCGACGCGAAGTTGTCGTCGGCGAGCACGACGTCGGCGGCTTCCTTCGAGACGTCGGTGCCGGTAATGCCCATCGCGATCCCGATGTCCGCGGTCTTGAGCGCCGGCGCGTCGTTGACGCCGTCACCCGTCATGGCCACGATGGCGCCGTGCCGCTGCAGCGCCCGGACGATCCGCAGCTTGTGCTCCGGGTTCACGCGCGCGTACACGGACACTTCGGTGACCGTACGCTCGAGCGCGTCATCCGACATCTGCTCGAGCTCCGCGCCGGTCATCGCGCGTGCGTCGGTCGTGATTCCGAGCTCGTGTGCAATGACGGCCGCGGTTCGGGGATGATCGCCGGTGATCATGATGGGCCTGATGCCCGCGCCCTTCGCTCTGGCCACAGCCTCCGCCGCCTCGGCCCGGGGCGGATCGATCATGCCGATCAATCCGGCGAACGCGAGGTCGTGCTCGATCGCGACGTCGACGCCGCCACCGTCCTGCCGAACGGCGTGGTCGTTAGGCAGGTGCCGGATGGCAACGCCGAGCGTCCGGAGCGCCTGACCGGCCAGATCCTCGTTCGTGCGGCGGATCTCGGCGCGACGTTCCGGTGTCAGCGGCCGACGCTCTTCACCCAACAGCTCGCGTGTACACCGGGTGATCAGGACGTCCGGCGCACCCTTCGCGAACACGACCAGCCGATCTTCGCGCTCGGTGTCCCGATGCACCGTGCTCATCAGCTTTCGCTCGGACGAGAATGGAACCTCGCCCACGCGTGGAAGCTTCGAGTCGAGCTCCGCGGCCTCGAGACCGCATTTGCGTGCGGCGACGATCAGCGCCCCTTCGGTGGGATCGCCCTGCACCAGCCATCGGCCGTCCCGCTCGTAGACCTCGGCGTTGTTCGCGCGGTCCGCGGCGGCGAGCGCACGCTCGATCTCCACACGCAGGGCGCCGTCGAGGGGACCGCCGCCGTCCCGGGTCGCGAACCCGTTAGGCGCGTAGCCGGATCCGCTGAAGGTCACGCGCCCGCTGGCGGTGACGACCACCCGCACGGTCATCTCGTTCTTCGTGAGCGTGCCGGTCTTGTCGGACGCGATCACGCTGGCGGAGCCAAGCGTCTCGACGGCCGCGAGGTGGCGCACGATCGCGTTGCGTTTCGCCATCCGCTGTACACCGATCGAGAGCACGGCCGTGACGACGGCAGGTAGCCCCTCCGGCACCGCCGCGACCGCCAGCGCGACGCCGAGGATGAGGACGTCGACGATCGCGCCGAATCCACGCACGTGGTCGACCAGAATGATCGTCACGATCATCACGACCGCGATGGCGATGACGACGAGGCCGAGCACCGTGCCCGTCCGATCGAGCTCGCGCTGGAGTGGTGTGTCCTCGTCGCGTGCTTCCTTGAGCAGGCCGGCGATGCGTCCCACCTCGGAATGCATGCCGGTCGCCGTGACCAGGGCGGTCCCACGGCCGTACGTCGCCGTCGTGCCACTGAAGACCATGTTGTTCCGGTCCCCGAGTGCCACGTCCTCCCCGATCGAGTCCGTGTTCTTCGAGACCGGAAGGCTTTCCCCCGTGAGCGACGCCTCCGCCGTTTGAAGCGCGGTTGTCTCGACGAGGCGCGCGTCGGCAGGCACCGTGTCGCCTTCCTCGACGAGAATCAGGTCGCCCGGGACGAGCTCTGTGGCTGGCACGCGCCGACGCTGGCCTCCGCGGATGGCTGTCGCTTCCGCCGCCGAGAGGGCGCGAAGCGCGGCGACCGCCGCCTCGGCACGTGACTCCTGGACGAAGCCCATCGCCGCGTTGAGCAGCACAATGGCGAAGATCGCGATCGCCTCGTACGGCAAGCTCGTGTCCCGCTCGTAAACCCAGAGCAGCGCGGAGATCGCCGTCGCGACGAGCAGCAGCACGACGAGCACGTCCTGAAACTGCGCCAGAAACCGGCGCCAGCCGGGCACTGGCGGTTCGGCGGTGAGCTCGTTAGGGCCGTATTGGGCAAGTCGTGCCCGGGCCTCTTCGTCGGTCAGCCCACGGTGTGCGTCGGTGCCGAGCCTCGCGGCCAGCGCCTCGGCACTGTCGCGATAGGCGTCCACGGAGTCGCGGTTATTGCTGGAGATCGGCATCACCGGACGAAGCGAGCGAACGCGCGTGGGTTCGTCAAGGTTGTCGAGCCACGTCGCGGCCGCAGATATGCATCGCCGTACGGCAGAGGAGATCACGATGCCGCTCACCGAGAAGCAACGCCGCCATCTTGCGCGCCGCCTCCAGGAAGAACGGACGCGAGCGCTGCGCACCTTGAATCGCTCGATCGGCACGCACGCCGACGGCGACGAGCAGGACCGTTCCGGAGACCTTTCCGCGATGCCGTCTCATCCGGCCGATCTCGGGACGGACACGATGCAGGCCGAGCTCGACGCGTCGAACGCGACGCGGCTCTCGCGGGAGCTCGCCGAGATCGACGCGGCGATCGATCGGCTGCACTCCACCCCCGAGAAATACGGGGTGTGCGAGGACACCGGCGCGGACATCCCGTACGAGCGGCTCGATCTGATTCCCTGGGCCCGTTCGTGCGGTGGCACCTCGGCGGGCCCGGAGGGTCGGTCACGGTCTACCGACCGACCCGACGCCCGTTAGGCGCACCACCTCGCCACCTGCGAAGGCCGCTGCCCGCGACCACGATCTGCCCGCGCCGGGTTCCCCCAATCTCGCGGCGCCCCTGGCCTCGACCGCACCCCTGAGACATCATCCGAGTCGCGGCGGCCGCCTGGCTGTATCTCATCGTGGTCGGCTCGCCGCAATCGATCCCATCGAATTGGTTCGAACAAACGGACATCGGAGGTTTGATGCGTCGAGTCATCGTCGTCGCTGCGCTGACCGCATGGTGCGGCTTGGCGTCTACCACCCTGGCGCAGGATCCTGGCGTCACCGTTACCGACTTCGACAAGAAGAAGGGCGGCAGCGAGAAGATTCACGCGCTCGGCCACATGACGGGGAACGACGGCGCGTGGAAGGCCTCGAACCTCGAGCTCGAGCAAGACCAGAACCGGCCGTACGTATACCTCAACGGGTTCGTCAACTTCAATTTCATTGTCTACAACCTCAGCAACACGTCGGCGCCGAAAGAAGTCTATCGCTGGACGATCGAGAACCCGGAGCTCCACCGTGGCATTGGAGCGATGGATGGAAAGTACTTCAAGATCAACGGGCGCTATTACTACGCCCAATCGTATCAGTTCATGCAGGGAACTCCCGACGCGGACCTTGGCGCGGTCGTGTTCGACGTGACTGGGTTGCCGGATCCGAAGAAGGTCAAGGAAGTCGCGCGCATCCGTTATCCGTCGAAGCCCGGCGGCTTCCACAACACGTTCGCGTACAAGCACTCGGACGGTCGCGCGCTCTACTTCACCACCGTCGGTGACTCGAAGGCTGTGATCTGGGATCTCGCGAAGATCGTGAGCGGGGCGGATCCGTTGACGGCGATCATCGGCGAGGTGCCAAACCCGACGCCGTTCAAGCAGATCGGCGCCGGTATGTATCATGATTTCTACATCGGTTACGACCCCGCCACCGGCCAGGACAAGTTTTACGGCGCAGGTCTCGGCGGATACTCGGTGTGGGACGTGACGAAGCCCGAGACGCCGAAGCAGTTGTTCACGATCACGAGCCTCGGCATGGACGTCGCGCACACGTTCACGCCGTCTCCCGACGGTCGTTATGCGGTGACCGAGACCGAGTACCAGTACACGCCGCTTCGGATCTGGGATCTCGAGCCGGGCCAATCAGGGAAGACGCAGAACATCGACATTCCGATCAGCGCCTGGACCCCCGATTGGCGAGACCTCGTGCACAACCACGAAGTGCGGTGGCCCTACGTGTTCGTCTCCGCGTACGAGGACGGGCTGTTCGTGTTCAACATGAAGGACCCGAAGCATCCGAAAACGGAAGGGCACTACTACACGTGCGAGTGCGAGCACGAGCACGGCTTCGGGGGGAATCCGGATAACGGGTGGCAGAGCACGACCAGCGTTATGCAGGGCGCATTTGGCGTAGACGTTCGCAACTACGACGGGCTCGTGGCGATCTCGGACATGCGCACGGGGCTCTGGCTGTTCAAGATGGATGGGTTCAATGGGTGGAACGGACACGACGTGGGCATGCCGAACATCTCGAGCGTCCAGGACTGGGATCGCGGCCCGGACAAGACCTGGAAACCCAAGGTCACGAGCTAACAGTCATCCTTCGCTTCGCTCAGGATGACAAGAAAGCTCAGGATGACAAACGGTTATGAGAGGACTCCTTCCGATTATCGCTCTGCTGGCGCTCGGGCCGTACGACATCCAGCTTCACAATACGCCGCGCGCGCCTAACGCACAGGGCACCGCGCGGCTCGTGTTCGCCGAGTCGCCGTTCGGCGTGGCCGTCACGACCGACGGCCACGCGAGCTACGACGTGCAGCTCACGATGTCCGGTCTCCCCGAGCCCTCCACGCTTGGCGCCTACAAGGCATATGTCGCGTGGGGCGTCACTACGGATCTCAAGCAATGGCGTCGCCTTGGCACCGTGGCGAACGGCAATTCGACCGTCGGTCGCGTCGAGTTCAACAAGTTCATGCTCGTCATTGCGGCCGAGTCGGATTCGCTCGTAGAGAAACACGCCGGTGCGGTCGCGTTGAGCGGCACCTCGCCGAGCTCGTTCCTTCAGATGTTCCTCACGCATCCAATGTTTCGCGGGGTGGCGCCGTGATGCACGGCCGGCGCAACGCGCTGCTCGTTACGCTGATCGTCGCCGTGCCGAACGCCGCGCTCGCTCAGACGAAGTCGCCCGCAAAAAAGCCCGACCCGATGGCGGGAATGCCGAGGATGACGCACGACTCGGCCAAAACGTCGAGCAAGAAGCCGGCGGCAAAGCCGGCGTCCTCGACCATGGCAGGCATGCCGGGGATGAAGGGCGACAGCATGGCTGCAGGGATGCCGATCCCCATGCCGAAGGGCATGCCGATGATCCCGGGGCTTGTCGGGTTGACGCCGCCGGTGAGCCCGTTCCTCCCGGGCGCAAACGTCGACCCGGCGACGGTGCCGCCTGTGAAGCCGACGCAAACGGTCCGGCTCAAGGACGGTGACACGCTCGACCTCACCGCGGGACTCGTCAGGCGCACGATTCGCGGGCAGCATTTCGTGATGTATGCGTTCAACGGAATGGTGCCCGGACCGCTCCTCCGCGTTGCCCAGCAGGCAACCATCACGGTTCACTTCCACAACAGGATCGATCTGCCGAGCACCGTGCACTGGCACGGGCTGAGGCACGACAACCGGTTCGACGGCGTCGCGGGCCTGACGCAGAAGGAAGTCGCGCCGGGCGAGGACTTCACGTACACCGTCCATTTCCCGG
>Ga0105242_10005271_pt1 | contig 9983 bp, 9 predicted proteins | sample KBSM24metaG_FD_81521 | JGI IMG/M metagenome (GOLD analysis project Ga0105242, IMG submission 81521) | Miscanthus rhizosphere microbial communities from Kellogg Biological Station, Michigan, USA - KBS M2-4 metaG | ecosystem: Host-associated > Plants > Roots > Rhizosphere > Soil | place: Michigan... | reverse complement strand
TCACGCGCGCATCGTTCTTCGTCGCCTGCGTGACGACCGGGCCGTCCTCGGTCACGGTCATGGAGCTGAACTTGTAGACCACGATCTGCTGGCCGTCGAGGCCATAGCGGCGCTGGCGGAAGAGCACCGGGCCGGGCGAGGAGAGCTTCACGCCCAGCGCCAGCACCGCGAGGATCGGCGCGATCAGCACCAGGATGATCGAGGCGAGGACGATGTCGCTCACGCGCTTGACGATGCTGTTGACGCCATAGAAGGGCGTCTCGCACACCGCGAGCACCGGCATGCCGCCGATCGTGTCCATGCGCGCCTGGATGAGGTCGAAGAGGAAGATGTCGGGCGCGAAGTAGACCGAGGCGGTCGTGTCGCAGAGCTCGTCCAGGAGCTTGAGGATCCGCGGCTGCGACGCCATCGGCATCGCGAGATAAATGAGGTCGACCCTGTGCGTCTTCGCGTATTGGGCGAGCTGGTCCACGCTGCCGAGCATGTTCATGGACTCCGTCGCGCCCAGGCGATCGCCGGTGCGATCGTCGAAATAGCCCGCCACGGTGACCCCCAGGAACGGCGTCGCGGCGATGCGCTCGGCGAGCTTCTGGCCGAGGCTGCCCGCGCCCACGATCACCGCCACGCGCTGAAGGCCCTCGGCCTTCATGAGGCGCGGCATGGCGATCGGCACCAGCATTTGCGCCGCGAGCATCGCGACCGGAGTCGCAACCACCCACGTGAGCAATACGTGTTCGTCGAACGAGCCCAGCGTGCGCGTGGCCCAACCCAGGGTGATGAGCAGGCCCACGATCAGGATCCACCCCGCGAGCACGTCGCGGGCGATGGCGCCGGGGCTGGTGCCCCGGGGCGAGCGGCCCGGGAAGGTGAGCGAGAAGACCAGCAGCGCCAGGATGATGTAGGACCCCGCGAAGGGGGCCCGGAACCACGTCACGCAGGCCGCGAGCGTGCCGATCGCCACGAGGGGCTCGAGCAGCATGCGCACCAGGACGGCGAGGGTGAGGGGACCCTGGGAGAGGCGGAGGTGGGAGTTCTGGGTCGCGAGCACTGGCAAGGGCTTCCGGTTCGTTTCGTCCGGCAGCGTCCTGCCGACGCCAACTACCGTAAGGTCGCAATGCGACTACAGCCCTCCTCGCGGCGTGGTCCCACAGGACTATCGGACGGCGCCTGCCAGACTTTCTGGCCTGATTTCACGACCATTTAACAATCCTGCTCCATAGTCCATGCCCATGCGCCTCGTACACAGACAGCCGGAACCCCGACCGCCGCAGCACGGCACGCCGTACCCGGACAGTCCCGCCGGTGAGACCGATGGCCTCGATGCGGCCAACGAGAGCTCGCCGTCGCGGCTCACCGAGTCCGACCGTGAAGCGCTGCTCCTCAACATCGATGTATCCCTTCGCGTGCACACCCGCCCGCAGCTCTTCAGCTGGGTGCAGGGCGCGCTGCAGAGCCTGATCCCGCACGAGCTGCTGGTGTGCGGCCTGCAGGAGACCCGGCAGGGTGCGATGCGCGTCGACAGCTTCTCGACCGCGCCCGTCGACACGCAGAAGGTGAACGAGCTGTTCCAGCAGGACGTTTCGCTGGTGCCGCAGCTCGTGAAGCAGTGGGAAGAGAATCGCTGCCAGGCCGTGATGAACGAGACCGAGCGCGGCCCGTTCGCGAGCGGGGCTCTCGCCCGCGAGCTCGCGCGCCTCGGCGTCTCCGCGGTGCTCGCCCACGGCACGCACGATGCAAGCGGCAACCTCACGAGCTTCTTCGCGTTCTGCGCGCGCCCCGGCACGCTCTCGGCTCGTCACACCTACCTCGCGGACCTCGTCGTGCCGTACCTGCACGCCGCGTGGATGCGCAGCCAGGTGAGCTGGCCGCTCGACCGCGCCAACGCCGCGAAGCCGGCGAAGACGGGCCTGCTCACGCCGCGCGAGACGCAGATCCTGCAGTGGATCTACCACGGCAAGAGCAACATCGAGATCGGCATGATCCTCGACATCAGCCCGCTCACGGTGAAGAACCACGTCCAGAAGACGCTGCGCAAGCTGAATGTCCTCAACCGCACCCAGGCCGTCGGCAAGGCGCTGGCGCTTCGCCTCGTCAATCCGTAGCCCGGCGGCGGCGCGCATCGCGCCGTTCGGGCTGTTCATCACGCTCCTCGCCGCGCAGCCGTTGCTCGAGCATCACTTCGATGCTCGCTGGATCGCGGTCGCGCGCGGCCTGGCCGTGGGCGCGCTGCTTTTGTTCCTCTGGCCGCGATTCGTCGAGCTGCGCGAGGCCCCGGCCCTGCGGGCGCGCGAGTGGGCGGCCGCGCTCGCGACCGGGTTCGGCGTCTTCGTCGCCTGGATCAATCTCGATCACGGGTGGATGACGTTCGGCGGCGGGCAGGGCTTCGTGCCGCTGCGCGCCGACGCCTCGCTCGATCCGGGGCTCGTGGCGCTGCGCTTCCTGGTGCTCGCGGCCATCGTGCCGGTGATGGAGGAGCTTTTCTGGCGCTCCTTCCTGCTGCGCTGGATCGACAAGCGCGACTTCCTCGCCGCAAGTCCCCGCGATGTGTCGGCCCTCGCCATCGTGGCGACGGCGGTCCTGTTCGCTTCCGAGCACGCTTTGTGGCTCGCGGGCCTGGCGGCGGGGCTGATTTACACGGCCCTGTACGTCGGCACCGGGAACCTCCGGGCGTGCGTCGTTTCTCACGCTCTCACCAATGGATTATTGGGAGTGTGGATTGTCGCGACTCGAGACTGGCGCCTCTGGTAAGACTTACCTGCTTGCCGCGGCCATTGCCCTGGCGCCCCTGCCTTCCTGGGCGGTCTTCAACGACCACCTCGAGGTGTTCGCCCAGGAGAACGTCACCCACGACAGCAACATCTTCCGGCTCTCGGACAACCTCGATCCGGCCTCCGTGGGCGCGACCCACAAGGGCGACGACATCTTCACCACGGGCCTGGGCTTCCTGTTCGATTATCCGGTGAGCCTGCAACGCTTCCAGCTGGGCTACACGTGGGTGGACTCGCGCTACCGCGACAACAAGGACCTCGACCACCGAGGGCACGCGGCGCGCGCGGCATGGCTGTGGTCGATCACGCCGCACATCACCGGGGACGCCACCTACCAGGAGGAGAAGACCCTCGCGAGCTTCGCCAACATCCAGGCGAACCGTCCCGACCTCATCACCTCGCGCCTCGCGGAGGCGAACGCGGCGTGGATGGTGACTCCCAGCTGGCGCGTCCACGGCCGCGTCGACGGCGGCACCACCGAGCACACCGACACGACGTCGTTCGAGAACCTGCGCGCCGTCTCGGCGGAGACCGGGCTTTCCTACGTGACCGCGCAGGAAAACCGCGTGGGCGTGGCGGTGCGGGCAGAGCAGGGCAAGTCGCCCGACGAGCAAGTCGTGGACGGCATCCTCTTCGACAACAAGTACACCCAGTGGGGCGCGGGCGTGCAGGCCCGCTGGGTCATCACCGGCCATTCGCGCTTCGACGGCCGCCTCGACTACACGCGGCGGACCTACGAGCAGTTCACGCAGCGCAACTACTCCGGCCCCACCTTCGCGGCGACGTACACGTGGACGCCGACCGGCAAGATCACCGTGGCCACCACCGCCTCGCGCGACGCGGCGCCGCTGCAGGACACCAACACGAGCTTCGTGCTGGTCACCGCGCTCGCCATCCGCCCCGATTGGCAGATCACGGACAAGGTGAGCCTTCGGGGCAACCTCCAGTATGCGAAGTGGGACTACCACGGCGATCCGGCCCTGGGCCTCGATTACGAGCACCGGGTGAAGGCCGGCGGGATCGCGTTGCTGTACCGGCCGTTCGAGCGGGTGTCGATCACCGGCGCCTACCAGCACGAGCGGCGGACCTCGACGCTGGTGAACGCGGACTACAAGGTCGATACCGCCTCGATAGAAGCGCGGATCGGGTTTTGAGGGGGTTTCTGCTCCTTTTGGACTAGACCCGCGGTAAGGCTCCGGGGGGCGGGTGTCACGCGCACTCCTTAGTGTTTCTCCATCACAGGAGAGACACCATGAAAGCCATTTTCCGTACCGCAGTCGTCGTCGTCTCGGTGGGTTTGTCGGCCGCAGCCTTCGCGCAGACGAAAGCGTCGCCGTCCTCCAACCCGGTGGGCCGCGGCGACAACGTTTTCTTCTACTCGCCGCTGTCGGGCCAGGCGCGCTCGAACGTGCTGGGCAACCCGCTCGACCAGCAGCAGGCCATGATCGGACGCGGCGCCGCGAAGGGCGCCCCGCAGGTGACGCCGGTGCCCGAGCCGGGCGAGTGGGCCATGCTCCTCGCGGGCCTCGCGCTCGTGGGCTTCATCGTCCGCCGCAACTCGAAGCGCTGAAGCGTCCTCGCGCCGCCTAGGCCCGCGCCATGCTCGCCCACCGAAGCCTGCGACTGGCCGCGGCCACCGCGACGCTGCTGCTCGGCGCCTGCTCCGAGGAGATGGCGGTCCATCCCGGGTTGGTGACGCCCGCGGAAGTGCACGCGTTCTACGTCTCGCACCCGGCCCTCTTCGAGGGCCGGCGGCTGTATTCCCTGCGCGAAATCGTGGTGAGCACGCCCGCGGCGGGAATCGTCGGCCTCGAGGATCGCGTCGCCCGTTCGCACTCGCTGCGGGACGTCGAGTCGTGGCTCGCGCAGCGCGGCGCCAACTTCCAGACCACGCGCGTCACCCACGCCGCGGAGGACATCCCGCTGCAGGTCCTCGCGCGCTTCGCGGTGATGCAGCCGGGCGACCTCGCGGTGGCCGCGTTCCCGGAAGGCGCCTCGGTGTGGCAGCTCGTCGCCACCCGCGAGGCGCCGCTCACCGAGGAAGAGGCCGCGCCGGTGATCGAGGAATTCCTCGCGGGCCGGCGGCGCGCGGCCCACCTTCGTTACGCCATCAGCTGAACCCAACGCACCAGGAGAATCCATGAACCTCGTGAATCGCTTCCGCAGCTCTCGCAGCATCCCCGCGCTCGTCGGCGCGGCCCTGCTGCTCGCTGCCGCGGCCGCCCAGGCCGCCAACTCGCCGCTTTCGATGATCCAGCCGCAGCAGCAGCCGGAGACCGCGCGCCTCGCGGTCGCGAGCCCCTCGAAGGCGCCGCCCGCGCAGCCCGCTGCCGAGCTCACGGCGCAGAACCCCGCCGTCGACGTGGCCCTCGAGGCCGTCGGCGCGGGCGACATGTTGCATATCACCGTCTTCCGCAATCCGGACCTCACCACCGACGTGAAGGTGAGCGACCAGGGCACGATCCTCTTCCCGCTGGTGGGCGACGTGAAGGTCACGGGCCTCACGCCCCAGCAGGTGGGCAGCCGCATCGCCACGATGCTGCGCGACGGCAAGTTCGTCGTGAATCCCGAGGTGGCCGTGTCGCTCGCGCAGGTGTCGAGCCGCCAGGTCTCGGTGCTCGGCAACGTGAACAAGCCGGGCCGCTACCCGATCGACAACATCAACAACAAGCTCACCGACTTCCTCGCCGCCGCGGGCGGCATCGCCGGCACCGGCTCCGACGCGGTGACGATCGTCACCAACAAGGACGGCCAGTCGACCAAGAACACCGTCGACATCACCGGCATGTTCCGCGAGGGCGACCTCACCAAGAACGTGGTGCTGTCGCCGGGCGACACCATCTACGTGCACCGCGCGCCGATGGTCTACGTCTACGGCGAGGTGCAGAAGGCCGGCGCCTATCGCCTCGAGCCGCACATGACCGTGATGCAGGCCATCGCCATGGGCGGCGGGCTCACGGTGCGCGGCACCGAGCGCGGAGTGCGCATCCACCGCCGCGACGCCAGCGGCAACGTGAAGAAGATCGACGCGAGCCTCACCGACCTCGTCCAGGGCGACGACGTGGTGTTCGTCCGCGAGAGCCTGTTCTAGAAGGCACCCGGTCCAACCCGAAGGGAAGTCATGAACCTGCACCAATTCCTGCTCGCATTGCGCGGGCGACTGTGGGTATTCCTGTCGCTGCTCATCGCCACCGTCGGCGCCGCCGTCGTGGTGACGCTGCTGATGCCCAAGACCTACGAGGCCACCGTCTCGCTGCTGCTCGACAACCGCGACGAGCAGTCGCTGGCGGGCACGGTCCCGTCCGGGCGCGATCGCATCGGCTTCATGCAGACGCAGATGGACATCCTGCAGAGCCCGCGCGTGGCGCGGAAGGTGGTCGAGGACCTCAAGCTCGCCGACGGTCCCGCGGTGCAGGCGGCCTTCGCCAGGTCGAAGCAGAACGGCACGGCGGAGGACTGGGTCGCCGGCGGCCTGCTGGCCGGGCTCAAGGTGAACAACACGCAGTCGAGCGTGGTGTCGGTCACGTATGCCGATCGCGACCCGCGGTTCGCCGCAAAGGTCGCCAATGCCTTCGCCAAGGCTTACATGGACATCACCCTCGCGCTGCGCGTGGATCCCACGCGCCAGGCGGCGACGTGGTTCGACGAGCAGCTCAAGGTGCTGCGCAAGGACTTCGAGAGCGCGCAGAACAAGCTCGCGGCGTTCCAGAAGGAGAAGGGCATCGTCGCCACCGACGAGCGCGTCGACGTGGAGCAGGCGCGCCTGAACGAGCTCTCGACCCAGGCGTTGCAGGCGCAGAACCTCACCTACGAGGCGCAATCACGCTCGGGCATGGCGACCCGCAATGCGTCGCCCGACACGCTGCCGGAGGTGCTCGGCAATCCGCTGGTGCAGGCGCTCAAGACCGAGCTCCTCCGCGCGGAGGCGAAGCTGCAGGAGCTCTCGACCCGGCTCGGCCCCAACCACCCGCAATACCAGCAGCAGGCGAGCGAGATCGCGGCCCTGCGCGCCAAGATGAACGGCGAGATCTCGCGCGTCGTGGCCGGCGTGCGCAACCTCACCGTGCAGAACCAGGCGCGCTCGGCCTCCCTGCAGAAGGCGCTCGACGAGCAGCGCCAGCGCGTGATCGAGATGCGCGACGCCCGCAACCAGGCGTTCGTGCTCGCGCGCGACGTCGACACGGCGCAGAAGGCCTACGAGGCGGCGCTCGCCCGCCAGCTCGTGAACAAGGTCGACGGCGGAGCGCGCCAGACCAACGTGACCGTCCTCAACCCGGCGGTGGAGCCGAGCTCGCCCGTGAAGCCGAGGAAGGCGCTCAACCTCATGCTGGGCCTCGCCGTGGGCCTGATGCTCGGCCTCGCCGCCGTGTTCCTCCTCGAGCTCCTCGACCGCCGCGTGCGCTCGACCGACGACCTCGAGCTGGGCCTCGACGCGCCGCTGCTGGGGACGCTGCAGCCGTGGCATCCGTCGCGGCTGCTGGGCTCCGGCAACGCCGGCGCCCGCGCATTGCCCAGTCCTGTCTGACCGTACAAAGGAATCCGCATGGCCCTGCAAGAGAACGTCGTCCCCATGGATCCGCACCACCGCTCGGCGCTCATCCGCACCGATCGCTGCATCGGCGCGCTGCTGGTGGAGGAGGGCAAGCTCACGCCGCGCGAGGTCGAACGCGTGCTCGAACGCCAGCGCAAGGAGATGACGCGCTTCGGCGAGGCCGCGGTCCGTCTCGGCCTCATCACCGAGGACGACGTGCGCTATGCGCTGGCGAAGCAGTTCGACATGCCGCACTTCACGCCCGCGGCCGAGGGCCCGAGCCGCGAGCTGGTGGCCGCGTTCGCGCCGTTCCACCCGCGCACCGAGGAGATCCGGGCGCTGCGCACGCAGCTCCTCATCCGCTGGTACAACCCCGAAAACGGCCGCAAGTCGCTGGTGATCGCGAGCCCCGAGGGCGGCGAGGGCCGCAGCTACATCGCGGCGAACCTGGCGATCGTCTTCTCGCAGCTGGGCGCGCGCACGCTGCTGGTCGACGCGGACCTGCGCAACCCCCGCCAGCACCTCATCTTCGCGCTGCCGGAAGGGCAGGGCCTGTCGACGATCCTGTCGGGCCGCAGCGAGCACAAGGCGACCTTCCCGGTCCCGGGCATGAGCCGCCTCTCGGTGCTCCCCGCGGGCCCGCTGCCGCCGAACCCGCAGGAACTCCTCTCGCGGCCGGCGTTCCACGCCTTCATGAAGGACCTGCAGGCGGTCTACGACGTGATCATCATCGACACGCCGCCCGCCCGCCGCTACGCCGACGTGCAGAGCGTGACCTACCGCGCGGGCGACGCGCTGGTGGTGACGCGCAAGGACCATACCTCGGTGGCGACCACGCAGAAGGTCATCCGCGAGCTCGCCGCCACCGGAGCGCGCGTCGTCGGCACGGTCGTCAACGAGTACTGAGCCCGTCGGCCCCCATGTCGACGGTCCTGAACGAGCCCCGCAGCGCGCGCGCATCCGCGGGCTGGCGGCCCTGGATCGCGCCCCTCATCGGGCTCGCGTTCCTCTACGTCCCCACGTACGTGGCCCTCTCGCACGGCCTGTGGCAGGACGAGGCGTACGCGCACGGGCCGATCATCCTCGCGGTGTTCGCGTTCCTGATGTGGCGGCACCGCGCGGCGCTGCTCGACGAGTCGTCGCGACCCGCACCGGTCGCGGGCGGCTTGCTGCTCGCCTTCGGCCTCGCCCTCTACTTCGTCGGGCACACGCAGCGGCTCGCGCTCTTCGAGGTCGGCTCGCACCTGCCGGTGATCGCGGGCCTCGTCCTCATGGTGCGCGGCGTCCAGGGCCTTCGCCGCCTCGCGTTCCCGATCCTCTTCCTGCTCTTCCTCGTGCCGCTGCCCGGCTTCATGGTCGAGGCCGCGACCGGCCCGCTCAAGCAGCTGGTGTCGTCGCTGGTGGCGTCGTTGCTCGGCTCGGCCGGCTATGAGGTGGTGCGCAACGGCGTGGTGCTGGTGGTGAACGGGCACGAGCTCCTCGTGGCCGACGCCTGCTCGGGGATGAACTCGCTCGCGAGCCTCTTCGCGCTGACGCTCCTCTACATGCATCTCATGGGCCGCCCCGGCGCGGCCTACCGTGCCGCCATGCTCGCGGGCCTCGTGCCGATCGCGATCGCGTCCAACGTGCTGCGGGTGGTGGCGCTCTCGCTCGTCGCCGTGCATTGGGGCGACGACGCCGCCCGCGGCTGGCCGCACGACGCCATCGGCTTCGTCGCCTTCGGCGCCGCGCTCGCCCTCGTCGGCCTTTGGGAAAATGGGGTCAGGTTGGTTTTTCGACCTGTCCCCATTTCGCGCCTTGAGCCCGGCAAAAAGGGGACAGATGCAAAAACTAACCTGACCCCATTTGCCTCCCTGGCCGCCGGCCTGGCGATGGCGTTCGTCGCGGTGGCGGCGCCGGCGATGATGCCGGTGGCGCAACCGCTGCCGATCGACCTTGCGCGGGTGATCCCGGAGCGATTCGGCGACTGGCGCGTCGATCCCGATGAGGCGACCGCGGCCGTGGCGCCCGACGTCCAGGAGAAGCTGGATCGCCTCTACGGCCAGGTGGTCGCGCGCACCTACGTGAACTCGCAGGGCGAGCGGATGATGCTCACCGTCGCCTACGGCGGCGACCAGAGCGACGCGCTCAAGGCCCATCGCCAGGAAGTCTGCTATCGCGCCCAGGGCTTCGACGTGAGCCGCATCGAGAGCGCACGCGTGAAGGCCGCGGGGCGCGACGTCCCCGTGACGCGCATGTTCGCGGTCCGCGGGGAGCGCGCGGAGCCGGTCACCTACTGGTTCACCATGGGCGATCGCGTCGTGCGCGGCCGCCTCGAGCGCCTGCGCGTGCAGGTCGAGAGCGGCCTGGCGGGCCGGATCCCCGACGGCATGCTGGTGCGCGTGTCGAGCCTCTCCAGCGACGCGCCCAGCGCCTACGCCGCGCAGGACGCGTTCGTCTCCGCCGTCGTCGCCGCGATCCCGTCCGCGGACGCGGCGCGCTTCGTGGGATCGGAGGGTTGAAGATGGCGACCGTCGCTCCCGCCCTGGGATTCGCCGAGCGCTTGCGCGACTGGCGCGAGGATTTCACGCTCTCGGAGCGCGCCCGGCGCGTCGCCGCCATCGCGGCACTGCTCGCCTTCGGAGGCCTCTGGGGCATCGCCGTGGGCGTGGGCGGCCTCTCGACCCTCATCGTCTGCGCGACCT
>Ga0105242_10005270_pt1 | contig 9984 bp, 8 predicted proteins | sample KBSM24metaG_FD_81521 | JGI IMG/M metagenome (GOLD analysis project Ga0105242, IMG submission 81521) | Miscanthus rhizosphere microbial communities from Kellogg Biological Station, Michigan, USA - KBS M2-4 metaG | ecosystem: Host-associated > Plants > Roots > Rhizosphere > Soil | place: Michigan... | reverse complement strand
GGGCCAGGTCTACAACTGGCCCAAGTCCACGTACATCGCGGAGCCGCCGTTCTTCGAGGGTTTCGGCATGAGCGCCGGCAAGGCCCACGACGTGAAGGGCGCGAAGGCGCTTGCGATCCTGGGCGACTCGGTGACCACGGACCACATCTCGCCCGCCGGCTCCATCAAGGACACCTCCCCCGCGGGCAAGTACCTCATCGCCAACGGCGTTCCCAAGGTGGACTTCAACAGTTACGGCGCGCGCCGCGGCAACCACGAGGTGATGATGCGCGGCACGTTCGCCAACGTGCGCATCAAGAACCTGATGATCCCGCCCAGGGCCGACGGCACGCGCCTGGAAGGCGGCGTGACGCTCTTCCAGCCCACCGGCGAGCAGCTGCCGATCTACGACGCCGCGATGAAGTACATGGCGCAGAAGACGCCCACCGTCGTCTTCGGTGGCGAGGAGTACGGCTCCGGCTCGTCGCGCGACTGGGCGGCCAAGGGCACGCTGCTGCTCGGCGTGAAGGCCGTCTGCGTGCGCTCGTACGAGCGCATCCACCGCTCCAACCTCGTCGGCATGGGCGTGCTGCCGCTGCAGTTCAAGGGATCGGACTCCGCGCAGACGCTGGGCCTGGTGGGCGACGAGACGTTCGACGTCGTGGGCCTGGAGAACGGCATCCGTCCGCAGATGGACGTGACGCTCGTGATCCACCGCAAGGACGGCTCGAAGAAGGAAGTCCCGGTGCTGCTTCGCATCGACACGCCGATCGAGGTGGACTACTACCTCCACGGCGGCATCCTGCCCTTCGTGCTGCGCGAGCTCATCGCCGCCGCGCCCGTGGGCGCGAAGGTCACCGCCTAGACGAGGGCCTTGAGGCGCTCCATGGCTGCATGGGGCGCCGTGAGCACAGGGCGGCCCACGGCGGCCCGGGCCGCTTCCAGCGCGCGCGCCGTCGAGAAGTGCGCGAGCAGGATCGCGTCGCAGCTTCCGAGCGCCTTCGCCGTTTCCGCTACCAGCCGGTTGTGAGTGGCCTCGTCGCCGGCGCGCAGGGCGTCCATCGCCCCGGCTGCCACCTGCGCGCGCAGCGTCGCCTTCGAGCCCGCGCTCGCGGCGGCCACGCGGAACTCCTGCTCCATCGACGCAACCGACGGCGCGAACGTCGCGACCATGCCGATGAGCGTGCCGGCCGACAGCGCCGCGTCGAACATCGCCTCGTTGGGCTTCAGCACCGGAATGTCGGCGGCCTTCGCGGCCGCGTCGATCGCCTCGCCGAAGGCCGAACAGGTGAACAGGATTCCGTTCGCACCGATTCGCCGCGCGTATTCGGTCAGCAGGCGAAAGCGCTCGAACATCGACGCATCGAGCTCCGGGGTCTTTGCCCGGTCGCTCGCGAGCGACTCGTCGAGGATGTTGAGCCGCTCGGCCTCGGGCCACCCGGCGAGGAAGGCCTGGTTGATGGGATCCATCGCGACCGGCGTCGCGTGGATGAGCGCGATCCGCGGCCTCACGCGGCGGCCCGGGCCTCGAGCTCGCGGCAGAGCGCGTCCGTGAAGGCCCGCGTCCCGAGGCTCCCCTTGAGGTCCGGCGTGCGACGTGCCGGATCCCGGATGAGCGCGTCCAGGGCGGCGTCGATGGCGCGATGGGCCTGGGCGAAGTTGTCCTTGCGGTGCTTGATGGAGAGCCATTCGAGGAGCATCGCCGCCGAGAGGATGAGCGACGTGGGATTCGCCTTGTCCTGGCCGGCGATGTCGGGGGCGGAGCCGTGCTGCGCCTGCGCCATGCAGTGCGTGGCGCTCGCGTTCACCGCTCCGGCGAGGCCGAGGCTGCCCGAAAGCTCCGAGGCCTCGTCCGACAGGATGTCGCCGAACATGTTGGTCGTCACGACGACGTCGAAGCGCTGCGCGTCGCGCACGAGGATCGCGGCCATCGAGTCGATGAGCTGCTCGTCGTACGCCACGTCCGGGAATTCCTTGGCCACCGCGCGGACTTCGCGCAGGAAGAGCGCTTCCGACACCTTGATCACATTCACCTTGTGAACCGCGGTCACCTTCTTGCGCCGCTTGCGGGCGAGCTCGAAGGCGGTCCGGGCGATGCGGTTCGACGCCTTCGCCGTGATCTTGCGCACCGACAGCGCCATGTCCGGATCGGGCATGAACTCCCCGATGCCCTGGAACATGTTGCGGTCGGAGTAGAAGCCTTCGGTGTTCTCGCGGACGATCACGAGGTCCATCGGGGTGCGCCCCCAGTGCGGCAGGCCCTCGCGAGATCGGCTCGGCCGGATGTTGGCGTAGAGGTCGAGCTGGATGCGCAGCTCCGAGGAGACGTTGATCCCTCCCTGCGCGCGCGGCGGGTAATCCGAGTGGGAGACCGGGCCCAGCACGATGCCGTCCGCCTCGCGACAGGCCTGCAGGGTCTCCGGCGTGATGGTGGTGCCCTTCGGCTTGAGGCTCGCGAAGCCCACGTCGTACTGCTTGAACTGGAGCCCGAGCTGGAAGCGCCGGCTGGCGACCTCGAGCACCTTGAGCGTGGACTCGGTGATTTCAGGCCCGATGCCGTCACCGGGAAGGACCGCGATTCGCATGTGGCGTCTCCTTGGGGAAGCGTCGATTGTACTATGGTCAAGCGAAAATGCAATCTATTATTGTATTTCTGGTATTTACCGGTACAATGGGCGAATGACAGATCTCATCGCCTGGCTCGCCGCCCGCACCGTGGAACACTTGCGCTCGAGCGGCGCCGCGCCCGGCGAGCACATCACCGAGCAGGCGCTGGCCGACCATTTCCGCGTGTCGCGCACGCCTGTGCGCCGCGCGCTTGCCTCCCTCGCCGAAGCCGGGGCCGTCGAGCACCGGCCGAACCGGGGTTATTTCGTTTCGCAGCCTCCGGCCGCGATCAACGGCGCCGACATCGGCAACGCCGGCACCGAAGACAAGCTCTACTACCGCATCGCCGAGGACCGGCTCAACGGCCACATCGCCGCGCGCGTGACCGAATCGGAGCTCGCACGCAAGTACGACGCGTCGCGCGCCCGCATCGCCGCCCTGCTCGCGCGGATGGCCGAGGAAGGGTGGATCCAGCGACTTCCGGGACATGGCTGGGCATTCCAGCCGATGGTCGACTCGGTGAAGGGCTACGAGGACGGCTACCGCTTCCGCGCGGTGATCGAGCCCGCGGCGCTGCGCCATCCGGGCTATCACCTTCCGCAGGAAGCGATCGACCGGCTGCGTGCGATCCAGGTCGACCTGCTCGAGAACAATTCGCGGTACTCGGACGGCGAGAACTTCGCGCTCGGTGCGGCGTTCCACGAGACGCTGGTGGCCGGCGCCGGCAACCCGTTCCTCACCGATGCCCTGCGGCGCGTGAACTCGCTGCGGCGCCTCCTCGAATACCGCGCCAAGCGAAACCGCGACAAGATCGCCCAACAGCATCGCGAGCACCTGGCGCTCCTCGACCTCATCGAGGCGGGCAAGCTGGAGAAGGCGGCCCGCCTGATGGAGAAGCACCTCGACGTGGCGCGCAAGACGAAGTCGGTGCTCGTCGCACGGAAAAACTAGACCACCCACCGGAGGAACTACCGATGTTGAAGCTCTTCGCCGCCCTGCTCGGGGCGTTCGCAAGCTCTGTCGCTTTCGCCCAGGCCGTGCCGGCCGGATATCCCGCCGAGTACGCGAAGACACTGGAGGCCGCGAAGAAGGAAGGCAAAGTCGTCATCTACAGCACGCTCGACTCGAAGGCGGCCGCACCCTTGCTACGCGACTTCGCGGCGGCATTCCCCGACATCAAGGTCGAGTACAACGACATCAACTCGACCGAGCTCTACAACCGCTTCATCGCCGAATCGGCGTCGGGCGCGGGATCGGCGGACGTGATCTGGAATACCGCGATGGACCAGTCCATCCGGCTGGTGGACCAGGGCCTCGCCCTGACCTACGCGTCGCCCGAGTCGAAGAGCCTGCCCGCCTGGGCGATCTACAAGGGCCAGGCGTACGGCACGACATTCGAGCCGGTCGGCTTCATCTACAACAAGCGGCTCGTCCCGGCCGATGAGGTCCCCCACGACCACGCGGCCTTCGTGAAGCTCCTCGCCACGAAGATGGACAAGTACAAGAACAGGCTCACCTCCTGGGACATCGAGAAGAGCGGCACCGGCTTCCTCATGGCCACACAGGACAAGAAGTACCTGCCGCAGCAGGCCGAGCTGGTGAAGCTGCTGGCCCAGGCCAACGTGCGCATGTTCGCGAGCTCGGGCAACATGCTCGAGAAGGTCTCCTCGGGAGAGCTCATCCTGGGCTACAACGCCCTACTCGCCTACGCCAACGCGCGCGCCCGCAAGGATCCCGCGCTCGGCGTCGTCATGCCGACGGACTTCGCGCACGTCTATTCGCGCGTGATGTTCATCGGCAAGGGTGCGCGTGACCCGAGCGCCGCCAAGGTGTGGATCGACTACATCCTCTCGAAGCGCGGCCAGGCCATCATCGCCGGCGAGGCGGGGCTCTACTCGATCCGCGAGGACGTGCCGGGCGACCAGACCGCAGGCGCCCTCAACAAGCAGTACGGCAACGTATTGAAGCCGATTCCCCTCAGCGCCGAAACGGCCGAGTACCTCGACGCGAAGAAGCGCCTCGAGTTCCTCGACGCGTGGAAGGCGATGGGTTCGGCCCAGTAGCTTGGCCGCGCTGGGCGGCCGCCTCTTCGTCGACCTGCCGGGCTTCGGCCCGCAGGTCGAGAAGCTGCCCGTCTGCCTGCGCATCCTGCTGGAGAACGTCGCGCGAACCCAAAAGGGTTCCGACCGCGACGAGGCGATCGCGGCCCTCCTCGCCTGGTCCGGCTCCGGTACGAGCATGGCGGAGATCCCGGTGCAGCCCTGCCGGGTCCTCATGCACGACACCACGAGCACGCCGGCGCTCGTGGACATCGCCGCGATGCGCGACTCGCTCGCCGAAAGCGGCGCGGATCCTGCGACGCTGAATCCCGTCCTGCCTGTGGACGTCTCCGTGGACCACTCGCTCGCCGTCGAGGTGTACGGACGATCCGACGCGGCCACGGTCAACATCGGCCACGAGCTGCGCCGCAACGCCGAGCGCTACCGGTTCCTGCGCTGGGCCTCGACGGCGCTCTCGGGGGTGCGCATCCACCCGCCGGGCACCGGCATCATGCACACCATCAACCTCGAGCAGCTCGCGACGGTCGTCACGACCGAGGAGCGCGACGGCGAGCGCTGGGCCATGCCCGACCTCATGATCGGCACCGACAGCCACACGCCGATGGTCAACGGCATCGGCGTGCTCGGCTGGGGCGTGGGCGGGCTCGAGGCGCAGACGGTGATGTTCGGCATGCCCACGGTGCTTCGCATTCCCGACGTGGTCGGGGTGCGGCTCACGGGGCGTCTGCCGCCCGGCGTTCTGTCGACCGACCTCGCGCTCGTCGTCACGCATCGGCTGCGCAAGATGGGCGTGGCCGGGGAGTTCGTCGAGTTCTACGGTCCCGGCGTGTCGACGCTCAAGGCGGGCGATCGCTCGGTGGTCGCCAACATGGCGCCCGAGTACGGCGCGACCACGGGCTACTTTCCCATCGACGACGCCACGCTCGAATACCTTCGCGACACCGGACGCTCGCCGGGGGCGATCGCGTTCGTCGAGGAATACGCGCGACTCACCGGTCTCTGGTTCGATCGCGACGCGTCGCCCCGATACACCCGGACCCTCGAGATCGACCTCGCCGAGGTCGGCATGCACGTCGCCGGGCCGCGGCGCCCGCAGGACCTGCATCCCTACTGGGAGACGGGCCCCGCGCTTCGCACGCTCGAGGGCGGCAAGGACGTCGCGCACCCGATCGCGATCGCCGCGATCACGAGCTGCACCAACACCTCCGATCCGCGGCTCCTCGTGGCCGCCGGGCTGGTCGCACGAAAAGCGCGCGGGCTGGGATTGAAGGTCGCCGAAGGCGTGAAGACCTCGCTCGCGCCGGGCTCGCCCGCGGCCGCACGCTACCTCGCGCGCGCTGGCCTCGATCGCGACCTCGCCGTACTCGGCTTCGATATCGTGGGTTACGGCTGCACGACCTGCATCGGCAACCCCGGACCGCTGCCGCCGGAGGTGCCGGGCCGCACGGGACATCGCGTGGCGGTGCTCTCGGGCAACCGCAACTTTCCGGGGCGCATCCATCCCGACCTCGATCGCGCGTTCATCATGTCGCCGGCGCTGGTCGTCGCATTCGCGCTCGCGGGCGATGCCGATCGCAACCTGCGCGACGAACCGGTCGCGATACGCGACGGCAGGCCGGTGATGCTTTCGCAGCTCTGGCCCACGCACGAAGAGATCGACGCCGCGCTCGCCACCGCCATCGATCCGTCGGACTACGCCGAAGCCTTCAAGGTGGCGACGTCACGTCCCGAATGGCACGCGCTCGAGGCGCCTGCCGGCGCACGCTTCGCCTGGAACCCGAAGTCGACGATCCTGCGCCGCCCGCCGTTCGCCTCGACCGACGCGGGCTCGCAGCTCGGGCACTTCACCGCGTACCCGCTGATTGTGCTGGGCGACGACGTCACCACGGACCACATCTCGCCCGCGAGCGCGATCCCGAAGGACAGCGCCGTCGCCGATTTCCTGGTGGAGCGCGGCGACGACCGCAACGACCTCAACGTCTTCGCATCGCGGCGTGGCAACTGGGAAGTGATGTTGCGCGCGGCCTTCCACAGCCGCTCGCTGCTGAACCTGCTCCAACCGGATTCACCGGTCGCGCACACCGTGCACGTCCCGAGCGGCGAGGTGATGCCGATCCACGAAGCGGCCGAGCGCTATCGCGCCGCAGGCGATTCCGTCGTGCTCGTCGCGGGCGAACGCTACGGCACGGGCTCGTCGCGCGACTGGGCCGCGAAGGGACAGCGCCTGCTCGGGATTCGCGCGGTGCTGGCGTCGAGCTTCGAACGCATCCACCGCTCCAACCTCGTCGGCATGGGCATCCTGCCGCTACGCCTGCCCCGCGGACGCGGGCCGCGGGACCTCGCGCTCGCAATCGGCGATCGCATCGAGATCGACGCGGACGCCGTGAACCTCGCGCCGCGGCGCGCCGTCACGGTCACGGTCATCCGCAAAGACGGCCGGCGCGAATCGTTCGCCGCCACCGCCGCCGTCGAGACGCAGTTCGAGGTGGACCTCCTGCGCGACGGCGGAGTCATCCCGCATATCCTCCGGGGCGCGATGACGAGACCCGAAAAGTTTGGAGCGGACTGAAACGGGAAGGAAGGCGAAGGCGAAGCGAAGGGAAGGCGAAGGAATCAATATTCGCGACGACGTGGTTACAGGATCGCCAGTATTCCTTTGCAGTCCCTTCGCTTTGCCTTCGCCTTCCTTCCCGTTCAGCCCTGCCGCATCAAGCCTCGATCTTCGCGTCGGCGATGATCCTCCGGTACTTCTCGATCTCCTTCTTCCAGAAGGCCGAGAACTGCTCGGGCGTCGACGAGCTCACCTCGGCGTCCAGGTCCTGCAGGCGCTTGGCGACGTCGGGCTCCTTCAGGATCGCGTGCACTTCCTTCGCGAGGCGATCGACGACCGGGCGCGGCAGCTTCGCCGGTCCCGCCAGGCCGTACCAGGTCGCGATCTCGTAGCCCTTCAGGGTCTCGGACACCGCGGGCACATTCGGCAAATTGGGCAGGCGCTTCGGCGAGCACACCGCGAGGAGCTTCAACTTCCCGCCGTTCACCTGCGGCATCGCCGAGCCCGTCGAGCTGAACGTCATGTCGACGTCGCCGGAGATGAGCGCCGACATCGCCTCGCCGGTTCCCTTGAACGGAACGTGCAGCATGTCCACGCCGGCCTGGAGCTTGAACGCCTCCGCGGCGATGTGCTGGATGCTGCCCACGCCCGACGAGGCGAACGTGAGCTTGCCCGGATTGGCCTTGGCGTACCTGATGAGGTCCGGCACGTCCTTGAACGGGTGCTTCGGATGGTGGCAGAGCATCTGCGGCGTGATGCCGATCAGCGTGATGGGCGTGAAATCGGCGATCGGGTCGAAGCGGCCCTTCGCCACCAACAGCGGTCCGATGGCGTTCGAGTTGATATGGGCGAGCTGCAGCGTGTAGCCGTCGGGCGCGGACCTGGCGACCGCCTCGGAGCAGATCGTGCCCGTCGCACCCGTCTTGTTGTCCACGATGATCGGCTGGCCGAGCTTCTCGGGGAGCTTCGCGCTCACCAGGCGCGCCATCGCGTCGGCGCCGCCGCCCGGCGGGAATCCCACGAACAGCTTGATCGGCTTCTGGGGCCACTTGTCCTCGGCCCAGGCGGGCAGGAGGGCGGTCACGGGAAGCGCCGCGGCGGCCGCGACGAGGCGGCGTCGATTCTTGTCCATTCTGTCTCTCCGGTTTTGTAGGTTTGTGAGCCCCGTCATTCAATCACAAAGCCCGCGGCGCGTAGAATAAGCACGACTCCCCATTCGATTCCCCGACCCGAGAGACCCCATGGGTAAAGACGACCTTCGCAACGCCAAATACGTGATCGACATCGGCCCCATCCCCTCGCTCCCCGTCGAGGGCAGCGACGCGCGCTTCCCCGTGGGGCGCATCTATTGCGTGGGCCGCAACTATGCCGACCACGCGCGCGAGATGGGGCACGACCCGGATCGCGAACCGCCGTTCTTCTTCATGAAGGCGGCGAACTCGATCGTGCAGAATGGCTCGACGATCTCGTATCCGGTGGGTACGAAGGACGTGCACCACGAGATCGAGATGGTGGTGGCGATCGCCAAGGGCGGGAAGAACATCCCGGTCGAGAAGGCGCTCGAGCACGTCTGGGGCTACGGCGTGGGACTCGACATGACGCGCCGCGACATCCAGGGCGAGGCGAAGAAGATGGGCCGCCCGTGGGAGATGGGCAAGAGCTTCGACGAGTCCGCACCCATCACCGCGCTGCGCCCCGTGAGCGCCACGGGCCATCCTTCGAAGGGCGCGATCTGGCTCAAGGTGAACGGCCAGGTGAAGCAGCAGGGCGACCTCGCGATGCAGATCTGGAGCGTGCCCGAGCAGATCAACTACCTCTCGAACCTCATCACGTTGCAGCCCGGCGACCTGATCTTCTCCGGCACGCCGGCGGGCGTGGGCCCCATCAAGGCGGGCGACAAGCTCGAGGGGCACGTCGACGGCGTCGGCGACCTCACCGTCACGTACCGCTCGTAGCAGTTCGCAACACTCCCGGCGCGGGACCCTCGATTTCGGGGGCCCGCGTTTTCATTTTCGTGCGGGCTAGGCCGTTGGGATCGTGGCCGGGAACGGCGCGGCGGGCGCGTGCCTCACATGGGGTACGTCCCCAGAATCCAGGAGATCCCATGAAATCGTCCCGCACCTTCGCCACCGCGGCCTCGCTTGCCGCCGCGCTCGCCCTCTCGTCCGCCTACGCCGCCGATTCGAATTCGGCCACGAAGACCGGAACGCCCGACAAGGGCACGCAGTCGAGCGGCGTCAACGCCGTGCCGCCGAGCTCCGCGTCCAACTCCGCCGCGACCGACACCTCGACCCGCTCGAGCGCCAACTCGTCGGGAGCCGGCTACAGCAGCAACGCCTCGAATCCGAACTACGAGGCCGACACCACCCACGAGAAGCATGGCTTCTTCCACAAGCTGTTCCACCCGAGCGAGTGGGGAAAGAGCACCGCGAACAGCACGGCCGCCGGCGCCAATGGCGGCGACTCGGGCTCGTCGTCGAGCAGCTCCGGGGCGTCGCGCTAGGGCGCGCCGTCCCGCCGGACCTGGTGCATCCGGCCCAGGTCCGGCATCTCGCCTTTCGGGCGGCCCTTCAGCATCTCGTAGACGACCACGGGCTGGAGCTGTTCCTAGAGGACGTGCGTTCCGATCCACCAGGAGATCGCGGCGATGAACGCCGACGCCGGGATCGTGAAGATCCACGCCCAGACGATGTTTCCAGCCACGCCCCAACGCACCGCGGAGACCTTGCGGGTGGAGCCGACACCCACGATCGCGCCCGTGATGGTGTGCGTGGTGGAAACCGGAAT
>Ga0105242_10005269_pt1 | contig 9985 bp, 7 predicted proteins | sample KBSM24metaG_FD_81521 | JGI IMG/M metagenome (GOLD analysis project Ga0105242, IMG submission 81521) | Miscanthus rhizosphere microbial communities from Kellogg Biological Station, Michigan, USA - KBS M2-4 metaG | ecosystem: Host-associated > Plants > Roots > Rhizosphere > Soil | place: Michigan... | reverse complement strand
AGGAATTGCCGTACAGGTAAGAGAACGGGCCGCGGAGCACCTCGATGCGGTCGGCGCTGGCGAGGTCGAAGGTCGCCGCCTGACCCTGGCCGTCGGGCATCGTCGCGGGGATTCCGTCGGCGATGAGGCGCACGCCGCGCACGCCGAAGGTGGCGCGCGCGCCGAAGCCGCGCGAGGACACCTGCAGGTCCTGCGAGTAGTTCTGGCGGTTCTGGACGTTGATGCCGGGAACGCGGTTGAGCGTTTCCGACAGGTTCACCTGCGGGTTGCCCTCGCGGATGACGCGCGAATCGACCGCGTCGATCGCCGCGGGCAGGTCGTAGCCCGCCTGGGGCAAGCGCGTGGTGCTGACGGTGATCGTTTCCTGCTGCTGGGCGAGCGCGATCGACGCGGCGAGCCCGGCGGCGCAGGCAGCGAGGCGTCGCATGCATCTCCCTGGGGTCCTTGTTGGCGGCAGCTTAGCCGAAGCGCGCGCCACGTGCATTCGGGGAACACCCGGTCACTGCAGGCGCAGCCGCTCCACGGCGCGCGCGTCCCACTCCATCCCGTTACCCGGACGATCGGGAACCTGCGCATTGCCGTCGACGATGACGACGGGTTGCTGCAGCACCGGCGCCGCCCAGTCCACGTACTCGAGCCAATCGCACGTGGGCGTGACGGCGAGCAGATGTGAGCTCACCTCGGGGAAGAGGTGCGAGGACATCTTCATGCCGGCATCGCGCGCGATCCCGGCGGCGCGCAGCCATCCCGTCACGCCGCCGATGCGCTCGAGGTCGGGCATGACGAGGTCGCAAGCCTTCGCCGCGATCGCCTCCTCGAGGGCGAACGGCTGCGAGAAGTTCTCGCCGATCTGGATGGGTGTCGCGAGCTCGCGCGCGAGGCGCGCGGCGCCGCGATAGTCGTCGTGGCGGATCGGCTCCTCGATCCAGGCGAGTCCATGCTCGTCGAGCGCCCGGCCGCGGCGAAGCGCCTCGTCGACCGAGAGCGCCTGGTTGTAGTCCACCATGAGCGAGACGCCCTTCGGCAAGCGCGGGCGCACAGCCTTCACCGCGGCGATGTCCTCTTCGAGCGTGGGGTAGCCCAGCCTCAGCTTCACGCCGCTGAAGCCGCCCTCGAGGAGCTCGTCGGCTTCCCTCGCCAGTGCCTCGGTGCCCATGAGCCCGAGCCCGCAGCTGTTGTACGCGCGAATGGCCTTGCGCTTGCCACCGAGGAACTCGACCAGCGGCTTGCCCGCGGCGCGCGCGTGCGCGTCCCACCATGCGACGTCGAAGCCCGCCATCGCCATGCGCACGATGCCCTGAAGGCCGATGAGCGTGAAGCGCTTCGCGAGCTTCGGCCAGAGCTCGGCCGGCGGCGTGCGCTCGCCCTTCACCATGCGCTCGAGCTCCGCGACCATTGCGGCCATCGCGGTTGCCGCTCCGCGCATGTAGCAAAAGAGGTACGAGCACCCGGTCACGCCTTCTTCCGTTTCCAGGTCGATGAGGAGCAGGGGCGCCGCCCGGACGGCGGCGGCGCTCGTGCCGAGCACGTGCTTCATCGGGATCTCGACGGCGGTGGACCGAAGGGCGCGAATCGTGAGCGCCGTCAATTCGCGGCCCGTCCCTGTGCGTGCGGCGCGAGGATCGCCCAAACCGCCTCGTTGGCCGGCGTATCGACGCCGGCTTCCTTGCCGAGCTTCACGACGCCGCCCGAAAGCCACTCGACCTCGAGCCGGTTGCCGCGATCGAGATCGACGGCCATGGACGAGGTCATGTCATGCGGCAGCGTCGAAGCGAAGGCGAGGCGTTGGTCCGCATAGTCTTCCGGCAGCGCCACGCCCTTCGCGCGTCCCACGCGAACCACCTCGCGCATGACCTCCAGCAGGAAGTCCTTCGAGCGGGGATTCTCGAGCACGGCGCCGAGGGGCCTGCGCGTCGTCGCGGTCGTCGCGGACAGCCCCACGAGGAAAACGTACTTCTCCCAGATGGAGCGGCGCACGTCGGTGCTCAGCTCCGCGGCCACGCCGGAGCGCAGCAGCGCCTCGTGCAGCTTGCGCGCGCGCTCGGAGGTGCCGCCGGCATACTCGCCGACGACGATGCGCTGCATGGTGCCGGTCTGGTGAATGACGCCCGGACGCGCGATGTGCGACGCGACATACGCCACGCCGCCCATGATGTTCTTCTCCGGGAAGATGCGGCGCAGGATGTCGTCCTTGATGACGCCGTTCTGGAGCGACAGCACGGCGGTATCGGGGCCCACGATCGGCTGGACCGCGCGGGCCGCCTCCTCGGTGTCCCAGAGCTTCACCGAGAGGATGACGATGTCCGCCGGGCCGAGGTCCTTCGGGTCCGCGCTCGCGCGCACGCCCTCGGCGCGAAGGTCGCCCTGCGGCTGGTTCTCGATGAGGATGCCGTCCTTCCGGATCGCCTCGAGATGCTTGCCGCGTGCAACGAACGAAACATCCTCGCCCACCTTCGCGAGCCGCGCGCCGAAGAAACCGCCGACGCCGCCCGAGCCCATCATCACGATTCGCATAGGGCGATCGTACAGGCAGGGGCGCGAATGAAAACGGCCCGCAAGTGCGAGCCGCTAGGACTTCCAGGTGGGCTTTGCCATGTAAGGTTTGGCCCGGTCGCGCGAATCTCAGCCGCTGCGGAACTGCCCCGCGAGCTTGCTCGGGTTCTTCTCCAGCCACTTGCGGATGCGGTTGGCGTCGGCCACGCGCGTGAGCTTGCCCCACGAGTCGAGCAGCACGATCACCACCGGCTGGTTGGCGATCATGGCCTGCATCACCAGGCACTTGCCGGACTCGTTGATGTAGCCGGTCTTCGAGAGGCCGATCTGCCAGTCGCCGGTCCGGACGAGCTGGTTGGTGTTGACGAAGGAGAGCTTGCGCTTCGAGTCGGGGAGCGTCACGTCCACGGCACCCGTGGTGGTGTACTCGCGGATGAGGTCGTACTTCGCGGCGGCGGCGGCGAGCTTGCCCAGGTCGGCGGGGTTCGACACGTTGCCGGGCGCCAGGCCCGACGAGTCGACGAAGTGCGTGGCCCCCATGCCGAGCGCGGTCGCCTTGGCGTTCATCGCGTCGACGAAGGCGAGGATGCCGTTCGGGTAGTTGCGGCCGAGCGCGGAGGCGGCGCGGTTGTCGCTCGCCATGAGGGCGAGGCGCATGAGGTCATCGCGGCGGAAGTGGCTGCCGATGGGCAGGCGCGACTTCGTGTTCTTGATGAGGTCGATGTCCTCGTTGGTGATCTGGATCGGCTCGTCGAGCGCGAGCTTCGCGTCGAGCACGACCATCGCGGTCATGAGCTTCGTGATCGAGGCGATCGGGGTCGACTGCTCGGCGTTCTTCGAATAGAGCGTCTGGCCGCTGGTCGCGTCCATGACGAGCACGCCGGTCGACTTGAGGACCGGGCCGCCGTCCTCGTTGACCTCGACGACGCTCGCGGCCTTCGAAGCCCGCGCCTTGGCGGGCCTGTCGGCGGCTTGGGCAGCTGCGCAGAACGCCGCAGCCACGAGAATGGCGATGAATCGCTGCACGGGTGTCAGAATCCTTACAGGGCAGCCGACACCATAGCAAAAAGAAGGGCTTTGCGGCAACATCTCCAGTCGCTTCGAAAATTACAACTTAAATATCTGATTCCAATGGACCAATCCCGGCGCCATCCCCCGCCAAAACGGCCCCATCCGGACACCCTGGCGGTCCACGCCGGCCAAAGCCCGGACCCGGCTACGGGCGCCCGGGCGGTCCCGATCTACCAGAGCGCCTCTTTCGTCTTCCCGGACGCGGACACGGCTGCTGCCCTGTTCAACATGGAAGTGCCCGGTCACGTTTACAGCCGCCTGTCGAATCCGACGGTCGCGGTGCTCGAGGAACGGATCGCGGCGCTCGAGGGCGGGGTGGGCGCCATCGCCACCGCCAGCGGCCAGGCGGCGTTGCACCTCGCGCTGGTGACGCTCATGGGTCGCGGCGGCCACGTGGTCGCATCGGCCAGCCTCTACGGCGGCTCGCACAACCTGCTGCACTACACGCTCCCGCGCTTCGGCATCGAGACCACCTTCGTGCCGGCGCGCGACCTCGGCGCCTGGCGCAAGGCGATCCGGCCCGAGACCCGGTTGCTGTTCGGCGAGTCGGTCGGCAATCCGTCGGTCGACGTGCTCGACATCCCGTCGGTCGGCGCCATCGCGGACGAGAACGGCATCCCGCTCCTCGTCGACGCCACGGTCACGACACCGATGCTGGGCCGCCCGCTCGAGCAGGGCGCGCACCTGGTGATGCATTCGGCGACGAAATTCCTTTCGGGACATGGCGTGGTGATCGGCGGCGTGCTGGTGGATGGTGGCCGGTTCGATTGGGCCGCTTCCGGAAAATTCCCGACGCTCACCGAGCCGTACGAAGGTTTCCACGGCATGGTCTTCACCGAGGAGTCCACGGCCGCGGCATTCCTGCTGCGCGCGAGGCGCGAGGGCTTGCGCGACTTCGGCGCCTGCATGGCGCCGATGACCGCCTTCCAGATCCTGCAGGGCATCGAGACCCTGCCGTTGCGCATGCCCCGTCATGTCGACTCCACCGCGAAGGTGGCCGAGTTCCTGGCGAAGAACGAGGCCGTGCAGCGCGTGCACCATCCGCATCTCGCCTCGCATCCCGACCACGCCCTGGCCGGGAAGCTCTATCCGCACGGCTGCAGCGCGATCCTCTCGTTCGAGCTGAAGGGCGGGCGCGACGCGGGCCGCAAGTTCATCGAGGCGCTCACGCTCTTCTCGCACCTCGCCAACATCGGCGACGCCAAGTCGCTCGTCATCCATCCGGCGACGACCACGCATTTCCGCATGGACGACGCGGCGCTCGCGGCCGCCGGGATCGGGCCGGGGACGGTGAGGCTTTCCATCGGCCTCGAGCATCCCGACGACCTCATCGAGGACCTCGGTCGCGCAATCTACGCATCCCAGAAGGCCTGAGCTTGCAATTCATCGTCCAGGGATATCCCGCATTCGCCTATACCGGCGGACGGCCCTACTTGCCGCAGGAGCCCGCGATCGTGTTCGTGCACGGCGCGGCCTTCGACCACAGCGTCTGGCAATGGCAGTCGCGCTATCTCGCGCATCACGGGTTCACGGTGATCGCGCCCGACCTTCCCGGCCACGGCCGCAGTCCCGGCGCCGTGCGCGAGGACATCGGCGCGATGGCGGATTGGATCGCGGCGCTCATCGACGCGGCGGGGCTCGCGCGCGCGGCACTCGTGGGACACAGCATGGGATCGCTCGTGGCCCTGGAGACGACGCTGCGCCATCCGGCGAAGGTGGCGAAGCTCGCCCTCGTCGGCACCGCCGCGCCGATGGCCGTGGGCGAGCCCTTCCTCGCCGCGGCGGGCGACGACGATCCCGCGGGCCTCGACATGGAAGCGACCTGGGGACACTCACGCGCGGTGGCGCTCTCGGGAAGCCCCGTGCCGGGAACGTTCCTCTACGGGGCCAGCCGCGCGCTCAACGGCCGCTCGAAGCCGGGCGTGCTGAACGCAGACCTGCGCGCGTGCAATGCATGGCAGCCTTCGATGGAGAACGTGCGCGCGCTCGACGTGCCGACGCTGGTGGTGGTGGGCCGGCGCGACCAGATGACGCCGCAGAAGGCGGGCGTGGCGCTCGCGAAGGAGATCCGCGGGGCGAAGGTGGTGACGCTGGACGCGGGGCACTCGATGATGTCCGAGGCCCCCCGGGAACTTCTCGCCGCGCTCAAGGCATTCCTGGGCTAGGAGTTGCCGGCGGCGATCGGCGCGTCATCGGCGGACATCGGCGTTGCGCCGTGGTCCTTCTCCTGCTGCTGCAGGCGCCACATGTCGGCGAACTTGCCATCGGCCGCCAGCAGCTCGCGGAAGGTGCCGCGCTCGACGATGCGGCCCTGGTCGAGCACGAGGATCTCGTCGGCGTCGATGATGGTCGATAGCCGGTGCGCGATCACGAGCGTCGTGTGGTTGCGCGCGATCTCGGCGAGCTCTGCCTGTATGGACTTCTCGGTGTGCGAGTCGAGCGCCGACGTCGCCTCGTCGAAGACGAGGATCGGCGGATGTTTCAGGAGCGTGCGCGCGATCGACACCCGCTGCTTCTCGCCGCCCGAGAGCTTGAGGCCCCGCTCGCCTACCGTCGTCTCCCACTTGTCCGGGAGCCGCTCGATGAACTCGGCGATGTGCGCCACGCGAGCCGCGGCCTCGATCTCGGGTCGCGTCGCGTCCGGGCGCCCGTAGGCGATGTTGTAGTAGATGGTGTCGTTGAAGAGCACCGTGTCCTGGGGCACCACGCCGATCGCCGCCCGCACCGAGTCCTGCCGGACGTCGCGGATGTCCTGGCCGTCGACGAGGATGCGTCCCTTGTTGACGTCGTAGAACCGGAACAGGAGGCGCGCGAGCGTCGACTTGCCCGAGCCGCTCTGTCCCACCACCGCGACCTTCTTGCCCGGGGGCACCTCGAAGCTCACGTCGTGCAGGATCGGCCGGATGCCGTCGTAGCTGAAGTCCACGCTCTCGAAGACGATGCCGCCGCCGCGGACCTCGAGCGGCTTCGAGCCCGGCTTGTCCTCGACCTCGCGATTCTCGGAGAGCAGGCGGAACATCTTCTCCATGTCCACCATCGCCTGCTTGATCTCGCGATACATCACGCCCAGGAAGTTGAGCGGGATGTAGAGCTGGATGAGGAGCGCGTTCACCATCACCAGGTCGCCGAGCGAGAGCTTGCCGCTCACGATGCCCGCCGAGGCGCGCCACATGAGCAGCGACACGGCAAGCGCGATCACCGCGGCCTGCACGGCATTCAGCAATCCCAGCGAGCTCTCGCTCGTCACCACCGCGCGCTCGTAGCGCTGCAGGTTCTCGTCGTAGCGCCTCGCCTCCCAGCCCTCGTTGCCGAAGTACTTCACCGTCTCGTAGTTGAGCAGCGAGTCGACGGCGCGGGTGTTGGCCTTGGAGTCCATCTCGTTCATCTGGCGGCGGTGCTTGGTGCGCCATTCCGAGATGACGAAGGTGAGCGCCACGTAGATGACGATCGCGGCCACCGTGATCACGCCGAACCAGATGTCGAACGTATAGACGAGGAAGCCGGTGACGAGCGCCATCTCCAGCAGCGTCGGCAGGACGCTGAACACCATGAACGAGAGCAGCGTCGAGATCCCGCGGGTGCCGCGCTCGATGTCGCGCGTGAGGCCGCCGGTCTGGCGCTCGAGGTGGAATCGCAGCGACAGCGCGTGGAGGTGGTGAAACACCTCGAGCGCAACGCGGCGCATGGCGCGCTGCGCCACCTTCACGAAGACCACGTCGCGCAGCTCGTTGAACGCCGTGCTCGAAAGCCGAAGCAGCCCGTAGGCGACCAGGAACGCGATCGGCACCGCCACCACCGCGGCCGGCTGCGACAGCCCGTCGACGATCCTCTTCATGACGAGCGGCACCGCGATGTTGGCGAGCTTGGCGCTCACCAGGAAGGCGAGCGCCAGCAGGACGCGGCCACGGAATTCCCAGAGGTAGGGCAGCAGCCGTCGGACGACGCCGATGTCCCCGGAGGGAGCGATCGGCCTGGAGGCGACGAGGGAGGCGTTCATGAAGGTTTGTCATCTTAACTTGGTCCGTTCGGAGCGGATTCAACCCCCGCCTCTTCACGGCGCGGCCAAAGTCGCGCGCTAGCCTCGGAGTCATGGATCGGCCCCGGTGCCGGTCGAGGTGACTCCCAATGTCCTGCAAGGTCTCCCGCGCGATGAACGTCGCGCTGATCGCCGCCTTCGCCGCCCTGGTGGCCGTGTCCGTGGCGCAGGCCGCGGTGGTCCAGTCGGTCGCCGACACGATTCCGCAAAGGCAGGACGCCGGCTACGAGAAGCTGGTCGCCGCGGCCAACGCCGTCGTGGGCGTCAAGGTGAAGGCGCTGCCCAACGCGCGCACCAACGAGACCCTGGGCGAGGATCGCACCGGCTCGGGCGTGGTGATCGGCAAGGACGGGCTGGTCCTCACCATCGGGTACCTCATCGTCGAGGCGGACAGCGTCACCATCACCGACACGGACGGCAGCGAGGTGCCCGCGTCGGTGATCGCCTACGACCACGCGACGGGCTTTGGCCTCGTGAAGCCGCTCGCCCCGCTCCCGCTCGCGCCGCGGCCCATCAAGCTCGGCACCGCCAAGCCCGTGAACCAGCTCGACCGGATGATGATCGTGACCGGCGGCGAGGAGCAGAACATCTCCATCGCCACCGTGGTCTCGAAGCGCGAGTACGCGGGTTACTGGGAATACATGATCGACGACGCGATCTTCACCGCCCCGGCGCGCCTCGACCACAGCGGTGCGGCGCTCATCAACAAGGACGGCGAGCTGGTCGGCATCGGCTCGCTCTTCGTCATGGACGCGCTCACGCCGGGCGAGAAGCTTCCGGGCAACATGTTCGTGCCCATCGACCTGCTGAAGCCGGTGCTCGACGAGCTGGTGAAGACCGGCGCGCAGCCCGAGTCGAAACGCCCGTGGCTGGGCGTGAACTCCCTCGAGGAGGACGGCCGCGTGAAAGTGATGCAGGTGAACGAGGAGGGCCCCGCCGCCGAGGCCGGCATCGTCGCCGGCGACATCATCCTCGGCATCAACGGCGAGGCGGTCGATTCCCTCGAGCGCTTCTACCGCACGCTCTGGACGCGCGGCGCTGCCGGCGTGGACGTGGTGCTTACCGTGCTCCACGGCCCGCAGGCCCACACCGTCACGGTGCGCTCCATCGATCGCGGCGCGTTCATGAGGAAGCGTCCGGCGGTGTAGGTCAAAGAAATGGGGTCAGGTTACATTTCGAGTAAGGTGGCGTATCCGAAATGTAACCTGACCCCATTTCTTTGACCCCGCAGGAAGCGCAGCGCCTTCGCAAGATCCTCTATACCGCGGCCTTCCTCCGCGCCTTCGCCGTCGGGCTGATGGCGGTGCTCATCGGCTTGTACTGCTCGCGCCTCGGCCTCGACGCCGCGCGGATCGGCGTCGTGTTGTCCGCGGCGCTGTGGGGCGCGGCGCTCGCCGCCCTCCTCACGCTCGTCCTCGGCCCGAGGCTCTCGCAGCGCGGCCTCCTCCTTGCGCTCACCGGCTTGCCGGTGCTCGGAGCGACCGTCCTGCTGTCCACGGATTCGTATCCGCTCATCGTGGCGTCCGCCTTTGTCGGCATGCTCAACGTCCATGGCCGAGACCGGGGCGCCATCCCGATCCTCGAGCAGACGCTGTTCCCCGCGACGACCGATGCGGGCCAACGGACGCGCGTCTTCGCCTGGTACAACGTGCTGATGGACGCTGGGTACGCCGTGGGCGGCCTCACCGCGGGTCTTCCCACGCTGCTCGAAGGCGCGCTCGGGCTATCGACGCTCGACGCCATGAAGATCGTGCTGGCGCTCTTCGGGGCGCTCTACGCCGGGGCTGCGGCGCTCTACTCGCGCGTGCCGCCGCGCCTTTCCGAGGCGGTGCCGGTATCGCTCGCGCGCCTCACGCCCGCAAGCCGGCCCATCGTCGCCAAGATCTCGCTCCTCTTCTTCATCGACGCCTTCGCGGGCGGCTTCGTGGGCTCGGCGCTCTTCGCCTACTTCTTCGCCGAGCAGTTCCATGCCTCGGCGGGGCAGATCGCGATCCTCTTCAGCGCGGGCCGCGTGCTGTCGGCCTTCTCGCACCTCGGGGCGGCGTGGCTCGCGAAACGCATCGGGTTGGTGAATACGATGGTGTACACGCACATCCCGACGAGCCTGCTGCTCTTCACCATCGCGGCGTCCGACGATCTCGTGATCGCCTCGATCCTCTTCCTCCTGCGCGAGGCGATGAGCGAGATGGACGTGCCGACGCGCCAGTCGTACACCATGGCCGTGGTGCAGCCCGAGGAGCGCCTCGCGGTCGCGGGGATCACGTCGCTGGTGCGCTCCGGCGGCTGGGCGATGGCGCCGATGTTCGCGGGGATGATGATGAACGCGGGCGGCATGGGCCTGCCGCTGGTCTTCGCGGGCGTGACGAAGATCGCCTACGACCTGCT
>Ga0105242_10005265_pt1 | contig 9988 bp, 9 predicted proteins | sample KBSM24metaG_FD_81521 | JGI IMG/M metagenome (GOLD analysis project Ga0105242, IMG submission 81521) | Miscanthus rhizosphere microbial communities from Kellogg Biological Station, Michigan, USA - KBS M2-4 metaG | ecosystem: Host-associated > Plants > Roots > Rhizosphere > Soil | place: Michigan... | reverse complement strand
CGCGATCAGGGGGTGGGCCGATTGAAGCTTGCTCCAGACCCGGGACTTCGCGGTTTCGCTGGAACACCGCACGGCCAGGAAGGCGGCGCCTTCCTTGGCGATCTTTAGGTCCTCGTCGGCGTAAACCGCTTCGGTGTCCATCATGCGGGACACCTCGGTCATCAGTAGTCCCCACAGGCCGTCTGTCTTGTGATGCTCCTCCATCAGGTCGACCACGTCCTCGCCTGGCACTGCAATTACATCCGCGCTAGGACGTCCGGCGAGGAGTAGTCTCCGGGCGGCCTCCTGTGCCTCCCTCAAGCTAGGGAAAACGGCCAGCAGATAATGTTTGGGGTAGAAGACGCCCAGGTGGGTGTCGGAACCTTGAAAAAATTCAGCGAGCTTGCTCATTTCCGTGTACCTCGGTTTGCAGGGCCGCGCCCGTGTTCGAGGCCTCGTCCTGCTTTTTGTTCTTGCTCCGGCGCGGGTGGCGTATTTCCGGCCAGAATTCGCGCACGACGTTGTAGGCCGCGTCGGCCCCGAAGGAAATCCCCGCGGATCCAAATCCGCTGGCGACGGTGTGAACAGAAGCCGGCTGCCACAAACGCGAGATCAATCCGCTACCGATCACGCTAGAAATTTCGCCGACCGCTACAGTACGATTGCCCGTCGTGGTTTTACGCGTGATCACAGTGCTCACCAGGGCATATTTCAGCCGCGGCGTAAAGCCTTCTCGACCGGAAGGTCGATAGTGGAGTTCTTCGTGACGAAGGCGCCCGACGCCGTAGCGAATCGAGCTCTTCACGATGTGCTTTCCGAAGCCGGACCCCAAGCGCCGGGCGTAACCTTTCATCCCGCCGCCCCATTCGTGGGGAGTCCCTTTGGCCTGGCTAATTCCCGCTCCAGCCGCAGACTTCAGAAATGGCCCAGGTCCGGCGAAAACGTGATGAAGGTAGCCTTCCTGTTCGGACGTCTGCGACTTGGGAACGGAGGTATCTGGATCGGCAGCCAAGGCTGGAACTACGGCCAGGACCAGCAGGAGCGAAATACGTCGCCCCCACCGGTATTTTCTGCCGCGCTCGACGCCCCTTTGCGTCTTTTTCGTTGCACCATGGCTTGGATTGCTGTCACTGGCGGGAACCGCCGCAGGCGCAAGTGCTTTGCTATGAGTCGGCACGCAGTTCTCTCCTGGCTGTACCAGTGCACAACGGTGGCCAAGTTGCCTCGGAAATAGCAGCGAGACGGCTGGTATCACCCAAGTAGGTGGTCATAGCCACAAGGCGACTCTGCCTGAAACAAGGTTTCCCGCGGGGTGTCTAACTCTCACTCCAGGTTCGACCCGCTGCAAAGATTGCAGTGTTTAAACCCACCAATTCTTCCGTCGTTTTAGATGAAGGAGTATAGAATCGAAGCGATGCCTGTTGCGGCGCCATCGGGGTTCAGTGGTGAATCAGAAGTTCAGCGCCTAAGAACGCTGTATCAACTTCTCGCGGCCTTAAGCCGCGCCAAGGCTCTCGATGACGTTTACGAGGCCGCCATCACGAGTCTGCTGGCTGCAACCATGGCCGATCGCGCGGCCATCCTTACGTTTGATGATGACGGCGTGATCCGGTTCAAAGCCTGGCGTACCCTTTCCGCGGAATACAGGCAGGCTGTAACAGGACACACGCCGTGGCCCCTGGGAACTCGCGACGCCCAGCCGCTGGTCGTGCCAGACGTTCTGGCTGACAAGAGTCTGGCCGCGTACCGCGAATTCTTCGTAAGGGAAAATATTCGTGCCGTGGCCTTCATCCCGCTGACGCTGGAAGCGGGGGTATTTGGCAAGTTCATGTTGTACTATGACCAGCCGCATTCATGCACGCTGGAGGAACTTGAGATTGGGCAGGCGATCGCCGCACACGTGGCGCTCGCTACGGTGCAGAAGCGCGCGGAGCTGGCATCCACAGCAAGCGAGCAGCGCTTGCAGGCGATTCTAGACAACTCCGCGACCGTGATTTTTATCAAGGATCGCGAAGGTCGTTATCAGCTGGTGAACCGCTGCTTTGAAGAGTTGTTTCACGTCAGCAAGACTCAAGTCGTGGGACGCAAGGATCACGACCTATTTCCACCCGAGATGGCGGAGCGTTTTCGGGAGAATGACCGGAAGGTACTTGCGGCGCGAGAAACGCTGACGTTCGAAGAGGAGGCCCCTCACGACGACGGTATCCACAACTACATTTCCATCAAGTTCCCCCTGGAGGGAACGGATGGCGAGCTGGCTGGGGTTTGCGGAATCTCGACCGACATCACAGACCGAAAGCGGTTAGAAACCGCCAACCTCCATTTCGCGGCGATTGTTGAGAGTTCCGATGACGCCATTGTCGCCAAGGATCTGAACGGCATCATCACCAGTTGGAATAGAGGCGCGGAGCGTCTGTTCGGCTACACCGCCGCCGAGGCCGTCGGAAAGCCGGTTTCGATGCTCGCTCCCCTGGACAGCCGCAACGAAATGCCGGAGATCCTGGCGAGGATCCGTTCGGGCCACCGGGTGGAGCACTACGAAACCCGCAGGTGCAGAAAAGACGGCGTGATTATCGATGTTTCCCTGACCGTTTCCCCGATTCGAAATGCTTCGGGCCGGATCATCGGGGCTTCGAAAATCGCGCGCGACATTACCGAGCGGAAGCGGGCCGAACAGGAGCGTGGCGTACTTTTGGCGCGCGAGCAGGAGGCCCGCCAGACTGCCGAGCTGCTCAATCGGGTGAGCCCGAGGCTCGCCGCGCAACTTGACGTGCAAAAACTGGTGGAGGTGGTCACCGAGATTGCCACTACCCTCGCGGGCGCTGAGTTCGGCTCGTTCCTTCACAAAAATGAACAGAGCGAATCCTGGGTGCCGGCAGAGGTGTCCGCGGGATTCCCGATGCCCCGTAATTGCGATCTTTTCGCGCGCACCTTCGAAGGTGAAGGCGTGGTGCGTCATGCGGATCTCATGCAGGATCCTCAGTATGGCCGGCTGGTCGAAGGTTCGCGGCCGGTAAGGAGTTATCTTGCTGTTCCGGTGGTCTCCCGTTCGGGAGAGGTTCTGGGAGGGTTGTTCTTCGGTCACCCAGATGCCGGCAAATTCACCGAGCATCACGAGGCGATTCTGATAGGTATCGCTTCTCAGACGGCGATCGCGCTGGATAATGCCCGGCTGTTCGAGCAAGCGCAATGGGTGCAGACGGAACTGAAGCGGTCGAATGAGGAACTGAGGCGCGCCAATCAGGATCTGGAAACCTTTGCATACTCGGCCAGTCACGATCTGCAGGAGCCTCTGCGCACCATCGCGATCTCAGCGCAGCTGCTCGAACGGAGCGGCGGGCAGCACTTGCAGGGTGAGGATGCCAGGTTCTTAGCCAGCATCCTCGGATCGGCCACCCGCATGACCGCGCTCATTCAGGACCTGCTCGACTACGTCAAGGCGACGAAGTATGCGGAAGGACACCCTCCTAGTGTCGACGCGACGGTTGTCCTGACGGGCGCCCTCCAGAACCTGAAGGGTGCGATCGAAGAAGCCGGGGCCAAGGTTACGTCGGCTCCCTTGCCTATAATCTGCATTCATCCAGGCCGGCTCGCCCAGGTCTTTCAAAACCTGATCAGCAATGCCATTAAATACCGCGGTACAGGGGTTCCCCATGTTCACATCTCAGCAGAAGAGCGCGACGGCTGGTCCGTGTTTTCCGTGGTTGATAACGGGATCGGAATCGACGCCAAGTTCGCGGATCAAATCTTCGGGCTCTTCAAGCGCCTCCATAGCCGCCAAGAATACCCAGGAAGCGGAATCGGATTGGCGATCTGCCAACGCATTATCGAGCAATATGGTGGTCGTATCTGGCTCGACAAATCTGTCCCAGGAGGAGGATCGACCTTCTGCTTCTCCATTCCTTCCGAAGCCCGCTAGAAAGGTGGGGCCCGAAGGCCTGAAGCCCGGCGAGCCCGTCCCGCTGACGGTGTTGCTGCTCGAGGACAATGAGACCGACGAATTCGTCATCCGGGAAGTTCTTGAGCAATCCGGGCACGTTTTTCGTGTAGACGTTGCCCGCGACGGGCACGATGCCGTGGAGTATCTCCGGAGGGTTGAGGACGATGAGGAAATGCCCTGTCCCGCGCTCATCCTGCTGGACCTGAATGTCCCCAAGATCTCCGGCAGCGAAGTTTTGAGACAAGTTCGCCGCAGCTCGCGCTGTAGCCGCACGCCGGTGATTGTCGTAAGCTCTTCGGACTCGGAATCGGATCGGGCTGCGGCACAGAGCCTGGGCGTACAGGCGTATTTTCGGAAACCCGCGAACCTGAAGGCGTATTTGGATCTGATTGATGTGATCAAACAAGTGCTTGGTGGGATTAGATGAAAGTATCGATGTCGCCCTGGGAAAAACTTCTGGAACGGCCCCATGCGGGGGGCCACTTTGTACAGCTCTACGAAGCTGATGAGCCAGCCTTGACCAGGAACGTCGGGTTTTACCTGTGGGAAGGGTTAAAGAGCGGCGACGGAGTACTGGTCATTGCACCGCCCGAGCATCGGGAGCTGTTCCGTGCAGAGCTTGACCGGCTGGGCGCCGATACCGAGGCATCGCTGCGGAATCGGCAACTGGTTTTCTTGGATGCGCAGGAGACTCTCTCGCAGTTCCTGGTGGGCGGCCAACCGGACTGGCGCCTGTTCGAGAGTAGAATGAGCTCGGCCATGCGGGAGCTTTGCCCTCCCGGCGATCGCGCGGCCCAGCGAGCTTACGGCGAAATGGTCGGAATTCTCTGGAAAGCCAAGCAGTTTGCGGCCGCGATCCGGCTCGAACAGTTCTGGAACAAACTTCTGGAACAGGCTTCGTTCAGCCTCTATTGCGCTTACGCTATCGACGTCTTCGGGAAAGACTTTCACGCGGCTAATCTCGACGACGTTCTTTGCACTCACACGCATCTGGTGCCGGCGCAGCCGAACGGCAATCTGGAAACCGCACTGAATCTGGCATTGGATGAAGTTCTCGGCGCTGATGCCGGAGACCTGAGAGTTTTGATAAAAGCCCACTCGCGGCCCGCGTGGGCGGTGCTACCCAGCGCCGAGGCGATTCTGCTGTGGTTGAGAAAGAATCTCCCGGAGCAGGCGGAGGACATCATTGCTCGAGCCCGCCTTCACTATTCGCCCATTGCCCCGGTCGAATCCCGCTCCTGAGCGTCAGCCAGCTGCAAACTGGCGCTGTTCAGGCCGCGATGGAGGCCGCCGGATCCTCCAGGACAAGTTTTTTGCGCCTCTCGAGGACCGTCCGGGCAGAACGCCGGGCTCTATGGAAGCGGATGCGAATCGCCGTTTCCGTGACTCCCTCTTCCTCGGCCATTTCCTTGGCCGTGATGCCCGCCATTTGGGCCTCCAGCAGGGCGCGGTCGGATTGTCGGCACACTTCGAAGAGCCGCGCCACATCGATCGCCGCCAGGTTTAGGGTAACCGTGCCGTGAATCGCCTCGTGGATTTCCCCGTGGAAGCGCTCGTTTCGGATGGCCCGCCTAAATAAATTCAAGGCGATTGTATTCACCCAGGTGACGAGCATCCGCTCATCGCGAAGTTGGGAAATTCGTTCCCACCCCCGAAGCCAAGCCGACTGCGCCAGATCGGCCGCCAGCTCTCTCGTAACGCCGCGGGACAACAGGAAACGAATGGTGCGATCCCGCCCCTCTTGATAAATCTGTCCGTATGTTTCTCGAGTCATGACTACGCCGGCCATATTGCACGTCGGAAGCCAGACGAGGAAACCGTTCCTAGTGAGACCCTTAGGCCGATCGCGGATTGCAAGCGCTGCAAACGCATGCAGAATCTGCAAGCGGAATCTAGCGGCGCGAGGCAGGTTCAAAAGTCTGAAACGTTTCTCCGCATCGGCGGATCATATGTGCCAAGGACCTGATAGACGCTACCGTCAGTCCGCTTTAGTCAAACTTTGGGGGTTTCATACCGGTGAGAAATCCGACGGAGGCGGTGGGGACCCCCTTACTTGCTCCTTCCATGGTGGAAGAGCATGGTGGGAACCCTCGCGCGGGTGAGGCATCGCCTTTTCCGGGGCGGCAGAAAAACGCCCGTGAAGACGATCCACGGCCGCTCGTGCTGGTCGTTGAAGACAATCGAGCAGACGTGTATCTCGTCCAGCGAGCGGTGGAGGTTCACGACCTCTCAGTGCGTCTTCTCATTCTGGACAACGGCGAGGAGGCTTTCGATTACTTTGAACGCGCGGATTCTGACCCCGGCATCCCCTGTCCTGAGGCGGTGCTATTGGACCTCAATCTCCCCAAGAAATCAGGCCGCGAAGTTTTGCAGCGCTTGAAGAAAACCGTCCGCTGCAGGGAAGTCCCCGTGATTATTCTGACGTCATCCGACTCTTTGCAGGACCGGCGCGAGACTGCGGCGCTGGGCGCCCTGCACTACTTCAGGAAGCCCACCTCCTATCAGGAATTCCTGAAAATCGGCGAATTGCTGGGCGAAGTGTTGAAGGAAAAATGAAGGGCTGCTAGTGTAATACCGGCCCCTCGCGAAGAGTAAACGAAAACGTCGATCCCTCTGGTGTCGATCCTTCTGGTGAGGATTCCACCCAGATCCGCCCGCCGTGCGCTTCCACAATCCTGCGACAGACCGCCAAGCCCAGGCCGCTCCCGGGTATCTCTCTTCCGTGCAGGCGTTTAAACGGAGCGAAAATCGCTTCGTGATACTGTTTCTCGATGCCAATTCCATTGTCCCGCACGCAGATCAACCATTCGCCGGGAGCCGGCTGTCCGCCGCCGCTGATGTGAACCTCCGGGGCGCGGTCTGCCCGTCGATACGCGATCGAGTTGGCAATCAAGCATTGGAGGACCTGCTGCAGTCGCGGCAGGTTGGCCCACACCACGGGTAGCGAAGGATCCGCCTCCACCCGCGCCCCGGATTCGAGGATTGCCGGCTGCAGGGCTTTGAGAGCGCCGTGAACCGCGCTTTTGAGATCGACCATCCCGTATGTGGCGGCATGGTCGGAAGCGGATTGGGAATAGAGAAGAATGGAATCGAGCAATGCACGCATCCGCTGGTGTCCGGCAGCAACATGGTGCAAATATTCCCGTTCGCGATCTTCGGATGCGCCGCGTTGCTCGGCGATCAACTGAGAAAAAATGGTTATGGCTCGCGACGATTCCTGAAAATCGTGCGATGCACGGAGGGCAAATTGGTGGAACTCCTGTTGGGCGCGCAGCAAGGCGTCTTGTAAGCGATCGATTTTCTCGGCGGCCGCGGCGAGTTCCCGTTCCGCGTTGCGCGTCCGCAGCAGACTCCGCATGGTGGTGATGAGAACGGCATCATCGGAGGAATGGTGAAGAAACGCGTTGACTCCGTTGTTCAGCCACTCTGCCGCGGAATAGGGAGGTTTGACCCACACGCCAATCATTCCTGTGAACCGCTGCTCTGTTCGTATCTTGCGGCAGGCTTCCATCTCGCGGCCGCTGGGATCCGCTTCCAAAAGGATCACATCCGGAGTGCAGGTCTCCAGCATCTCGGCGGCATGCTGTCCTGAGCGTGCCTGGTGAGCGCTCAAACCCATTTCCGCAAGAATGCGAATGCTGGCGGCACGGGTTTTGTCGTGGCGACAGGCAGCGATGACCTTCACGGTGTTTAAGAGACTTCGCTCCCGACGGCTTTGGATTGAGAGGAACTTTCCTTCTCTGCTCCATTGGCCTGTGCCAATCGATTGTATAGAGTCCGCAGGCTGATTCCAAGCATGTGCGCGGTCTTCTTGCGATCGTTGTTCGTCGATTTCAGCGTGGCGAGGATGTAATCCATCTCCACCTCATCGAGGGTTCTGCCGATTTCTTGGTGAGGCGGCGCGCTCGCCCCCGGCTGCTGGGGAGCCTCCGAGGCCACCCCGAATGTTTTCGGCAAGTGCCAGGGATGAACAGTGCCTTGGCCGACCGTGATCGCCGCCCATTCCAGTACATTTCGCAGCTCCCGCACGTTGCCGGGCCAGGAATGCGCCTGCAGCCGCTCCAGAGTTCCGGGATGAAGACTGGTGATTTCCGTCTGATGCTTGCGATTGAGGTCGGTCAGCATCTTCTGAGCCAGCAGAGGAATGTCATCCGTTCGCTCGCGGAGGGGAGACATATGAATATTAAACACGTTCAGGCGATAATACAGATCCTCCCGCAACACGGTCCGATCCAGCTCCGAAACCGGACGGTTGGTAGCCGCCAGAATGCGGACGTCTACCGCGATTTCCGCCACACCTCCCAATCTGCGCACTTTCGACTCTTCCAAGGCCCGCAGCAGACGGGCTTGCATCGTCAGCGGCATCTCCCCGATTTCATCCAGGAATAAAGTCCCGCCGTCGGCCTGCTCGAAACACCCGGCCCGCCGGCCCACAGCACCCGTGAACGCGCCTTTCTCGTGGCCAAACAGCTCGCTCTCAATTAGGTCGTTGGGAACTGCTGCGCAGTTAATGGCGACGAAAGGACGTGAAGAGCGCTGGCTCAGGCGGTGAATTGTGCGGGCCACCATTTCTTTGCCCGTACCGCTTTCGCCCGTGATCAAGACCGCGGCGCGGGTGGGAGCGACGCGCTGAATGAGGGTACTGATCTGCTGCATCGGCTTGGATGAGCCCACCAGGTCGCCCAGTACGCCCTGGTAGCCCAGCTGCCGCTGGAGCCGCTCTGTTTCGCGAATCAACGAGCCATATTCCAGCGCGCGTTCGAGAAGCGTGCCCAGCACGGTCGCGTCGGCCGGTTTTTCGAGGAACCAGAAGGCCCGTAGCTCATGGACGATCGAGACGGCCTGAGCGATGCTTCCGAATCCAGTCAAGACGATGGCCGGGGGCGCCTGCCCGTCTTCCCGCAAGCTTCGAAGCAGCTCAAAGCCGTCCATTCGTGGCATCATCAGATCGGTCACAATCGCGGAGATTGAACCCGCGTCGAGTTTCTCCAGCGCTTCCTCTCCGTCAGCGGCCTGTTCGACCGAGTAACCAAGAGATGAGACCGTCTGCGATAGAACCGCGCGCTCCGCGGGGTCGTCCTCCACGATTAGGATGGTCCCTGTAGGCCGTGAAGCCACAGGCATATTGTAGGCCTTGAGGGTGTCGGGAGCATCCGAAGCGTTGGACGAACCGTTTTTCAGGGGAATCGTAGAAGTCATGCTTTTATGACCGTCCAATCGAAGCTTTTCATTTGTCCTAGCTTAGATCGCTCTAGGTTGAAAAAGTTTCCTATGCCGCAAAAACCTGTCACGAGCCAGCCTTCCTTGCCGACGGCAGTGCAAACCACGCATAGAGTGCAATATTTGCACTAACATGCAGAAATTGCTGGGTCGCAGGTGATGATTTCGACGGATGCATTCGTATATATAATTGATAATAAGCATCTTAATATAAGGGCCCCACGCTGGAGCGTAAAGTGCAGTTCTCGATCGCCATGACAAGCGAAGAGTATGCCCAGGCGTATCAAGACGGGATAAAGCTGACCTTCCGCTTCCTACTATCTCGCGGCGTGGGCCCGGATAGCGCGGAAGAGATTAGCCAGGCCGCCTGGTTTCGCGGGTGGGAACGGCTAGGTCAGTTGCGAAATGACGACCAGGTTTCTACGTGGATCAACACCATTGCACTGAATCTTTATCGCCGGGCGATCCGGGTGGAGCGCAGGCTGCAATGCTTGAAAGACCCGCTATTTGCGAAGACCACGATGAACTGGGCGGCGATCGACGTCTCCCGTATTCTCGGATTCTGTCGTTTGCCAGACCGGCAGCTACTGGAAGCCCAGATGCGCGGCAACACCGCGCAGGAAATCGCACACCAGCGAGGCGTCAGCCAGACGGCCATTCGCATCCGGCTTTTGCGAGCACGGCGGGCGGCTCGAAAGGCTGCGGAGGCGGGGGCTAGGCCTGACGCAAGCAGGCGCTTTGCGGCTCGCCAAGCCGCTTAGGTGTGGCCGCGCTGGTGAAGGTTTCTCAGTAGCCGGCCGAGCTTCATAAACTCCTGAAAATCCGAAGGTTTCCGAAAGTAGGCAGCGG
>Ga0105242_10005263_pt1 | contig 9990 bp, 8 predicted proteins | sample KBSM24metaG_FD_81521 | JGI IMG/M metagenome (GOLD analysis project Ga0105242, IMG submission 81521) | Miscanthus rhizosphere microbial communities from Kellogg Biological Station, Michigan, USA - KBS M2-4 metaG | ecosystem: Host-associated > Plants > Roots > Rhizosphere > Soil | place: Michigan... | reverse complement strand
CGTCGTTCGGGCTGAAGGCAAGCGGTCCCGCGACGACGTAAGCGCCCGGCGGCGTGGCGCCGACGGCCGCGGAGCTTAAGAGCGGAGCCGGCGTCGAGAGCGAGCTCGACCCGCCATAGAACACCGTGATCGAATCCGGATCGTTGTCCGTCGCGCCCGCCGCGATCACGGCCGGGATGGGTCGCAGCATCGCGCAGCCGCTCAACGCTGTCGCCGAGGCCGAGATCACTTGTCCCGCGCCCATCAGGTCCTGGCCGATGAGAAAGAGGCCGTAGCTCGCGTTCTGCTGCGCGTCGCTGCCGGCGGTGATCGTGCGCTTCTGCCCCTCGCTGACGAGATAGACCTGATAGATGATCAGCACCATCAGCATGCTGATGAGGATGCCGACCATGATCTCGATGAGGCCGACGCCGCGCTGGCGCTTCGCGCTCCGGAATTCGCCCTTCGGGAGGCCCGCCGCGCTCATGTGTTCTTTCCGATCTGGGCGGTGACGAGAACCTGGTGGCGAACCGTCTCGCCGGGCAGCTGCCAGAACACGGTGACGACCACGCTTCGGCTCTGCGACGACAGCCCAGGTTGGGCGAGATCGACCACGGGCGCATTGGCCCCGCTCGCGGACGGCAGCTGCGCCGCCACCTGGTTCTGCCAGGCGACGAATTTCGGACCGCCTGAGCCGAATTGCGGATCGAGATCGGCCGCCGCCGTCGCCCACATGTCGCCGATGAGCGCGTTGGCGAGATTGGCGGCCTCGGCGCGGTAGCGAGCATCGTTGGTCGCGCGCACCGATGCCGCGAGAATGCCGACGAGGCCGAGAACGCCGAAGGAGAAGATGAGGATCGCGACCAGCGCCTCCAGGAGCGCGCTCCCGTCCTGCAGGATGCGCCACGGCCGCGAGGGTTGCGTGGGGGAATTCATTTCAGCAGGCCCTCGCGTCCGGCGGCGAGAGCGCACGGAGCGCCGGGTCGGGATCGCACGCCCTGATTCCGTGCAGGTCGTCGACGAAGATGCGCAGCGTCCGCGCTTCCCCGTCGATCGTCGACGCGACGTCGACCTGCTGGAGGTTCGGCGTCGCGATCGGCGACGGCGAAACGATGCGTCCCAGTCCGTTGAACGTGACCGCCACGGCGGTCCCGGGCGACGTCACGACCCGCGCGCTCTTTCCCACTTCGAATCGCGAGTACGACTGCAACGGCGGCTGCAACAGGAGTCCCGTGACCGGATTGAAGATGTTGATCGCCCAGCCGGGATTGCCGCTTCCGGCGAGCGTGAAGCTCACCGGCCGGTTGAGGCGCGTCGCTTCCGTGCGCGCGAGCCGCAATCCGTTGCTGATCGATTCGGACGTCGAGCGGATTTCCGCGTTGCGCAGAAAAGTGGTGAACGAGGGGAGTCCCGCGAGGAGCATCATGCTCAGGATCGTCAGCGCAACCATGAGCTCCAGCAGCGTGAATCCGCCCTGCTGTGCGGCGTTCGTCGGCAAATGCGTTTTCATCAGGCTGTCGTCTACATTCATGTCGGCGCCGGCGTTGTGTCCCACAACGGGCCGGGGCGGTCTTCAGCACCGCAATCACCCCGGCCCGTCAGGCTCGCAGCCGACAGCGAACGAGGCGCAAGACATATGCCATTGTCCTAGCCCGAAACCGCGCGCGGGTCGAGCGGTCGGACCGCGCGGACCAAGGGTGTTCGAACGGGACTGCGGTGCGCGGCGATCGAACGCCGCATCGCGCTTGCGCTGACGTCAGGCGGAAGGATGTGACGGAATGCGTCGCTCACTGGCGCAAAATGCGCCACGCGCACGCGTCACTGCGTGACGGTTGTTCGCTACAGCGAAGGTGTAGCCGGGTCCTGCCAACCGCCGGGAGGCGCCACCAGCCGATCGACTTCCGGCGGCCCCCACGTGCCCGGTTCGTAATCGTAGACCGCGGTGTCGGCCGCAAGCACCGGATCCACGATGCGCCACGCTTCCTCGACGTAGTCCTCGCGCGCGAAGAGCGTTCGATCGCCCTCCATCGCGTCGCCGAGCACGCGCTCGTACGCATCCATTTCCTCGGGACCCGGCCGCCGGCTGGCGAGGAGCTCGACCTGATCGCCCACCATCTTGTCGTCGGCATCCATCACCGTCGCGCCGATCGCGAGCGTCACCTCCGGGCTGATGCGGAACCTGACGTGGTTCGGCACGCCGGGGCATGTGGGAAAGATCTTCGGCGCGCGACGAAGACGCACGACCACTTCGGTGGCCGTCACCGGCAACGATTTGCCGGCGCGGATGAAGAACGGAACTCCTGCCCAGCGCCACGAATCGATCTCGAGCTTCAACGCCGCGAACGTTTCGCGGCGCGAACCGGGCGCGACACCGGGCTCCCGCAGGTAGCCATTGAACTGGCCGCGGACGAGGTCCTTCGCGTCGATCGGCGGAATCGACTTCAGCACCTTCACCTTCTCGTCCCGCATCGACTCGCTGTCGTTCCTCGCCGGCGGCTCCATCGCGAGATTCGCGAGCACCTGGAAGAGATGATTCTGGACGACGTCGCGCACCGTGCCGACCTGGTCGTAGAACGCGCCGCGGCCCTGGATGCCGAAATTCTCGGCCATCGTGATCTGCACGCTCTTCACGAACTTGCGGTTCCAGAAGGCTTCGAGGAACGCGTTCGCGAACCGGAAGAACACCATCTGGTGCACCGGTCGCTTGCCGAGGTAGTGATCGATGCGGAAGATGTGCGCCTCGTCGAACGAACGGAGCAGGATTGCATTGAGGTTGCGGGCCGACGCCAGGTCGTGTCCGAACGGTTTCTCGACGATCACGCGCGCCCCCTCGACACACCCCGAGGCGGCAAGCTGCTCGATCACCGTCCCGAAGAGCGCCGGCGGTATCGCGAGATAGTGTGCGGGGTGTCGCGCCGAACCCAGCGCCGTCTTTATCTTCTGGAACGTCCCCGCATCGTTGTAGTCGCCGTCGACGTACCGCAGGAGGCTCGCAAGCCGCTCGAACGACGCGGCGTCGAACGTGCCGTGCCGCTCGACGCTTTCGCGCGCCCGGGCGACGAGTTGTTCCCGGGTCCAGCTGGATTTGGCGACGCAGATGATCGGCACGGCCGAATGACCGCGCCTTTGCATTGCCGCGAGCGCCGGGAAGATCTTCTTGTACGCAAGGTCTCCCGTCGCTCCGAAGAACACCAGCGCATCGGATGCAATGTCGGTCGGGTTCTGATCCATGCTCGCGTCCGGGATGCTAGTGGCCGGCCGGCTTCTCGACGTGGCCGCCGAACTCGAAACGCATCGCCGACAGGAGCTTGTCTTGAAACTCGGCTTCGCCGCGCGACGAGAATCGAGCGTAGAGCGCTGTCGTCAGCACCGGCGTCGGCACGGCTTCGTCGATCGCCGCCTTGATCGTCCAGCGGCCTTCGCCCGAGTCGGAGACGCGACCCGAGAAATTGGCGAGCGCAGGGTCCTTGCTGAGGGCATTTGCCGTGAGGTCCAGCAGCCACGACGCGATGACGCTGCCGCGCCGCCACACTTCCGCGACGTCCGGCAGGTTGAAGTCGTAGCGGTAGTGCTCGGGATTGGCAAGCGGAGTGGTCTCGGCGTCCTGCGCGTGCTCCGCCGAGCCGATGTTGGCGCCACGGAGCACGTTCATGCCTTCGGCGTACGCCGCCATCAGGCCGTACTCGATGCCGTTGTGGACCATCTTGACGAAGTGGCCGGCGCCGTTCGGTCCGCAATGAAGGTAGCCCTGCTCCGCCGTGCCGCTGCGCCCGGCGCGACCCGGCGTGCGCGCAATGTCGCCCGGACCGGGTGCCAGGCGCGCAAAAATCGGATCGAGGCGGCGCACGACGGCCTCCTCGCCGCCGATCATCATGCAGTAGCCCCGCTCGAGACCCCATACGCCGCCGCTCGTCCCCACGTCGACGTAATGGAGGCCCTTGGTGGCAAGCTCCTTCGCCCGGCGGATGTCGTCGACGTAATGCGAGTTGCCGCCGTCGATCACGATGTCACCCGCTTCGAGGTGCGGCAGCAGGTCCGTGAGCGTCTTGTCGACCACGGCAGCGGGCACCATCAGCCACACCGCTCGTGGCCTGGCGAGCTTCGCGGCGAGATCGGCCAGCGAATCCGCACCCGTCGCCTTCTCGCGGACGAGATCGGCGACGGCGGCCGCGGACCTGTCGTAGGCGACGCACGCGTGTCCGCCACCGATCAGTCGTCGAACCATGTTGGCTCCCATCCGGCCGAGCCCGATCATTCCGAGTTGCATGCGTTGCTCCTAAGTCTCCCGGCCGGGTCGCAGAATGGGACCCGCGCGGCGGGCGAGAATCGAAAGGTCCGGGTCGCGTTCATCGCGGGGATGCGGCCCGTGCCCTGCGCTGCCGGTACCGGCGGATCAGCGCGTTGGTCGAGCTGTCGTGGCCGAGCTCCGGCGTCGTCGACGCGTCGAGCTCCGGGATGATGCGCTGCGCAAGCACCTTGCCCAACTCCACGCCCCATTGGTCGAACGGATCGATTCCCCAAATCGCCCCCTGCGCATACACGCTGTGCTCGTAGAGCGCGACGAGCTTGCCGAGTGCCGCGGGAGTGAGCGCGTCGAGCAGGATCGTGGACGAGGGCCGGTTGCCTTCGAACACGCGATGCGGAACGAGCCCGTCCGGTGTGCCGTCCGCTTTCACTTCCGCGGCAGTCTTGCCAAACGCGAGCGCCTCCGCCTGCGCGAAAACATTCGCGATCAGCATGTCGTGCTGCGCTTGCGGAGGATTGAGGGAGCTCGCGAACGCGATGAAGTCGCAGGGTATGAGCCGCGTGCCCTGATGGATGAGCTGATAGAACGAATGCTGGCCGTTCGTGCCGGGCTCGCCCCAGTAGATGGGGCCCGTGTCGCAGCCGACGGGGCGCCCGTCTTCTCTCACGCTCTTGCCGTTGCTCTCCATCGTGAGCTGCTGCAGGTAGGCCGGGAAGCGCTTCAGGTACTGCTCGTACGGCAGCACGGCGACCGTCGGCGCGCCCAGGAAGTTGTTGTTCCACAGCGCGACGAGCCCCATCAGCACGGGCAGGTTCCTCTCGAAGGGCGCCCCGAGAAAATGCTCGTCCATTTCGCGAAAGCCGCCGAGCATCGCGCGAAAATGCTCCGGACCGATCGCGAGCATCGTCGAGAGCCCGATCGCCGATTCCATCGAGTAGCGTCCGCCCACCCAATCCCAGAAACCGAACATGTTCGCAACGTCGATCCCGAACTCGGTCACTCGCGACGCGTTGGTCGACACGGCGACGAAGTGGTGCGCCACCGCTTTGGCGTCCCCGTGCATCCCCGCGACCAGCCATTCGCGCGCCGCGCCGGCATTGGTCATCGTCTCCAGCGTGGTGAACGTCTTGGACGCGACGATGAAGAGCGTTTCCGCAGGATCGAGGTCGCGCACGGCCTCGGCGAAGTCGGTGGCGTCGACATTGGAGACGAAGCGAAACGTCAAGCTCCGTTCGCTGTAGTGGCGGAGCGCCTCGTAGGCCATCACGGGCCCCAGGTCCGAGCCGCCGATCCCGATGTTGACGATGTTGCGCATCCGCCTGCCGCTGTGGCCGTGCCACGTCCCGTCGCGGACGCGCACGGCGAAGTCGGCCATCCGCTCCAGCACGCGATGCACGCCCGGCACCACGTTCTCGCCGTCGACGAGAATCGACGTTCCCGGCGGAGCGCGCAGTGCGACGTGCAGCACGGCCCGATTCTCCGTGACGTTGATCTTGTCGCCGCGAAACATCGCGTCGATGCGCTGCCGCAGCTCGGATTCGTCCGCCAGGGCACAAAGTAGGCGCAGCGTCTGCCCGGTGAGGCGCTGCTTCGAAAAGTCCAGGTACACGCCGGCGTCCTCCGCGGTGAGCTTTTCGCCGCGCACGGGATCCTCGGCGAAGAGCTCGCGCAGCGACCGCTTCTGCAATCCACGCCGCTCTTGCTCGAGCGCCGCCCATGCCTTGCGTGCCGTGACCGGCGCGATCGCTGCGTTCATTTTCCCTTTCTCCGCGCGCCCGCTCTCCTGGAGCCCGCACGCGTGGACCGCGCGACGGACTTGGGCGCCCGCTTCGCCGCCCACAGCCGGAACCCGCCGACGAACGCGTTGGCGTTAGTGCCGAGGCGGCAGGCGGGCGGCAGGTCCCGCATCTTGTCTGCATTGCCGCCGCCCAGCACGATTTCATCGGGAAGGAGCGCTCCGCGCAGGAGCTCGATCACTTCCGCCACGTGGCGCCGCCACCGCTTTTTGCCGAGCCGCTCGAGGCCGCGCCGTCCGACGTAGTCCTCGAAAGTCGCCTGCCGATAGGGAAGATGACCCACCTCCATCGGAACGACGGTGCCTTCGACGATGATCGTCGTGCCGAGCCCGGTGCCGAGCCCCAGGAACAGCATGTTGCCCCCGTCGTAGCTGCCGAGCGCCTGCATCGCGGCGTCGTTGATGACTTTCACGCGACAACCGAACGCCGCTTCGAAATCGAAGCTCACCCAGCCGCGCCCAAGGTTGTGCGGCTCGGCGACCGGCCGGTTGCGCGCAACGGCGCCGGGGTAGCCGATGGAGACGGCATCGTAGCGCCACGATCCTGCGAGCTTCTTCACGCCCGCGACCATCTGTCTCGCCGTCATCGCGGGCGTGGACTCGAACTCGCGGGACTCTTTCTGTCCCGTCGCCAGGATCTTGACGTGAGTGCCTCCGACATCGATCACGAGAACGTTCATCGCCGGTTCGCCAATGGATGCAGGTCCCGCCGGCGGGCTCTCGCCAGGTTCGCTATTTGACGGCCTCGAGCGCGGCGCTCTTCGACGCGATGACGGCCAAGAGCTCGTTCCAGGACTTGACGAAAGCGGCCGCGCCTTCCTGCTGCAGTTGCGCCGCGAGCGCACCGACGTCGATGCCGGCACGCTCGAACTCGCTCAGCACGGCCTCGCTATCGCCGCCGTCCGCCGGCATCGCCGGACCAAGCTCGCCATGGTCGGCGAATGCCTTGAGGGTGTTCTCCGGCATCGTGTTGACCGTGAGCGGCGCCGCCAGCGCCTTGATGTAGAGAATGTCGGAAGCGTTCGGATCCTTCGTGCCCGTGCTCGCGAGCAGCAGCCGCTGTGGTCTTGCGCCGGCGTTCATTGCGCGCTGCTGCCGTGGCGACGCCAAAAGCTCGCAATAGGTCTTGTAGGCGCGCTGCCCGACGGCGACGCCGAGGCGGTTGGTGAGTGCCGGCGGCACATTGCCCGCGACGGCCACGTCCCAGCGGCTCACGAAGATCGACGCCACCGACGCCACGTCAGCAGGGAGACCCGCTGCGATTCGGCGCTCGATGCCGCGCAGGTACGCTTCCGCGGACGCGAGATACTGCTCCGCCGAAAAGAGCAGGGTCACGTTGATCGGAACGCCGGAGAAGATCGCCTCTTCGATCGCCGGCACGCCTTCCTTCGTCCCCGGTATCTTGATGAAGAGATTGCGCCGCCCGGCTCGCGCGTGGAGCTCGCGCGCCTGGGCGAGCGTGGTCTTCGTGTCGTACGCAAGGAGCGGCGAGACTTCGAGCGAAACCCAGCCGTCGACGCCCGCCGTCCGCTCGTGAATCGGCTTGAAGAGGTCGGCCGCCTGCCTCAAGTCCTCCTGCGCCAGCTCGAGGAAAAGGGCTTCCACGGACTTGCCGTCGGGCTTGCCTTGCGCGAGCTTGGCACGGATCGAGGCGTCGTACGCGGAGCTTCCCTTGATCGCCTGATGGAAGATCGTGGGATTCGACGTGAGCCCGGTCACCGAGTATTCGTCGATGTAGCGCTTGAGCGTCCCGCTCGCGACGAGGTCGCGGGTGATGTTGTCGAGCCAGAGGCTCTGGCCGAGATCGTGGAGTTGCCGTGTAGGGTCCATTACGTGGCCTCTCGTGGATGCGGATTCGACCGATCGCTTCGGTCGCGCCCGCCATTGCGTAGGATGCAATGACTGCAGGGTGGTTGGCAAACTTTCCCGGTGAGGACAACGGCGATCGTCTTCATCGCGGACACTGCGCCGCTGTCCCTCATGCACCCGCCGCCGGCGTGGCGAGCGCAACGTCGACGATCCGTTTCGCCTCGTCGACGATTGCCCGCAAGTGGTGCTCGTCGCGGAAGCTCTCCGCGTAGAGCTTGTACAGGTTCTCGGTACCCGACGGCCGCGCTGCGAACCAGCCGCTCGCGGCGACGACCTTGAGGCCGCCGATGGCGGCATCGTTGCCGGGAGCGCGCGTGAGCCGCGCGATGATCGGCTCACCCGCAAGAACCGGCGCCGTGACGGCTTCCGGCGAGAGCTTGGCGAGCTGCGCCTTCTGCGCAGGTGTCGCCGGCGCATCGATCCGGGTGTACACGGGCGCGCCGAATTCGGCGGTGAGCTCGCGATAGTGCTCCCCCGGATCACGTCCGGTACGTGCGGTCATCTCCGCCGCCAGCAGGTTCATCGCGATTCCATCCTTGTCGGTCGTCCAGACGCTGCCGTCGCGCGACAGGAACGACGCGCCGGCCGACTCCTCGCCGCCGAAGGCGAGCGATCCGTCGAGAAGACCCGCCGTGAACCACTTGAACCCGACGGGCACTTCGGTGAGCTTCCGGCCGAGCGACGCGACGACCCGGTCGATCATGCTGCTCGACACCAGGGTCTTGCCGATCGCCGCGCCCGAAGACCATTGCGGGCGATGGGTAAGGAGATAGCGGATGGCCACCGCGAGATAGTGATTCGGATTCAGGAGTCCCGCCGACGGCGTGACGATTCCGTGCCGGTCGGCGTCGGGATCGTTCGCGAACGCGACGCGGTAGCGATCCTTTTGATGCACGAGACGAGCCATCGCGTAGGGACTCGAGCAGTCCATCCGGATCTTGCCGTCGTGATCGACCGTCATGAAGGCGAACGTCGGATCCACCGCTTTGTTGACGACGTCGATGTCGAGGCCGAACACGCGATTGATCGGCTCCCAGTAGCCGACGCCGGCGCCGCCCAGCGGATCGACGGCGAGGCTAAGGCCCGCGGCGCGAATCGACTCCATGTCGACGACGCTCGCGAGATCGCGGACATATGGAACGACGAGGTCGCGCGAGTGCGTCGTCGGCGCCCGCAGCGCGTCGGCGAGCGGCACGCGGCGCGCGCCCTCACCCGCCCGCAGGAGCGCATTGGCCCTGTCCTGTATCCATGTCGTGATGGCGGTGTCCGCCGGTCCGCCGTTCGGCGGGTTGTACTTGAAGCCGCCGTCTTCCGGCGGGTTGTGCGAGGGCGTGACCACGATGCCGTCGGCCAGGCCGTCGCTGCGCCCGCGATTGTGGACGAGAATCGCGCGCGAGATGACCGGGGTGGGAGTGAAGCCGCCATCGCGCTGGAAGACGGTTTCCACGCCGTTCGCGGCCAGCACTTCGAGCGCCGCGTCCTGCGCCGGACCCGATAGCGCGTGCGTGTCCTTGCCGAGATAAAGAGGACCCGTCGTGTTCCGGCTCTTCCGATAGTCGCAGATCGCCTGCGTGATCGCGAGGATGTGCGTTCGCGTGAACGCTCCAGCAAAGGCGGAGCCGCGATGGCCGCTCGTGCCGAAGCTCACGCGCTGCGCCGGGTCGGCGAGGTCGGGGACGCGCTCGAAAAAGGCGCGTTCCAGCGCGGCGACGTCGACCAGCAGCGCTTTCGGCGCCGGCTTGCCGGCAAGTGGAGACAGCGCCATCGTTCCCGAACCTCTCGAAGATGCGGAACTGACTTATGCTACCGCGAGGGCCCACGGTTTTACCCATGGACGAAGAAAAAATCACGATCACCGCCGAAGAGGAGCGGCTCGCCGCCGCAAGTGACGGCAGCGCCGCGTGGCGGCGATGGGGACCGTATGTGAGCGAGCGGCAATGGGGAACGGTGCGCGAGGACTACAGCGCCGATGGCACGCCGTGGGAGTACTTTCCGCACGACCACGCGCGCTCGCGCGCGTACCGGTGGGGCGAGGACGGGATCGCCGGCATTTGCGACGACCGGCAGCGGCTTTGCTTTGCGCTCGCGCTTTGGAACGGCG
>Ga0105242_10005261_pt1 | contig 9991 bp, 10 predicted proteins | sample KBSM24metaG_FD_81521 | JGI IMG/M metagenome (GOLD analysis project Ga0105242, IMG submission 81521) | Miscanthus rhizosphere microbial communities from Kellogg Biological Station, Michigan, USA - KBS M2-4 metaG | ecosystem: Host-associated > Plants > Roots > Rhizosphere > Soil | place: Michigan... | reverse complement strand
CGGCCGAACGGCCTGCTTGACATCGACACAAAGAGAAAACTCATACACGAAAAGGTCAAAGGTTCAAACTTGCATACTCTGGTCGGGGTGACAGGATTTGAACCTGCGACCTCTTCGTCCCGAACGAAGCGCGCTACCAAGCTGCGCCACACCCCGTGCCGCACCGAGCCTCGCAGAGTCTAGCCCATCGCTTCGATGCGGCTCGCTCTGATTTCAGTGCTAGCGGGGCGGAAAATGCCGCGACTACTACACGGCAAAAGTCGCCCCACTAACGCTGGTCAAGGTCAGCAAAGTCGCTTCAGGTGGGCATGCGAAGCGGATCGGGGCGTACGGGGAGGTCCCGACTCCCGCTGAGACGTTGAGCCAGGCGGTGCGACCGCTGGCACTGTGTTGCGACAGGCCCTTGGCTCGGCGCGTGTCCAGGTCGCAGTTAGTGACCAGCGCGCCATAGAAGGGCACGCACACCTGGCCGCCATGAGTATGCCCGGCAACGATCAGATCGTGTCCGTCGTACGCCATTGCGTCGAGCACCCGGCGATAGGGCGCGTGCGTTACGCCAATGGCCACATCGACATCGTCTCGGTCGATCGGTCCGGCGACATCGACGTAGCGATCTTGATCAATATGAGCGTCGTCAGTGCCTCGGAATCCCAGCCGCACGTCCTTGATCTGCAACGAAGCCCGAGTATGGGTGAGATCAATCCATCCCGCCTCCTTGAACCCGCGGCCGAGATCTTGCCACGGCAGGGTGCGCTCAGGGCGCCGATCACTCCGACTCGGGCCCTTGAAATAGCGCAGCGGGTTCTTCCACATCGGCGGATAGTAGTCATTTGCGCCCCAGACGTAGACGCCGGGATGATCAAGCAAACGGCCGAAGCTGCCGAGCACGAACGGCACCGAGTCGTGATGTGCGAGGTTGTCGCCGGTGTTGATCACTAGATCCGGCTCGAGTGCACCAAGTGTGGACAGCCAGCGCTGCCGAGCCCGGGCGGCGGGCGTCATGTGCAGATCCGACACGTGCAGAACGCGGATGTCGCGGGCCCCGATTGGCAACACGGGTACCGTCACCCGACGCAGCCGGAAGGCATTGACCTCGTACAGGGCGGCGTACGCCAGGCTGCCGACGCCAATCGCGCCGACGCCTGCCAGGCCCTTCACGATCCCGGACGCGATGGCACGGTTCCCAGACATAAACACCAAGGCTACAAGCGGGACCTGCTGCCACACTTGATTTCATGTCTGAGCCAGCGAGCACCCTCAAGGAACGACTCCGCTCCGATCTGACGACTGCGATCAAAGGCCGCGACAAGGTCAGATCCGGCACGATCAGGATGGTGCTCACGGCGATCACCGAAGCCGAGGTCGCGGGCTCCACGGCAGTCGAACTGTCTGATCAGCAGGTGCTTGATGTCGTGATCCGCGAGGCCAAGAAGCGCCGCGAGGCCGAAGAGGCGTACGCCAACGCCGGTCGCACCGAACTCGCCAACAAGGAGCACGCCGAGTCAGAGGTGCTGGCTGACTACCTGCCGCAGCAGCTGACCCCATCCGAGATTTCGGCAATTGTCACCAACGCCATCGCCTCGACAGGTGCCGCCGAGCTCGGCATGAAGGGCATGGGCAAGGTGATGGCTCAGATCACGCCGCAGACCAAGGGCCGGGCCGACGGCAGTGCCGTCGCAGCAGAAGTCCGGCGTCAGCTATCTGCCTAACCCTCGTAAGAGCGAGTTGTCAGCGTCTCAGAGTGCTATGGCCCTTTGAGACGCTGACAAGTCGAGTGTGCGCGGACTACCGCGGACCAGGTGGCCAAGGCGGGAGCGGTTGCGGAATCTGTTTTTTCTTCTTCTTCTGCGCCTTCTTCTTCGCGTCCGCCTTTTCCTGGGCGACTACGGCTGGGTCACGACCCTTCGAGTACACCCCGTATACGGTCCCGAACTCCGAAATCGTCGAACCCGAACCCGGTGACCAGCCCATAAAGCCGTACTTCGGCACCTTGTCGCTGTAGGTAAATCGCTTCTCAACGGTGAAGCCGCGCTTCTCCAGCTTCCTGGTCGCTGCAGCAATGCTCAGCCCGTTCAGACTGGGCACCCGCACCTGCTTGCCGACCTGAATCTTTCGCGGGGGCTGAGAGAATCCGGTCCTCGGGATCTGCTGGAAGTACTTCAGCATGACCGGCTTCCAGATCTTCATACCGGCGTCGCCGCTACCCGAGCCCTCCAAGTACACCCCGGTCGACGGCACCCGATAGCCCTTTACGCCTGAGCGACGGTAGTAACCCTTGCCCTTCTTGGCGAACGGTCGCTTCGTGTTGTCGACAGAGATCATCGCAACGCCGGCGATCTCTGGCGTGTAGCCGGAGAACCAGACGGCCTCGTTGCTGTTGATCGTTCCGGTCTTGCCGGCGATATCGCGACCGTCATAGATTTTGGCGCGCTTGCCGGTGCCTTTGTCGACAACCGACTTCAGCACCTTGTTGACACCGTCGGCAACGTCTTTGTCGACCACCCGTCGGCAGTTGGCGTCCGGCACGGCAAGGTTCTTGCCGTCCCGAGTCGTGATCTTGGAAACGATGATCGGATCGCAGTGGATGCCGCGGGCCGCGAACGTCGCGTACGCCTCCGCCATCGACAGGGGGCTCACCTCGACGGTGCCGAGTGTGAACGACGGCTTGTTCTGATACCACTTGACGATGTCCAGTGGCGGCTGACCGATGCGTGCCCCAACCTTGACACCGGTCCGTTCGGCCATCTTGGTGACACGGCACATACCGGTGGCCAGCTCAAGCTGAATGAAGTAGGTGTTGACCGACCACTGGGCCGCCTCCATCATCCCGATGGTCTTGCTGTGCCCGACCGAGTTCTTGACAACCCAGTGCTCCCAGATGCGTTCCCGCCCATGGCAGGACTGATACCGCCGGCCCGTGAAGTTGAAGGGCGACTTGGCGTGGAATTTCTTGCTGATCGGGATGCCCTTCTCCAGGGCTGCAGCAAGAGTGAACACCTTGAAGGTCGATCCGGCCTGATAGCCCTGGATTCCGCCCATTGCCGGATCGGCAGCCAAGTTCCAGTAGGTCTGACCTTTCTTCGCATCGTTGCCCATCACCGGCCTGCTCTGCGCCATCGCGATGATCAAACCGGTGCCCGGCTGAATCATGTTCATGGTCGAGATGAGCGGATCCTTGGGTCCGACCACGGAACTGACCTTCTTCTGCGCCAGATCTTGAGTCTTCGGATCGATGGCGGTCTGGATGATCAGGCCGCCGCGATTGATCATGTTCTCGCGTTCGTCGACGGTCTTACCCAGGCCGGGCGTCTTGAGCAGCGTACGCCGCACGTAATCGCAGAGGAACGGGTATCGAGTGCCGACGCAACCGTTGCGGGTCTTCTTGACCTTGTCTTGGTTAAAGCCGACCTTCTTCGCTTGCCGCGCCTGCTCGACCGAGATCAACTTCAGCTCGGCCATCCGATTGAGTACGACATCGCGACGGTCGAGTGCAGCACTGGGGTTGCGCACCGGATTGTTGGTATCCGGGTTCTGTACCAGTCCCGCCAGCATCGCTGCCTGTGCCAACGTGAGCTTGTTGGCCTTGCTGGAGAAGTAGTGTCGGGCTGCAGCCTCAACGCCGTACGCACCCTCACCGTAGTAGGCGATATTGAGGTAGCGCTCGAGGATCTGATCCTTGGTGAACTTCTTCTCCATCGCGATCGCATAGCGAAGCTCGCGAATCTTGCGCTCAACGGTCGGCGCCTGCGCTTCGCGGACGCACTCGCTGTCGCCCTTGGCTTGGCACGACTCGATCTGCACCATCTTGACGTATTGCTGAGTGACCGACGAGCCACCCTGTGTCGTCCCACCGGCGGCGGAGTTGCGGACCAGTGCCCTCATCGTGCCCTTGAAGTCCAAGGCACCGTGTTCGTAGTAGCGGTGGTCCTCGATGGCCAGCTGCGCCTGCCGCATGATCGGGGTGATGTCTTTGAGCTTCACCGGGATGCGGTTCTCGTCGTAGAAGTACGCCAGAGTCTTGCCGTTGCCCATCAACACCTTGCTCCGGGTTGACGGAGCAGGCGTGGCTAGCTCGGAAGGCAGGCTCTCCAGCTCGGAGGCCGCCGCGTTGCTGGTGACCCCCGCCATACCCGCGAACGGGATGAACAGCCCTGCGACCAAAACACCCGCAAGGACACTGACGACGAGGAACATAACCAGCGAGTACGCGAGGCTCCCCATGCGCTTCGGCGTAAACGGCACGCCTACAAGACTAAGGGAGCCGGACACCACACTCAGTCACGTAGTGATACCAAATCTTGACCTGAGGGCAGGTTTGGTTGAATTGTCAAGCACCGAAATGTCACAAAACGGCAAACATCGGGACACGGATCTGGCGATTCCGAAGACGCCGTGCGTAGCGTGTCATGCGCCGTGCCACACGGGCCGGGGAAAAGCCCGGCACGGCGAAGTTCACGAAGGGGAGATGCAGCGTGCCTGCAGTGCAACGTGAAGACTGGACCATGCGCGCCAAATGTCGGGGGATGCAAGATGCCCTGTTTCCGGAGGCGTCGGACCAAAAGAGAGCTCGACTGGTGTGTTCGGGGTGCCCAGTGCGCTTCGAGTGCCTGGCCGAAGCTCTGGACAACCGGATCGAATGGGGGGTCTGGGGCGGCATGACCGAAAGGGAGCGGCGGCTGCTGCTTCGCCAACGCAGCGATGTCACCTCGTGGAGGTCCATCCTCGTTGGCAATGGCAACCAGCAGCCGTCCGCTCAGCCGGCGGCATCCGGTGCTCAGTCCTTGTCGGCGAGAAGTGCGCCGACACGGCGAAGCGTCACCAAGTCGGTGACGTCAGTCGGCAAGGACTGAACCCGGGTCTGGGCAATGCCCGGACGAGCCGAGGCGAAGCGCTCCATCTGGTGGCTTTCGGTTGCGATCAGCCGCATCAGATTGGCGTGACGTCGCAGAGCCTCCACCTCTAACGGGGTGGAGGCGCCGGCAAGGTCCTCGGCGAGAGACAGTGCCCGTTCCGGCGAGATGGCCAAAGCGCTCGTGTGCACCCGGTTGATCACCATGCCTGAGATGGGCATGTCTTCTTCAGAAAGCCGGTCCACGAAGTAGGCCGCCTCGCGCAACGCGTCATGCTGCGGTGTGGCGACGACCAGGAACGTGCTGTGCCGTGAGGACAACAGCTGGAAGGTTGCCGTCGCGCGCTGCCGGAATCCACCGAAGAGCGCCTCGAACGCCCGAACGAAGGTCTTCACGTCGTTGATGATCTGGGAGCCGAGGATCCTGGTGATCACCGCCGACATCATGGAGAAGCCGGCGCTCATCAAACGCAGCGGACCGCGTGCCGGTGGCAGCAGCAGCCGCAGGAACCTGCCGTCGAGCAATGAGCTCAGGTGCTCCGGGGCATCGAGGAAGTCCAGTGCCGAACGTGCCGGGGGAGTATCGACCACGATGAGGTCCCAGGTGCCGTTCGCCTCAGCCTCGCTGTGCAGCTGCCCCAGTTTCTCCATCGCCATGTATTCCTGAGTTCCGGAGAACTCTGAGGAAAGCGCGACATAGAACTGGTTTTGCAAGATCGCTTCGGCCTTCTCGGGTGTGGAGTGCGCGATCACCACATCGTCGAAGGTGTTTTTCATGTCGAGCATCATCGCGTCCAGGCTGCCGCCGGCCGCAGTGTCGATCATGGGTACCGGCCGCGGTGTGTTGTCCAGTTCGCCGACCCCCAGGGATTGGGCTAGCCGACGGGCCGGGTCGATGGTCAAGACCACGACTTTGCGGCCCGCCTCGGCGGCGCGCAACGCGATGGCGGCGGATGTAGTGGTTTTGCCTACCCCGCCGGAGCCACAGCAGATAATGATCTTTATCTCGCGATCACCAATGATCTTGTCGATGTCGAGGAAGGGCACCGCCACGCCCGCGTGGGTTGGCGGCTGAAAAGCCTTCGAGGGATAGCCGCTCGTCACACGGCCTCCAAGCTCATCTGATCGGTCAGCTGCTCGGCGATCGACAGGATCGCACCCTCGTCGATGCCGCCATGATCGAAGGCAATCTGAACCAAAGGTAGGCCGAGGGCCGTCAGCCGATCATGGCGCTGCTGTTCTTGCAGCGTACGCGCAGCCTCGATCCCGAATTCCGATGCCAAGGCCTGGTTCTGCTTGATCGTCAAGCCCGGGACCTTGAGGCTTACCGAGCCGGTAGCGGCTGCTTGCAGTTGCCGATCATCGAGGGGGGGGGGCGTCACCATGTTTTCGATCACGGTGCCGATCCGGATCTGCGTCGGCCGAAGCGCTGCTGCGGCTTCCTCGGTCTCGGTGACCGGCATGTCCTCGAGCAGGGTGACCAGATGCACCACGGTGGTAGCGGATCGCAGCAGCCGCATGATCGAGTCGGCCTGATTGCGGATCGGTCCAACCTTCGCCAGCCCCGCCACTGCGGCGTGCACGTTGAGGAAGTGGGCGATCCGGCCCGTCGGGGGAGCGTCCAGGACGACGGCGTCGTAGGCGTTGGGCTTGTTCTTGATCTTCCTCCGCACCGCCTCGTACACCTTGCCGGTGAGCAGCACGTCGCGCAGCCCGGGCGCGATCGAGGTGGCGAAGTCAACGGCCCCGAAGCGGTCAAGCGCTTTGCCCGCAATGCTGAGGTGATAGAAGGTGTCGAGATATTCGATCAGAGCGTCCTCGGCGTCGATGGACAGCCCGTGCACCACGCCACCCGCGGGAGTCCGGCTGATCCGGCGCTCCTCCGCGCCTGTCGGCGGGGATACATCGAACAGCTCCGAGATGCCGTTTCGACCCTCCACCTCACACAACAGGATCCTTCGGCCGCTGCTCGCGAGGGCGCAGGCAAGGGCTCCAGCGATGGTGGTCTTGCCGGTACCGCCCTTCCCGCTGACGATGTGCAGGGTGTGTCGGGGGCTCACGAGATGCCTGAGACCGCGATGCCGGCGTGGGTCTTGTATCGCCGGTTGATGGCGATGAGGTTGGCGGCCAGCGCTTCGACCTGGCCCGCATTGCGCAGCCGGCCGGCATAGATGCCGCGCGCGCCAGGGATGGCCGCTACCAGCTCGCAGACCACTGCAACGGCGTCGCGGTCCTCGCCGAGGACGAGCACGTCGTCGGTGAAGCTCTCCACCTCGGGGTCATCCAGCAAAACGGCGCTGACGTGGTGAAAGGCAGCAATCACCGTTGACTCGGGCAAGAGTTCAGCAGCCTCTTGCGCCGCTGAGCCTGCGGCCACCTGCAAGGGATAAGGCCCTCTGCTGTCGAAGCCGAGCGGATTGACAGAGTCCACCACAATTTTTCCAGCGAGCTCATCAGCGAGCGTGGACAACAGCTCGGCATGACCGTCGTACGGCACGGTCACGATGACCAACTCGGCTGTGGCGGCATCGACGTTGCTACCGCCGGTAATCCCACCAGCGTCCTCGAACCTTGGGTACTCGGCCGCGATCCGCTCCGCCCGCTTGGCACTCCGACTCCCGATCACGATCTGGTGGCCGGCAGCAGCGAGTCGTCGGGCCAGGCCGCGACCTTGCGGACCAGTTCCGCCGAGGATTCCGACCTTCACGCGGAAGTCCCCGTGTCGTGGAGCAGCTCAGGCCGCGTCAGGAGTCGCGCTGCCCGCATAGTCACGGGCTCGATAGTACTGACGCTGCCGCGGGGAGGACCGTCCGTGATTGATTGCCACTCTGACCAGCGGCCGCCCGTCAAAACGTCAGGGGTGGCAACGAGGATGTCTTTCATGACATCTATTTCCGACACAAACGCCGCCTCGGACGCTGCGACTCAGCCGGAGACCCCCAGAATCGGCCTCCAGGCCGTGGTGCTCGATACGGATGATCCGCAAGGGCTCGCAGAGTTCTATGCCGCCCTGCTCGGCTGGGAGATCGAGCCGCCTGAGGACGATTGGGTCACGATCGTTGGCGGCTCGGGTGGCCAGCTGGATTTCCAACTGGCGCTCAATCACAAGCCACCGACGTGGCCTGACAATTCAGTACCCCAGCAGTTTCATCTCGACCTGCATGTTGACGATCTGGCCGAGGCTACGGCGTACGCGGAGTCCCTGGGTGCTCGACGTGCGGCGAACGGTGATCATTCGCCCAACTTTATCGTCTTCCTTGATCCGAGCGGTCATCCGTTCTGTCTCTGCTCCTGACGCCCGCACTACGACGGGCAGTCGCTTCGCCGACGCAGGAGCTCGCGGCGTGGGCGTCGCTGGAGCCCAGGCGTGTCCGCGAGCGACGAAGGAGGCGAATCTGCCGGCTGGCCGTCAGAGTGCAGTCGACACAGTGCCATAAACGCCGACGTACTCACCTCTACAGTGAGGGCATGACCAAGTGGGAGTACGTCACAGTGCCGTTGTTGGTGCACGCTACCAAGCAGATCCTGGACAACTGGGGGCAGGACGGGTGGGAGCTGGTGCAGGTGATTCCCGGCCTCAATCCGGAGAATCTCGTCGCGTACCTCAAGCGACCAATTCCTGCTCCGGGAACCGCGACGTGAGCCTGCCATCGGAACGGCTTAGCGATCTTGGACTGAGCTTGCCGCCGGTCGTTCCGCCGGCGGCGGCCTATCTGTCGGCCGTGCGATTCGGCGACCTGGTCTATACCGCCGGCCAGGTCCCGATCGCGGATGGCACCTTGCGTGCCGCCGGCAAGGTCGGCGCAGAGGTCTCGATCGAGGACGCGGTCGACTGTGCCCGGATAGCGGCGCTCAATGCGCTGGCGGCTGTTGTGGATCTCACTGGCGATGTTGATGTAATCACCCGGATTGTCAAAGCGACGATCTACATCGCAAGCGCCCCGGATTTTAGCGACCAGTCACTGGTAGGAAATGGCGCGAGTGATGTGCTGGTTGAGATCTTTGGCGACGCGGGCCGGCATGCGCGAAGCGCGGTAGGCGTTGCGGCGCTGCCGATCAATGCGCCGGTCGAGGTTGAGCTCGTCGTGGCTATCGGCTCGACGCCGACGATTCATCCACTTTGATCAAGATCTCGATGCCGTCGCACTCCTACGACATCCTCGCTCGTCTCAATCCGAGGGTGCCGGCAGCGATGGCGGAGCTTGCCGCTCGCCGGCAGCCTGATGCCGTGGCAAGCGTGGCGGTCTCGGCCGCCAGCGTCGTCCTGCTGCGCGACAGCGAGATCGGGCTTGAGAGTTACTTGTTGCACCGCCACGCGCGCATGCCCTTCGCACCCTCCACAGTGGTGTTCCCGGGCGGACGGGTCGACCCGGCCGATCACGATGGTCCTGATCCGATCCGACGCTGTGCGATCCGGGAAACAACCGAGGAGACCGGCGTTGTGCTGGCTGAGGTTGATCTTCATCCGTGGGCGCACTGGATTACTCCGGAGATCGAGCCGCGTCGCTATGACACCTGGTTCTTTGTGGCAGCTATGCCTGATGATCTTGAGGCCGTAGACATTTCCGGCGAGACCGAGCGTGCGGAATGGTCGACCGCACGGGAGGCCTTGGCTGCCGAGCGTGCGGAAGTCATCAGGCTGATGCCGCCCACCATGTCGATCTTGATCGAGCTTGTTGATCTTGGTTCGGTGGACGCTGTGATCAATCACGCGAAGGACCGGCAGATCGAGGAGGTGCTGCCGAAAGTGGTGGAAACGCCACACGGCTGGCAATTTCGGTATCCGCGGGTAGCCGCGGGTTCGTCGTGAGCTACGTCCAGCTTGTGCGTGCGCCGAACCCGGGTCCGATGACGCTGGATGGAACCAACACCTGGGTGATCACCGATGCCGATGAGGGTGCTCTGGTGATTGATCCCGGGCCGGCGATCGCTTCTCATCTTGACGCGGTGTTCGCCGCCTGCGAACCAAGGCTGCTCGGAATCGTGTTGACTCATCGACATCTCGATCACTCGGAAGGTGCTGCGCTCTTGGCAGAGCGGGCTCGGTGCGGCGTACGCGCCGCCGATCCGCAATTCCGCATCGGAGCCGACGGGCTTGCTGCAGGAGAGCTGCTCACCCTCCGCTCGATAACGCTCGAGGTG
>Ga0105242_10005260_pt1 | contig 9991 bp, 3 predicted proteins | sample KBSM24metaG_FD_81521 | JGI IMG/M metagenome (GOLD analysis project Ga0105242, IMG submission 81521) | Miscanthus rhizosphere microbial communities from Kellogg Biological Station, Michigan, USA - KBS M2-4 metaG | ecosystem: Host-associated > Plants > Roots > Rhizosphere > Soil | place: Michigan... | reverse complement strand
CCGTTGACGAAGTTCGAGAAGCCGAAGCCGTTCGACAGCGCCGTGTTGCTCAGGTTCGTTTTCGTGGTCAGAGTCGCTGGAGTGTTTGCCGTGCTCGGCATGGAGTAGAAGTGCCGGTTCAGGACGTTCTGGAATTCCGCCCGGACTTCCAGCCGCATCTTCCCTTCGCGGCGCATACGGAAGATCCGGCCGAAGTTCATGTTCTCGGACGGCTGCCTCTGCCAGCGATAGTTGTTGTAGAAGCCCGCCGTATCGGCCCACTGGCCCACGGGGGCATCCTTCCAGGCGGGGGGATTGAACATGAGCTGCTGCGTCGGATCGAAACAGCCGCAGTTCGGATCGACCAGCAGCGCGTCCTGAGGACCGCTCCCGGGGGCGAAGTTGTAGTTGGTGTTAGATCCACCAAACAGCCCGGCGCCGCGATTGAGCTGCGTGTAGAGCGAATTGATGGAGGTCGGAACCTGGATGAGCGCACCGCTCTGGTATTGCAGCACCGTGCCGATCTTCCAGTCGCGGAGAGCTTGCGAGAGTACTTTCATCGACATGCCGTCGCCCTTCACTCGCGGCGTGGTGTAGCTGCCTGCAATCACCACGCGGACCGGCTGGCTCAACGGTGAAAGCTGTTTGTTGACATCGCGATTGAAGACGTCATTGATTCTGGTGGTGGCGGGCACTCCCAGATACCCCGTGTCCGAATTCACACCCAGCGCCAGTTCCTTGCCGTAGGTTAAGGACCCTTGCACGTCGAGTCCGTGCGAATAGCGTTTGGTGACCTTCACCTGAAGCGAGTCATACCAGGTCTTGCCTAAAGGCGGTCCGAGGAACGGGAGAATCGTACTGCCCCACTGAGGCCGTGCAACCAGCGATGGCGCTAGGTTCTGGGTGATGGGGAAACCGGCATAGGGTAACTTCGCAAGGCCGCGCGCCACCAGGCTGGGCGTGAACTGCTGTGTCAGCGAGCTGCCCAGCGGAGTTGTCAAGAGCGCCAAATCCGCGGCCTTGGTTGGATCCAGACCGAACCGGGGCAGATCCGTCAGTTGCAGCGTGTTGTAGTTGCCGATGTTCAGAGCCGGAGCTGTGAACCAGACTCCGCGATTACCCACGTAGCTAACATCCACCACCAGCGTGCGCGTGATTTCGCGTTGGATGCCGACGCTGTACTGGAAAATCCGCGGCGGACGCGCGTCGTCATCGATTGAAATGAAGGGCGACTGCGGCGCTAAACAGCCGGTGTTCACAGTTCCCGCGCAAATGCTCCTGGTCGGGTACTTCTTCGGATCGAAATTCGGCCAGGTAAGAGTCGGATTCCCATAGGGGTTCCCGGCCCGATACGGATTGCCGCCGGCAAAACCGCCATTGAGGGCATTGGCGCCGAATCCGGGAGCGTTGAAGGCGTAAAAGTCTTCAATACTCGAAGAGAGTTGCGGCGAGTTGCCGGATGAGGTTCCGTAGCTGAGGCCGGTTCCACCGCGCAGCACCGTCTTGCTGTTGAGCTGGTACGCGATTCCCAGCCGCGGTCCCAGTGCGTACGGATAGTTGTTCGAGAAGTTGCAATCGCAGCGTCCCGGGCCGAATCCTTCGTACTTCACCGTTCCCGGGAAGCCGACCTTGGTATTGATGGTGTTGAAGTCCGCATCCTGCATACGACCGTACTGTTCCTTGAGGTAGGTTTGGAAGTCGTAGCGCAGACCGTAATCAATGGTCACTCTGCGGGTGATCTTCCAGGTGTCCTGAGCATACAGTCCGATTCCGTGGTTACCCAGCCGCATCTGCGCGACCGGCGCGATTTGTAAGCTTTGAGCTTGGCCTAGCAGGAAGCTGGCATACGCGAATCCGCTGGCGCCGCTTATGCCCGCCTTGCCGTTTTCCCAAACGTTCTGGGTTTGCGCGTTGGAGATACCGAAGATGCCGTTGCCGCGAGCATCCGTGTGATTGATGATGCCGTCGAGCGCCAACTCGCCGCCGAACTTGAAGCTGTGGTTGTTCTTAACCCACGTCAGGTTGGCGTTGCCGGTGGGTTTCTGATCCCACTGCACCTGGTTGGCGAACGTCCCAGCGCCGACCGTGAGTGAAGTGCCACCCGTAGTGGCATTGAACAACCCGGTGACGCTCGGAAATGTGTTGCTATAGAACCCCGTCAGACCGATGCTGCTTTGGTCGAAGTGCAACGGTTGCGCCGGATTGTACGTATGAAGGTAGCCAGCGCCAAGGTGCAGCAGTAAGGTCGGCGCCAGCGTTTGGTCGTAGTTGATCCGAACCGTGGTGGATTTGTTGTCGGTAGGAGCCACGCCGGTCAGGATTTCATCCAGCCCGTTATGATTCGGCTGGAAGGTCAACTGGCGAGACAGATAACCGGATATTTTCGCCGCCGGACTCAGCGAGTGGTCGATCTTCACCGAAGGATTGCTGGTGACTTTGGTGCTGGAATAGATCGGAATATTGTAATTGTTGATGAGAGCCGCCGTGTTGGCCGCGTTTGGCAGCGGGAACTTGTTTTGGATCGCCAGAGCAACCGTATCCATGCTGGTCTTGGGGACCTGGCTGTTGGGGAAAAGATTGCGCGCGATAGTCCCGTCGGGAGCCGTGAAGGTGCTGTTCGGGTCATAAACTCCCGACAGCGGGATGGTTCGGCCGAGCTGGTCTCTGGCTGCCGAGCCGTTCTGGATCACGAGTTGTCCGCTTCCTACGCCACTCGGACAAGCTGCTGAGGCAGTGGACGCGATGCATAGGGGCGTCGCAGCGGCGAAGTTTCCATCGCGATACGCCTGCGTCGGCACCGTCTGCACGAAGTTACTGGTGCTTTGCGTTTCGCGGAACTGTTCCCAGTTGAAGAAGAAGAATGTCTTGTCGTGGCCGTCGTAGACCTTCGGAATGACAATGGACCCACCGACGGTGCTTCCATAGTCGTTGCGGCGCTGGCGATTCCGAACGTGCTGTCCCGATTTCTGGCCATTCGTCGTGCCCGCGTCCGTGTAGGGCAAGCCGGCGTTCAGAAACTCGTTCACGTAGTAGTCGTACGCCGACCCGTGATATTGATTGGTTCCCGATTTCATCGTGAAGTTGAAGTAGCCTCCCGCGGCCTGGCCGAACTCCGCCGCGTAGCCGCTTGTCAGGACCGCGACTTCCTGAACCGCCTCGCTGCCCTGCTGGCCGATCTGGGTCTGCTGGCGCCAGATGCCGAAGTTGCTGTCCTGGCCTTCGATGCGGATGGTTTCGGTGTTGCTGGGTAAACCGTTCACGCGAAGATTGAAATCGGCTGAGTACTGTACCCCCGGCAGAAGGCCGGTTACCGCCAGCGGATTGCGGATCGCGCCAAAGCTAGTGCCCGTTCCGATGGTCAGCACCGGAAGGTTATTGGCCTGGTCCGATGTGACGTTATGGCTGACGTCGCCGCTCTCGGTCTTGAGCAACGGAGTCGTGTCGGTGACGGTCACCTCCTCGGAAGTCGCACCGACATCCAGCTTGACGTCCCAACGGATCGCAGTGGCTACCGGAAGCTCCAGGTTCTGGCGAGTGTATTTTTTGAATCCCGCGATGGTAACTGACAACTCGTAGGTCCCGCGAGGAAGTGAAAACGTGTAGTTACCGGTGGCGGAGGTTCCGCCTTCGTAGACCGCATCGGTCTCTATGTTTTTGACCTCTATGGACGCATGGGGGACCACGGCGCCGGCCGCGTCGGAAATGACTCCCGTTAAAGTGCCGCTGTTTTGGGCAAACGCAGTCAACGCGGCAAAGAATAGGACACTAGACCGCCCCAAAGTGAACCCCGATGTGAACATGGCTGACTCCCCTCGATTGGGTCGTCCACCAAACACCAGGTGGCTGCCGGTGAGACTTTGCTAATTTGCGAGTCAACGCAAATTGTTGTGAGGATACTCCCGGGATTATTTGAAAGTCAAGCCAATTAGAATTACAATGGCCGCAAATCAAAAAGCCAGAACCGGGATTTGACCCCGATCCTGGCGTTTTTTGAGAACTGCTCTGGCGGCTTAGAACGTGAACCGGGCAACCATCAGGCCTGTCCGCGGATTGGACCCGGCGCCGTTGATGACGTTGACGTACCCGAAGCCGGCCGACAGGGTGCCGTTCGGGTTGCCCCGCAGCGTTGTCGCCGACGGATTGGTGACGCTCGGAGTGCCGTAGAAATGCCGGTTGAAGATGTTCTGCATCTCCGCGCGGATCTGGAGATTCATCTTGCCTTCGCGGCCCATGCGGAAGTTGCGTCCGAAGCTAGCGTTCTCCGAAGGCTGCCGCTGCCAGCGATAGTTGTTGTAGTACCCCGCGGTAGAGGCCCACTGTCCCCCGGGCGCGTCCGCCCAGGCTGCTGGATTGGCCACCAGTTCCTGTGTGGCATCCCAGCAATGACAGTTGGGGTCCTTGGCGGAGACGAAGACATCGCCAGGCCCCTTACCCTGTGCAAAGTTCCAGTAGGTACTGGCTCCGCTAAACAGCCCGCCGCCCCGGTTCAGTTGCGTGAAGAGTTGATTCAAGGAGCCCGGCACGCCCAGGAGCTGGCCACTCTGGTACTTGAATACGATACCGGCGGTCCAATCCCTCAACGCGTAGGACATCGCCTTCATGGCCATGCCGTCGCCGCCCATTTTCGGCGTAGTGTAGTTGCCGGAAATCACGAGTTGGAACGGCCTGCTCAGCGGTGAAAGCTGCTTGTTGGTATCGCGATTGAAGACGTCGTTGATGGTGGTGGTGGCGGGAACACCGGCATAAGCCGAGTCCGCATTCGTACCCAGGCTGAGTTCCTTTCCGTAGGTAAACGCCCCTTGCATGTCCAGGCCGTGCGAATAACGCTTCGTGACGGTGACTTGCAGCGAGTCATACCAGGTCTTGCCCAATGGCGGCCCGAGGAACGGAGGAATTGTCGCGCCCCATTGCGGCCGGGGTACCAGCGCCGTCGTCAGGTTCTGGGTAATCGGGAATCCTGCGTACGGCAGCTTGAAGCCACGGGCCGTGATCGCTGGGGTCAGTTGCTGCGTGAGTGCGCTCCCCATCGGCGTGGTCAACAGCGTCCGGTCCGCGGCGTTGTTGATGTCGAGACCGTAGGCTTTCACGGTGTCGAACGTCAGGGTGTTGTAGTTGTTGGTGTTCAGCGCGGGAGCGGTAAACCATACCCCGCGGTTGCCGACGTAGGCAACGTCGATGACCAGGTTCCGGGCGACCTCGCGCTGGAGGCTGAGGCTGTACTGGAAGATACGCGGCGGACGCGAATCGTCATCGATCGAGATAAACGGCGACTGCGGCGCGTAGCAAGTCTGGTTGACGGTTCCAGGACAAACCGTTCGAGTCGGGTATTTGTTGATGTCAAAGTTGGGCCAGACCAGGGTGGGATTGCCGTAGGGGTTCCCGGCTGCATACGGGTTCCCGCCTTGCAGTCCGCCCGGTAGCGCATTCGCTCCGAATCCTGGCGCATTGACGGTATAAAAGTCGGCGATGCTCAACGAGAGGAATGAATTGTTGGATGCGGTTCCGTAGGAGATGGCGGCTCCACCGCGAATCACGGTCTTGCTGTTGATCTGGTAGGCAACACCCAGACGGGGGCCGATCGCCCAAGGGTAGTTGTTGGAGAAATTGCAATTGCAGCGTCCGCCGCCAAAACCTTCATACTTTACGGTGCCAGGGTACCCGACCTTGGTATTCAGCGTGGTAAAGTCGGCGCTCTGCATCCGGCCGTACTGTTCCTTCAAATACGTCTGGTAGTCGTAACGCACGCCGTAGTCCAGGGTGAGCTTGCGGGTGACCTTCCAGGTATCTTGGGCAAAAAAGGAGAACGCATGATTCCCCAACCTCATATCCGCAGGGGGCGAGGTTTGCAGGCTATTCACCTGACCCAAAAGGAAGCTGGCGTAACCGAATCCGCTCGAACTGCTCAGACCGGACTTGCCGTTTTCCCAGGGATTGCGTGTCTGATCCGCCGATATTCCAAAAATTCCATTGGCGCGTGCCGGCGTGTTATTAATCACGCCCTCAATGATCATTTCTCCGCCGAACTTGAAGGTATGGTTGTTCTTGACCCAGGTCAGGTTTACGTTCCCTGTGGGCTTCTGATCCCATTGTTGTTGGTTGCCGAAGACACCTGCGCCACTCGCCAGGGTTGTGCCACCCGTCGTTCCATTGAACAGCCCGCCAAAGCTGGGGAAACGATTGCTGTAGAACCCGGTCAAACCAATCTTGCTTTGATCAAAAGGCTCGGTCAGTGCCGGCGCCCAAAGGTAGAGATAACCCGCGCCGACGTGGAACAGCAAGGTCGGCGTGATCGTCTGGTCGTAGTTGACACGCACGGTAGTAGAGCGGTTGTTGGTCGCATTGACGCCCGTGAGCGCTGGTTCCAGGCCGTTGAAATTGGGCTGCTCGGTCAGCGTCCGCGACATGTACCCTGAGATCTTCGTGGTGGCGCTAAGCGAGTGATCGATCTTGATCGACGGAATGCTGGTTTTCTTGGGATTCGTGTAGAACGGGATGTTGTAGTTGTTGATCAGGGCGCTATTGGTCGGCAGCGGCATCAGATTCTGCACGGCGACGGCAACCCGGTCAAAGCTGGTTGCGGGGATCTTGCTATTTACGAATAGATTGCGCGCCAGGGTCCCATCCGGCGCCGTGAACGTGCTGGCCGGATCATAAACTCCGCTTTGGGGGATCAGGCGGTTCAACTGGTCTCTTACTGCTACTGCCGGCGTGCCTTGCGTAAGAACTGTCTGCCCGTTCACGCAACTGGCCGCCGTCGACGTGCAGGTCGGCGTGGATAAAGTGAAATCGCCGCTACGGTAGGCCGGAGTCGGGACCGTCGACAATCCGTTGCTGATGGCCCGAGTCTCACGGAACTGTTCCCAATTGAAAAAGAAGAACGTCTTGTCGTGCCCGTCATAGACCTTGGGGATCGCGACCGGTCCTCCAAGCGTGAACCCGTAATCATTCCGCCGCTGCCGGTTGCGCACGTGTTGCCCGGCCTTCCTGGAATCGGATGTGCCTGCGTCGGTGTACGGCGCGCCGGCGTTCAAAAACTCGTTGACATAGTAGTCATAGGCGGTTCCGTGATACTGGTTGGTCCCCGACTTCATCGTGAAGTTGAAGTATCCGCCGGCCGCCTGGCCGTATTCCGCGGCGAAGTTGCTGGTCTGCACCGCGACTTCCTGAATGGAGTCCATGCCTTGCTGGACTTGAGAGGCCTGCTGACGCCATAGACCGTTGCTCGCATCCTGGCCTTCCACGCGAATGGTGCCCGTGTTGCTGGGCAGCCCGTTCACACGGAGATTGGAATCCTGCGCGAAGTTTACGCCCGGCAGAAGCGTGGTCACCTGCAGAGGATTGCGAATCGCGCCAAAACCGTTGGCGCTGGTACCGATGGTCAACACAGGCAGGTTGTTCGCACGGTCGGAGGTCACGTTATAGCTGACGTCGCCGCTCTCAGTCTTGAGGAGAGGCGTCACATCGCTAACCGTAATGGCTTCGGAGGTCGCGCCCACCTCCATCTTGACGTCCCAGCGTACGGTCGTCGCGACCGGCACTTCCAGATTCTGCCGGACGTACTTTTTGAAGCCTGATACCGTCGCGGTCAACTCATATGTGCCGCGGGGAAGCGAAAACGTGTAGTTTCCAGTAGCCGATGTGCCGCCTTGGAATACTGCGCCAGTCTCGGCATTCTTGACTTCAATCGAAGCATTCGGCACGACTGCGCCGGTGGGATCAGAAATAACCCCTGTAAGAGTGCCGCGATCGCTCTGCGCAAACATTGCGCACGTCACAAGGAACAGACAAACGAAAACCAACAGTGTTTTCATTCTAAAACCCCTCCCCTAAATGGCACGGCCGACACGCAAGGCAAGTGCCGACGGAGTAGTATATTGTCCGCCGGAAGAAATAGTCAAGCGTTATGATATCTGGTATCAACCCAACTGATATCTACAGGTTTTGGTGTTTTCTGCAGGACGGATCTCCGCGGCTAGGGCGCTAATTCAAATGGGGTTAGAGTTAGTCCTCGCTTGGGGACCGTTAGGCTACGCTTGTGTTGCTCTAAGCCGGTCGACTAGATCCTCGGGCACACGCAGATTGTTCTCGCGCCCCGTTCCCAATTGGATCTCAGGCTTCGCCGCGCCATGGAAATCCGATCCGCCGGTGACCAGCAGCTCATGCTCCTGGGCCAGCTGCAGATAAAGTTCGGTCTGCTCAGGGCTGTGATCGCTGTGGTAGACCTCGATCGCTGTCAGCCCGTCGGCACATAGCTGCGGAAGAACCTTCGCTAAATCCTCGCGCAACCGAATAGGGTGTGCGAGCGATGCAATGCCCCCAGCTTGGCCGATGCGCTGTGCTGCCTCGGCAAACTGCGGTTCGCGCCTGGTGACATATCCCTTGGCGGATTCATCCAGATAATCGTCGAAGGCCTGCTGCATGTTGCTGACGTAGCCCTTTTCCACCAGCAGTCGCGCGAAATGCGGCCGCCCTGTCATACCGCCGCCGCGCGCCTCGGCTTCTTTCATCGTGACGTCGAGACCGAGTTCTTGCAGCCGTGCAACTAGACGAATATTGCGCTCGCGGCGTGATTCCTGTAAATCACGGATCCACGTCTGGAACTCGGCCAGACCCGGATGCGGTTCGTTCAGGAAGTATCCCAGCAGGTGCACGGAGTGGCCATTCAGCTTGGTCGAGAGCTCGATGCCGCGTACCAGATCGAGCCCGGCCGCGCGCGCCAGTGGCAATGCCTGGTCATATCCGGAGAACGTATCGTGATCCGTGATTCCCAGCGTCCGCAATCCCACGCGCTGCGCTTCCTCCACCAGCTGCGCCGGCGAAAACGTCCCATCCGACGCGGTGGTGTGCGAGTGCAGGTCAATCATAGTCGATCATTCATAAGCAATGAGTCCCAAGCTCTTGAGTGTAAGCCACACTCTGTCCACGCTCTGCTGCGGTGTTTCCTGCGCAGAATGAATGGTCAGCTCGGGCGATTCCGGCGATTCATAGGGATCGGAAATGCCGGTGAAGTGCTCGATCTCTCCCGCCAGGGCCTTCTTATACAGACCCTTGACATCACGCTCGACCAGCACGTTCATCGGACATTCCATGAAGATCTCAACGAAGTTGGGAATCTGTGAACGGACGCTGTCACGCGCTTCGCGGTAGGGCGAGATAACCGCGGCAATTACGATCACACCGTTGCGTGAGAGCAACTCGCAAACGAAACCTATGCGGCGGATGTTCTCATCACGGTCTTCCCGGCTGAACCCCAAGCCCTTCGAAAGGTGGGTGCGTACAATGTCCCCGTCCAGCAGTTCGACCTTAGCGCCCGCGGCCCTCAGACGCTGATGCAGAAGTGTGGATACGGTACTCTTGCCGGCGCCCGAAAGCCCTGTGAACCATACCGCGCAGCCTTTGTGCATTCTTCAGCATACTAGCGTTCCGCCGCCGCAGTGTCGGCCGCGAAGTAGGCCGGTAAGCCGGGCTTTGTATCACGCAGAATCTCAAGCACCGCGCGCCGGTCTTCTGCCGACAGGCGCTTGAATTTGTCGCTTCGGTCGCTGCCCGAAAGGACTTCGTACACTCGCCGGTAGACTTTATCCCGGACATATTCCGGCATACCGTCAAACGCCTCGCTGTAAATCATGTAGCTCAGCGGATATCGGAACAGCTTGCGCTTCAAATCGAAATCGCGCAAGGAGCGTCCCTGGCGGTCACGCGGCCCGCGCTCCGGAAAGGTTTTAGTGAAGGTCGAGACTCCCTGCACCTGCCCATGAAGAGAAGCTTCATCGGCGAACAGCATGTAGGTAACCAGTGATTCGATGTCCTTGTCCAACTGGACCTTCGCAGCAGGATCCGCAATGCGAGATTCCCATCCGGTGCGAATCATGAGGTTCACCATGCGCGTTTGATGCTCCAGCGTCATCAGCGCCACGATGTCACTTAGCGGACTCAAGTAACCGCTGGCGTCGAACTTCTTCGCGAGACTCGTTAGGTCCTGGCTGTCGCGCATGTCCAGCAACTGAGGATG
>Ga0105242_10005258_pt1 | contig 9992 bp, 11 predicted proteins | sample KBSM24metaG_FD_81521 | JGI IMG/M metagenome (GOLD analysis project Ga0105242, IMG submission 81521) | Miscanthus rhizosphere microbial communities from Kellogg Biological Station, Michigan, USA - KBS M2-4 metaG | ecosystem: Host-associated > Plants > Roots > Rhizosphere > Soil | place: Michigan... | reverse complement strand
GGTTCGTCCGGCGGCCGTGATGCGGGCGTCCTATCGTGCGGATCATCGGAGGATCGATGATGACCCGCACGACCTGGACGCTCGCTTCTTTTTTGTCACCCCCCTGCTCTCCCTTCCCGTCCGCGCGGCAGCGCCGGACGTTCGTGATCCCCATATTCGCTGGTCGGCGAAAAACACGAGCCTTAGCAGCGGTCTTGCATGACTGGCGGTCGTGACACCGCCGGTCTTCACGGCCCGACTCTCGCCCGCGGGGCTCGAAACCAGCGGGCCGGGTGAGTTCCGCGCCGGCCGGCGCTCGATCGATGGCGTCTGCAGTGGATGGAACTGGGAAAACGGACGCCTCACCGTCCGGCGGGATCGCTTCGGCGTGCAGCCGCTGTTCTGGAGCGTGACACCGGCGTCCGTCCGTATTTCACCGTCGATCGATGCGCTGCTCGCCGCCGGTGTGCCGGCCGAGCTGGATGACGCCGCGATGGCGGTGTTTCTCCGGGTCGGATTCTTCGTCGGCGACGATACGCCCTTCGCCGCGATCCGGGCGGTCCCTGCGGCCACGGCGATCTCCTGGACGCCCGGACATGGCACCACGACGGATGGTGCGTGGCGTTACCCGCGTTGCTCGGACATCTCGCGGTCCGCGGCGATCGTCCGCTTCGCCGACTGTTTTGACGCCGCGATCGCGCGCGCGTTGCGACAGACGACCGACCCGGTCGTCGTCCCGTTGAGCGGCGGCCACGACTCGCGGCACATTCTTCTTGCGATGCACGAGCGCGGCACCATGCCGGATCACTGCGTGACCGTGCATCCGTATCCGCCGGCCGCTGCCGATGACGTCGCCGTCGCGCAGACTGTGGCGGCAGCGCTCGGCGTGCGCCATGTCCTCATCCCGCAGCGCACGCATCGCCTGGCCGCTGAGCGCGAGAAGAACGTGCTGACCCACTACTGCTCCGACGAACACGTCCAGTTCCTGCCGCTGCGCGACTACTTCGGTCGCCGGCGCTGCGAGGTGTTCGACGGCCTTGCGGGCGATGTGCTGTCACAGAGCCAGCGGCTGGACGCTTTGCTGCACCGCGACTTCGTGGACGGACGGTTCGAAGCGGCCGCTGAACGGATCCTGGGCGGCACGCAGACGATCGAACCGGCCCTCGCTCGCCTGTTGACCCGGCGCGGCGCGGCGCGGTTCGGGCGACCGCTTGCCGTCTCGCGCATGGCCGGCGAGATCGCCCGCCACGCCGACGCGCCCAACCCGATCGCCGGGTTTTTCTTTTTCTCACGCATGCGCCGCGAAGTCGCGCTCGCGCCCTACGCTGTGCTGGACGTCTGCCAGGTCTCCACCCCGTTTCTGGACGCGGAACTGGTCGATCTGATGCTCTCGCTGCCCTTCGCGACCGTGGCCGATCGCACCCTGCACACCGAAACCCTGCATCGCCGCTATCCCGCATGGGCGCATCTGCCGTTCGACGGCAAACGGAAGGGACAGGACGATACTCGAGGCGTCAGGAGAAACGCGGCTGCCCTTCTGAGGCTCGCCCTCGGCTCGCGTTCGGCGACGATCGATACGCGCGCCATCGCCGCGCGCGCGGCACGCACGCTGGTCAGCGGCGTCAGCGCGCACATCTGGTTTCTGCCTCGAATGGTTCAGCTGCTCGACGTCGAAAGACGTTACACAGAGTTTACATACTGAGCCGGCATCGCCGATCCAAGATGGCGGTCCGTTACCCGGAGGCAGCTCCTCATGTTCTCGATCGTGCTTCGCAACGCCGCATCAACCCGACGCTATTCGATCTCATCCCACGGAGAGTCCGGCTGGGAGGTCATCCTCGAACGCGAGGGCGAGGCCGCCCATCACGTCTGGTATCACGACTGGCACCGCGTGGAGCGCACGCTGGCCATGTTCCAGCTCGAAGTGTCCGACCTCACCGCCCATGGCTGGCAGGTCGTCCACTAGTCACACCGGCCGGAACCTGAGATAGGCGCCGCGCAACAGCCGCGGCGACAACCGCAACCCCAGCAGCGCCAGCTTGATCTTCAACGGCCGTTGCCGTGCTGCGCTCAAGTGAAACTGCGCCGCCGCGAAGTTGCCTTCCAGGAACCGCTGTTTACCCTGCTCGATCTCCAGCCGGTCGACGAGCGCCATCGTTCGAATCCGGAGCGCCGTGCGCGCCGGCCCATCGAGGGCACGGTCGCGGCCGAATCGGTCGAGCACGGTCAGCGCGCGCTGCACGGTGCTGACGGCGTCTCCAGACAGCCCTTCGGCGCGCACTCGCCGTTCTGCGAGCACGTCGCGCTGGTAGGTCATCGAGGCGCCGCCCCACGCCAGCCGCAGCCACAGCTCGAAATCCTGGCCCCGTCGCAGCGACTCGTCGAACAGGCCGGCGCCCACGAGGACACGGCGGCGCGCCACGACGGTCGAGAGCACGATGTTGCACCGCTGCTGAATGAGGCTGACGAGGGTGACCTCGCCGTCCGACGGCGCCGCCTCCATGAAGCGGTGACCGGCCAGCGGCGTGTCGCCGCTGAGCAGCGCATCGCAGTAGACGAGCGCGCAGTGGCGATCCGACTCGAGCACCGCCACCTGGCGCGCGAGAAAGTCCGGCGTCCACCGATCGTCGGCGTCGAGAAACGCGAGAAAGCGGCCGGTCGATGCGCGAATCGCGGTGTTGCGCGCCGCGCCGGCGCCGAGGTTCGGCTGGGTGATGAACTGGATCCGCGAGCGAAACGGCGCGATCGCCGCCTCGAGTTCGACCGCGTCCGGCGATCCATCGTCGACCAGGACGACCTCGAAGTCGGAAAAGGTTTGCGCGAAAACGGAAGCGAGCGCGTCAGCGATGTCGCGGCTGGCGCGGTACGCCGGAATGATCACCGAAACAGCGGGCCGCGCGGATCGGATTTGCGGCATATGCACCTCGAGGCTCGTGCCGTGCAAGCGAAACACCGGCAGGCCTGCTGTTTACAGAAACGTGATGTAAACAATTTCGTGATGCGAGCGTCTCTGTACCATCACGCGTTTGCGGTAGATCAGACCCATGTCCCACAACCTCACGCTCGAATGCGGCTGCGTCGTCTACGTCTCGGCGCACCCGGAGACCGGCGTCGCCCACACCCGCATCATTCAATCCCGCGGCAACGGTTGCCGGGTGCGGCGCCACGAAGTCGGACTGCGCCTGTTCCTGTGGGAACTGCTGCCCGATGCGGCCCATCACGCCGAGATCGATCGGCGCCCAGCGTTCGGCGAGAAGCCTGCCGATCGGAGGTGAGCCGGCATTTCGCCCGCTGGCCCCGATCACATCTCACCGAACCCTGGCCGCCGATCGACATCACGCCGCCCAGGAGCCGTTGCGGTACAACGTCAGCGCGATGTCGACGTTGGCGCGCAGCGTCCGCGCAATCGCCTCCCACGTCTTCTCGCACCGCAGCAGCGTCTTCCACGAGTAGAGATGCTTCGGTTTGTGGAAATCGCTGTTCGCCACGTACGGGTAGTGCTTCAGGCTGGTCACCGAGAACAGGTCGTCGCGGTTGGCCGCTTCCCAGACATCGACCAGCTCGGCGAGCTTCTTCCGATGGTCCCAGAGATAGCAGGTCCCGATCTCCATCCGCCGCGTGGTGCGATGGTGCGGATGACAGGCGATGCTCAGCGCGCCCTGCCGGCGGATCGCGTGCAGGATGTCCTCGGCCGGCTGATCCGCGCTGATGTGCTCGTTGATGTTGAGCGCGACGATGTGCGAGTTCTTCTTGCTGCGAATGTGGTTCTGCGTGATCTCCGCGCCAGGAATGACGAGCAGGTCGTACAGCTTCCGCGCGCGGCGCCCCTCGGCGGCGATTTCGTCCAGGTACGCCTGAAAGCGGTCTTCGGTCACCGAGAACTCACGGCGGCCGAGCGACAACAGGCGTCCGGCGCGGGCCAGCATGTCGCGCTTCATCAGGATGTGATCGGTGATCGCAATGACGTCGAAGCGGCGTGTCTTGCCGTACAGATCCACCACCTCGCGCAGCGACAGGCGGCCGTCGCTCCAGCTGGTGTGGACGTGAAAGTCGCAGAGGAGAAACGGCTCGTATCCGGGCACTACACCCTCACGTCGAGATGGGTCCCATCGGCAGGACGATGGCGGAGAATCTCCGACCAGAAGTTGCGCACGTAGACGCTGAACACCGCGGCCTTGCCCATCGCCCGGTAGCGGCGCGCCGAAGTCCACACCCAGCAGTCCTGGCACAGCGCCACCCGGCCGAGCGGGGTGAGGCGGCGCCCCAGGTTGGTGTCCTCGCCGTGAAACTCGATCCGCCGATCGAAGCCGCCGATCGCGGCGAGCGCGTCGCGGCGGACCGCGAAGTTCCCGCCGTAGAGGATCGCGCCGACGCCGAAGAGGTGGTGCACCGCGGCGTGGGTCGGCGGCGCGACCAGGACGTCGTAGGTCCGCAGCAGCGCGCGGCCGCTCCAGTCCCAGTCGTAGAACCGGTACGGGCCGGTCACCGCCACCGGCGGGTGCGGCTTCGAGAAATGCGCCTCGACGCGCTCCAGCCAGGTGATCGGGACGCGGCAGTCCGCGTCGATGTAGGCGACGATGTCGGTCTGGGCGGCGCGGCGGGCGGTCTCGCGCGCCTGCACCAGCCCCTTGGCCGGCTCGTCGATCACGCGCACGCCCGGAACGGCGCGCGCCACAGCACCGGTTTCGTCGGTGCTCGCATTGTTGATGACCAGGATCTCGTCCGGAGCGCGAGTCTGCGACCGCAGGGAGTAAAGGCAGCCGGCCAGGAGCCGGCTTTCGTTGTAGGCGCAGACGATCGTCGTGATCGTCAGGCTCATGCGGTCCGGTTCGTCATCGGCCGCAGGATAGCGCGGCCGTGTAACAGCCCGGCCGCGGCAAGATCACATTAGTGTGACATCGGTCGAGCGCCCGAAGGACGTGGCGGAGCAAGCGCTTCCGAGAGGGCGCAGCGCGGACGCACCGCGATGATCGCGGTGCGCTAGTGCGAGGTCTTGTCGATCGGCTCGAGCAGCAGATACCAGCTCTCGCAGTCGGTCCTGGAGCCGCCGGCCATCGTCGCGGTGAATGCGAGGTTCAGCGACGGAATCTCCCAGTGCTGCTTCGCGCGCCCGTTCTCGAAGGTCACCCGAAAGGGCTTCAGCAGGTTCTCCGGCGACTCGTGGTCGCGATGCTCGTCCTGGACGCCCTTGAAAATCGCGAACTCGCGCCGTGGGCCCATGTGGACCTCGAACTGCCCGACGCCGTTGACGACGTGGTCGTAGACGCGTTCGGCGTAGGAGCCGTCGCGTTCGCGGCACGATTGCCAGTTGCCTTCGAGAATATTGCGGGTGTCGTTAGAAAACGGTCGGAACAGTTGAGCCGCCGCAGCATCGACCCCGAGCAGCGCCGCCGACGCGCACACCCCGATGAGAAGCCAGGTGGACCTGGCGAACCTCTGACGCACGGTGCTCCTTTCGCGTGAAAAGCCGTGAAGCAAGGGCAGAATACCACCGAATCGCCCGACGTTAATCCACATAAGACACGCGTCGTGTTCCTCAGTCTGGTGACGGCCGGGGGCGCCCCGTTTCCATGTGGAATCCCCGAACCCTCCATATGGGGCCCGCCCAGCGTTAACCCACATTTAACAGCTTAGACATCGGAGCGAAACCTCTGGCCGGTACGCTGATCGCGCCTCATGGCCAGACACCGTGTACTCATCGTCGAAGACGAACAAGACATCGCCGGACTCATCAAGCACACCCTCGAGCGAGGGGGGGAAACCGAGGCGCACATCGTCGGATCGGGCGACGCCGCGCTCAAAGCCGTCACCGAGCGGGTGCCGGATCTCATCATCCTGGACCTGAACCTGCCGGTGGTCGGCGGGCTCGAGGTCTGCCGGATCCTGCGCTCGCGCGCCGACATGCCGCACGTGCCGATCATCATGCTGACGGCGCGGACCAGCGAAGACGACCGGGTGTCGGGTCTCGAACAGGGCGCCGACGACTACGTCACCAAGCCGTTCAGCCTGCGCGAACTGACAGCCCGGGTGCGCGCGGTCCTGCGGCGAGGCCCATCGGCCGAGCCTCGCCAGGGCCGCTATCAGGGCGCGCGGCTGATGGCCGATTTCGAAGCGGTCGCGATCGCGGTCGACGGCGCGCCGGTGCGGCTGACGCGCCGCGAGTTCGAGCTGCTCCAGTACCTGGTCCAGAACAAGAACCGCGTGGTCTCACGCGATCGGCTGCTGGAGCGCGTCTGGGGCTACGAGCGGCTGGTCGAGACGCGATCGGTCGACGTGCACGTGGGCCGGCTGCGCAACAAACTTCGAACCGCCGGACACCAGATCGAGACCGTCGTCGGCCTGGGGTACCGGTTCGTCGATTGATCGACATTTCCCCGCCGCACGGCGGTAGAGTGCTCCTGACGCCCGTGCCTTCGCACGCGCGCGAGGAGGATCGCGATGGCCGATCAGAGTTATCAGAAGCACACCCGGTTCCTGCCGCCGTTTCATTTCTTCGTCATGCCGGTGCTGCTCGTGAACTTCCTGAACGAGTGCCGGCACCTCTGGCAGGATCCGTCGCGGCACTACGGGTTCCAGGTGGTGTTCGCCGCGGCGCTGGTGATGGCGGCGCTGATGTCGCGGGTCCAGGCGATCACTGTGCAGGATCGGGTGATCCGGCTCGAGATGCGGCTCCGGCTGCGTGGGCTGCTGCCGCCCGAGATGCAGCCCAACATCGAGGCGCTGACGCATCGGCAGCTGGTGGCGCTTCGATTTGCGAGCGACGCGGAGATGGCCGAGCTCGTGCGCGACGTGGCGAACGGGAAGCTGGCCACGCCGAAAGAGATCAAGATGCGGATCAAGAGCTGGCAGCCGGACTGGCTCCGGGCGTAGCGGAGAGCTGCTTACTTCTTCAGCGACCTGAGGATCTTCGGCGTCAGCATCCAGCGCAGGTCGGCGGGCCCGGCCGGAGGCAGATCCTCCAGGTCGATGCGGCAGACCGCGCCTTTCTTGAACTCGATCGGATGGCGCGAGCCGATGAGCCTGGCGGCCAGCTCGCCGAGCATCGGCTCGTGGCCGACCAGCGCGATCCGCGTCTTGCGCGCGTGCTTCTCCAGGTCGGCGACAACGGTGGTGAAGTTGCCGTCCGGCGCGAGCGAGTCGACGTTGACGAGCGAAGGCCGCGGGTCGAGGCCGGCGGCGACGATCTCCGCGGTCTGCCGCGCCCGGACGAGCGGGCTGGTGAGCACCACGTCGATCGCGACGCCGAGGCGCGCGAGGCCGCGCGCCGCCTTCCGCATCCCCGACATCCCCTCGTCGGTCAGCGGACGCTTGGTGTCGTCCGGCCACGCCTCGCCGCGCTCTTCGGCGAGACCATGGCGGACGAAATACAACTGATACGGTCCTGGCATCGACTACCCCGCTCGCCGCGCCTGCGCGCGGCCGCTGTGCGCAGACGACTGATCGCTGCGGTGTTCGATCACGGCCTCGAGCTCGTCGCGCAGCCTGACGTAGCGCGCGTGCAGCCGCCGGCAGTCGTCTTCGAGCGAGGCGACGAGCACGTCGAGATCGCGCCACACGGTGACGCTCGGCGGGGTGAGCGACGCCTGGGTCTGCCGCACCTCGTCGATCAGCATCTGCACGTCGTGCATCCGCCCGAGCAGCTCCTGGCTGCGTTTCAGGACGCGGAGATCCACGCCGCCGCCCCGGCCACCCCAGGCCTCACTCGACAACTCGACGGCGTAGCGCAGCTTCTTTCCCGCGATGCGCACGGCGTGCAGGCGCTCGGGCAGGTACAGCGCGCCGGCCTCGCTCATCGCGGAGGCGAGACGCGCCGCGCGTTTGGCAACGCGCGCGTCGATCGCCCACCGCCAGCTGCGCGCGGCGGTTTTCGAGGACGCGCGTTCGGCCTCCTGCAACGCCGCGACAATGCGGTCGAGCTTTCGCGCCATCCGCGCCATCTCGGCAATCGGAAAGCGAGCCAGCAGCCGTTTCCGCGCGCGGTCACGGTTCTTCGACACACGAACGCCGACCCGCCCCAGCCCGCCTCCCCGACGGCCAGAAACATGCAGCTCGTCTATCAAGAGGAGCAGGACGTCCAGTTCGCGTACGGTTCCGAGACGGCCGGTCACCTTGCGCAGCCGGCGGGCCAGCTTTCTGGTGGTGCCGTGTTCCAACTGCAGGAGCGGCACGAGCTCCCGTAGGCGTCTCGATGCCACCCGAGCCTGGTGAAGGGCTCGTACGTCGCCCTCTTCGACCGCGTGAAGCACGCGGGTGAACTGGTCGACGCGTTTCTTGAGCAGTTCGGATCGGGTCGTGAAAACGGGCATGATGTAGGGGCCGGGCAGCAGCGGCCTTCATTATAGTTAGAACGGACCTATGCGTATTGCCGCGATCGACATCGGAACGAACTCCATCCACATGATTGTGGTGCAGGTTCGCCCGGACCTCTCCTTCGAAGTCATTGACCGTGAAAAGGAAATGGTCCGGCTGGGTGCCGGAGGGCTGGACGGACGGGCGCTCACGCCTGAGGCGATGCACGCCGCGCTCCAGGTTCTGTCGAAGTTCCGCCGCCTGGCCGAGTCCCACCGGGTTGATGAGGTGATAGCAGTCGCCACGAGCGCGACGCGCGAAGCGGAAAACGGCGGGGAATTCCTGCAAACCGTCACTCAGCAGACCGGCATCCGCCCCAGGGTCATCTCGGGCACCGAAGAGGCCCGGCTCATCCATCTGGCCGCGGTGTATGGCGTCAGCGTGCCGCGCGACGTCGCCGTGGTCATCGATATCGGCGGCGGCAGCGTCGAGGTGACGCGCGGCGCCGGCTCGAACGTCGAGCTCGGCCGCAGCTTCAAGCTCGGCGTCATTCGCCTGACGGAGCGCTTCGTCAAAACCGACCCGCTCGAGCCGCGCGACGAGCGCAAGCTCGTACGGCACATCGACGCCGAGATTGGGAAGTACCTGGCGCAAATCGCGAAGGACGGCTTCGAGCGCGTGATCGGCACCTCGGGCACGATCCTCAGCATCGGCGCGGTGGCCTCCGCCGCCGAAGGCCTGGCGCCGGGCGCGCCGCTGCGCAATCGCCGCTTCTCCGCCAAACTGATCCGCCGCGTCCGGAAGGATCTCGTCGCGCTCGATCTGGAAAAGCGGCTGCGCGTGCCGGGGCTCGAACCGCGACGCGCCGATCTCGCCGTCGCCGGCGCGATCCTCGTCGACGAGCTGCTGCGCCGGCTCGGCGCCGACGAAATCACGCTGTGCGATCTCTCGCTGCGTGAAGGACTGGTGCTCGACTACATCTCGCGGCACCGCAAGGAAATCGCGCAGGCCGACCGCTATCCCGACGTGCGCCGCCGCAGCGTGTTCGAGCTGGCCGAGCGCTGCAACTACTGGCCGGCGCATTCGCAGCACGTCGCCCGGCTGTCGATCGGCCTGTTCGATCAGACGCGCGCGATCCACGGCCTCACCGATCGCGAGCGCGAGTGGCTCGAATACGCCGCGATCCTCCACGACATCGGCGTCCACATCAGCTACGAGGGCCATCACAAGCACTCGTATTACCTGGTGAAGAACGGCGATCTGCGCGGCTTCGAACCGGATGAAATCGAGGCGATTGCGCTGGTCGCCCGCTATCATCGCCAGGCGACGCCGAAGCGGAAGCACGACGGCTTCTCGGATCTGCGGCGGCGCACGCGCCGCACGGTGCGGACGCTCGCCGCGATCCTGCGGCTCGCGGAAAGTCTCGATCGCAGCCACGCCCAGACCATCTCGGGCTTCGAACTCCACGACCGCGGTGACGACGACCTGCTGCAGCTCCGCACGACCGGCGACGCGGAGCTGGAGCTCTGGGCGGCGACGCGGCACGCAGCGCCATTCGAACGACTGACAGGAAAGCCGCTCCGGATCGAAGTCAGCGGCCACGCATATGCTGAACAACCTGACACAACCGCACGAGTACCCGGGCAAGCTGTTCGTCGTCGAGGGGATCGACGGGTCCGGCAAGACGACGCAGCTGGCGCTGCTGGCCAAGTGGCTGAGCGCGG
>Ga0105242_10005254_pt1 | contig 9994 bp, 6 predicted proteins | sample KBSM24metaG_FD_81521 | JGI IMG/M metagenome (GOLD analysis project Ga0105242, IMG submission 81521) | Miscanthus rhizosphere microbial communities from Kellogg Biological Station, Michigan, USA - KBS M2-4 metaG | ecosystem: Host-associated > Plants > Roots > Rhizosphere > Soil | place: Michigan... | reverse complement strand
GGCGCGGGTCGATATCAAGGCGGGTAAGCGGCTGTACAGTCGGCTGGTGTTGCATCCGCGCGGCGACGCGCGCAATCCGTTCGGCTGGGACGACATGTCGCAGAAGTTCGTCGAGCTTGCGGCGCCGGCCATCGGCGAGGCCGGCGCGCTTCGTGTCGTCGGCGAGATGCGGAACGCCGCGGCGGCGATCGAGATGCCGGCACTCTGGGCGTTGCGATGACATCGACTCATCGCAAGCTCGACGAAGCCGTCCGCCTGATGCGTGAACGCGGGCTCAACGGTCTCGTGATCTATTCAGACGGCACGTGCAACATTCTCCGCGCGAGTTATCTGCACTACTTCTCAGGCGTGGCGCCGATGGGCCCGCACAACGCCGCCGTCGTCTCGTCCAGCGGCCGCGTCACACTGCTCGTGCAACCGGTGTGGGACGCCGGGCGCGTGCGCCGGCGTTCGTGGATCGACGATGTGCGCGGCGCCGGCGACTTCGCCGGTGCGCTGTCCGACGCGCTGCGGCGTCTGGAGATCGCCGGAACGGTTGGACTGGCCGGCGGCGGGCAGATGCCGTACCCCGTGCATGCCGCGGTCAGCAAGACCGTGGCGCTCGAGCCGGCCGACGATCTCATCGAAATGATGGCGCGCGAGAAGTCCGAGGAAGAACTGGCGCTGGTGTACCGCTGCGCCGCGGCGGCTGACGCCGGGTTCGAGGCGTTCCGCCGCGCAGCCCGGGTCGGCGTTCGCGAATACGAGATCGTCGCCGAGGTCGAGCACGCGATGCGGCTGGCGGGGGCCGACGACAACTTCATCCTCATGGCCTCGGGTCCGCACAACACGGCGATGCGCGCGCCGACGGATCGGCGTGTGGCGCCGGGCGACGTCGTGATCGGCGAGATCACCCCGGTGTGCGACGGGCAGTTCATCCAGTTGTGCCGCACGGTGTCGGTCGGGAAGCCCGCGACTGCGCTCGTGGACGGCTACGATCTGCTGATGCGGGCGTACGAGGCGTCCCTGCTGCAGGTGCGGACCGGCGTGCCGGCGTCGATCATCGCGTCCACGATCGACGGCATGCTGGCGGACGCCGGCTTCGCCGAGTACTGCCGGCCGCCTTACATGCGGACGCGTGGACATGGATTCGGCGTCGGCTCGGTTGCTCCCGGCGCGCTCATCGACGCGGAGACCGATCAGCCGCTGCTCGATCGACAGGTCGTGGTCGTGCACCCGAACCAGTACCTGCCGGCCACCGGCTACCTGGCCTGCGGTGAGACCGTCCTCGTGACGCCAGGCGGCGCGGAGCGCCTGGCGAAGACCGAGACCCGGCTCTACGTGAACGAGGTGTGATGCAGACACTTCAGCCGACGCTTCGCCTCGGTCGCGACGTCTGGGACCGCACCGCGATGCCGGTCGAGGAGTTTCACGATCGCGCGCGCCGGCTCCGCGAAACGATGGGCCGTCGCGGACTCGACGCGATGCTGCTCTACGGCGCGGGGCTCAACGGCTGCGGGCATCCGACGTATCTCAGCAACTACATCGTCAAGCTGCCGTTTTCCGCACTGGTGGTGCTGCCGCGCGAGGGAGAACCGGCGCTGATGTTCGAGGGCGCCACGCGCGGGCGCGCCGCCGCCAAGGCGACCACCTGGATCGAGGATGTGCGGCCGTGCTGGAACATGGCCGAGACCTGCCTGGCTGTGCTCGCCGATCGCGGTCTCATGGCGGCGACGATCGGGCTCGCCGGTCTGCCGCGGCTCGTACCTTATGCGGAGTGGTCGACGCTCGCCGCCGGCCTCGCTCGCGCGACGCTGGTTGAGGCCGAGGACGTCGTCGACGGACAGCGCGCGATCAAGTCCGCTCGCGAGATCGCGCAGGTGCAACGCGCGTCGCGCCTCGTGGATCAGGCGCTCGCGAGCATACCTGAAGGATACCGTGTGGGCAGGCCCGAAGGCCTGCACTACATCGGAACGGAGAGCGGCCTGGCTGCGCTGGTGATGCGCGAGGCGCGCATGCAAGGGGCCGAGGACATCCGGTTGCTGATCGCGAGGCCCGGCGAATCCGACTGGGCGTTCCGCCCGGCAGGGGACGCAGCGTTCGCCGACGGCGACACGGTCTCCGTTCACCTGGGCGCATCGTGGGAGCGCTACTGGTCCGAGGCGATCCGCACGTACGTCGTGCGAGCCGACCGGCTCGATCGTGCCTGGAATGGCGAGCTCGAGGCGCGCTTCCGGAGGATCGCCGCGGGCGCGACGCCCGGCGTCAGCGTCGCGGAGTGGATCCGCGCCGCCGGCGCCGCCTTGTCGGCTGCCGAACTGCGCTCGATCGATCCGTACGGCCTCGGCCACGGCATTGGCGTCACGCCAGAGGAGTCGCCCGTGCTCGCCGCCGACAGCACCGCGACGATTGAATCCGGTATGTGCCTGGTCGTTCGCGCGGTCCTCACCGGTGATTGCGGTCTCGTTGTTCACAGCGACACGATCGTCGTCTGAGACCTGCGCAGCGTTACCAGAACTCCGGGTTGTCGAATCCAAGGCCTCGCAGGAACGATTGCATGGTGGTGCGTGCATTGGCGGCAGCCGTGCGCAGGATGCCATTGTCGAGTGCCGCTTGACGGACCTGCCGCTCCGCCTCTCGCCGAACATCCGATTCCAGATTGGGGTCCACTCGGGTGAACAGCCCTGTTTCCCGTGAGTAGACGCGCGTACGGTCGTTGTCGACACGCGTCGCGAAAATCTCGGCGTCGGGGATCTTCATCCGAATCGTTTGGCCGCTGACGACGATGTTGGCTGCGGCGATGCGGCCGAGATCGACGCCGGCCGTCACATCGCCGTCAACGATCAGCAGGAGCCGTTCCCCGGCCAGGAATGTCGGGAGGTAGCGGCTTTCCCATCCCCCGGAGATGATCTTGTCCATGCTGAAGACCACGGTTTCCAGCCGTTGAAGTTGCTGGATCTGTCGCACCACAGTCGGCCTGGACGTGTCGATCCGGGGCGCTCCGGCACGGCGGAACAGCCAGACGGCCGCACCGGCGATGAGAGACGCGAGGATGAATCCCAGCAGGAATCCGACGACGACCGAACCTCTCGACGAACCTGGGCGTTTCATGATCATCTATCTAGCGGACTCTCGGCCCATAGACTGGAACGGGCCGGCCCACTTCCAGGGCGCCGAGGTCCGGCGCCTGTCCGGTGAAGTCATCGGTCACGTTCGGCACCGCAACGCCGCGATCGACGGCCGCCGATCCCGGGCGAAGCGTGAAGTCCAGGTCTTCGGCTTTGTAGAGACGCTGCACGGTCGCCAGATCCTTGGCGTCGAGTTTGGTCACGTTCACGAAGATGTCGTAGTCCACCAGGACGCTGTGCTGGTCCTGCTTCGTCGCCTGGGCGTACGCGTTCAGCGTGGCGAACTTGCGCGTCTCGATCTTCGCGCTGCTGCTGCCGTCGGCCAGAATCGCCGCGACGCCCGACGGCGGCGAGTTCCACTGGAACGCCTCGTTGCCGGGGTTGGGACGGAAGCCGTTGTAGTCCGACGAACTGTAGTTGGTGTTGGTGTTGACGGTGAAGATCGCGGCGAGCGCGTTCTCTCCGAGCATCAGATTGTTCCGCCAGTGCACGTTCGAGGACGAAGCGCCGCCGGTCTCGGTCAGGATGGTGTTGTTGTAGAAGAACACGCCGGGCGATCCGGCCGTCAGCCGCGTCGAGCCGCCCGGCGCGTGATAGACGATGTTGCGGATGAAGTAGATCGGCCCGCCGACCGACGGCTGCGTGCTCATCGGATGCGACGCCGAGTTGATCAGCATGTTCCGCATCACGCGGATGTTGTGCATGCTCCCGTCCATCTCGATCGAGTTGTCGTGCGCGTTGGTAATGTAGTTGTTGTAGATGTCGATCGCGGTCGGCCGGCGCTCCCAGGACTCTCGAGGCGGATATGCCGGCCCGTCGATCGGATGCGATCCGTCCGGCATCCCGTACATCTCGGTGTCGATGCCGTCGTGGAAGTTGGCGACGTAGTTGTGGGCGACGACGTGGCCGGGGCCGTACAGGCGGATCCCGGTGTAGGACTTCATCACCGGCGGATACTCCTGGCCCTCGACGTGTTCGAACTGCTGCCAGAACGGGCCGGTCCACCCGATCAGGTGCTTCGGATCGTTGCGGCCGATGAACACGCTGTCCGCGATGTAGAAGTCGCTCGACCCCGAATAGTTGGTGAAGACGCCCATGCCGACGTCTTCGAACCGGCAGCGCTTCACCGTCAACCCTTTCGAGCCCGCGATGAACTGCGTGCCCGCCCAGATCGCGATCTTCGTGTTCCTGAAGGTGATCCCTTCGAAGTAGTGGTAGTCGGCGGCCTTGACGTTGAAGAGATTGAAATTGTCGCGGCCGTCGATCACGACCTCGCCGTCGCCCGCGGCCTTGATGACGATCGGCTTCTCAGCCGTGCCCTTGCCCGTGAGGTAGTAGGTCCCTTCGAATGTCGTCGTCGCATTGACCGTCGTTTGATTGCCGTAAAACTCGTAGTGGTACGCATACGTCCCGGCGTGGACCAGGATCGTATCGCCGGCCTTGACGCGCGGGCGTCCTCCCGGCGCCGTGTCGCCGGCGCCGCACCAGTAGTTGTAGGCGCACATGATCCCTTCGAACGCGGGTTCGACCTTCGGTCCCTGCCACTTCGTCGGGTAGACGTGATAGGTCGTGCCGCCCGCGGCGGGCATCGGCTCGGGGCGCGTCCGCACGGTCACGGTCTTCGCCGCGTTCGCGGCCGGTCCGCTGATGCCATCGGGATCCGTCATCACGAAGCGCGCTTCATAGGCCGTGTTCGGCTCCAGATCCAGGATGCTGCCGGCAAACATGTTCGGCGTGATCAGGTTGAAGACGTTGCGCTGGAATACCTGCTCGCCGTGGAGACGGACCAGCGGCATGGCCGCTCGCCAGGCGGTCTCACCCTGCTTGCGGTACGAGACCTCGACGCTCGCGTTCCGGTTCGCATCGCCGTCGATGCGCCATTCGAACCCGAGGTTGATGAGGGTCGGGTGCTCGATGACGAACTCGCCCGGCGTCACCTTCGCGTCGCCCTCCGCCGCGATCGCCGGCTGGGCGAGACCGGCGACGAGCGCGATCGCGAACAAAGCACGCGTCCGAGACAGCAGGCGGCATATGCGCATGGTCCGGCGATTATACGAGAGGGTAGAATAGGCCGATGCGACTCCCTATTCGCGCCGCCTGCGTTGCGGCTGTCCTGATTGCCGGCAGCGTGACCATCACTGTTGCCCAGTCCAAAGCCAATCTGCCCTTCGATCACATCCATCTCAACGAGCCGGCGGCCGAAGCCAGCCAGTGGTGGGAGAAGAACATTCCCGGTGGCCGGCGCATCACGGAGGCGCCCAACCGGATCATGTACGGCGCCGTGCGGCTGATGTTCCTCGGCCCGCGCTCGAGCGGCGGCAGCGACGGCAGCGTGATCGAGCACGTGGGCTTTTCCGTGGCCGATCTCGACGCCACGATGCGCGCGCTCGCGGCGATCGGGACGAAGGTCGTCGAGCCGGTGAGCGCGGCGCCTGGCCTCTACAAGGCGGCGCTGATCGAGAGCCCGTGGGGCACCCGCGTGCAGCTGGTGCAGGACCCCGAGCTCATCGGCCTCCATCACGTCCAGCTGCGGTCGCCGGATCCGGGCCGGACCAATCAATGGCTCCTCGACACCTTCGGTGGCGAGCGCACGAAGATTCACGGTCAGCTCGATGCGGTGAAGTACGCCGGCATCCCGGGCTTCACCACCGTCTACATCGTCGCGGCGAAGGGCGCGTCGGTGCCGAGCCAGGGACGCGCGATCGATCACATCGGCTGGCGCTCGATCGGCACGATCGCGGAGACCAAAGCGATGCTCGAAGGGAAGAAGGTCGAGCTGACGAGCCAGCCGTCGCCGCTCAATCTGCCCAACGGCCCGTCGATCAATTTCTTCTACGTCGCCGGTCCGGACGGCGCGCGCATCGAGCTCGTCGAACGCCCCGGCCTGAAGCCCGGCGAGTGAGCCGGGCGGCACGCCGGATTCTGCGGATGTTTCGCAACGAGACTGTGCCCGAGGTCGAATGCAGGACCTGCGCCTCGCCATCCGCGCGTTGTCTGCCTCACCGGTAGTCACCGCCATCGCCGTCGTTTCCCTGGCGCTCGGCATCGGAGCCAATACCGCCATCTTCTCGCTCGTCAGCGGCCTCCTCCTCCGCCCGCTGCCTGTTGTGGCTCCGGAGCGCCTCGCGATGGTATCCACGAGCGCATCGCAGGGCCCTCGCCGGCAGTTCAGTTACGCCACGCTCGACCAGATCCGACAACACCGTGACCTGTTCGACGGGGCCCTCGCCTACACCGACTGCTGCGGCACCGCGATCCTCAACGTGGACGGCGAGAACCATCCGGCCGACCGGCAGTTTGTGAGCGGCGACTTCTTCACGACGCTCGGGATCCGGGCGTTTCGGGGACGAATGCTGACGCCCGCCGATGACGAGGCGGTGACCCCGGCGGGCCCGGTTGCGGTGGTGAGCTACCGGCTGTGGCGCGGGAGCCTCGGAGCGCGCGAAGACGCGGTCGGCTCACGGCTTTCCATCAACCGGATGCCGGTCACCGTGGTTGGCGTGATGCCGCCCGCATTCTTTGGCGTCGAGGTGGGACGGGTACTGGACGTCGCGATGCCTTATCGGCTGGCGTCTCAGTTCACCAGCACGCCGTTCGACGACGACACGGCATGGTTGAACATCATCGTCCGGCTGAAGCCGGGCCTGACCGTTCGGACGGGGGGTGCGGCCCTTCGTGCCGTGCAACCGCAGATTCGCGCGGGGGCCATGCCGGCAAAGGGGCCGGACCGTGAATTCCTGCCGGATCCGCTGACGCTCCAGCCCGCCGGGTCTGGTGCCTCGATGCTGCGTCAGCGGTTCGAACGCCCGCTTCTGGTCATCTTCGCGGTCGTTGCCCTCGTCCTCTTGATCGCCTGCGCGAACATCGGCAACCTGCTGCTCGCGCGTGGTGTCGCGCGCCGGCCCGAACTGAGCATTCGCGTCGCGCTCGGAGCCTCACGCTGGCGCCTCGTACGTCAACTGCTCGCCGAGAGCGTGCTGTTGTCCACGATCGGCGCGATCCTGGGGCTCGCCCTGGCGCCGTCCGCGAGCCGTCTCTTGGTGGCGCTCCTGTCCACGTCGCGGGCCCCGATCGCGCTCGACCTCGCGGTCGACTGGCGCGTGCTGGGGTTCACGATCGCCACGACGGCATTGACCGCCATGCTCTTCGGCGTCGCGCCTGCGTTTCGCGCAACGCGCGTCGCACCGGTCGAAGCGTTGAACGCGCAGGGCCGCAGCGTTGCCGGCGACGGACATGCGCTGTCCAACGGGCTCATCGTGGCCCAGGTGGTTCTTTCGCTGGTACTCGTCGTGGCGGCGGGACTTCTGGTGCAGACTTTCGAGCGGCTCGCGCGCGTCTCGCTCGGATTCGATCGCGACGGCGTGGTCGTCGCCTCAGTGAATGCGCCGACGGTGCCCGCGACCGAGCGCAGCCGGTTGTTTGGCCGGCTCGTCCAGGCCGCCGCGACGGTCCCCGGAGTGGTCGCCGCCGGCGGCTCGATGAATCCGCCTATCGTCGGTGAGCTTCGAGGCGACTTCGTCGTCAGTGCGCCGGGCACTTCAGCTCCTCCCGATGCCGAACGGATTTCGCAGGCGGATAACATCACGCCGGGATGGATGGCGGCGTATGGCACCAGCATCCGAGCCGGCCGGGACTTCGATGAACGCGACACCCTGGCCGCGCCTCGGGTCATGCTCGTGAACGACGCGTTCGCCCGCCACTTCGCGCCTGGACGCGACCTCGTCGGGACGACGCTCGCGCTCGCCTATCGAGCGCCTCCATCCGCCGACTACCCCCTGGGCCCAAGGACCATCGTCGGCGTGGTCGGCGACACCGTCTCTCGTTCAATCAGGGAGCCGGTGCGGCCGGCGATCTACCTGCCGCTGTCGCAGTGGGATTCGCCCCTCCTTCAGTACACCTTCTATATCGGCGTGCGGTCATCGATGGCCTCTCCCGCGCTTGTGGCGCGCGGCGTGGGGGCGGCGCTCCGAGGTGTCAACGGCGACTTGACGCTCGCCTTCGAACCGCTTGCGCAACAGGTTGATGAGTCTCTCGCCGCGGATCGCGTGCTCGCGATGCTGTCGGGATCGTTCGGCGCCGTGGCGCTGTTGCTCGCGGGCCTTGGACTGTACGGTGTGACCGCGTACGCCGTCGCGCGCCGCCGGGTCGAGATCGGGATCCGCATGGCCATTGGTGCGGCACCGGCCGACATCGTCAGGATGGTGCTATCACGCGTGACGCTGCTGGTTGGCGTCGGCGTGCTCGCCGGCGCGGGCATCAGCCTGTGGGCATCGACGTTCCTGGCGTCGCTGCTTTACGGTCTGGAACCACGCGATCCGGCAACGTTGGCCGGGTCGGCAGTGGTCCTGGCGGCAGTCGGGGCGCTCGCCGGTTGGCTGCCCGCCCGGCATGCCTCTCGGATCGACCCGGCGGACGTGCTGAGACAGATTCCCTGACTGTTGTCCCCGCCCTCAGTGAGTCGCCTTGATGTCCTTCGGCGGCCGGCCGAACAATCCGCCGAAGAAGTCGCCGGCGTTCCACTCCGGCCGCGCCGGCGTCTCTGCGACCAGCCACCCGGTCAGGAAGTTGAGGCGCGCGTGTTGCGCGCCGGCGTCGAAATCGAACGCCTGCGACATGTCGTCGTTCGGCTTGTGATAGACGTCGCGGCGGTAGGCGGCGTTGATCTTCGCTCCATCCAGAGCCGGATCCCCGGTCTGGAACCCGCTCTTGATGAACAACGACGGCACGCCCTGGCGCACGAAGCTGAAGTGATCGCTCCGGATGAACAGCACCTGTTCGGGGATGGGGTCCGCGCCAATCGCGATGCCCAGATGCTTCGCCGCGCGGGTGACCGGGGCGGCGAGCGTGGAATGCTGCGCCCCGTACGGAACGATGTCGCGCAGCGGATGGTAGAGGAACGGCATGTCGAGCGCGAGGTCGGCGACGATACCGCTGCGAGGAACGGTGGGATTGCGCGCGAAGTAGTCGGAGCCGAGAAGTCCCCGCTCTTCGGCGGTCACGAACAGGAACAGCGCCGAGCGCCGCGGCCGCGTCTTCAACGTCGAGTAGGCGTGCGCGACTTCGAGCACGATCGCGACACCTGAGGCGTTGTCGTGCGCGCCGTTGTAGATCTCGTCGCCGTTCATCGCGACGCCCCGCCCGAAGTGATCGACGTGGGCGATGTAGACGACGTGCTCGTCCTTGAGCACCGGGTCGCTGCCCTCGAGCCGGGCGACGAGGTTCGCGCTCTCGACGCCGCGATGGGTCGAGTGCGTCACGAGCGAGACGCGGGTCGCGAGGTCGAACGCCTGCGGCGTGTTCCTGGCGGCGGCCGCGAAGACCGCCGCCGGTGGCTGCGGCGCGCCGGCAAACAGCGCCTCGACGCCGGAGTGATTGAGGGAAGCCGACCCGCGCAGTGACGCATCGCCGCGATTGGGGTTCCCCTGCGCGTCGACCCAGGCGAAACTGCCTTGCTTGCCGGTGGCGACGCTGACATCCCAGCGGAAGCGCGGATCCTCCGGCGAGGTGAAGCTGATCGTGCCGATTGCGCCGCGCTTCGCCGCATCCGCCTCCTTCACCGCACCGGACGAATAGTAGGCGCGTTCATTGCTGGGGAGCATCGCCGGTGCGCCGCTCAAGTACGCGACGACCTTGCCCTTCACGTCGACGCCGGCGGCGTAGTCGTCGTAGCCGAGCGTTGGAGCGCTGACGCCGTAGCCGACGAAGACCACCGGGGCGTCGGCGATACTCACCTCGGGACGCAGAAGGTCCGCGCCAAGCAGGTAGTCCTTGCCGTAGGTCAACGTCCTGGTCTTCGCGCCGGAGCGCACTGTCAAGGAACTGGTGCCTTCGGTGACGATGCTGTTTCGCAGCGGCACGCGCTGATGGAAGCCGCCTTGTTCGCCCGC
>Ga0105242_10005252_pt1 | contig 9995 bp, 16 predicted proteins | sample KBSM24metaG_FD_81521 | JGI IMG/M metagenome (GOLD analysis project Ga0105242, IMG submission 81521) | Miscanthus rhizosphere microbial communities from Kellogg Biological Station, Michigan, USA - KBS M2-4 metaG | ecosystem: Host-associated > Plants > Roots > Rhizosphere > Soil | place: Michigan... | reverse complement strand
GATGAGGTACCAGTTGTCGCATTAGCAATTAAATGTTGAAAGAAGTCCTTTGTATAATTAAGGTTAGACAGGTAATCCGCGTCCTGAAACCTCCATTCCAGATTATCGGTACTATCAAAAACGAAATCCTTTTTCTGCATGTTAATGTAGCGGTTCTGAACGCCTGTGGCGTCTTCTATGCCTAAACGGGATAAGGTGGCACCCCCACCTGGCAATACAATCGTATCTAGCCCCACGACAAAAGTAGAGTCATTTACCTTTCTGGATTTAATGAAACGGGTTTTACCCCCTCCAATATTTACTAAAATACCTAAAGTATCACGCGTCGAATTTCGCAGTTTAAGCTCTGCACTGCCGCCCGTTTTTTCAATCAGGATAGTGTCTGCCCGCAGGGGAAGCACAGATTGCCCATACGAAGCGAACGAAAACAATAATAATACAGCAAATAATACTTTCATAATGTAAAAATAAAAAGGCGGTTGCCCGCCCTTGTTATTCGCCTAACGGCGGTATAATTCTTACTAACCCCTATATGATCGCCTGTGTGTAATCGTAGCAAGTAAAGATTCCCGCTGGTACATCGTAAGGAATTGGCAGATCGCCTTCAGACCATTTCACCAGGACATTCCACACTACCTCGCTGGTCAGGTCTTCGGCAACCGGGTTCTTAGGCACCACAGAAACGGTGTTCTGCGTTAGGTGAACCAAGTTCTCCGTGCGGTATGCAAGCCTGTACGTGCGACTGTTTTTAATCGCATTGTAAAAGTCTGCATTGAGCCTGTAATTGGGGTCATTGTAGGTCAACTGGAAGTTGTAACCTACTAGTTTTGTCTGCTGATCACCGTAGCCGGCCGTTTCCACTTCAGATCCACCATCGAAAGACCCGTTGGTTTCGGGGATCAGGATGATCTTTTTGTCACCGATACCGTCCTGCCACTCGGCGGGATTCGATGGGTCGGTAAATTCAAAGTCATCGGCAATAAACGCCACACTACGTACCCGGCCATGTTCAGGCGTTTCGCAGGGGTTGCAGTAGTGATCTGGAACAGATGAGGCACAGCCGCTGGGATAATAAACCGCGTAAGCCATAATATTTTTGTTTTATGGGCATGCGTTTAAACATGCCGGATTAAATGTTATTTCAATCGTATAATTAAACTGCGCCAGGTTCATCTGCGGCGGCAGTCTTGCGTTCTGTAAAGCGTACTCTTGCGAGTAAATCTGCAGGCTATTGAAATTCGTAGTTCCTACCCGGATACGTACAGTCTTCGCGTCTGGAACCTGCATGATCAACTGTGGCCAGCGGGCTTGTATCAATATCAGCACTTCATCGGGTTGCTTATTGAACCGTTTTCGGTCCCAATACAGGTACATCGACATTGAAAACGTATTCACCAGGTCGCCCGGATTTTCACCTTTGCCGTTCGGTAATGCCGCGGTACTGGAACTGTTCAGCTTGTGGTAGACAATCAACGATTTGATATCATCGATTCCTACGTACTTACATTCCCCATCAGAACCAATAACACCAGGCAGAATCTCACGCTCAGTACCGGTAATGCGTTCCACTGTTTGGGCCAATCCGTAAGCTGCCTGGGAAACCGTCAGCCCGTCGAGTGATTCATTGAGTATATGTATCAGTTCGTTAACCATTCAGTGTCTCCGCTGTTTTATCGTTCACAAAACCGATAGCGTAATCCCGTTCGGCAGCGGTCAGGGAGAATATCTCCTTTCCTTTCTGCGCCTCTACCCAGCGGGCTTTCTGAAAATTGAACGGATTCAGAAAGCCAACCCCGAAACCTTTCGGAGTAGCAATCACCGACCAGTTGTTTTCCAGTTGGCGCGTGAGCGATACAATGATCTTGCTATCAGCCTTCCGGTTATACTTTGTCTGGCGAAGTTTCAGATACCTGTTGTTGTAAGTGCCTATCTGCTGCCCATTAGCCGCCATACCATCCACATGAATCCGCTTTGTCATCAGTTCAATGATATCAAAGCACAGTGGCCTTAATATAGTCTCAGGGTCGCTGAGTTTTTTAAGCCGGTCTGCAATGACAGCATTGACCTGTTGAAGATTCGTTGTGACGCTTATGGAAGCCATGTGACTACCTCCGGATTTCCGCCGCATTCCATACAACAAGTACTGAAATCAATCAATCTTACCGCCTGTGAAAGAGCTTTTTCGTATTCAACCTGGTAATAGTCCCGTAATTCTTTCGCCTGTTCCAGGTCAATGGTCGTAAACCGGTTGAGCCGGGGCGAATAAATACGGAATATCATCAGTTGATTTCCTAGCAGATACCGCCATGCGTTGGCCAGTAGTTCCAGATTATCACATACAAACGTTTCATAATCGCACTCACGAGTGATTTTATAGCACTTCGTCACCTCCGTGATAAAATCAACCTTAAATCTTATCATAGCCTGGGTCTGTACGTCATCCCATACGCCGAGATAAGTAACCTGCTCCGCATCGGCGATCTTGTCTATGCTTTCTAGGCTTATTCCTGGCAGGCTATTCACGTACAATCCGCTTATGGGCGATTCATACACACCATAACAGTCCTGTAATCCGACGTAGCCAATGAGACAATTGAGCATAGTAGAAAGGCCGGGGTTAACCGGCCTGTTTTATCTTATGAATACAGGTTGTAAGCACCGCCGCTATAGCTGGTGTTGCTTACAAAGTATTTCAATGTTCCGTTTGTGCCGTAAAGCTCATCAGTCAATTGGAAAGCGTTGTCCGGCTGCGTCCAAAGGCTGTAATCTTTGGAGATGATTGCCTGCCATCCTGGCTCCAGCGTACCGCCGTTACCATCGTCTACCGGACAATCATTGTACTTCAACTGCAGGTCCATGACCAGATCACGCAAACAATCGTCAGCGCAACCGAACTCATTAACCGGCAAAGGAAGCGTTGTGAAGAACGAAGGACCGCGCTGACCAGCCCATACACCGGTATACTTATTGCGGCTCACGAACTTCACACTACCTGGAGCGAAGGCGCCGATCGAGTTGGCGCCCCAGATGCTCTGGGTATCCTTGTCAAAGAAGAACCTCGGCGCACTTACGCGACTGAGATCCATCCCGGCTGCATTACAACAGGCAATGGCCGCAGCCTTATCGTAAGCTGAGTAGATACCGCCACCCACAATACAGGGCTCACCGCAAAACTCATTGTCCTGGAAATCCTGCATCATGTCGATGATGCCGTTGTCCAGTACAAAGTCATTACCGTTGCGGGGGATATTGATGATCTTACCACCTGAGCTACCCGTACCGGCATTCACGCCGAACTCAGTAGCCTGGGCAATCACCAGATCCTGATTGATCGCACGTAGCACGATATTCGCGCCTTCGACGATCAGTTCATACACTTCCTGCATTGCCTGCGTAGGGGGTGCGCCTACTGAACGCATGCGGGATGCGTCGATACAGTACTGACGGATCAGGTCATCAGCGATATGGAAGCTGTACTGTTTGTGACGAAGGCCTGGCAGATTCCATTCCTGGTAGCCGGGTTGGGTGTTGATATCGCAATTCGCCTCATCCTGTACATCTGACAGGATCGGACGCCTGCGGTATTTTACAGCCAAGGGGCGGTTGTGACCACCATCATAGGCCGCGTTCAGTAAGGAAGCGCTACTGTTCTGGCAACAGAACAACATAGCGAGGAAGCCTGCGACGTGCATTTTACGTCCAGGTGCATTTTCGCCTGCTATCTCATTGATGTGATAGAGGAGACTCGGACAGAATCCGTTCATGAGTATAATAATTATGTGTGTGAAAGAATTACATCACACCATTCCCGGTATTCGCCGTAAGTGCCGCTTGGGACTCTGCTAGCAAACTTTGAAGGACGGTGTTGACTTTTTTGCCACCATTATTGTTGTTCTGGTGACCATTGTTCTGGGAGTTTTGCCCGTTTCCGGTAGAGCCATTACCGTAGGAGTTTTGCCGTTGCTGGCCAAAGGAGGAGTTTTGTGCGTTTGCGGCCGCACCATTACCGTTCGTATCATTTACCACTACAATCTTTTCATCTGCCATCACTTTGTCAAAGAAAATCTTTGGTGTCAGTGGGCGGTGATCATCACCGAAGACATTGCTGCCATCTTTGTTGATCAGGATCAGATTGTCGTTTTCATCAGTAGTTAATATGGCGTTTTTAGCTGCCAGATTCTTATTGATGATATTTGCAAGTACTGTTTGCTTTGTTTGAGGGTCGAGGTCATCGAAGCGGGTTTTGTAACCAGCCAGGGCCGTTCCCAAGTGGAAATCCCGCACCTTGTCTTTGAGCTTCTGTTTGTAATCGGCGTGGATACCCTGCTCACGATCTTTGATCTCGCGCAATTCCTTATTAAGGTCTGCGATCTGAGAGGTATATTTATCTTTATCGCCCTTATCTGCACCGGCTTTTTTGCCTTCCAGTTCTTTCACCTTGCGGGCAAGTAGGATGGCGCGTTTGTAGGAAGACTGTTCGGCGCGTATTTCAGCGGCTACGTCATCGGGCAATTTTTCACCATCCATGAAAGCATTCAGCTCTGTATCGAGACTGTGAAGGGCTTGCTTTGTATAGTGGGTTTTAATATCCGGGTGATTGTTCTTTGCAGATGCGATACTGAGTAACCCATTATCTATGCTTGTCGCCACTTCATCACTGATCTCCAGGTCAGGCGGCAGCGCGGCAAGGGCGGTTTTAATGCTTTCCTGCTCTACGTTGGAACCTGCTTTAGCGAGTAATGATGTTAAAAACGCGGCGACTTTGGGCATAAATTATCTTGGTTTTGGTCTTCCGGACCCGGTGCGCGGCTTCGGTCTGCCACAGCAAAATATGTTTTGATCGATGATCATTTTCTTTTGTTTGAGACTTCTGGTGCAGCATCCCCGCCTACTACCTCGATCGTCTTACGCAATATCTCAGGTAGCTTTTTGTTCTGGTTTTCCAGGTGCTTTTTTGCACTGAGCGGCAGGTGGTCTTCCCGGTATACCAGTTTGCCATCAGGCCCTATCTGCGGGCTTAATCCGTTGGTCGTTCGGGGAGATAGAACGCGTAAATATGAACCGGTGAAAAAACTCATGTTGCTAAGGTAGAAACATTTGCTGGATATAAACCAGTGGTGTACCTTCACATGTAGACCTAAGGTCTATTACGCTTATGACAGGATACGGCCTAAAACAGATACCGCCCGACGTTTTTAAGATGATCATGGAAGAACAAGCCAAGATCAAAAAGGAGCGTGGTACTAATAAGTACAGCTTTGAAAGTACTATTTATAAAATGCTTCGGGATTATGCCAGATGCAAAGAAGAAAATAAATTTAAGCCATGAGTAAGGAATTTGCCCTGCAACAAATAGAGCATCACAACCCAAAATTGCTCATAGTAGGCTATAGGCCCGATGGGCGTAGATCCCGTCCTATAAACTACGAATATTTTGAAGAAGTTTTTCCAGATGAGCGCACTGCGGGCAGTTGGCTAATTGACAAAGGCATAACCATTTATCGAGTGTATGGCCTGACAGAAGCTCCAGGTGTAGACATAATATTTCAGGCACACGTGCAGACGGATCGGGAAAATGAACAGAAGGAGCGTGAGTTACTTGCACAACTAAAAGACAAATACGAGAAATGAGTTTATCCCTCTGCATAACAACCTATAATCGCCTCCAATACCTCCGCGAATCATTCGGTCAGGTGATCAACCACCCGCGCATAACCGAGATTATATTGATGGACGATTGCAGCGATATGGAAATATTCAAGCAGATTGATGATCTCAAAGCATTAAGCCCAAAGATCAAAGTATTCAGACAGGTGAAGAACAGGGGTATGGGTTGCAATAAGGCCGATGCCATTAGCTATGCAGAGAATGATTGGTGTATTTTGTTTGATAGCGATAATGTGCTGACGTCTGAATATATTGACGCATTACCGCTGGATTTGAAACTGGAACTAATTTACCAGCCTTCCTTTGCTAAGCCGAGTTTCGATTTCCGGAAGTATGCCGGTGGTATTGGATGGGACGCGGGCGTTTCCATAATGATCAAAGATCCCATGTACAACACAATGCTCAATGCCTGCAACTATGTGGTTAACAAAAACGAATACCTGCGCATCTACCAGGATAACCCGGAGCAGAAAGGGGCTGACACTATATGGATGGCATATCTATGGTTGAAGGCGGGGAATGGCATCTACGTAGTACCGGGAATGGAGTATGAGCACCGGGTGCATGCGGGATCGGGTTTCTTAGCTGATGCGGATTACAACATGAAGAAAGCTGAGGAAGTGCGAAAATTAATCGAACAACTATGACAACAAAAGAACTCCGCATAGGAAACATAATCGGCTGGCGTGATGGCCTAAACGGGTTGGTGGTTGGCCCGGTTTACGAAATCCATGCTGATAAAATTGCCATTAGCCCGCCCATTTCAGAAGGGGAGTATACGGGCCAGGGATTTATTTTGATTTCCGGGATAGAAGGCATTCCAATTACCGACGAATGGTTAATAAAATTAGGGTTTAAGGACGGCGGAAGTCACGATGGCGGCACTCATTCCTGGAGGCATCCTGATTTAGGATTCGCGTTTGATGGGAGTTCATTCTATTATTATGATGACAGTGATTGCATGTACTGTGCAAGCGCTGACTACATTCACCAACTGCAAAACTTTTTCTTCGCTTGTGAAGGAGAAGAACTGGAGGTAAAACTATGATACAGTGTAAACTATGGGCCCAGACCGGGAATCAATGCTTCATGATTGCGGCAGCAATAGCCCACGCAAAAAAGATGAGTACAACCTGGGGCGCGCCCTCTCGTACCATTGATCCACGTATATGGAAAACGTATTTTAAAACACCGCCCAGTAAATCTGCCACACGCCATTATTATAAAGAGCCCAGGCATTGCTATGATCCTATTCCAGAAGTTGACGATCTCACTATTGAGGGGTATTTCCAAAGTGAGAAGTATTTTTCGGATGCGAAAGATGAAGTAAAGAAAGCCTTGGGCTTTCCAGATAAAAGGCTTTCTTCAGTGGCCATACAAATTAGGCGCGGTGACTATTTATTATACCCTGATCAGTTTCCTGTGTTACCTCTGGAATATTATAAACAGGCCATTGATAAAATGATCGAACTTGGTCAGGACTGGTTCAAAGTATATAGTGACGATATTCCATTTTGCAAAAAGATGTTTGGCGGCATAGGATTCACATGTGAATATTCAGAGAATAAAGACCCATTGGCAGATATGTATGAAATCTATAATAGCGATGCTATGATAATTGCAAACAGCACCTTTAGTTTATTCCCGTCACTGTTGCGTGCAGATAACCCAACGGTCGTTGCCCCCGCTGAACCGCGCTGGTATGGCCCGGTAAATAAGCAGCTTGAAACTTGTGATTTAATGCCTGAAAGATTTATTAAGATATAATAATGCGCAAACATTTCAGTAGTAAGATGCTTTTATCCTACGCCAAGTTACCAAAACAAGGCATGTTTGATTTTGATGGCATGTGTACTTATTGGTATACAATTACATTTGTAAAATATTCCTGGTGGGGATTGTTTACCAAAACAGTAACGCAGGAAACTTATACCAATGCTCAATCGTGGAATTATATTCAAACGAAACTAGATAAAAAACTAAACAAGTGGATCAAATGAACCTCAACGACCTCGCCTTAAAATACGGTAGCGATAAGTCCAGTAAAGGACATAACTACTGCCCTTTCTACGAGCAGACGCTGCCAAAGAATCCGAAGCGATTGCTTGAAATCGGGTGTCTTCATGGTGCCAGCGCTCGCATGTGGCGTGAATGGTTCCCTGAAACCGAACTACACATTTTGGATTTGTTTGAAGAGAATCCTGAACCCGAAATTGAAGGGGTGATATTTCATAAGAGGGATCAAAGGGACTGGCAAATACTGGAAGAACTGCGCAAGTTTGATTTCGATGTGATCGTGGATGACGGGGGGCATTTGTCACGCGCCCAAATGATGACATTCTACGGTTTGTTCAATGGCAAGCATTACTATATCGAGGACCTGCAATGCTGCAATGAGGACTTCTATAGGGAAGGCTTGCCGCTTGGCGTGACAGCGAAAAAGATTTTTACTGAACAGGATTTCAGGTATGAATGCACCTATGCGCGCACTTCTCCTATTGTCTTACTCAAACAATCCGATATATGTTGTTAAACTTCCCCGACCTCATCACCCGCTACAACATGAACATCACCGGTGTGATCCATGTGGGTTGTCACCATTCCCAGGAGGTGCCGATGTACCATGCGAGCGGCATTCATAATATCGTGTTGATCGAACCGGCGAAAGCCGCCTATGAGGTCACTGCAAAAAAATATGGGGCAACCAAGGGCATTACCCTCTTCAATGTTGCCTGCGGATCATATACTGGTGAGGCCAGCATGTTCATGGAGACTGTCAACCAGGGGCAAAGCAGCAGCCTATTAAAGCCGGTCAACCACCTGAAAATGTACCCCGAAATAAAGTTTACCGGTACCGAACTGGTGCAGGTGAGGCCGCTTGATGCACTCCCCCTCCCAACTGGTTGCAACCTCTTAAATATGGACGTGCAATGCGGTGAGATGCAGGTACTTATAGGCGCCAAACGAACGTTGGAAACAATTGATTATATTATCAGTGAAGTGAATGCTCCTGGTGCCGAGTTGTATGAAGGCTGTACCGATATTGAAGAGATGGATACCTTCCTTTCTGCTTATGGCTTCACACGCCCCGAAGAGCCGAAGTGGATCAACGGCGCCTGGTCTGACAGCGCGTGGATAAAAGGGTACAAATCATGACCCCCCTCCGCCCCCGCAACGTGATCTACAAACGGGCTGTTCCTGGTATCGAGCAGGTGCCGAATCAATTCAAGCCAGTGCAGAACTTCCGGTACCCTGCAGACAATAGCCACGCGTTTGAGCGATGGTACCTAGATACCTTCTTATCGACCGATAAGACACCCCGCATGTACCTGCCAGTGCAGTGGACCGCATTCTACTGCAATAACCGGTTTGGGCAGGACAAGGCAGCTATATTGCAGCTACAGCGGTACCTGGACGCACTGGACCGAACCAAAGCGTATTATACCATCGTTCAGTTCGACGACGGGATCCTAAACAATGTTGAGCACCTGGATTTGAAGATATTCTCTATGGGAGGGGGCCGAGTAGATTATCCAATACCGCTATTGTGTATTCCGCACAAGTTCCACGGCAATGTTCCACGGGAAACATTTGCGTCGTTCATTGGGCGTGAAACACATACGCTGCGAAAGTCGGTGTTTGAACTCTCTGGAAAGCCCGGATATTACATATCGCAAAAGCCGCACAGCCTCAGTGAATACACAGAGCACATGCACCGGAGCGTTTTCAGTTTGGCTCCGAGAGGGTACGGTTTAAGTAGCTTCAGAATAGCCGAGGCCATTCACGCAGGCTCCATACCGGTCTACATCAGCGATCAACACTGCCTGCCGTACAATATGCCGTTTGATTACGGGCTGATCCTGGGGCCGGTGGATGATATTGATAACGCCCTTCGCCGGGCTGATGTCGGGGCGCTACAGATGCAGCTTCGAGAGGTGCGGGAATTGTTCACTTATACCGGATGCAAGAGTATGATATTAAAAGAGTTGAGAAATGAATAATGATATCCTAATCAAATCCTTTAATGGGTATAACTTCTATAAGATACATAATATAAGCAAAGACCCTCGTACGGTACACATTATGTATGTAGACGGGAAACGGGGCGCGCGTAGGCAAATGCATTATAATCTTCCTGTAGGGATTAGCAGCGCAGAGCGTACAGCATATGAAAACGAAATGGTTAAGAAACTATTATCGGACATTAAAAAAGCGGATGGGAATGAATAAACTCTACCGCCGCAAACGCATATACCTGAATGAAGGCCGTACAAAGTACTGCGTTGTTCGGGTGTATAAACGCAAGGTCGAAATGCAACAGGCTTATG
>Ga0105242_10005248_pt1 | contig 9999 bp, 7 predicted proteins | sample KBSM24metaG_FD_81521 | JGI IMG/M metagenome (GOLD analysis project Ga0105242, IMG submission 81521) | Miscanthus rhizosphere microbial communities from Kellogg Biological Station, Michigan, USA - KBS M2-4 metaG | ecosystem: Host-associated > Plants > Roots > Rhizosphere > Soil | place: Michigan... | reverse complement strand
TCCCGGCGGCCAAGAATGCCGGCCTGCGCGGGCCCCGAAAAGGGCGCGAGCGCCGCGATCGCATGATCGACCGTCTCGTGCCTGCACCCGCCCAGCGCGGCGCCCATCCAGTTCAACACCGTGCGCGCGGCCTCCTTCCGGACCGGGGCGGGCACGTCCGCGGCCTTCGCCGAGACGACGTACTTCGCAAGGCGTCGGGTGACGTCGGTCACGGCGGCGGCTTCCGGTGCCGGCGTGGAGCTGCCGCGAGGCACGATGCCCGTCAAGGTCAGGCCGGCCGAGGCCAGAAAGAACTGACGGCGATCGACATCAAACATGGCATCTCCCTCGGCCGCTCACTGCTTGGTCGCGGTCGGCTTGGCGGCCTTCTCGAAGAATTCCTTCTGGAGTTTCGGGCCGCTCTCGTCGCGCTTGATGGCACGAATCGCGTTGGCGATGCGCGCGGCCGACGCGCGCGTCGCCGCGTCGCCGCGGGCCGCCGTCGCTCCGGCGGCATCGCCCTGATAGTGGTTGGGGAATTTCGCGAACCACCAGATACCGGTGTAGACACCGTCGGGCAGCTCCAGTCGATTCTGATCCGCGCCGGACTGCGTCGACGCTCGCTCCGGATGGGCGAGCTCCGGCCGATGGGCCATGATGTTCGACGTTTCACCCTCGCCGGCGTGTCCGTCCACGCCGGGCTTCGACGCCCTGGCCGCGGCCGGCAGCGCGTCCGCGGATCCGCCTCCCATGATCGCGTACACCATGTAGTCCTTCGGTGAATCGAGCTGGGTCTGGGCGAAGTACTGCAGCAGGAAGTTGTTCCCGCCGTGGCCGTTGACGATGATGATCTTCTGGCAGCCGTTCCGCGCCATCTCCGAGACGGTTTCCTGCAGCATCTCGAGCTGGAGATGCGAGCTGTAAGCGATCGTGCCGGGCTGGTGCTTCGCCTCGAAGATCTGGCCGACGTAGTACTCGGGGAAGATGATGGTGTATTCCTCGCGCGCGGCGAGACCGGTCGTGTAACGGACGTTGAGGAGATCGGTGCCGAGCGGACCCGACGGACCGTGCTTCTCGATGATGCCGAACGGCAGGGCGCACGTCCCCTTCGACGCCTGCAGCGCGGCCACGAAGTCCGGTCCGGTCAGCTCTTCCCATTTTGCCGACAGCCCCTGGGCTGCGGCCGAACCGGCAACCACGAGCAGCATCACCAGTGCTCCGGCGGCGTGTTTCCTCATAGGACGCTCCTTGAACCGGCCACACACTACCATGGCGCGGTCAGCGCGACTGGCGCGCGATCGCAGCCTGCGCGTAGTCAATCATCCGGTAGCTCATGCGCTGCGCCTTCAACACGGGCAGCAGCGCCTTGAATTCGCTCAGTGCGGCCGTTCGATCGCCCGCCACGTCCGCCAGGCTGGCGTGAACGAAGTCCTGCCGGCACCGTTGCAGCGCATCGGCCGCCGCGCCGCCCGAGACCCAGAGGTACGTCTTCCAGTTGTCGTCCCGAGGCACGGCGGTCAGCACGTCACGAAATTCGTCCCCCTGGCTGGTCGTGACGTCGTACAGATACCGGGCGCGGCTCAGGGTTCCGGCTTCCACAGGCTCGTTGCCGATTCGCATCTCGGTCAGCACCTTGACGAACTCCGCGCGCATGCCGGGGCTGTCGTTATAGAGCAGGCCGCCGAGCTGCAGTTTCCGCACGAACGGACGCTGGGTCCCGCTGGCCAGGGCAACCTTGAAATGACGAACCGCCGCGGCGCTGTCGCCGTGCGTCTGCAGCAGCCAGTTGGCCAGCATGGCGTTGGCCGAGGCGTTCGACGAATCGATGGCGATGGCCTGGCGAAAAACCGATTCGGCGCCGCCGAACTCTTTGAACGCGATCTTCTCGTTGAGCCAGTGCGCCCAGCCAAGATGCGCCAGGATGTCCGCGGCGCGCGCGTCGCGGCCGCTCGTCCTGGACAGGCCGGCCTCGAGCACCGTCTTCAGCCGGGCCAGAGGCGGCCCCGCGAGATTCTCGGCTTTCTCACCTTCGCCGACGAGGACGTGGAAGTCTTCGAGCCACGACATCGCGGCGTCCACCTGGCCATCGAGGGCGGCGCGGTTGGTGGGGTCGAGGTTCAGAATCTGTTGATAGGAGTCGAACGCGGACTGGAATTCGGCCTGGCTGCTCTGCGTCGCCGCGGTCTTGAGGAGTTGAGCGACGCGCGCGTTGCGTTCGTGTGAGGCGCGCCACGGGCCGAGGCCGAGGGTGGCCGCGAGCGCGAGCAGCGCGAGCGCGATCGCCGCCGCCGCGCACCAGACCCAGACGCTGCGCAGCCATCCCGCCGGCGCCAGCTTGAGCGATGCCGCGAGACGGCTGCAATCGTCCGTGAAACTGGAGTCGTGGAGCTCGACCGCCTGGTGGAACGACAAATCAGCCAGCGCGGGCGGCAGCCCGGTCAAGGCCGCGGCGGTGGCCCCGCCCACGAAGACCGGCACCACGTTGGACTTGCGCGCAAGCGCCGCGCTGATCTCGTGGACGACGTAGTCTTCCTGGCCGCTCGCGGCGCGTTGCCGGAGGATGTCGCACCATCGCGGCCCGATCACGACCAGGACAATGGAGCAGGTCGCGAGCGTCTGATCGATCGCCGCCGCAAAGTTCTGCCCCGGACGGATGTCCTCCACGTCCATGAAGACGCGATGGACGCCGACGAGCGCGCCGAGGCGGTCGGCAATCCGGCCGGCATAGGCCGCCGCATCGTCGCGGCGATAGTTGATGAAGATGTTTTCCGTCGTCGCGGCCCTTGCGGAATTCTACCGCCTGGGCATCGACTTCCGCCTTGTCTTTACGGCCGGCCCGCTCGCCGTGGAGACAGCGTGAATGGCCGGTCCGGTCGCGCCGGCCGCAGCCCCCTTCCCCCGAGACGGGGCCTGGCCCGATGTCTGCCCCAGCCAGAACTTCGTCTCGGCCAGGTGAGCGCCGGTCAGGTAGGCCGACTGCCACTGGTCGTTGTCCACCAGCCCATGCCAGACCTTCGGATCCTGGCGATGCGCCTCGACGTAGCTGTTCCAGCGGTAGTTCTGAAAGATCGCGATGATGTTGATCGCGTAGGCGACGGCGAGCGGCGCGTGCCCCTCTACGATCACGAGGTTGTCGTCGTTGGCGTTGGACGCCTTGAAGCCGAGATTGTGCGAGCCGGTCATGACGACGGGCTTGGCGCCGAACGGATCGAGCACGATCACCTTGCTGTGGATGTTGACCATGCTCGCGCCGAGCAGCTCTTTTTCCCACTGGTGAAACTGGTCCTTGATGTTGTGCGGCACGAGCACGTCATGGCTGAGCCGTTGCGGCGGATCGATCGCGTTCTTGTAGAGCGTGACCGCATTCGGCGCTGCGTTCGTCGGGTCCAACGCGGCGTCCGGCTGCTTCTGGCCCGGCTTCCCGGGGCCTGGGGTCGTCAGCAGCGGAATGTCCTGGTTGACGACGCCGCAGAAGTAGAGACCGGGATCGTAGGCCGCCTTGTTCTGCTGATTGTGACGCTCGAGGATGTTCTGGAGCAGGGTCCAGTGCATCGGATCCTGCTGGAACGAGCCCGGGTTGAAGAACAGGAAGAGGATGCCGTTGGTGGCGCCGTTGATCAGCGTGCGTGCATATTCGAGGTCCTGGGCGGCGGAGGTTTTCACGAACCACGGCGTGATCTTGCAGCCGTCCACTTGAAACGCCTTCGCGGTGGAGTTGCCGGTGACGAGCGCCGGCGGATACTCGTTGCCCGCCGCCTGCAGCCGGTGCCACGCATCGAGAAAGTCGTTCGCCACGACGGGGTCGTCGATGATCAGCCCGTTGTTCGCCTGGGTGCACAGGCCCGACGAGGTCCAGTTGGTGCTGCCGGTCAGGACGCGCTCCGCCTTGCCGTTGGCATCGCAGAAGACGACGAACTTGTTGTGCCCGAAATGGCCGAGCGGCACGATCCGATTGACCAGCGTGATCTTGTGGGTGAGCTGCGCTCGCACCGCGCTGTTCTCGTCGTTGCCCGGCGCCGTGTTGCTCGTGAATGCGCCGTTCGCCAGAATCAAGTGGCAGTCCTTGCCGAACGCGGTGAGCGCGGGAATCAATTCGGGATCGTTGAGCTCGTAGAGCGCCGCGAAGATCTTGCCCTTGTTCTTTCTGCAGGACGCCAGCAGGCCCAGGATCTCCGGGCGCAGCAGGCCGCTGAGCGCGTTGCGCAGCGTGTTGTTTGGCTGGGCGACCAGGGTCTTGATCTTGCTGTTCTTGGGTTGGGCGTCGAGGGCGCGCGAGACCCACTGGGCCGCGACGATTCCTTTGTTGAAGAAGGCCGAGATGTGAGGCGACGATTGGCCGGTGATCGTCATCTCCGGCGTGAGCGGGCTGGCGTTGGCCTTGTCGAGCCGCAACTGGTTCTGCGATCCGACGACCGGCACGACCGAGTACTGGACCTTGTCGCCGGGTGCAACCGCATAGTCCCACCACATGAAGCGCTGGACCGGATGCTTCCACGGGTTCTTCGGATCCAGCGTGTCCGCATCGGAAAACCCGACGGCGCCGTGGAGATAATCCTCCTTGCCGCCGCGGAGGCGGCGGATCGTAAAGCCGCGGCAGCCCGGCAGCGGCTGTTCGTTCTCGGGTATCCACACGAGGCAGGTGTGATCGCCGTTGTCGTAGACCTTCAGCGTGATGCTCATTGGTGCTCCCGCGATGGATCGATCGACGCGCGTGTGGTCCGCGATCCTACGCGTGCCGCGCGAGAGATACAACGATGCGTACGCTTGCGATCTTCCTTATGGTTCACATATCGAATCCTTCGACGCCGCGGCGCGCGATGATCGGTCGGTTATGATTTCCGGAATTCGTTTTCTCACCGAGGTGTGCTCATGGCCCTCGTTCGCGATCCCGTCCTGACGCCGGTTCCGATTGAGAGCCTGAGGCCGACGCAGGTCACCGTCGGCATGCACGAAGTCAAAACCAAGCGCAGAAACCTGCGGCAGCGCGCCACGAGAAGAATCGGGCGATTTCTCGGCGACCACATGATCCCGGTGATTCTCGGCCCGCGCAATCGCCACTACATCATCGATCATCACCATCTGGCACTGGCGCTGCTCGGCGCGGGGATCAAGAAGGTGCTGGTGACGGTGATTGCCGACTTGAGCATGCTCGAGCCGGACCAGTTCTGGATCGTGCTCGATCACCACAGCTGGGTTCACCCGTACGATCAAGAAGGCCGGCGGGTGAACTTCGCGAAGATTCCGAAGAGCGTCGATCGGCTGAAGGACGACCCGTTTCGCAGCCTCGCCGGAGAACTGCGCCGCGCCGGTGGCTTTGCCAAGGACACGACGCCGTTCAGCGAGTTTCTGTGGGCGGATTTCCTGCGCCGCCGCGTCGCGCGCCGGCGCGTCACACAAGATTTCCCGGCGGCGGTGCGGCAGGCCATGAAGCTGGCCAAGAGTCAGGACGCGCACTACCTCCCCGGGTGGTGTGGTCCTTCAGAACGCTGACCACCAGGGTTCTCGCGTGGGTCCTCACAAGAGATCAAGAGATCAAGAGAAAGCTCTTTGAAGAACGGCGGCTGCTGATCTTCTACGCTCCTGCAAAGGTCAGCGTTCAAGGCGCTCGGTGTACCTCGGTGTCGCTCACCGGCTGCAACGCCGCTTCGGCGCGGCCCGCCTCAGGCGTCGTGATCCGGCCTGATGCGAAACGCCCTGCGGCACGCGTGACTTCCCCGCCAAGCGCCTGGAGCTGGGCGGCCACGGTCTCGTTCAACACCTGCCCCTCCTGGAAGACCCGCCACGCTTGAGGGATCGGGATCACGAGCGGCACCGCCCACCCGCGCAGCGCGCGGACGATGAACTCCATCGTGTTGACGCCTTGCAGTCCCTGCGTGCCTCCGGCCGTGCTGATGAGGCCGATCACTTTGTCCGTGAGGTACGCCGGCTTCCGATCGCCGAGGAGCTGCAGCCAATCGAGCGCGTTCTTGAACGAACCGCTGATGGTGCCGTGATAGAGCGGGCTGCTCCACAGCATCCCGTCGCACCGGTACACCGACTCGCAGAACGCTCGAGCCGCGTCCGGCACGTTGGCCGCCTCCGGCACGTACATCGGCAGATCGAGCTGCCGGATGTCGTACAGCTCGGTATGCGCGCCCGCCTGCGATGCGCCGTCGAGCGCGATCCGGACCGCGGCAAGGCTGGTCGAGTGTTCGGCGAGCGAACCTCCCAGCGCGACGATGGTGACTGCCATCAGGCCTCCTGTGCGGCGAGAGCTCAGACGACGATTCTACGGCGTTCCGCCGCGGAGAGCCTGTCCGATTTACACATCCACGCCGCACTTCAGGCTGCAGCGCTGCAGCCGCGGATCGATCCGCGCCGCCACCTCGGACCACAAGCCCACCTCGATCGCCAGCAGCGCCTCGGTTTCGAGGCGGCTCAAGTCCCAACCCTGTTCGCACAGCGCCGCGATCGTCCGCCTCGGGGCACGAGTGAACTCGTGCCGCAGCTCTTCGTCGGTCAGCAGGCGGCCTATGACTTTCTCTATCGTTCGCTGTGACATGGCGACGGCTTTCCCCTCCCTAGAATTCGAATACCCATTTGCCGCGAAACGCCCGGCCCACGCCGTTCGCGAAGCCGCCGAAATCGGCGCTCGCGAGATTGCCCTGGTAGTCCCGCGGGTTGAAATGATTCGTGATGTTGAAGACTTTCACGCCGATCGTCGCGTTGTGGTGGAACAGGCGCAGCCGCTTGCTCACCTGGAGGTCGAGCGAACCGAACGTCGGATAGCGGCCCGCCTCGTTCCGCGCGCCGACGAAGTTGCGATCTTCGTCCACCACCGACAACGGAAACCCGGTCCGCACATCCAGCACCGGAAACACGGTGAACCCGCGCGGCAGGCTCACGCTGCTCCAGAACAGGTACCGGTTCGGCGCATCCCACGGCAGCGGTCCCCGTTCGTCGGGCCTGATCACCGGGTTCTCGATGTTGCCGAAGTAGCTGTTGAAGTCGTTCAGGTTCCCAATCGCCGACGAACGCGTGTACGACGCGACGAACTGGTCGGCGCCGTGGAACTGATACCGCGCGGTGACCTGCCCCTCGCGGTACCGGGACCGGCCGTCGGTCGCGAGCAGCAACTCAGAGGCGCCGATCGCCGGCGCGATCGGATTCAGCACCGGCTCGAACCGCTGGTCCCGCCGCTGATAACCGATGCGCGTGAAGAAGTTCTTGAACCACTCCCGGTCGAGCTCGACGTTCCAGTTGACGCTTCGCGGGGTGTGGAGGTCGGACGCGACGACGTTCGCCATGGTCACCGCCGGCCCGGCGGGCGTGACTCCGTCGGCTTGAAATGACGTCGTCGTCCGCGCCTGCATCTGGACGAAGCTCGCGACGTTGAGCGGTATCGGGTCGTAGAAGATGCCGAAGCCTCCCCGGACCACGGTGCGGCCGTCCTCCGAGACCGATGCGGTGAACGACGCGCGCGGCGCGACGTTGACGTCGCCGGTCAACGAGTCGTAGTCGTAGCGGGCGCCGAACTGGACGCTCAGCCTGGGCAGCACCGCCCACGAGTCCTGTCCGAAGCCGCGCAGCGCGGTGCGATGCCGATCCAGCAGGCCCTCGCCGGTGAACACGATCGCCTGGCTCAACGTGCCGTCCTCGCGCACGATGTCGACGGGGCGGCTTCTGTTGAAGCCGTCGAACGTCTCGTAGGTGACGCCGGCGCCGATCTTCACCAGGTGCGCGGGCCCCAGCGGTGCAAAGGCGTAGGTCGTCAGCCATTCGACGCGCCGGCTGGTACGGTCCTGCTCGTTGAAGTAGCTGCCCGAGTTGACGTCGGGCGCGAGGATCATCGGCCCGCGGCCCCAGCTCGGATAGATGGTGGAGTCGAACTGCTTCACGCTGACGAGGGTGTCGAGCACACCGCTGCCGCCGACGACGATCTGGTCCGACGCGCTGGCGAGCACGTTGTGGTTCTCGATGTCAGGGGTGACGGCTTGAGGATTGAAGGTGTTGAGGCCGGCGAACGTCGTCTTGCGCGGCGACACCATCGCCGATCCGGTGAAGTGATTGGTCGGGCCGATCAGCCAGTCGAGGCGGCTGTACGACTCGAAGCTCTCGACTTTCGTGTCGCTTTCGAACGCCGGCAGTCCGAACACGCGCGTCTGGCTGTATTCGTACTGGATCGACTCGAGGACATTGAGCTTGCCCTTGACGAGCGGCCCGCCGAACGTGAACCGCGGCGTCCACGACTCGATGCCTCTGAACTCGCCCGCGCGCCGTCGCGGCCTGGGCTCGAGGTCGTTCACCGTGATGTGCCACGCGTCGCCCGCCCGCTGCGTCTCGACCGTCGTCATCGCGCCGGCCGACAGACCGAACTCAGGCGCGAACGCGGCGCCGCGCACCTGAACCACGCTGACGGCGTCGATCGGCAGCTCGATCGCGTCTTCTCCCGTCACCGGGTCCGTGCCGTCCGCGTTGTTGAACCTCAGCGCGCTCTGATTGCTGCGCGAGCCATTGACATTGAGCAGCCCATCCGGCCCGCGGACCACGCCGGGAATCAGCGGCAGGGCATCCTGAAAGCGTTCGCTCGCAATCGGCGCCGTCTGCATCAGGCCAGCGGTCATCCGATCGACCTTGGCGGTGGTGGAGCGTCCTTCGACCGTATCCTGGGTGCCGACGACATTCACTTCTTCGTGAAGCGCATCGACATCGAGGCGCAGCGACACGTCTGCCGCCTCACCCGGCTTCACGACCAACGCCGTGACGGCCGACTTGAACCCCTGCAGCTCAGCGACGATCGAACACTCGCCGGAGGGTACGTCGGGGAACCGGAACTGCCCGGTCTCGTTCGAGAAATCGACGCGCGGCTCGGCGCTGCCGCACGTGAGCGACAGGCTCACGCCTGGCACCACCACGGGTTGACCATCCGGCGATGGCAGCGACACGGTGCCGGAGACGATGCCCATCGTTGTTTGCGCGGCCGCCCCATCCGCATGGAGACAGGCGACGAGAAGCGCGATCCGCCAGGTACGACTCAGAAATCTCATGCCGCGAGAAATGGCAAAGACCGCGCCTGCTCGGCGGTGCCGCCGCCACTGACACATCGCGGTGTTTTGCTGGAAATTCCGGCGGTTTCTTCCAGCCGGCGACCGCAGGCTGCGACGAGTGACTGCGCGGCTTTGAGCAGTCCGTTCACGGGCAAACACCAGGAGTCTCAAAGCATCCGGCCCGAGAATTCACACCTCGTCAGGGACGACAAATGGCGGCCGGTACCCTCGGTCGCCGCCGGACAGGAGACGATTGGCCTCGTCGTCGCCCACCACTTGCTCGGTTTCCGGATCGAAGCGCAGCGCTCTGCCAAGGCGGTACGACGCGTTGGCCAGATGGACCAGCGCGCTGGAGATGTGCCCTTCCTCGATCGGCGCGTTCAAGTGCTCCGCCTTTCGGCTCCGGACACAATCGATGAAGTTGGCGAAGTGGTCGCTCCCCGACTTGCCACCAGGGCCCGGCCGCTGGTCGGAGCCGAGCCAGCTCTCATAGCTGAAGCCGTCTTCGTTGCCGCCGGCCAGGTATCCGTTCGATCCGTAGAAGATGTTGCCGATCGCATTGTGGCGATTGAACAGACCGCGGCCGATGCCGGCCTCGTTGTTCGTGATCCAGTGCCGCACTTCGAACTCCATCAGCTTGCGATGGCCGCCAGGCTGATCGAACTCGAAGGCGCAGGTGAGCGTGTTCGGCGTTTCCTGGTCGTCATCGAACATGAAGTGGCCGCCGACGGCGGATACTCGATTCGGGAACTTCACGCCGAGCCCCCACCGCGCGACGTCGATCTGGTGGACGCCCTGATTGCCGAGATCCCCGTTCCCCGTGTCCCAGATCCAGTGCCAGTTGTAGTGAAAGCGGTTGCGGGTGAACGGCTTCATCGGCGCCGGACCGGTCCAGAGGTCGTAGTCGACCCCATGAGGAACGGCCTCCACAGCCGCTCGTCCGATGGTGTCGCGACGCTTGAAGCACAGGCCGCGCGCCAGATAGATGTCGCCG
>Ga0105242_10005243_pt1 | contig 10002 bp, 5 predicted proteins | sample KBSM24metaG_FD_81521 | JGI IMG/M metagenome (GOLD analysis project Ga0105242, IMG submission 81521) | Miscanthus rhizosphere microbial communities from Kellogg Biological Station, Michigan, USA - KBS M2-4 metaG | ecosystem: Host-associated > Plants > Roots > Rhizosphere > Soil | place: Michigan... | reverse complement strand
TTCACCCTGCCCAACGCGCGCGTGATGATCCACCAGCCCTCGGGCGGCTTCTCCGGCCAGGCCTCGGACATCGAAATCCATGCCAAGGAAGTGCTCTATCTCAAGCGCAAGCTGAACGAGATGATGGCGCAGCACACCGGCCAGCCGATCGAGACGATCGAGCGGGACACGGATCGAGACAATTTCATGGGCGCCGAAGACGCGCTAAAGTATGGGCTCGTGGATCGCGTGCTGAAGGCCCGCACCGAGTCCCCGGTGGCTTGAAGGAGACCCGGCAACAACTATGACGGACAAGGTCGGCGGCGAAAAACTTCTGTACTGCTCCTTCTGCGGCAAGAGCCAGCACGAGGTGCGGAAGCTCATCGCCGGCCCGTCGGTCTTCATCTGCGACGAGTGCATCGATCTCTGCAACGACATCATCCGCGAGGAGGCGTCGACCGAGACCGGCACCAAGGCCGCCAAGAGCGACCTGCCTTCGCCGCACGAGATCTGCGAGATCCTCGACCAGTACGTGATCGGCCAGATCGAGGCCAAGAAGATCCTCTCGGTCGCGGTCTACAACCACTACAAGCGCCTCAAGACCGGCGGCAAGCAGGACGACGTCGAGCTCGCCAAGTCGAACATCCTCCTGATCGGCCCCACGGGTTCGGGCAAGACGCTGCTCGCGCAGACGCTCGCGCGCCTGCTGAACGTCCCCTTCGTGATCGCGGACGCGACCACGCTCACCGAAGCGGGCTACGTCGGCGAGGACGTCGAGAACATCATCCAGAAGCTGCTGCAGAAGTGCGACTACGACGTCGAGAAGGCGCAGCGCGGCATCGTCTACATCGACGAGATCGACAAGATCTCGCGCAAGTCGGACAACCCGTCGATCACGCGCGACGTGTCGGGCGAGGGGGTGCAGCAGGCGCTGCTCAAGCTCATCGAGGGCACGATCGCCTCGGTGCCGCCCCAGGGCGGCCGCAAGCACCCGAACCAGGAATTCGTCCAGGTCGACACCACCAACATCCTCTTCATCTGCGGCGGGGCCTTCGGCGGCCTGGAGAAGGTGATCCAGAACCGCACCGACCGCTCGGGCATGGGCTTCGGCGCGCACGTGCGCTCGATGAACAACCGCCAGGAATTGAACGAGCTCCTGCACGACGTGGAGCCCGAGGACCTGATCAAGTATGGCCTGATCCCGGAATTCGTCGGGCGCCTGCCCGTGGTGGCGGTGCTGGACGAGCTCGACTCGGGCGCCTTGGTCAAGATCCTGATGGAGCCCAAGAACGCGCTGGTCAAGCAGTACCAGAAACTCCTCGCCATGGAGGGGGTCGAACTCGAGTTCCGGGACCATGCCCTGCAGGCGATCGCCAAGCGCGCGCTCGAGCGGCGTACCGGGGCGCGGGGCCTTCGTTCGATCATCGAGCATGCCCTCCTGGACATCATGTTCGACCTGCCATCCCTCGCCAACGTCCAGAAGGTGGTCGTGGACGAGGGCGCGATCTCGGGCGACGCCAAGCCGTTGCTCATCTACTCCGACCAGCCGAAGGTCGCGAGTGGCCAGCAGTAGGTCCTCCCGCCTCCGTCTGCAGCCCCCCGGGGGCTTGGTTTCAGTCCCCGCCGTCCCCACGATTTCCCGTAGTCAACCCCAGGAAAGCCCATGACCGCCTCCTTCCCGTCCGACTCCCGCGTCCTGCCGCTGCTGCCGCTGCGCGACGTGGTGGTTTTCCCCCACATGGTGATTCCGCTGTTCGTGGGGCGGCCCAAGTCCATCAAGGCGCTCGAAGCCGCGATGGAAGAGGGCAAGAACGTGGTGCTCGTGGCGCAGAAGTCCGCTGCGAAGGATGAGCCGAATCCCGAGGACCTCTACGACGTCGGCACGGTCTCGACGATCCTGCAGATGCTGAAGCTGCCCGACGGCACGGTGAAAGTGCTCGTCGAGGGCGTGCAGCGCGCGCGCATCGAGCGCGTGCTGACCGACAAGGCGAACTTCGAGGCCGAGATCGAGCTCATCGCGGCCGAGGAGCCGGACTCCACCGAGGTCGAGGCGATGCGCAGGACGCTCCTCGCCCAGTTCGACCAGTACGTGAAGCTCAACAAGAAGATCCCGCCCGAAGTGCTCACCTCGCTCTCCGGGATCGACGGCGCCGGGCGCCTCTCGGACACGATCGCCGCGCACCTGCCGCTCAAGCTCGAGCAGAAGCAGCAGATCCTCGAGATGTTCCACGTCGGCCGCCGCCTCGAGCAGCTGCTGCAGCTCCTCGAGACCGAGATCGACATCATGCAGGTGGAGAAGCGCATCCGCGGGCGCGTGAAGCGCCAGATGGAGAAGTCGCAGCGCGAGTACTACCTCAACGAGCAGGTGAAGGCGATCCAGAAGGAGCTCGGCGACTCGGAAGAGGGCGCCGACCTGGACGAGCTCGAGAAGAAGATCAAGTCGGCGCACATGCCGAAGGAAGCGCGCGCCAAGGCCGAGGCGGAGCTGAAGAAGTTGAAGCTCATGTCGCCCATGTCGGCGGAAGCCACGGTCGTGCGCAACTACATCGACACCGTCGTGGGCCTGCCGTGGAAGAAGAAGTCCAAGGTCTCCACGGACCTCAAGAATTCCGAGAAGATACTCGACGCCGACCACTACGGCCTCGAGCGCATCAAGGAGCGCATCGTCGAGTACCTCGCGGTGCAGCAGCGCGTCGACAAGCTGAAGGCGCCGATCCTCTGCCTCGTGGGCCCCCCCGGCGTGGGCAAGACTTCGCTCGGCCAGTCGATCGCGCGCGCCACCAACCGCAAGTTCGTGCGCATGTCGCTGGGCGGCGTGCGTGACGAGGCGGAGATCCGCGGCCACCGCCGCACGTACATCGGCTCGATGCCCGGCAAGATCCTCCAGAACATGTCGAAGGTGGGAGTGCGCAACCCGCTCTTCCTGCTCGACGAGGTCGACAAGATGGGCATGGACTTCCGCGGCGATCCGTCTTCGGCGCTGCTGGAAGTGCTCGATCCCGAGCAGAACCACACCTTCGTCGACCACTACGTCGAGGTCGAGTACGACCTCTCGGACGTGATGTTCGTCGCCACCGCCAACACCCTCAACATCCCGGCGCCGCTGCTGGATCGCATGGAAGTGATCCGGCTCTCGGGCTACACCGAGGACGAGAAGGTCCACATCGCCAAGCAATACCTCCTGCCCAAGCAGTTCAAGGCGAACGGCATCAAGGAAGGCGAGCTCACCGTCACCGACGCGGCGTTGCGCGACATCACGCGCTTCTACACGCGCGAGGCGGGCGTGCGTTCCCTGGACCGCGAGCTCGCGAAGGTCTCGCGCAAGGTGGTGAAGTCGATCCTCACCAAGAAGAAGGACGGCACGCACCTCACGGTCAACTCGAAGAACCTCGACAAGTACCTGGGTGTTCGCAAGTACACCTACGGCATCGCCGAGAAGGAGAACCAGATCGGCCAGGTCACCGGCCTCGCGTGGACCGAGGTGGGCGGGGAGCTGCTCACCATCGAGGCGGTGAAGCTGCCCGGAAAGGGCAACACCGTCACCACCGGCAAGCTGGGCGAGGTGATGAACGAGTCGATCAAGGCGGCCATCTCGGTGGTGCGCGCGCGCGCGAAGCGCCTCGGCGTGGCCGAGGATTTCTGGCAGACGCTCGACCTGCACGTCCACCTGCCCGAGGGTGCCACGCCCAAGGACGGCCCATCGGCCGGAGCTGGAATCGCCACTGCGATCACGTCCGTGCTCACCGGCATCCCGGTGCGTTGCGACGTCGCGATGACGGGCGAGATCACGCTGCGCGGCGAGATCCTGCCGATCGGCGGCCTCAAGGAGAAACTCCTCGCCGCCCACCGCGGCGGCATCAAGCACGTGCTCATCCCCAAGGAGAACGTGAAGGACCTGCAGGAGATCCCGGAAGAGGTGAAGAACGCCATCGAGATCACCCCGGTCCAGTGGTTCGACGAGGTCCTCGAGCGCGCCCTCGAGCGCAAACCCGAGCCGCTGCCCGAGACCGCCGCCGCGGTCCCGCCGCCGGCCCAGGAGCCGCGTCCGCAGGTCGTCAAGCACTGAGTCCGGAAAGGGCCCCAAAAAGGGGCCCTTTTCGCGCCGCCGGGCTGGAAAAAGCCCTCCAATTCCACTAAAATAGTGGGCTTTTCCGGGTGCTTAGCTCAGCTGGTAGAGCGTCGCCCTTACAAGGCGAATGTCGGCGGTTCGATCCCGTCAGCACCCACCAGGAAGAAGAGTCTGGAGCGGTAGTTCAGTTGGTTAGAATACCGGCCTGTCACGCCGGGGGTCGCGGGTTCGAGTCCCGTCCGCTCCGCCAGAATTCGTTGGATTGGCCCCCAGACGGGGGATGAGGGCGAATCTCAAGGGTTCGCCCTTTTTCACATCGGGACCGCCATGCTCGAGCATTTTCGTCAGTTCGCCGCCAACCGGGTCGTCCGGTGGCTCTTCATCCTCTTCCTGGTCGTGCCCTTCGGTCTCTTCGGCATCGACGCGTACATCAACCGCGTGAGCTCGGGCGAGGCCTTCGCCAACGTGGGCGGCACGCGCATCAGCCAGCAGGAGTTCGACCAGGCGATCCGTCGCCAGGCCGACATCTACCGCCAGCAGTTCCGCGGCCAGTTCGACCAGTCGCTGATGGAGAACCCGGAAGTGCGCCGCGGCGTCCTCGACCAGATCGTGGGCGAGAAGCTCGTCGCCCTCGGCGCGGACCGCGCGGGGCTTCGAATTCCCGACAAGGCCCTGGCGGAGCGCATCGGCGCCGAGCCCTTCTTCCAGGACAACGGCAAGTTCTCCAAGGAGCGCTACGAACAGGTCGCCAGGAGCCAGGGCCTCACGCCGCCCGGCCTCGACGAGCGCATGCGCCAGGACTTCAAGGCGCAGCAGTTCCGCTCCTCCATCACCGACACCGCGTTCGTGCCCAAGGCCACGCTCGACGGCTTCATCCGCAGCGCGCAGCAGCAGCGCGAGGTGAGCGTGGTGAACTTCACGCCCGACCAGTACACGTCGAAGGTCAAGGTCACGCCGGAGCAGGTGAAGGCGTACTACGACAAGAATCCCGCCGAGTTCACGACGCCCGAGCGGGCGCGCGTGGAATTCGTCGAGCTCTCCGTGGACGCGCTCGCCGCGAAGGCGCAGGTGCCCGCCGAGGACGTGAAGAAGTTCTACGAAGACGCAATGGCCCGCAACCAGTGGGGCAAGTCCGAGGAGCGGCGTGCCAGCCACATCCTCATCACGGTGGCCCCGGACGCGAAGGATGACGTCAAGGCCGCCGCCAAGGCGAAGGCCCAGGCGATCGCCGACCGCGTGCGCAAGGCGCCCAAGACATTCGCCGAGGTGGCGAAGAAGGAATCGCAGGATCCGGGCTCGGCCGCGCAGGGCGGCGACCTGGGCTTCTTCCCTCGCGGCCAGATGGTCAAGGCCTTCGACGACGTCGCATTCAACGCGAAGAAGGGCGAGATCCTCGGCCCGGTGCAGAGCGAGTTCGGCTGGCACGTGATCGAGGTCACCGACATCCATCCCGCGCAGGTGAAGTCGCTCGCCGAGGCGACTCCGGAGATCGAGGCCAGCCTCAAGAAGCAGGTCGCGCAGCGCCAGTTCGCCGAGTCGGCCGAGAACTTCACCAACCTCGTGTACGAGCAGTCGGCGAGCCTCAAGCCCGCCGCCGACGCGATGAAGATCGCCGTGCAGCAGGGCCCGTGGCTCACCAAGGGCCGGCCGTCGATCGTGCCCACGCTCAACAACCCGAAGCTGGTGGGGGAGATCTTCTCCGACGACTCCATCAAGTCGAAGCGCAACACCAGCGCCGTGGAAGTGGCGCCCAACGTGCTGGTCGCAGCGCACGTCGTCGAGCACAAGCCCGCGGAGCTGCAGCCCATGGACGCCGTGAAACCGGACATCGAGAAGAAGCTCGTGCGCCAGGAAGCCGTGAGGCTCGCGCGCGAGGACGGCGAGGCGAAGCTGAAGCAGATCCAGGCGGGCAAGGACGCCGGCGTGAAGTGGCCGGCGCCGCTCGCGGTGAGCCGCCAGAAGCCGGGCGGGCTGCCGCCCTCCGTCATCGACCGCGCCTACCGCGCCGATCCCAAGAAGCTGCCGAGCGTCGTCGGCGTCGACAACGGCGCGATGGGCTACGCGCTGCTGCAGGTCTCGAAGGTGGTCGAGGGCGACAAGGTGGAAGACGCCCAGCGCAACGCGCTCAGCTCGCAGCTGCGCGATGCCGTCGCGGCGAGCGACTTCGAGTCCACGCTGGGAAGCCTGCGCGATCGCGTCGGCGTCACGGTGCGCAGCGGCGCGCTCGACGCCAAACCCAAATAAATGGGGTCAGACTCCAATTAAGTTAATTCACCGATTTATCGTTGGCCGATAAATGACGAATTAACTTAATTGGAGTCTGACCCCATTTATTCCTCCATCCCGGGCGTCGTCGTAGAGAACCCGGCGTCCACGTAGATGACTTCTCCGGTAATGCCACTCGCCAGGTCCGACAGCAGGAAGGCGGCGGCATTGCCGACCTCCTCCTGGGTCACGCCCCTGCGCAGCGGCGCGTTCTTCTCGACGAAATGAAGGATCTTCGAGAAGCCGCCGATACCCGCCGCGGCGAGCGTCTTGATCGGCCCCGCGCTGATCGCGTTCACTCGCGTGCCGCCGGGACCCATGCTCGCGGCGAGGTAGCGCACGCCGGCCTCGAGGCTCGCTTTCGCCAACCCCATCACGTTGTAGCTCGGGATCGAGCGCTCGGCGCCGAGGTACGAGAGCGTGACGATGGAGCCCTTGCGTCCCGCCATCATCGGCGCGGCCACCTTGGCGAGGGCCGCCAGGCTGTAGCTCGAGATGTCGTGCGCGATGCGGAACGCCTCGCGGCTGACACTCTCGTGGAAGGCGCCCTTCAGCGCCTCGCGCGGCGCGAAGGCGATCGCGTGCACCAGGCCGTCGAGCGAGTCCCAATGCTTTTGCAACGCCGGCATGAGGGCGTCGATCTGCGCGTCGTCGCCGACATCGCACGGGAAGACGCGGTCGGCGCTGCCGAATTCCTTCGCCAGGTCGACGACTCGTTCCTTGAGATTCTCGCCCACGTAGGTAAAGGCAAGTTCCGCGCCCTCGCGCTGGCACGCCTTGGCGATGCCGTAGGCGATGGAGCGGTTCGAGAGCATCCCCGTGATCAGGATGCGGCGGCCGTTCAGGAAGCCCATTTCGCGCGCAAAATTTGGTGACAGGACGGGCACGAAGTGTATCGCATAATCGCCGCATCTCTTCCCAGCAGGACCGCCATGCGCGCCGTCCTTTTCATCGCCGCGGCGCTCTTCGCGGCCGCCGCCCAGGCCGCCGGCCCGCCGAAAGTCCTGCGCGTCGCCTTCCTGATCGCCGAGACCAATTTCGACCCGGCGGCGACTTCCGACCTCTACTCGAACAACGTGACCGAGGAGGTGTTCGACTCGCCGCTCACGTACGACTTCCTCGCGCGGCCCGCGAAGCTCAAGCCCCAGACCCTCGTCGCGATGCCCGAGGTGACCGAGAACGGCCGCATCTACACGCTGAAGCTCAAGAAGGGCATCTTCTTCGCGGATGACCCCGTGTTCAAGGGCGAGAAGCGCGAGCTCACGGCCAGGGATTACGAGATCGCCTTCAAGCGGATCATGGACCCGGCGGTGCGCTCGCCGAATACGTGGCTCCTGGAAGGGCGCGTCGCGGGCATGGAAGAAGCGATCGAGCGCGCGAAGAAGACCGGCAAGTTCGACTACGACGCACCGCTACCCGGCATCGAGATCGTCGACCGCTACACGCTGCGCATCAAGCTCGCGAAGCCGGACTACAACTTCCTCTACATCCTCGCCATGCCCAACGTCGGCGCGCAGGCGAGGGAGGTGGTCGAGGCCTACGGCGCCGACATCGGTGCGCATCCCGTCGGCACCGGGCCTTACCGGGTCGTCGAGTGGAAGCGCAGCGCCAAGATCGTCCTCGAGCGCAACCCGAACTTCCGCGAGGAGTACTACGAGGCCGAGCCGCCCGCCGACGACCCGGTCTCGCAGCAGCTCTACAAGGAGAACAAGGGCAAGCGCCTGCCGATCTGCGACCGCGTCGAGATCGTGATCATCGAGGAGTCGCAGCCGCGCTGGCTCGCGTTCCTCAACCACGAGCTCGACTGGATCAACCTGCCGTACGAGTTCCTCAACATGGCGCTGCCCGCCGGGAAGCCCTCGCAGGCGCTCCAACGCGAAGGGGTGCGCTACATCCCCGACATCGAGGTCGTGACGGTCTACATGTACTTCAACATGAAGGACCCGATCGTCGGCGGCTATACGCCGGAGAAAGTGGCGCTGCGCCGCGCCATCTCGCTCGCGTACAACGACGAGGAGAACGCGCAGCTCCTGCGCAACGGCACCGCCATCGAGGCCAAATCCCTGGCCCCGCCGGGCGTGCTCGGCTACGACCCGAACTTCAACATCGGCAAGTCCTACGATCCCGCCAAGGCCAAGGCGCTGCTGGACATGTTCGGCTACGTCGATCGCGACGGCGACGGCTACCGCGAGACGCCCGACGGCAAGCCGCTCACGTTCGTGTACGCGACCGATCCCTCGCAGCTCTCGCGCCTGTTCACGCAGTCGTGGAAGAAGGCGCTGGAGGCGGTCGGCATCCGCATGGACGTGGACGTCGCCAAGTGGCCCGACCAACGCAAGAAGTCGAAGGCGGGCCAGCTCATGTCGTGGGAGTGGGCGTGGGGCGCCGACTACCCGGACGGCGAGAACTTCTACCAGCTCCTCTACGGGCCCAACTGCGGCGCCTCCAACGACTCCTGCTTCCAGTTGCCGGAGTTCGACAGGCTCTACGACCAGGCGGCGGCGCTGCCGCCCGGACCCGAGCGCCAGGTGATCTACCAGAAGATGGAGCGCCTCATCGCGGCGTACGCGCCGTTCAAGCTCATCGTCCACCGCAAGTACAACTACCTCCTGCAGCCGTGGACGCAGGGCTGGCGGCGCCATCCGATCATGCAGGAGGGCTACCGTTACGTGGACATCGACGCGGTGGCCCGGGCCAAAGTCGCCCCGTAGGGGCCAAAAACGCTATAATTCGATGATTTTGCTCAATTTTGGTCCCTTGAAGCTCCTCCGACTCGCAGCCCCCTGCCTCGCGGCCGTTTTCTTCGCCACCGGCGCCGTCGCCGACACCCCGAAGAAAGTCTTGCGCTTTGCCTTCCGCACGGCCGAGACCGGCTTCGATCCGCAGAAGATCGACGACCGCTACTCGGTCGGCGTGTGCGAGAACATCTTCGAGAGCCTGCTCAGCTACGACTACCTCGCGCGCCCGGTGAAGCTGGTGCCGATGGTGGCCGAGTCGATCCCGCAGCCCGAAGAGAACGGCACCCGCTACACCTTCCGCATCAAGCCCGGCATCTTCTTCGCCGACGATCCGGCGTTCAAGGGACAGAAGCGCGAGCTGGTGGCGAAGGACATGGAGTACGCGATCAAGCGGTTCCGCGACTACCGCAACCGCAGCCCCTACGCGTGGCTGTTCGAGAACAAGATCGTCGGCCTCGACGAGCTCGCCGAGAAGTGGAAGAAGGCGGGCAAGGTCGACTACGACACGAAGATCCCCGGCCTCGAGGTCCGCGACAAGTACACCATCAGCTTCAAGCTGAAGGACCCCGACTACAACTTCCTCTACGTGCTCGCGATGCCCAACGTCGTGCCGGTGGCACGCGAGGCGATCGAGTTCTACGACGCGGACACGATGGGCCATCCGGTCGGCACCGGGCCCTACCTGCTCAAGGAGTGGGTGCGCCGCTCGAAGATCGTCCTGGAAAAGAACCCGAACTACCGCGGCTTCGAGCTGGAGACCCGCTATGCCGACCCGGGCGACGAGTGGGATCGCGCCGCCATGGACTCGCTGCACGGCAAGCGCCTGCCGCAAATCGACCGCGTCGAGATCTACCCCATCGAGGACGAGCAGCCGCGCTTCCTCGCGTTCCTGAACAAGGAACACGACATCCTCGACGAGATGCCGTTCGCCTTCATCCACCAGGTGCTGCC
>Ga0105242_10005241_pt1 | contig 10006 bp, 8 predicted proteins | sample KBSM24metaG_FD_81521 | JGI IMG/M metagenome (GOLD analysis project Ga0105242, IMG submission 81521) | Miscanthus rhizosphere microbial communities from Kellogg Biological Station, Michigan, USA - KBS M2-4 metaG | ecosystem: Host-associated > Plants > Roots > Rhizosphere > Soil | place: Michigan... | reverse complement strand
GCAGGAGCATTTTCCGGCGCGCCATGGATGGCGGCCTCTCTCGGCCATCCATGGCCTCCGAGGGCCGCTCACGGCCATCCCTGGCCTTCGCGGCACTTGGGCTCCTTCCCAGCGCACTTGGGCGCCTGCCCGGCGGGGATGCCGGAAATGCCGGAGCATTTTCCGGCGGGTTCGGAAATGGAAGAACGCAAACCGTGCCTCGGCGTCGATGCGCGCGGTGCATCCCTCACGCGCGTGGCGCGAGTTCGATCGGCACGCTGACGCGCGCTGCCAGCGGCAGGTGATCGGAAACCGGATGCGGCAGTGTCCACAGTTCCTCGATGCGCACGCTCGGCGTCGTCAGGATGTGATCGATCGCGCGGCGCGGACGCCAGCTCGGAAACGTCGACGGTGGCGACTCGCCGTGCGGCTCTAGCGAAGTCTTCTGAAATAGCGATTTGAGTTCGTCACTGTGCAGCGTGCAATTGAGATCGCCCATCAGCACGGCGTGGCGCTGCTTGCCGATCAGTTCGGCCAGGAACCCAAGCTGACGCTTGCGCGCCTTCGGGCCGAGCGACAGATGCGCAACGACCAGGACGAGCATGGCATCGCCGTGGCCGAAGCGCACCCACAGCGCGCCGCGTCCGGGAATGCGGCCCGGCAACGGATAGTCGAGGACTTCGTCGGGCTTGATGCGCGTCAGCAGGCCGTTGCTCGACGCGGCGAATTGAGCGATCTTGCGGTTCGGCTGGTGGCTCCAATAAGCAAAGCCGGCAGCCTCGGCCAGGTACTGCGTCTGGTTGACGAAACCCGAACGCAGGGATCCGGCATCGGCTTCCTGCAGACCGACGATGTCGAAATCGGCGAGCAGGCCGGCGAAGCTGTCGAGATTGCCGCGCTTGCTGCGCGACGGCAGCATCTGCTTCAGACTCTGCGTGACGTAGTGGCGATAGCGGCCGACGCTGCCGCCGGCGAGAATGTTGCTGCTGAGCAGCCGCAATTGCGCCGTGGCCGTGACGGGTTCGTTGCGCGCGGCGGGCTTCATCGCCCGAGCCTACGGCGGCGGCGCGCCTGCCGCAAGCCCGCGGTCGTCAGCGGCTCCATGGTGCAATTGATCCGCACTTCAGCAATCCAAAAAACAGGAGCTTTTTTTGACGCGGATTACGCGGATGAACGCGGATAACGCAGGAACAGATCTGATGGATTTTTTCTTGATCCGCGAATCGCCTTGATCCGCGTCCAGGCCGTTCTTGCGATTCCCGTCCTGCGATGGGGTCGATCCGTGACGCGATCGAGCGCCGCGGTCAGTGCTTTGCCGCGCCGGCTTTGCTTTCCTGCTGCACGAGATACAGGGCGATCTGCACCATTTCGGGGAAGCCGATGTTGCGCTGCGAGTTGGCGCCGACGCGGTACTTGCCGTTGACGACCAGTGTCGGTGTCGCCTCGATGCCGTAGGCGCGGACCATGTCCGAACCGTGTGACATCTTCGCGTCGATCACGAACGAATTGGCGGTCGACAGGAAGTTGCCACTGTTCGCACCGTGGCCGGCATAAAAATTGGCCAGCGCTTCGAGCGAGCCGAGCGGCAGGTGATCGCGATGCAGCGCGTCGAACAGCGCCTGGTGCGTCTTGTCGACCAGGCCCAGCGTCTGTGCCGTGTAGAACGCGCGCGCGAACGGTTCCCAGGCGGGGTTGAAGACTGCCGGTACGAGCACGAACTGCGCGTTGGCGGGCAGCTTGCTCTTCAACTCGTCGACGTACGGTTGGAAGTGGGCGCAATGCGGGCAGGCGTATGAAAACACTTCGACGACTTCGATCTTGTCGCCGGTCGAAGTCGGCTGCGCCGGCTCGATCACCGCGTAGTCGGTGCCGGCGGTCCAGGTCTTGGCCGCCGCGGTCGCGCTACCGTCGGCGCTGCACGCGCTCGCCGCGAACAGTCCGCTCAGCAGGAGCAGCAAGGTGGGCAGGCGCTTGAGCATTGTCGTTCCTCGCATGGAATGTCCGCGGCTGCAGGCCGCGACTCTGTTCCTTCCCCTGCGCAGCGGGGGAAGGGTGGCCGAAGGCCGGAAGGGCGCGCGCGTGAGCAGGCGCGGGAATGGAAACGGTGTCACTTGGCGGTGGATTCTTTCTGGATCAGATAGTGGATCAGTTGCTCCAGCAGTTTCCAGTCGTTGCCGGCCGTGACATACGTCAGCCGGTATTTTCCTGCGACGACGATGGTCGGCGTGCTGTCGGTTCCGGTCGCGCGCACGTAGGCGTCGGCCTGCTTCATCTTGGTGCTGATCGTGAACGAATTCGCGGTGCCGACGAAGTCCTCGGCCTTGATGCCGTACTTCGCATAGAACTTCGCCGCGTCCTCGATCGTCGGCAGCGGATCCTTCAGTGTGCGCGCGTCGGCGTTCATGATCGCCAGCGGAGCGTCGGGCTTCCACACCGCGTCGAACATCGCCGCGTGCGCCTTGTCGGCGACGCCGAGGGCGAGTGCCGTCAGGTAGGCGCGCTGGAACATCGGCCAGTCCTCGTTCGGCTTGAACGATGCGGGCACGTACGTCATGACCGCGTTCGGCGGCAGGCCCTTGGCGATCTTGTCGATGAAGGTGTGGGCGAAATTGCAGGCCGGACAGCCGTACGAGAAGACTTCCGTCACCTCGATCTTGCCGCCGCTGTCGTGCTGCTGCGGTGGGTCGATGATGAAGTAGTGCTTGCCGGCTTCCCACGGCGCCGGAACATCGGCGGCATGACCCGTCGCCGCGAACATCGAGATCAACAGCAGGGCAAGCGCGCGCAACATCAAATCACCTCATCAGGAATCGGAACAGCATCAGACCGGCGCCGAAGCGATCCGGTTCCCGTCGTGGCCGTTTATTTTGCGGCCGTCGTCGCGCCGGCGTCGGCAGCGTGCAGGCCCTCGATGTAGCTCGCCAGCGCGGCAATGTCGCCGTCGCTCAGGCCCCTGATGACCGCCGGCATGACCTTGGCGCGGTCGTCATCGCCCCAAGTCTTGCCGTCGTGCCAGTCTTTGAGCTTCAGCGTCACGTAATCGGCGAACTGACCGGCAAGCTGCGGATAGCCGGCACCCGGATTGCCGCGCCCATCCGGACCATGGCAGGCCATGCAGGCCGGTGCTTCGGCTTTGGCGTCGCCGCCGCGATACAGCGCCTCGCCGCGCGCGACGAGCTTGCTGTCGGCGACGCCGGGCAACGATGTCTTGCCGGCGAAGTAGGCGCCGATGTCGTGCATGTCCTGGTCGGTCAGCGCCATGACGAAACCCATCATGACGGCGCTGTCGCGCTTGTGCGATTTGAACAGGCCGACCTGGCGCACGATGTAGTTTTCGTGCTGGCCGGCGAGCTTGGGATACTGCGACGAGGCCGGATTGCCGTCGAGGCCGTGGCAGGCCGCGCAGACGCCGGCCTTGGCCTGACCGGCCGTCGCGTCACCGGGCTTGGTCGCTGCGGCGGTTGCGGCCTCGGCGTGCTCCGCCGACGCTACGGCTGCTGGCGGCGCGGCTGCCTCGGAGGGTTTTTCCGCCGGCGCCTGCGCGCACAGGCTTGCGCAGAAGAGCAAAGCCGAACCCGCCATTACCAGCCGAAAACTCATACACTGCGCTCCGAGAAAGGGTAGCTGCGCCGCCAGGCCGCAACGGTGGCCGAGCGGCGACACAAGTATCGAATTATCCCAGCCGCCCCGAACACGGTCAAACCCCGCACTCATCCATGTCTGCAGCAAAGCGCAATCCCTTCCGCCAGGCGCAGTTCGTCCTCAGCGCCCCCGAGCTGCGCCAGCTGCCGGACGACGAAGGCGCGGAAATCGCTTTTGCCGGAAGGTCCAATGCCGGCAAGTCGAGCGCGTTGAATGCGATCTGCGACCAGACCGGGCTGGCGCGCACGTCGAAGACGCCGGGACGCACGCAGCAGTTCGTCGTCTTCGCGCTCGACGGCGGCCAGCGCCTGATCGACCTGCCCGGCTACGGCTACGCCAAGGTGCCCGAGGCGATGCGCGCGCACTGGCGCAAGGTCATCGATGCCTACCTGCAGCAACGCCAGTCGCTGCGCGCGGTCGTGCTGATCATCGACAGCCGCCATCCGCTGAAGGAATTCGACCGGCAGATGCTGGACTACTGCCGCGGCATCGGGCTGGCCTGCCACATGCTGCTGACCAAGGCCGACAAGCTGTCGCGCAACGAGGCGAGCGCGACGCTCGCCGACGTGCGCCGCGAGTGCAAGGCGCAGGGCTGGCCGGCCAGCGCGCAGCTGTTCTCGGCGCTGGCGAAAAGCGGGCTCGACGAGGCGCGCGTGACTTTGTACGCATTGTTGAACGCGCCGCCCGGTGTCATGCTGGAAGGCGCAGGGGAAGCATCGGGCTGAACTTCGAAGGCGGCGCGGGCTTGGCGCACGCCGGGCTTTTATTCGCCGCCGCCGCCCCCAGATCGCGTATCTCCTTTAAGTTGCGAGCCAGTCATGTCCGGACCCAGCGCCGTGAAGGAAACGCCGATCGAGCGCCGCGAGCAGCTCGTCGAGTATCTCGTCTCCGGCACGCGCGAAGTGGACAAGTGGAAAATTGGAACCGAGCACGAGAAGTTCGGCTTCCGTCTCGACGACCTGCGTCCGCCGCCGTACGAGGGCGAGCGCGGCATCGGCGCGATGCTCAAGGGGCTGACGCGATTCGGCTGGGCGCCGGTCGAGGAAAAAGGCAACGTCATCGCGCTGACGCGCGGCGACGGTTCGATCACGCTCGAACCGGCCGGCCAGCTCGAATTGTCCGGCGGTCAGGTCGACACGATCCACGACACCTGTCGCGAAGTCACGACCCATCTCAAAGAGGTCAAGACCGTCGCCGACGAACTGCAGCTCGGCTTTTTCGGCATGGGCTTCCAGCCGAAATGGAAGCGCGAGGACATGCCGTGGATGCCGAAGGGCCGCTACGCGATCATGCGCCGCTACATGCCGCTCAAGGGCAACCTCGGCCTCGACATGATGACGCGCACGTGCACGGTGCAGGTCAATCTCGATGTCGCCGACGAAACCGACATGGTGAAGAAATTCCGCGTCGCGCTCGCCCTGCAGCCGGTCGCCACCGCGCTGTTCGCCGATTCGCCATTCACCGAAGGCAGACCGAACGGCTACTTGAGCTACCGCTCGCATATCTGGACCGACACCGATCCGGACCGCACCGGCATGCTCGATTTCGTCTTCGAGGACGGCTTCGGCTTCGAGCGCTATACCGATTACCTGCTCGACGTGCCGATGTACTTCAGCTACCGCGACGGCAAATACATCGACCTTGCCGGCAAGTCGTTCCGCGACTTCCTCGCCGGCAAGCTGCCCGAATTGCCCGGCGAACTGCCGACGCTGAAGGATTGGGCCGATCACACGACGACGGCGTTTCCCGAAGTGCGCCTGAAGAAGTACCTTGAAATGCGCGGCGCCGACGGTGGGCGCTGGAGCCGTCTGTGCGCGCTGCCGGCGTTCTGGGTCGGACTGCTCTACGACTCCACCGCGCTCGACGCGGCCTGGGATCTGGTCAAGGACTTCAGCATGGCCGAACGCCACGCGCTGCGCGACGGCGTGCCGAAATTCGCCTTGAAGCTGCCGTTTCGCGGTGCGACAGTGCGCGAACTCGCGGTCGAAACGCTGAAGATCGCCGCGGCCGGACTGGCACGGCGCAACCGCCTCAGCAACACCGGCGTCAGCGAAGCGTCGTTCCTCGAGCCGATGATCGAATACGCCGATGCGAACCAGACGCCTGCGGAACGCAAGCTGGAACTTTTCCACAAGGTATGGAAAGGCAACATCGATCCGCTGTTCAAGGAATTCGCGTACTGACACGAGCAGGGGCCTGCGGATGCGCCTGCGCGCCGCGTTCGATGGACCGGCGCTTGCCTGACCCAAACGATCGGTGTCGGACGGACGTCACCAGCGCCGATCAGTGGCGATCGTCCGGGGCGTTGTCGCGCTCGCGTTGCAGCGCTTTCAGGTAGGAGCCGTACTGGCTCTGCACGCGTTGATGTGCGAGGTTGGCAGGATCGATGCGTTCGATCCGCGGTGAGGAAAACTGCTGCACGATCGCCTGCGTGATTATCCAGTTGATCGTCACGATCGCGTCGGCGCGCACCGCAATACCATCGCGTTCGGCGGCCTTGAACGTGTAGCGATCGAGGCTCTCGAGCGCCGCCCGGTCGAGTGAAGCATTGCCGCTCGAGCGATCCACCCGGGCGGCAACGAGTGTCCCGTTGCTGTCGATCGTGACGAGCAGATCGACCGTGCCTTGGTGATTGCCGCGAAATGCGTCCTCGGGGTACGGCGGCAGCCACGCATGCAGCGTCTTCGGTGGGTGGAAGCGGGAGTGCGCGCCCGTTGTGCCCATGCCGCGGGAAGGTTGGTCGCCTGCGTTGCCAGGGGCACTCATGGCCGCGCCAAGAACCGCGGCTCCAGGCTGCTCGGCGTCCGCCGCATGCACAGGGACGACACTTGTCGGAGAACGCACGGGAGTGCCGGCCGGATTCGCAGCGCGCACTCGCGCAGCCGCTGGGGCCGAGTGACCATCAGCCATCAGCTGCATGCCATTCGGTTTCGATGCCGGACGCGCTGGCGCGTCACCCAGTTCGACCACAATGAGGTGTGACGCCGAGTCGAGTGCATGCTTGCCTTGGGGCGACAGCAGAAGCCAAAGCAACAGCAACACATGCAAGCCGACGATGCATGTCGCGACGATCCGCTGGGCGCGACGTTCGCCGTCAACCGGCGGGCGATCGAAATACAGTGGGTACGCGCGCGGCATTGGCGTTTTCGACTGCGGAGCCTTGCAGACTATGAGCCCGAAGCGTCGCCGTCAACGAATCGTCGGTCCAGCAATGTCCCAATGACCGTCCACAGGACAATTCGCCAGCGGACTTGTCGGCTGATCTTGGTCTTCTGCTCGAGACGTTCTTACGCACGTCTGGTGAATGGCTACGCAATCCACGCGTTCGAGACGCGCTGAATATCGACGCAGAAATTCCGGCGAGGAAGAAGAACGGGCCCGTTGCGCAGGCCCGTTTTTCCGTCGCAGCGATGCGGCGATTACTTCTGCGGCGTTGACTTTGCTGCCGGCTTGGCCGCCGCCTTCGTCTTCAGCCCGCGCTCGATCAGCAGCGGCTCGACGCTCGGATCGCGGCCGCGAAATGCGCGATATACCGCGTCGGTGTCTTCGCTGTTGCCACGCGACAGCACCATGTCGCGGAAGCGCTGGCCGTTCTCGCGCGTCATGCCGCCGTGTTCCTTGAACCAGTAGAACGCATCGTCGCGCAGCACGGCCGTCCACAGGTAGGAATAGTAGCCGGCCGAATAACCGTTGCCCCAGATGTGCGCAAAGTAGCTCGAGCGATAGCGCGGCGGCACGAGCGCGTAGTCGACGTGATAGCGCGCGAGGGCCTTGGCTTCGAATGCATCGACGTCCTGCTTCGGCGCGTCCGGCGGCAGCAGATGCCAGGCCTGGTCCAGCAGCGCCGCGCCGAGGTATTCGGTCGTCGCAAAGCCCTCGCCGTAGGTGCCGGCCTTGCGGATCTTCGCAACCAGCGCCGCCGGCATCGGTGCGCCGCTCTTGTAGTGCTTCGCGTAGTTGGCGAACACGCTCGGCTCGTCGGCCCAGTGTTCGTTGAACTGCGACGGAAACTCGACGAAGTCGCGCGGCACCGCGGTGCCGGTCAGGTACGGATACTTGACCTTGGAGAACATGCCGTGCAGCGCGTGGCCGAACTCGTGGAACATCGTGATCACGTCGTCGCGACTGATCAGGGCCGGCTGGCCGGGTGCCGGCTTGGTGAAATTGCACACGTTGAATGCGACCGGTTTCGTGCCGTTGAGGCCGGACTGGTCGACGAACGTGCTCATCCACGCACCGCCATTCTTGTTGTCGCGCTTGAAGTAGTCGGCGTACCACAGCGCCATCGGCGTGCCGTCGGCGTCGAACATCTCGAACACACGCACGTCGCTCTGGTAAACCGGGATGTCGTGACGCTCCTTGAAGGTGACGCCGTACAGCTTGTTCGCGGCGAAGAACACGCCGTCCTGCAGCACGCGATCGAGTTCGAAGTATTGCTTGACCTCGTCGGCGTCGAGCTTGAACTCGTCTTTCTTGACCTGCTCGGAATAGAACTGCCAGTCCCATGGCGCCAGCGCGAACTTGCCGTGCTGGCGCTTGATGAGGGCCTGCATCTTGGCCGCCTCGCCCTTGGCCTTGGCCACGGCAGCCGGCGCCATGTCGGTCATCAGCTTGATCGCGTGCTCCGGCGTCTTCGCCATCTGGTCTTCGAGGTAGTACGCGGCGAAGTTCGGGTAGCCGAGCAGTTTCGCTTTCTGCGCGCGCAGTTCGGCCAGGCGCGCGACGATCTCGCGTGTGTCGTTGGCATCGCCGTGCTCGGTGCGTTCGATCGAGGCCTTGAACAACTTTTCACGCGCTGCGCGGTTGCGTAACGATTCCTGCGCCGGCTGCTGCGTCGTGTTCTGCAGTGCGACGACGTACTTGCCTTCGAGCTTGCGCTCTTTCGCCGCTTCCGCGGCAGCGGCCAGATCGGCCTCGCTGAAGCCGGCGAGTTCGGCCGCATCGTCCGCGACCAGCGCACCGGCCTTGGTACCGGCGAGCAGCTTGTCGCGGAACGAGTTGCTGAGACTGGACTGCTCCTTGTTGAGGTCGCGCAGCCTGGACTGGTCGCTAGTCGACAGCTCCGCTCCGGAACGCACGAACGTGCGGTAATAGCGCTCGAGCAGCCGCTTTGACTCGGCGTCGAGGCCGAGCGTTTCGCGCTGCGCGTACAGCGCCTTTACGCGCGCGAACAGCTTGGGGTTCAGGTAGATCTCGTCGCGATGTGCGGCGAATTTCGGCGCTTCCTCGCGTTGCACTTTCTGCAGTGTGTCGTTCGTGTTCGCCCCGGTGAGCGCCGAGAACACTTTGCTGACGCGGGTCAACAGGGCGCCCGTGCGCTCGAGCGCGACGATCGTGTTGTCGAAGGTCGGTGCGTCGCCCTGGCCGGCGATTTTCTCGACCTCGGCGATCTGCCGCTTCATGCCTTCTTCGAGGGCCGGCTGGAAGTCGGCGTCCTTGATTTTGTCGAACGGCGGCGCCTGGTACGGCAGCGTACTCGCCGTGTAGAACGGATTTTCCACGGCAGGCGCTGCGGCGGCGGCCGCAGGCTTCGGCGCTTCATCCTTGTGCGTGGCGGGAGCGCAGGCTGCGAGCGCGAGGGCGATCGAAACGATCAAAAAAATTGGGCGGCGAAGCGGCATCGGAGATTTCCCCTGAACGGAGTGCAGAAAGCAAAGCTTGTCATTGCTGCCGCCGTACGGCATGACGGCAGGTTGTAATAACTCGTAAATCCTGCGTCGCCTGCGAACGCGAAGAGCCGACCTCGTTGCATGCAGGTCGGCTCCTTTCGATCGTGCTCGTCGGCAGCTTGCGGCGCCTATTTTGCCGCGGGCGTTTCGGCCTTGAGCCCGCGTGTCTCCAGGAGCGGCTCGACGCTCGGATCGCGGCCGCGGAAGGCGCGATACATCGCGTCCATCTCCATCGTGCTGCCCTTCGACAGCACCATCTCGCGGAAGCGCTGGCCGTTCTCGCGCGTCATGCCGCCGTGTTCCTTGAACCAGTAGAACGCATCATCGCGCAGCACCGCACTCCACAGGTAGGCGTAGTAGCCGGCCGAGTAGCCGCCGCCCCAGATGTGGGCGAAATAGCTCGAGCGGTAGCGCGGCGGAACCAGCGGGTAGTCGACGTTGTATTTTTTCAGCGCTTCGGCCTCGAACTTGTCGACGTCCTGCTTTTCGGCATCGGCCGGCAGCGTGTGCCAAGCCTGGTCGAGCAACGCGGCGGCGATGTACTCGGTCGTAGCATAACCCTGGCCGTAGGTGCCGGAATCCTTGATGCTCTTGAGCATCGCCGCCGGCATCGGCGCGCCAGTCTTGTAGTGCTTGGCGTAGTTGGCAAATACGCTGGGTTCCTGCGCCCAGTGCTCGTTGAACTGCGACGGGAATTCGACGAAATCGCGCGGCGT
>Ga0105242_10005240_pt1 | contig 10006 bp, 9 predicted proteins | sample KBSM24metaG_FD_81521 | JGI IMG/M metagenome (GOLD analysis project Ga0105242, IMG submission 81521) | Miscanthus rhizosphere microbial communities from Kellogg Biological Station, Michigan, USA - KBS M2-4 metaG | ecosystem: Host-associated > Plants > Roots > Rhizosphere > Soil | place: Michigan... | reverse complement strand
GAAAGCGCCCTGGTCGGCGTGCCCCACCCGGACTTCGGCGAAGTGGGCGTGGCCGTGGTGATCGCCAAGCCCGGCGCGCAGATCGATGGCGACGCCATCGTGGCGAAGCTCAAGACCCAGCTGGCCAACTTCAAGATCCCCAAGCGCTGCTTCGTCGCGACCGAGCTGCCGCGCAACACCATGGGCAAGGTGCAGAAGAACCTGCTGCGCGAGCAGCACAAGGGGCTGTTCGCCTGACAGATCGGTGCCCTATAGTCGCGCGCACCACCGTGCCCTCCGACCCAGCCCCGCCATGCCTGCACAGCACATCCGTCTGCGTCCCTGCCTTGTTGCCATCGCTGCGCTGGCCGCCGTTCCCGCGCATGCGCGGCTGCACGAGTCGCAGATGGACGTGCCGGTCAAGGTCGTCGATGCGTATGGCAAGCACATCGCCCAGCCCATCCGCGTCACCGTGTGGTCCGACGACGCGAACCCGGCCCCGGCTCCCGTGCTGGTGTTCGGGCATGGCCGCTCCGCCCATGCCGACCAGCGCGCGGGCATGGGGCGGGCGCGCTTTTCGGACGCGTCGGCATTCTTCGTGCGGCGCGGATTCATCGTGGCAGTCCCCACGCGGATAGGCTACGGCGTAAGCGGCGGCGAGGATGTGGAGGACAGCGGGACCTGCCAGGACAAGAACTACCCGCCCGGCTACGCCGCTGCGGCCCGGGAGACGCTGCAAGTGCTCGATGCCGTGCGCGCCGCAAGGCCGGATGCGGCCAAGGACCGGGCCGTCGTCGTGGGCCAGTCCTACGGCGGCACCGCTGCCATCACGGTAGGCGCCATGCAGCCCGCCGGAGTGCAGGCCGTGATCAACTTCGCCGGCGGTGGCGGCGGCAACCCGGCTACCCAGCCGGGCAGGCCCTGCGGGCCGCAGCGGCTGGAGAAATTGTTCGCCGGCTACGGTGCCACGCTGCGCATGCCCTCGCTCTGGCTTTACACGGAGAACGATCGCTACTTCGGCCCCACCTATCCCAAGGAATGGTTCGCAGCCTTCCGCGCGGCCGGAGGCACCGGGGAGTTCACCCAGTTTCCCCCGCAGGGCGAGGACGGGCACGCGACCTTCTACCGCGCCCCGCAGGTCTGGCAGCCGCGCGTGGAGGAGTTTCTGGACCGCAACGGTTTTCCTGCCCCCGCGGCCACGGCTCCGGCACCGGCCGCTGCGAAGCCATAGCCCACGCAGGACTGCGGTGAGGATTGACGTTCGAGCCGGTGTCCACGCACGGCCTTCGCTCTGGCACTGAACCCGCCGTGGTGCCTCAGGCGGTCTTCGGCTCGCCGGTGCAGAAGATGCAACCAGCAGCGGCTGGCGCCGCCGGAGCGTGGCTGCAGCAGTGCTCCAGCCACGCGGCCACCAGCCGGTAGACCGACAGGTTGGTGCGGGCCGTGGGCGCGCAGAGGTAGTAGCCCAGCGGGCTCTCGAAGCGCTGGCCGAGCGGCTCCACCAGCGAGCCGGCCTGCAGCTCGTCCTCCACCAGGCAGGTGGGCACGATGCCCACGCCGAAGCCCGACACCGCCGCGCGGATGATGAGCGAGTACAGGTTGAAGCCCGGTCCGAAGCGGCTGCCGCTGGTGTCGCAGTCGTTGGCGGCCATCCAGTCGTGCCAGGCCAGCGGCACCTCGATGTGCTGCAGCAGCGTGGCCTGCTGCAGGTCGGCCTTGGTGCGCAGGGGCAGCGCATCGCGCAGCTGCGGGCTGCAGACGATGCTGGTTTCCTTGCCGATCAGATAGCGGGCGTTGGCGCTGGGCCAGTTGCCGTAGCCGTACTGGATGGCCGCGTCGAATTCATGCGGCACCGCGAAGTCGTGCGCGTGCTGGTAGCGCACGAAGTTGAGCGCCACCTGGGGGAGGGTGCGCTTGAAGTGGCCCAGCCGTGGGAACAGCCACTGCGCCGCGAAAGTGGGCGGGACCGAGAAGTTGAGCGCGCCGCCGTCGCCGCCATAGGACATGAGCTGCGCGGTGGCCGATTCCAGCGCAGCCATGGCCGGTCGCGTGGCGTTGAGGTAGGTGGCGCCCGCATCGGTCAGCTCCAGCCCGCCTGCCTTGCGGATGAAGAGCTTCTGGCCCAGGTAGTCCTCCAGCGACGCGATGTGGCGGCTGATGGCGCTCTGCGTCACGCACAGTTCCCGCGCGGCCATGGTGAAGGCCTGGTGCTTGGCCGCGGAGTGGAATGCGTTCAGTTCCGAGATGGTGGGGCACAGGCGTCGCATGGCGGGGTATGAGTGCTGGTCATGGGCGGGTGAGATTTTAGGTCGTTGCGGACAAGGGCTGTTGGCCCGATAAATGCATCCCATGACAGGCGAGTGACAGTATTTCCCACTGGGGAAGGCTGCTATGCACCATGGATGGGAGGTATGTGCCTCCGGGGTGCAGTGGCAGCCGCCCCATCACTTGCGCCATGAGTATTTGTGAATCCGCCCTTTTCGGAAACCCGCTGATGACCTCCTTGCTGATCGACAACTGCCAAGTGCTGGACGTGCATGCCCTCGTGGTGCGCCCGGGACTTTCCGTCCACGTGCGCGATGGCCGCATCGCCGCCGTGGGCGCGGAGTTGCAGGTGCCGGAGGGTACCGAGCGCATCGATGCGCAGGGCATGACGCTGATGCCGGGCCTCATCGATTGCCACGTCCACGTCGTGGCCTCGTCCTTCAACCTGGGCGCGGTGGCGAAGATGCCCAACGTGTTCACCATGATGCGTTCGCTGCCGATCATGAAGGGCATGCTCGATCGCGGTTTCACCACGGTGCGCGACGCGGGCGGCGCCGACTGGTCGCTGGCCGAAGCGGTGCGCACGGGGCTGGTGCAGGGCCCGCGCATCTTCCCCTCCGGCAAGGCGCTGTCGCAGACGGGCGGCCATGCGGACTTCCGCCAGCGCAACGACGACCTGGACGTGTGTTCCTGCGCCTACAAGCTGGGCAACATCGGCCGCGTGGTCGATGGCGTGGACGCCTGCCGGCTCGCGGTGCGCGAAGAGATCCTCAAAGGCGCGACACAGATCAAGGTGATGGCCTCGGGCGGCGTGGCCTCGCCCAACGATCCGATCGGCAACCTGGGCTATTCCGAAGCCGAGCTGCGCGCCATCGTCGAAGAGGCCGACAACGCCAACACCTACGTGATGGCCCATGCCTACACGCCGCGCGCCATCGCCCGCGCCGTGCGCTGCGGCGTGCGCACCATCGAGCACGGCAACCTGGTCGATGCGGCCACGGCCGACCTGATGGCCGAGCGCGGTGCCTTCATGGTGCCCACGCTCGTCACCTACGAGGGCCTGGCCAACGAGGGCAAGCGCTACGGCCTGCCGGCCGTGTCCATCGCCAAGATCGACACGGTGCGCGGCCAGGGCAAGCAGGCCATCGAGATATTGGCGCGTGCCGGCGTGAAGATGGGCCTGGGCAGCGACCTGCTGGCCGAGACGCACTACCTGCAGTCCGACGAGCTGCGCCTGCGCGCCGAGATCCTGGGCAACGGCCCGGTGCTGCAGCAGGCCACCTTGATCGGCGCCGAGATCCTGGGCCAGCAGGGCCAGTTCGGCGAAATCACCCCGGGCGCCATCGCCGACCTGCTGCTGGTGGACGGCGATCCGCTGGCCGATATCGCCTGCCTGCTGGGGCAGGGCGAGCGCATCCGGGCGATCGTCAAGGACGGCGCTTTCGTCAAGAACACCCTCTGATTTCCACCCTCCCCATCCCAGACCGGAGACCACCATGCAACGTAGAAACTTCGTCAAGCTCGGCGGCGCCGCGGCCGCCCTGCAGTGCCTTCCCTCCATCGGCTTCAGCCAGCAGGGGGATGTGTTCCGCATCGGCTCGCTCACGCCCATCACGGGCGCTGGCAGCCCCTACGGCCCGGGCATGCAGCAGGCCATCCGCCTGGCCGTCGATGAAGTGAACGCCGCAGGCGGCGCGGGCGGGCGCAAGCTGGAGCTGTTCACCGAGGATTCGCAGACCAAGCCCGATGCGGCCGTGCTCGCGGCCAAGAAGCTCATCGAAGTGAACAAGGTGCAGGCCGTGCTGGGCACCTGGGCCTCGGGCGTGTCGCTGGCCGTGCTGCCGCTGACCGAGGCCGCCGGCATCATCGAGATGAACGTATCGGGCGCGCCTGCCATCTCCACGCTCGACACCAAGGACCTGGTGTGGCGCTTCCAGGCGACGAACGACCGCTTCGGCGCGGCTTTCGCCGAGATCTGCGCCAAGCGGGGCTTCAAGCGCCCGGCCACCATGGCGTTCAACAACGCATCGGGCCTGGGCAACGTGGAAGGCTTCACCCGGATCTGGGAAAAGCGCGGCGGCAAGGTGGTGGCCCACGTCACCTACGAACCCAATCGCCCCAGCTACCGGAGCGAGCTGCAGAAGATCCTGGCCGCCAAGCCCGACGTGATCGTGATGGGCTCCTACCTGCCGGATACCACCATCATCCTGCGCGAGTGGTTCCAGTCCGGCGCGGAAAACAAGTGGATCATCCCCGGTTGGGCCGCCAACCCGGACCTGGTGAAGGCCCTGGGCCCCGAGGTGTGCGAGGGCATCATCTCGGTGGACACGGTCTCCAATGAGAAGAGCACCGCGTTCGCCCATTTCGATGCCGCCTTCACCAAGGCCGCCGGCAAGTCCGCCGCCACCAACATCTACGCCGCCATGGCCTACGACATGGTGATCTCGCTGGCCCTGGCGATGGAAGCAGCCGGCCCCAAGGCCACGGTGGAACAGGTCAACGCGAAGATCCGCGACGTCTCCAATCCGCCCGGCACCGCCGTCTACACCTTCGCCGAAGGCAAGGCCCTGCTGGCCAAAAAGGCCAAGGTGAACTACGAAGGCGCCTCCAGCAAGCTCGATTTCGACAAGTACGGCGACGCGACGCCCGACTTCGGCGTGTACGTGATCGAGAAGGGCCAGCTGGTGCGCCGCGACGTGGTTTCCATCTCGGTGTGATCGCGCGGCGGTGCGGCCCCGTCGCCGCACCGCCTTCTATTCTTCCTTGTTTCCGAACTGCAATGGCGGGCCGCCTCCGGCACCGCCAGGGGCGATGCACGAGATGACGCAATGACCTGGATCGATTTCGCAAACCTCCTGATCAACGGATTGATCGAAGGCCTGGTGGTGGCCTTGCCAGCCCTGGCCATGACCCTGGTGATGGGCGTCAACCGCTTTCCCAATGCCGCCACCGGCGACCTGATGACCACTGGCGCCTATGCGGCGGTGGCCGTGCAGTTGCTGGGCGGCGTTCCGCTGTGGCTGGCTGCCGTGGCCAGCGTGGCGGCGACCGCGGTGGTCTCGGCCGGCTCCTACCAGCTCATCTTCCGCAAGCTGGCGGGGCGGCCGATGGTGGCCTCCATGCTCGCGGCCATCGGCCTGGGCTTCGTGCTGCGCAGCCTGATCTCGTTCTTCGCGGGGCACGACCAGCGTACCTTCGAGATGCCGCTGGTGCGCGCATGGAACTTCGGCGGCATCCGCCTGCTGCCCACCGACCTGCTGATCGCGGCCGTCGCCGCCGCCTGCCTGGCGGTGGTGTTCGTGCTCATCTACCGCACCAGCTTCGGCCGCCAGCTGCGCGCGGTGGCCGACAGCGCCGACCTGGCGCGCGCCAGCGGCATCCGCGCGGGCGGGCTGATGCTCTGCCTCTGGCTGCTGGTGGGCGCGCTCTCGTCCATCGGCGGCGTGCTGCTGGGCATGAAGGCCATCGTCACGCCGGAGATGGGGTGGGAGAGCCTGATTCCCGCCTTCGCGGCCATGGTGCTCGGCGGCATCGGCAGCCCCGTGGGCGCCGTGCTGGGCGCACTGCTGCTGTGCGTGGTGCAGGAGCTGTCCGTGCCCCTGCTGGGGCCTTCGTACAAGCTCGTGCTGTCGTTCGTGGTGCTGGCGCTGGTGCTGCTGCTGCGGCCCGCCGGGATCATGGGCCGGGTGCAACTGGTGCGCTGAAGGGGAGCGAGGAACAACATGATTGCCTATCTCTGTGCCATCGGCATCGTCGCGCTGATCTACTGCCTGCTTGCGCTGGGGCTGAACCTGCAGTTCGGCCTCACCCGCCTGGTCAACTTCGGCGTGGTGGCGTTCTTCGCCGTGGGGGCCTACACCTCGGGTCTGCTGTCGCTCAAGGGGCTGCCGCTGCCGGCGTGCTTCGTCGCGGCGGGCGTGCTGTCGGGCCTGCTGGCCCTGCCCATCGGTTTGCTGTCGCTGCGGCTGCGCGACGATTACCTGGCCATCGTGACGCTCGGCTTTTCCGAGGCGGTGCGCATCACCATCCAGCAGGAAAGCTGGCTGACCCACGGCGTGCAGGGCCTGCCGGGCCTGCCCAAGCTGTTCGCGGCATGGGGACCCGGAGCGTCCGACATGGCGATCTTCGCCGTGCTGGCCTTCGTCGTGGGCCTCGTGTGCTGGGGTACGGTGCGCCTCACGCGCAGCCCCTTCGGCCGCCTGCTGAAAGCCATCGGCGACGACGAGGCCGCGCTCTCCGCACTCGGCAAGGACCCGGCGCGCTTCAAGGTGCAGGTGTTCATGCTGGGCGCGGCGCTGGCCGGCGTGGCGGGCGCGTTCTACGCACACTTCATCACCTTCATCACGCCCGAGCAGTTCATCCCGCTCATCACCTTCTACGTGTGGATGGGGCTGGTCATGGGCGGCTCTGGCACGGTGCGCGGCGCGATGTTCGGCTCGCTGCTGCTGATGGTGTTCCTGGAAGGGTCGCGCTTCGCGAAGGACTGGGTTCCGGGCGTGTCGGAAGTGGGGATGGCCAGCCTGCGGCTGGCCGCCGTGGGCCTGGCGCTGATCCTGGTGACGCTGTACCGGCCCAACGGCCTGTTCGGAGGCAAGGCGAAATGAGCATGCTGCAAGTCGAGGCCGTGACACGGCTGTTCGGTGGCTTCAAGGCGGTGGACGACGTGTCGCTGCAACTGGCCGAGAACGAGGTCCTGGGCATCGCCGGCACCAACGGCGCGGGCAAGAGCACGCTGTTCGCCGCCATCGCCGGCCAGCAGCCGGCCGACAGCGGACGCATCGCGTTCGCGGGGCAGGACATCACCCGCCTGCCGCCGCACCGCCGTGCCCGGCTGGGGCTGGTGCGCACCTTCCAGATCCCGCGCGAATTCAAGAGCCTGACGGTGCACGAGAACCTCATGGCCGCGGCCGCCAACCCGCAGGGCGAGCGGCTGGTGAACGCCTTCTTCCAGACGCGCAGCCTGCGCGAGCACGAGGCGCAACTGGCTGCCAAGGCGGACGGCATCCTGCAGTTCCTGAACCTGGCGCGGGTGCGCGACGTGCCGGCCGGGGGCCTCTCCGGCGGGCAGAAGAAGCTGGTGGAGCTGGGCCGCGTGCTCATGCTCGACCCGCGCTGCATCCTGCTGGACGAGCCCTTCGCGGGCGTGAACCCGGTGCTGATCGACGAGATCTGCGACCGCGTGCGGGAGCTGCAGGGCCGCGGCATCGCCTTCATCGTCATCGAGCACCATCTGCAGGCGCTCAAGGCGCTGTCGCACCGCATGATCGTGATGGACCGGGGCCGCATCCTGGCCGAGGGCGACCCGCACACCGTGCTCGACGATCCGCGGGTGCAGGAAGCCTACATGGGAGGGGTGGTATGAGCGGCGCGGTGATGAACGGCAAGAACCACGGCCAGAGCCTGCTTCAGATCGGGCAGCTGCGCGGCGGCTATTCGGACGTGGACATCATCCACGGCATCGACCTGGCCGTGGCGCCGGGGCAGATCGTGACCATCGCCGGCACGAACGGCGCGGGCAAGTCCACGCTGGTGAAGGCGCTGCTGGGCCTGCTGCCGCGCGTGGCGGGCTCCATCCATCTGGATGGCCGCGACATCACGCGCCTGTCGGCCGAGGACCGCTTCGACGCGGGCCTGGCGTACGTGCCGCAGGTGGCGAACGTGTTCCCCTCGCTCACCGTGCGCGAGAACCTGCAGGTGGTGCGCGGCGTGAAGCACCTGAAGCAGCGCATGGACGCGGTGCTGGCCGACTTCCCCGCGCTGGTGGAGCGGCTGCCGCAGCCGGCCAGCAACCTCTCGGGCGGCGAGCGCCAGCAACTGGCCTTCGCGCGCGCGCTGATGCCGTCGCCGCGCATCATGGTGCTGGACGAGCCCACGGCCGCGCTGGCGCCGTCGCTGGTCGGCAAGGTGTTCGACATGGTGCAGACGCTGCCGGCCGCCGGCGTGGCCGTGCTCATGGTGGAGCAGCGCGCCCGCCAGGCGCTGGCCATCAGCCAGCAGGGCTACATCCTGGACCAGGGCCGCTGCGTGCTGCACGGCCCCGCGCAGGAGCTGCTGGAAGACCAGCGCATGGCGCAGCTGTATCTGGGCAGCCACTGAGGCCGTCTCCCATGGGGCGCTGGATGCTCCTTTTTCAGGAGCTACCAGCGCAATATCTGCAAGGGCTGCATGCCGCTCCGGTGCCTTGCCGTCTGCCTGCAGCCAGATCCGGTTGCCGGTTCAGCGCAGCACCAGCACCGGAATCTTCGAGTGCGTCAGCACGTATTGCGTTTCGCTGCCCAGCAGCAGGCGCTGCAGGCTCTTGCGCCCGCGCGAGGCCATGACGATCAGGTCGCAATGGTGCTTGGCGGCTGCGGCGATCACCGTTTCCGCGACCAGGTCGGACTTGCTGACCACGGGCTTGACCGTCACGTCGCGGGCGCGCCCCAGGGCCTTGACGCCCTCGACCATCGCCTTGGCGGCTGCGGCCCATTGCGCCTCGATGCGCTTGATCTCGGCGTTGTCGATCGACAGGCCGCCCTCGAAATAGCTGCGCGGGTAACGCGGCACGACATGCAGGGCCACCACGGTGGCGCCGCACAGCGCCGCCAGGCCCAGCCCGTGTTCGATAGCCTTGTCCGAAAGCGGGGAGCCGTCGGTGGCGATCAGGATGCGTTGGTACATGGAATACCTCCTTGGATGGGCCGCGGCCGCGTGCCGGGCCCGTGCCTGCAGCTTACGGAAGACCGTCGCCTGCAGGCTTGATGCAGGTCAATGCGCGGGTGGGACTGGGCGCCTAGCCTTGGCGGCATGCTGTCGTCCTCAACTCGCGCCGCGCCGCCGGAACTCGCCCAGGCCCCGGAGGCCGCCGTCCTGATCGACGATCCGCAGGAGTGGCAGGCCTTCAGCCGGCCTGTGGGCGTGCCAGAGGACGCCTGCTGGGAATCGCACGTCGTGCTCGAAGGCATGCACTGTGCGGCCTGCGCGCTCGCCATCGAGGCGGCCCTGCGCAGCGTGCCCGGCGTGGCCCAGGCCGATGTGAGCGCCGCCGCCCAACGCGCCCGCGTGGTCTGGCAGGCCGGGCAGGTGCGGCCCTCGCAGTGGATGGCCGCCGTGATGCGCGCCGGCTACCGGGCGGTGCCTGCGCTCGACGCCTTCGCGCGCGAGCATCGCCAGCGCGAACAGCGCCGCGCCCTGTGGCAATGGCTGGTGGCGGGCTTTTGCATGATGCAGGTGATGATGTATGCGTGGCCCGCCTACCACGCCATGCCGGGCGACCTCACGCCCGAGATGGAGCAACTGCTGCGCTGGGCCTCGTGGGTCATCAGCCTGCCGGTGATGCTGTTCGCCTGCGGGCCGTTCTTCTCCAGCGCGCTGCGCGACGTGCGCCACGGCCGCATCAGCATGGACCTGCCGGTGGCGCTGGGCATCGCCATCAGCTTCGCGGTCAGCACGGCCGGCACCTTCGATGCGGCCGGGCCGTTCGGGCACGAGGTGTATTACGACTCCCTCACCATGTTCGTCTTCTTCCTGCTCACCGGCCGGTGGCTGGAGCTGCGCCTGCGCGGCCGCACCGCCGGCGCGCTGGAGTCGGTGATGAACCGCCTGCCCGACAGCGTGCTGCGGCGCGGCGCCGATGGCGGCTTTACGCGCATCGCCGCACGCCGCCTCGCCGTGGGCGACACCGTGCGCGTGCTGCCCGGCGAGGCCTTTCCGGGCGACGGGCGCATCGTGCGCGGCAGCACGCAGGCCGACGAGGCGCTGCTGACGGGCGAATCCACGCCCG
>Ga0105242_10005236_pt1 | contig 10009 bp, 19 predicted proteins | sample KBSM24metaG_FD_81521 | JGI IMG/M metagenome (GOLD analysis project Ga0105242, IMG submission 81521) | Miscanthus rhizosphere microbial communities from Kellogg Biological Station, Michigan, USA - KBS M2-4 metaG | ecosystem: Host-associated > Plants > Roots > Rhizosphere > Soil | place... | reverse complement strand
TTCTCGCGTTGGCTTTCGAGCCTGTTCCACGGATCGATGAGCAGGATGTCGAGGTCGGTCTTGTCGGCCCATTCGAGCAGCCATGAGACATTTGGGCGGTCGTCTGGGTGCAACAAAAACCGGTAATGATCCTCAATGAACGCATCGGCCTCGGCCATCTGCCGGTCGTCCATTTCGTCCTGCCGCATGCCGGACCAGAACTGCCGAAGCATCTTTCGATAGCTGGGCTTTGGATAGTTTTCCGCAGCAGCTACAACGACATAGAGGTTATTCAAGCTCGCCGTATTGAACAGGACATGCCCCATAAGCGAGGACTTGCCGTGCCCAGGATGGCCGGTAACGACACTGAGCGTGCCGGGCGCTAGCGCAATCTTGTGTCGCCATTCTGGAAACCCCGAATACCAGGGCTGTAGCGGTGGGCGCTCAGGAATGTCACTGAGCTTTAGCAATCCAGCAGGGCTGGGGAATTGCACGACGTTCATAGGGGCTCAAGCTCCGATAGCAACTCACCAAACATGCCGCGCGGAGCCTCTCGCCCGCAGCGCTGCTTGCCGATCACCTCGCCAAACATGTTTGTCACGGATTGGTATTCCACGCCGTTCGAGTGCGGAGCGTTGGCCTTAGCGACGGCTTCTCGTTCGAGCTTGGCTAGTCGACCAGCAACGGCATTGAACCAGTTGGGCTGCTTTGCCCCCCAGCGAGCCAAGCCTCCATGCAACTCAGCCAGAATCGGAACGTGAGGGAAAGCCTCACACCATCGCTGAAAGTCTCTCTCGTTGAGACGCACTCTGCCTTCTTCAAAAACATAGTTTGGAGAAGGAGCCGAAGGCGATGACGGGCTAGCATTCGTACATGGTGGAATATCTTCTTCTTTCTTTGTGATTGTGATAGGTATTACCACCGTATCTACCGTGGTATCGGCTAACTCCTTGTTTTTCCTTGTTTTGGTCCATCGTTTCTGAATGTTTTCCTTTTGTTTTTCCGACCGTTTCTCAGCCATTTCCCATTCTTTTAGTAACCGGTTTTGTATCCAATTTCCTTGAGCGTCCATCCGAAAATATCGGCTGAGCAGACTAGGAACGAGACGATTAAATCTGTTCCCGTGCATATCAGAAACATGCCCTCCGAGCATGCGCTTGAGTACCCCCATATCGCCCAGCAACACCCCTTTTCTACGCCACGAAATCATCAGCAAAATCATGTAGACGCCATGCTCCTCCGTCGTCAGGTCGAGCGTATCGGTCAAATAATCATTGACATAGAACGGCATCCAAGGCTGCTCGCTCATCTCTATGGCTCCACCTTGAGCTTGCTGACTACGCGCGCCACTGCAACGCCGAGAGGCTCCCAGGTGTCTAGAGTTGCCCACGGCAGCACGCCCCATCCCTGCAGAGCATCCACCGCCTCCTCGTAGGAGCGCACAACGTGATGCGAGATGCCCCGCTCCCAGCACATGTTGGCAAACGCCGCCTGCGCGTCGGTGAGCGGTGCGTTACCGCGCTTCAGCTCTAGCCAGCAGTGCTTTCCGACCGGGCTCACGAAGACAAAATCTGGTATGCCCCGCTTTAGGCCCATGCGCTTAAGCAGAGCCCCCGTGGTGGGGCTCCGCTTCTCACCGTGCCCTATGTGACTCCACCACCAGCCGGGCTCTGTACGGGCTCGCAGAAGGTCTGCGAGGGCTATGTGGGTCTTCACCTCAAGCGCCGGCTTTCGCCGAGGGCGTCTAGCTCGCTGAGCCGCATCAGGCCGCAGCATCAGCCCTAGCTGTGCTTCGGTGACGCGCAGAGTCATGTCTTGCCCGCCGCCGGCTTGCCGCGCTCAAAAGCCCGCCTTGCTTTGGCGCGAGGGCAATGCAGGCGGCAATAATTCCGCCCGTCCGCTACGACGACGGCGGGCCGCGTGCAGCGCTTGCCGCCCTCAAGTACGGCGTCGCAGAGGGTTTTCACGCGCCGCTCTCCAGCCAATAGAGCACCCAGTCCTGTAGAAACTTGAGCGGTATGCCGCTTACCTCCGATATCTCGCGAAGGGTGCGCGCGCGACGCCAACCGTCTTTGATGAGGCTTTCGACATAGCTGGACCGGTAGCAGCGAGCCGGAAGGTCTTGGCCAGAGTAAGGGACGATCTTCATGGTGCGCTTCTCTGATCAAGAGCACGCCGGCCCGGCAGCGGATCGCCCATCAGGACGCCTGTCAGGTCGCGAGTATCTTTTGGTATTAGGCGGGCAGCCCGGCGAAACTCCTCCTCGCTCACTCGGCCGAATTGAGCCCGCACTACGTTGGAGTAAGAGGGACGGACTTCCTTCCCGCCGCGGCGATCGCGAGCCCTCTTTAACTGGACTGCTCTTTTCTCGCCGTATCCTGGCTCAAGCGCCCGCCGGACAGTCTCGGCATCAACATTGAACAGGCGCGCAAGAGCCTTCCACGTCCAGAATTTAGGGTCTCGGCGACGACGGCTTAGCCCTTCCTCGATTTGGTATTGGAGGAGTCTGCTCATGACGGGCACTCCGTCTCGCGAAGAATAGCTTCAGCCTCGCGATAGCTATCTGAAGAAGCCGCATCGAGACCCACCTCTCTCGCCAGCATAAGTTCGTGCCTAAGCCGAGCTTCCTGCCTTTCGCACTCAGCCTCGTAAGCGGCCTTGAGCCGCATATAGACGCCCACCACGATGTCCTGCGGCGGGCGGTAGCGCAGCGACCAGAAGGTGCCGCGATCAATGCCCCAGCGCTGCTGCGCGCGCCACATGGCAGCGTCGACAGTATCGCCAGGGCCGCGGTGCTCCCGCTGTAGGAGGGCTCCCGCCCATCGCCGCGCATCCGCGACGTACGCGTCACTCATCTTGCACTCCTGCAATCGATTTTTGCCCACGTTGAAAGCTCCCACGTCCAGATTGCTCAGCGTGGACACGAGAGACATAGACATCGGAGTGAGCGGCGGCCCGGCCGGGAGGTGGACTGGGGTGGTCGGGCCGCCTATCCCCGCGTCGGACGGTTCGGGGGTAGACGCGGGAATTGAAGAGGAAACGCCGGGCTCTACCGGCAAGGTAGCCCGGTCTCCAACCGGGCAGGGGAGGATTGCCCAAGAGGTGAGTCATGCCGCTGCCTCAAGGATGGCGCGGCCAATCAGTTCAGAAACTGCCGGCACTATGGAGTTTCCGATTGCTCGATTTCGCTCCATCCTGAAGGGAAGCCCATAAGCGCCTCGATAAAGCGCGGATGGATTCTCCAGCCGTGAGCGAAAACCAACTCGTGAACTCGCAAAACCGTCGAACGCTTGTAGCGGCCAGTCCTGTCGTGGAGTGGTATTCCGAAGCTGCACCCGCCCATCGAAGCCGTTGGGGTAGGCCACAATGAACACTCGCTGTCGCATGTGTGGCGCACCAACGGAGCATGCAGAAACAAGCGACCATTCCGCGTCGTACCCGCAGTCGGCCAAGTCGCCGCAAACAATGTCCATTCCCCGCTCAAGGAGAGCTGAGACGTTCTCCACGAGCGCGAGGGCGGGTCGTAGCTCGCCAATAAGGCGGGCGAACTCTCGCCATAATCCCGATCTTTGCCCAGACAGCCCAGCACCGTGTCCGGCTCGGGAAATGTCTTGGCAGGGGAAACCGCCGCAGATGACATCGACGGAAATTCCATCTGCTTCCAATTGGGTGGCGGTGAGGTCTTGGACATCATGATAGATTGGAACATCGGGCCAATGCTTCGCCAGCACGCGCCGGCAGAACGGGTCTATTTCGCAGAAGGCGACAGTCTTGAAGCCGCCTGTCCGCACAAGGCCGAGCGAGAAGCCGCCAATGCCGCTGAACAGGTCGAGTACGCGCATCATTCAGCAGCCTCCAGGCCGGCGGCGTCCGCCTCGCGCTGGGCAGGATCGTCTTGATTAGGGGCCCGATGTTTCGACAGCTCGGCGAGCCGTTCCAACGTCACATCGGCAAGACCGCGCGCTTGCGCTCCCCTTACTGCGGCATCCCAATACCAGTCCGGAATCCATCCCCTGCGCCGGATCGCTTTTGCCGTGTTGTAGGACTGACCGATGTCGCCCGCGAACTCACTCAAGCTTGGCCAGCGGTCAATGATTGGCAGATGTGACATGCCTCGATGGGTATATCAAATACCCCCCGTCGTCAACCGCCTTGGGTATGACATGCACCGCCTGTTGCGGATACGAACCGCACCCATGGCAAGGACGACCAATCGAACAGAGGCGGCCGAACGGCTTGGCCGAGCACGCCGTCTCGTGGCGGCAAGAAAGAAAGTTGGTCTAAGTCGCCCAAAAGCCGTAGAAAAAACCGGCATTAACATTAATACATTGAAGGCGCATGAATCTGGCCGCAACGGGTTTTCCCCAAGCGATGCCAAAATATATGCCAAGGCATATGAAACCTCAGAGCAACATCTGCTATACGACAGCCCCAATATATTCATCAGTTTTTCCAGCGGCGCGGACCCATCCGTTGTGAGCGAACTCGCCAAAGCAATTGAAGAGCTGGAACCGACCGAACAAGCGGCTTGGTCGCAAATTTTCCTCAGCCTGCTTCGCACCGCTAAGCGCCGATAAACACACACAATATCCGCCGGCTTTCATTGCCTCCCGCCTATGCGGGGTATTTTTTGTATCTACCCCTCTTGACCTGCTAGGGTATATCCCATACCCTCTCCTCACACCAAGCGCATCGGCGCGGAACGGAGTGGGGAGAGCAAATGGACACCGCCCAGAACAAACTCGTCACCGAGGCAGGGCGACTGGATCAGATCGTCATCGAAGCAGAGCGTCTTGCCCGGCTCGTCGAAATGCTCGCCGCAGTATATCGCCGGCTGACCCCCAGCATCAAAGCCGATCTCGACGAGTGCCTCTTCCTAGTGTGCTCTTACGACGAGGGGTCAGACTAATGGCCCACACCTTCTGGCGCGGCGAGTTCATCGTCCTCGAACGCGACGACGAAACCGCCGACATCTACCAGTGGCAACCAAATACCGGCTCCTACGGCTGGCACAGCGACTGGGACTTCCCCGAGCAGGCTCGCCGCTACATCGAGGAGCAGGAGGTCCTGCCTGAGTTTCCCGAGATCAAGCCGATCACCGTCGAAGTGGCGCTGATCGACGCGGCGGAGTTCGCCACATGACCCCCGTCGACATCGTGAAGCGCCTACGCACGCAAGCTAACCACGCGCCACGCGAGCTAGTGCTTGAGGCCGCTGAGAAGATCGCATGGCTGCGTTTGTATGCGGCTGAGCAGGTCGCCAAACTGCGTAAAGAAATCGACCAACTGACGGAAGAGCTAAAACGCCACCAGCCCGAGCCGGTAGAGCCCGACTGGGACCCCGGCGACGATGAGGACAGCACGTCATGACGCGCATCATCACCAGCCACGTCTACCCGCCCATTCCTGACCGCCATTGGGACTGGTGCGCCTATCGAGAGGGTAACGAGGAAAACACCCACGCCTACGGCTGGGGCAATACCGAGGACGAGGCAGTTGCCGACATGCTGCGGCTCGAACAGGAAGAGGCTGAATACGAGGAGGAGATGCAGGCCAAAGCTGAAGGCCGCGACCTCTGGACACTAGAGGACCTGGAACGGGAGTTAATAGACCGATGATGCAATCCGAGAACATAGCCGAGTACGCTAAGGCGCTTGCCGCAGCACAAACCGAAATCAAGAACCCTCTCAAGAATAAGACAGCGAGGATCACGTCGTCGAAGGGCAACTACACCTACAAGTACGCTGACATCGCAGACGTTCTCGACTGTGTGCGGCCGGTTCTCTCAAAAAACGGGTTGTCGATCATGCAGCCGACCGCAATTGCGGATGGCATGCTTATCCTGCGGACCCGCATAACACATACCAGCGGTGAATGGACCGAGTCTGAATACCCCGTCTGCACGCTCGGCCAGGGCGATCACAAGGCAATGGGTGCGGCAATGACAATGGCGCGCCGGTACGCGCTGACTTCACACATCGGTGTGGCATCGGACGAAGACACTGACGCGGAAGGCGCGGCTAGCGTCAACACCCGTAAGTCCAGCGCACAAGCCAAGCGAGACGGCGACTGGCAGAAGCTAGAGGCCGAATTAGCCGATTGCGGCTCCGCGGTCGCTGTCGATAGGCTCCAGAAGGACTACCAAGCCAACGAATACGCTTGCTGGAAACAGGACTGGCGCGATCAAGCCGACGAACTTTTCGAGAAGAGGCGAGAAGATTTTGGAGCCTCGCCCGGCGAGGCGCTATCGCTACGGGAGGCATTGTCGAACAGCATCGCTCCTGAGGTTGCCGCCACGGTTCAGACGCGCGCCGACTATATCAGACAAGCCCATAACATGATCGACTCCATTCCAACGGACGAAGCGCTCCGAGGCTGGTGGAAAGATGAAGCTCCGGCACGCAAGCGCTTTCGTCTGACGCCCGCCGAAGAGAGCGATCTGAAGGCCCGCGCTGCTTCTCGCGTTGCGCGAGGCATTGACGAGCAGCGGACCGCCACCTTCGTCCCGAATGCACGAGCGCGCGCCGAGGCCGAGGCCGAGTGAGATGGGCCGCGCGCTTGTCGTCATCAACACTGAGGCCGACCGCGCCCGCGTCACAGCGTGGGTGAAGAAGGCTCCGAAGGGAACCCGCGTGGAATTTAAAGCCCCGAAGCGCTCGCTCGACCAGAACTCACGCCTCTGGGCAATGCTCAGTGAGGTAGCACAGCAACTACTCTGGCACGGTATCAAACTAACCCCTAACGACTGGAAGCTCATCTTCCTCGACGCTCTGAAGCGCGAGATGCGCGTGGTGCCAAACATAGACGGCACAGGCTTCGTTAACTTGGACCGCTCGTCCTCCGATCTATCCAAGGAAGAAATGGGAGAGATGCTGACGCTCATCGAGGCATTCGGGGCACAGCACGGTGTCGTCTTCAATGATCCGGCGGAGAACGCCGCGTGACCACCGATGTTGGCACCACCCCACGCCGTTCGCTCACGCCATCGCAGCGCCTCAAGCTCTTCGAAGCCTACGGCGGTCTTTGCTGGCTCTGTGGTCGGAAAATCGAAGCCGGCGAGCGTTGGCGCGACGAGCATCTGCGCGCGCTTGGGTTGGGCGGCACGAACGACTTCGGCAACCGAGCGCCTGTCCACGAGAAATGCGCCGCACTCAAAGACGCCGACGACCTGCCAAGGATCTCCAAGGCGAAGAGAAGTAAGCGCGCTCATCTCGGCATCCGCAAGCCGTCTTCAATGCCCGGCTCTAGGCAGTCGAAATGGAAGCGCAAAGTCTCCGGAGAAGTGGTGCTGCGATGAGCTTCCGCTTCTACATCGGCCTTCACCATCCGTCCGACGCGCAACACTTCGATGCGTGCTGTATCTCAATTAACCGCATCCGCGAGCGCAAGTCGGCCTTCAGCGTCAACCGCTGGATCATGGACAGTGGTGCTTTCACCGAGATCAGCACGTATGGGGGTTATCGGCACGACGTAGCGGAGTATGCCGCCGCAGCTCGCCTATGGTCCGAGGTAGGCCGGCTTGAGGCCATCGTTGCGCAGGACTGGATGTGCGAGCCTTGGATCATCCAGAAGACCGGCCTGTCTGTAGACGAGCACCAGAGACTGACGGTGGAACGCTATGACGCCCTTGTCGGCGAAGCCCTGCCCGCTCCGGTCCTCCCTGTTTTGCAGGGCTTTCTACCGACCGATTATCTGCGGCACGTTCGGCAATATTCGAGCCGGCTGCGTCCCGACATGTGGGTTGGCGTTGGCTCTGTTTGCAAAAGGAACGGCCGACCGAGTGAAGTCGCAACCATCCTCGCAACCATCAAGTCAGAGCGTCCAGACCTCAGACTGCATGGGTTCGGGCTGAAGAAGACGGCACTGCTTGACCCATCCGTACGCGTGCATCTGCACAGCGCAGACAGTATGGCGTGGAGCTACTCGGCTCGCAAGCAGGGCCGCAACGGCAACGACTGGCGCGAGGCGAAGGCTTTCGAGGCATCAGTAATGAGGGCCGCGTCTGTGCCCGTTGCGGCGTGGCAATTGCCGCTTCCGCTTGGAACCGCAGCATGATCCGCGATGCGCAATACGGCCCGAAGAGCCTTGTCGAGCCCAAGCCCTCCTCAATCGAGGACGCCTACAACAGTGACTGCGAGAAGGAAGGAGGTGATGCCCCTGGTAACCCGTTTGAACGGCACGAAGGCCCCTCCGGCATTAGCGGCTCGCTGCGGATCGCGGCTACCGATGCGAGACTAAGACCCGTATTGGACGAGCCAGAAACGTGGCCGGGGGAACGCCCATGAAGCCATCCGCCCCATTCTGCCCGCCGCGCACGCTGTCATGGTTTTCGGCAGGCGCAGCGTCAGCCGTGGCGACGAAGCTTCTGCCGGAGTCTCTGCCCGTCTACTGTGACACCGGATCCGAACACTCGGATAATGCGCGTTTTCTGGCTGACTGCGCGGCGTGGTTTGGTCGTCCCGTCACGACGTTGAAATCCGACCGCTACGCCGACACGTGGGAGGTCTGGGAGAAGCGCCGCTATCTCGCCGGCATCGAAGGTGCGCCCTGCACGGTGGAGCTTAAGGTGATGCCTCGGCTCGCCTTCCAGCGGCCCACCGACATCCACGTCTTCGGCTACACGGCAGACGCTAGCGACGTGGCGCGGGCGAGCCGGCTGCGCGCTACCTATCCTGAGATGACGATCCTAACGCCGCTAATCGAGCGTGGGCTCACGAAGCAAGCCTGCCTGTCCATGGTGGCTGGCGCTGGGGATCAAGCTGCCGCCGCTCTACGCGCTCGGCTTCCACAATAATAATTGCCTGCCGTGCGTGAAGGCAACTTCGCCCAACTATTGGGCGCTCGTGCGGAAGACGTTCCCGCAGAAGTTCGAGCGCATGGCGAAGCTGTCCCGGGAGCTTGACGTGCGGCTGTGCCTCATCAAAGGAGAGCGCTCGTTCATCGACGAAATCCCGCTGGACCACCCGGTGACAAATCCTGTCACCCCTTCCTGCGATTTTCTCTGTCACATCGCGGAGCAAGACCTTGCGGCAGCATGACATGCTTCCCTGCCCGCCGCGCGGGCTCTCGCGCGTGGAGGCAGCGTAGATGCACGTAACTGCCACGACGCCTGCGCAGCTTGCCGACGAGCTTGGCTGCAATGAGCGCTACCTACGCGCTCTTGCGCGGCGGCTCCGGGCGTGCCGGATAATAGGGAAGACGATGGTGCTGCTCCCCGAGGACGTGGCGACCATCATGGAGGCAACGCGGCCATGCCCCTTACCATCTACCGTCGAGGCAAAATCTGGCACTACCGCGGCACCGTTGCCGGCGGGCGACTACGCGGGTCTTGTGGCACTGCGGACAAGGCAACAGCGCAGCGTATCGCCGCCGAAAAGGAGTCGCGCCAGTGGAAGGGTCGTCTCGATGGCCCCGAGGCAGTCCTGACGTTCGCGCAGGCTGCCACGCTCTACCGAAAGGCCGGCAGGCCAACGCGTTTCCTTGTGAAGGTCGAGGACTATTGGAAGGATACGCCTGTCAAGCAGATGACGGCCGGCGCGATACGGCAGGCGGCAATCGAGCTTCTGCCCGATGCGGTCGGCGCAACGCGCAACCGCCAAGTCATCGTGCCGACACAGGCGATCATCAACCACGCCGCGACGATGGACCTCTGCCGCCCCATCCGCGTCCCACGCTTCCCGGTGATGAAGGTGGAGCGTGACTATGCGACGTGGGAGTGGATCGAAGCGTTCATAGCCGAGGCTTCGCCGCACCTCGGCGCGCTCGCATGCTTCATGTTCCTGACGGGTGCCAGGATCACGGAGGCGCTTTCCGTCACGTGGGACGACGTAGAGCTTGCTGGGGCGCGTGCTCGCATTCGGCAGACGAAGATAGGGGCAGAGCGCTGGGCGCATCTACCACCCGTCCTTGTGGCAGCAATCGCCAATCTGACGGAGCGCGGGGAAACGGTGTTCCGCTACGTGTCGCGCGACACGGCAAAGCCGAGTTGGCGACGAGCAATCAGGCGGGCCGGCATCAAGGACTTGTCGTTC
>Ga0105242_10005235_pt1 | contig 10010 bp, 8 predicted proteins | sample KBSM24metaG_FD_81521 | JGI IMG/M metagenome (GOLD analysis project Ga0105242, IMG submission 81521) | Miscanthus rhizosphere microbial communities from Kellogg Biological Station, Michigan, USA - KBS M2-4 metaG | ecosystem: Host-associated > Plants > Roots > Rhizosphere > Soil | place: Michigan... | reverse complement strand
GATCGCGAACTGGAAGCCTTCGCTGCTCTTGGCTTCGATCTGGCTGAGCTGCGCGTCCAGGTTATGCGCCTGCGACACTGCTTCCGCCCAGTTCAGCGTGATAATGAACGTCGGCACGATCACTGCCTGATAGCAGCGCGGGTTGATCGGATACTTGCCCGTGCGCAGCGGGTCTTGCCATATACCCCGGTGTCCAGGGCGCACGAGGCTTCCGAATTTGAAGTCCGCGCCGGAGGTGTCCTGCGTCGGCAACCCGACATAAGCTTTGATCACCGCCACCTGCCCCTGCTCGATCACCAGCATGGGCACTTCTTCCACGCGCACCAGGAACGGATTCAGGTTGTACGCGCCATACAATACCGGATCATGCTGCAAGCCGATCTTGCCACCCAGGTCCAGGAAGGTTTGAAAATCCTGGTAGGCATCATGACGGTGATTCTGGTTGCCCAAAATCGTCTCAATGAGCCGGGCATCAGTCGAGTCATCTTTTGCCGTCTCCATCGCGGCGATGTCATCGAATCCGCCCAGACGGCTGGCGATGTCGCCCGCCGGCAGCGGCCGGCCTTCCAGTGTTGTAATGATCCCGACCATATCCACTACCTTGCCGCCCTCAGTTGGGCGCGGTGCGATCCGCGTCACTTCGAGCTGCTTATCGCTCAACCCGAACGCTTCGTGCGTGAGGCGGCCCTTGGACTGTGCCAGCGCGCGGAAATCCGCGGAGACGGACACGCCAAATACCTCCGCCCTGGTGATCACCAGGAACGCCACGGGATGAATCGGCGCCAGCGTGCCCGGTGAAAGCACCGGCCTCTGGACGCCTTTTTGTCCGCCTTTCTCCATAAAGGTCCGGACATCCGCGAAATTTCCGAACTCCGATTTGTAGACGGCGGACTTCGCGCCGATGGGCAAGGCTTCGCCCACCTGCGAAATCACCACACCGATGTAGCCCGCGGGTACCTGCACCCAGGGGTGTTTGGTGACCGCATATACCAGCGATAGCTTGAAGCGCAGACCAGGCATCAGCAAATCCGCCTGGTATCCGGCTTCCCCCTTCGTTGCGACCGGGCTGTCGCCCGGCAATTTGGCCCCAAACCGTTTGCGAACCAAACCCACCTGCGTGGGCCCGATGCTATAAAACGACGACAGCAGGATCAGCAAGACGCCACTTGCCGCTGCCGCGAGAAGAAGCGCGCTGATAAACCCGATTGTCATAGTGTTGTCAGGGCCGTTGGCAGCCCTAGTTCTCCTTTCCAAACCTCTGTCTTAAACCAGGTAAATAGATGGGGGGCAGACAGGACGGATTCGGAAATCGGATTGTAGCTCGAAACAGAATGAAAATATTGCACTTATATATCCCGGTACGGATAGTACTTTAGGGATTCTCGGTGGGATGCAATCGCATGATTAGATGCTATACTGAGGCCGCGAAGGAACCCTATGAAACTGCGGAGTCTCGGTCTAGCAGTAGTATTCCTGGCAGGATGCAGTGTTCTGTCCGCATCGACGATCATCGTCTACACCACCTCCCTTACAGGTGCAAATGAATCCCCGCCCACCGGCTCGCCCGGAACCGGGACCGCACTCGTCACAATCGACACGCTATTGCACACCATGCAAGTCCAGGTGAATTTCTCTGGCCTCACCACAGGGGACACGGCGGCTCACATTCACTGCTGTACGTCAACACCCGGTGCCGGCAACGTGGGCGTAGCGACCGTAACCCCGACGTTTACAGGATTCCCCGGAGGGGTGACGTCCGGCACCTATGACCACACCTTCGACCTGACGCTTGCCAGCAGTTGGAACCCGGCGTACGTCACGGCCAACGGGGGTACAACCGCTAGTGCCGAGGCTGCGCTGCTGGCGGGTCTAGCCGCTGACAAAGCCTACTTGAACATCCACACCTCCGCGTTCGGAGGCGGTGAAATTCGAGGTTTTCTGGTTCCGGTTCCGGAACCAGCGACCGTGGGATTTGTCGGCTTGGCTCTCGCGGGATTCATTTTCGCGCGTAGACGCCACCTTTCGGCCTGACCCATTGGCCTCCACGGGCCCCCATTCCCGACCTGCTATCCTCAAATTGAAAGGTCGGGCCTAGCCCTTCGCTTATGAATGGTCGCTTTAAGTTCGCTGTCGTAGCAACCTCTACCTGCCTGGTTGTTGTGCTCTTGTTCGGGGCCGTACGGGGCCGGGGCGCTCCCGCCGGAGACCAGCCCTACACCCAGTTAGGCGTATATACCGACGTGCTTTCGCACATCAAAGCGGATTACGTCGAGGAACCCGACATGAAGGCGGTCACGGTGGGCGCGATCAACGGAATGCTGGAGTCGCTCGATCCTTTCGCCAGCTATCTCAACGCCGATCAATATAAGCAATATCAGAAGGAAAAAGGGACCGGGAAAGCGGACGTCGGCCTGATCTTGGCCCGGCGCCTGGGATACTTAACGGTGGTCGATGCGTTGCCCGGAGCGGCTGCGGCGAAAGCTGGCCTTTCGACCGGTGATGTCATCGAATCGATCAACAATATCGCTACGCGTGATATGCCTCTGGCCTTCGCCGAGATCCTGGTCCAAGGCGAGCCTGGTTCATCCATCGAGATGAGCGTACTTACGCCGCGGCAGGCGGATCCCCAACAGATCAAGCTGGTGCGGGCCGCTCTGGTATATCCGCCGGTAAGCGCGAAGTTGGTCACCGATCAAGGCCCGGATCCCATCGGTCTGATCTCGACGTCCACCTTGCAGGCGGGCCGCGCACGGGAGATCTCCCAGAAGATTACCGACCTCGAAAAGCAGGGCGCCAAGCGCCTTTTGCTCGACCTGCGCTATTGCGGATTGGGGCCGGTGGATGAAGGCATCGCAGTGGCGAATTTATTCATGGACAAAGGTCTGATCACCTACTCGCAGGGTCAGAAAGCCGCGCGCCAGGACCATACGGCTTCGTCTTCCAGGGCGATCACGAAGTTGCCGCTGGTCGTACTCGTGAATCGCGGTACCGCGGGAGCCGCGGAGGTAGCGGCGGGCGCTCTGCTCGATTCCAAGCGCGCTCAGCTCGTAGGCGAACCGACTTACGGAGACGCCGCCATCCGCAAGGCCATCACTATGGACGACGGCAGCGCCGTCATTCTGTCGGTCGCCAAGTACTATACGCCCAGCGGGAAGGCCATCCAGGACGTGCATGTGACCCCCAATGTGCTCCAGGCCGAGACCACCGCCATCGTCGAAAACGATGACGACGCGGCCAACCCGGTTCCGCCCGTTCAGCCGCCCAAGCCGGCCTCCGACGAGATTCTGAAGCACGGCTACGATACGCTTAAAGCGATCGTTCCGTAAGCGCCGCGAAATATATGCCGCTGTACGAATATCTATGCTCGAAGTGTGGCGAAAAATTCGAGGTGATTCAGAAGTTCGCCGACGCCCCACTAACCGTGCACGAAGCCTGCGGCGGCACCGTGGAACGGCTGATCTCGTTGTCCGGGTTCAGCCTCAAAGGCAGCGGTTGGTATGCGACCGACTATGCCCGCAGCGGTTCCAGTCCTAAAAAAGATTCAGACGGAGACTCGTCTAAAACCAAGACTGAATCCAAGTCGACTGAATCCAAGCCGAGCGAATCCAAGTCGACTGAGTCTAAGTCTTCGGAGACCAAGTCCGAAACCAAACCCGCGGCCAGCACCACAAACAAAGATTAACGGGGCGGCCTGCCCTAGAAAATCCGGTCTTGCTTGCGCAGAGTTCCCACGCTACCGATGTTAGACACGGCGAACGCCACCCGGAATTGGTTCTCATTGCGCACGCCGAAGGAGAATCGCCGGTATTGCACGCTGAAGCCGCAACAGTCCGTGTTGTAGGTAACTTGGCTCTGCGCGAACTGCAAAACGCCCAGGCGGTAATCGTAAAACGCGCTAAACCCATAGTTCCAGCCGCGCCGGTTATCGCCGCCATAGGTAATCTGGCCGCGCAACTGGTTCGAGCCCGGAGCGGACAGCAGCGGATTGCTCTTCAACAGGTATTCCCCGACCGAAACAAACACCTGGTGAATCCGCCGGTCCACGCTCACACCGCTGTCAATGATTCCACCCCGGATCGGATCGTAGTCGGTGCGCCACTCCAGATTCAAGTTGGATTGATACCGCAGCACGCTCACTACCGGCGACTGATGCCGGGGCCGATCCAAGAACGGGATTCCGGTCAGATCCACAGTGCTCGTCAGCACATTGCGATTCCCCTCGATCACGGTGCCGCCGAAGGTCGGATCGAGGTAGCGTTTGTACCATAGTTGCCAGCTCAAGACTTCCGACATGTTGCCGTTATTGTCTTTGGTCAGCAGGCGATTGGTCAGCGAGAATTCGACCTCGTGCGTGTTGGAAAGAATGTCCGTGTCGTCGAAGCGAATCACCCGGTTGAAATCCTCAATGCCGGTGACGTAGCGGTACGTGGCTCTTGGCTCAATGACGTGTTTGACCCGGGCGCCTTTGCCGCGACCCATCCACTTAGGGGCGTCAAAGATCCGCGACAAAGGAGGTATGGATACGTCCAGCGCAACATCGCGGGCAAAATGCTGCACGTTGTTGCCGCTGACGCGGCTATCGATGCTCGAGTCGTAGGCGACTTGGTGAATGCCGAAGCTGGGAGCCAGGTCGAATCCGCGCCAGTGCACGGCGGTCATGACGCGTGGCTCGAAATTCAAGCGCTGTACGAACTGGCGGGTCTGAAATTCGGGCTGGCTGCGGCGCTCCAGCCCATAACTGCTATCGAGAGAAAACCAGATAGGCAGCTTCCCGAGGGCGCGCTCGCGCGTGATGAATTGAATCTCCGGCAGCTTGCGCAGCACGATCTGTTTGTCGGCCTCCGTACTTTGATAGTTGACGTTGCGCTGCGCCACCAGATTAAACCCAAAATCGGACCAATGCCGCGTCACGTACCCCACCGAGTGTGTCTCCGAAGAAACCGCTTCGTCGAAGGATTGCGTAAACTGCTGCCTGAAAAGGAAGGACGACAGATAGCGTACGTCGCCGCGTGCCTCCCAGCCCTTGCCCAGCTCGGACTTTCCTTCCACCGACAGCACGAATCCGCTGGGCGAAGTTCCTTCGTTGCCGGCGCCCGCGACCGCGTAGACGGACGCGTCAAAACTGGTGCGCTGATTCACCACCCCACGAAACTCAGCCTGATGTCCGAAGCCTGCGTTCGAATACAGGAGTCCCCGATAGGTGAGGTCATAGCTCCGGTTGATGGCCCAGAAATAGCCCACCCCCACTGTTCTTCCGCGCAGCGAGCTGTTGCCGATGTTAGGCGTCAGCAGGCCGCTGCGGCGCGGCTGCTTCTCGAGCGATTTATAGAAGAACGGCGTGTAAAAAATTGGGACCTCCTTCACGTAGAACCAGGATTTCCGGGCGATTGCCCGGTCGCCTGCGATCACGTCGAAGGTGGGGGCCTTGAGCCGCCACCATGGGTCTGGAATCAGGCAATCGGTCAAAAAGCCGTTGTGCAGAATGTAGCGATCCCCGTCCTTGTCAGCCCATTCTCCGCTGAAGTAAAACGGATTTTGAGTGGTAAGCAGCCCGCGGCGGGCCTCGATGCGGGAGGGCGATGTCCCGCGGACGTTGTAGAACTTTCCGATGCGCGCTTGGGTGTTGTACTCGGCCCGCTCGCAGTCCATCTTCTGACCGTGGGAGAAGCTCTCGATGTGCACCTTGCCGCGAGCTTCCGCTTGATGGGTCTCGGCGTTGTAGTCGATCTCGTCGGCGGTGAGCAGATCGTCCGCTGTTTCCACGCGCGCGTTTCCGCGAAGGTGCAGCCACTTCCCGTCGGACTCCTGTTGGTCTGCGTAGGTTTTGGCTTCTTCGCCCGGGCCGGGAGCGGTCGGCCGGGGCGGCCGGATGGCTGTGTTCGGATTGGGCCCGGCTTGGACAGGCACAGGGGGAGGGGGTAAGGTAGGACGGTAATCTTGGGCCGCTAACTCGGTGCCGGATATGAGTGATCCGGCAACAGCCAGGACATAAAGTCCGTGACAAACTCGCCCGATTGTGTTACGAAGGATAAAAGCGTTCAAGCGCCACCGTAGCAGAGCGCTGCCGGAACAGTCAAGACAATAAAGGTCGCCGAGCGTCCAGGGAGGCTGCCTCAAAGCATATGCATTGCCCTCACTGCCGAACTATTAACGAGCAAGCCGAGGAGCGGTGTGTGCATTGCGGGCGGCGGCTGAACGGCGGGGCGCCCGGCCCATTTCCGATCCGCGCGAGCATAACGGCAGCAGCCACGGCGGCGGCGACCGCGCCCGCTCTGGATCCTTTCGCTAGTCCTGCTCCGGCGCAACCGCTGGAAACTCCCAACTATCAGCCGTCGCTTTTTAGGGATGGCACGGCGGGGAGCAAAGTGATTCCCATTCCTACGCTGACGCCGCTGCACCCCTATCATCGCGACACGGCACGCGAAACGGCACGCGAAACAACCCAGCGACGCCCTGCCCCCCGCGCATCCGCCACGGCCCGGCCGCACCATCGCCGCTCTGACAACCAGCAAATGCTCGGATTTCAATCGTCCCCCGGAGAGCTCCGCACCCAGCCGGGAGAAACCATCGATTGCGATGCGCCGGTCGCGGCACCCTCGCACCGCCTGGTGGCTGCAGCAGTCGACGCCAGCCTGATTCTGGTAGCCGTCGGCGTGTTTCTGGCGATCTTCTTTCTTTCCGGTGGCCAAGTGGCCTTGGATCGTCAGGCGTTATCGTTCATCATCGGCGTGACCGCCGTGATCGCACTGTTCTACCGGGCCCTTTGGTGCCTGGCCAACGGCGATAGCCCGGGGATGCGCTTCGCCGGCCTGCATCTGGTTGACTTCGACGGCCGCCGTCCCGACCGCGAGCAGCGCGGGATCCGTCAGGTGGCCGGACTGTTGAGCCTGCTCTCCGCCGGCCTCGGTCTGGTCTGGGCCCTCGTGGACGAAGAAAACCTCACCTGGCACGATCACATCTCCAAGACATTCCCCACTACAAACTGAAGTGGTAGTCTGAAAGGGTGAGCCGACCGATCGCCCGTTATCGACCGTCGCGACGGTACATTTTATTCGCGCTTCTAGCGATCTGCGGAACCGCCTTTTCCGCCTGGACTGGTCTGCGCTGGCCTTCCACCTGGATCGCGGCGGGGCTCTTTGGGATTACTTCAGGCGCGCTCCTCGCGCTGTTGTGGCAGCCCCGCATCGAAATCCATGAGACCCACCTTCAGCTCGGCCGCCGTGTAATCTTCTGGCGGGAAATCCGCCACGTGGATCAAACCGGCTGGATCGCGCCTTTGGCGGTAAATCTAACACTCGCGAACGAGCATCGTATGCTCCTGCTATATGCTGGCGACCTGGATTCCGCCACCAGCCTCCTGCGTCACCTGCGCCGTTACTCCCGCCACGCTCTGCTCGACGGGATTCCCTACCGCCAGGCTTGGGGTGAGACAGCAACAGCGCCCGATCCCACGATTCAGCAACCCGCACCGCCCCCCGTCCATCGCCCCCTCTTGCTCAAAGAGGAGGAAGAAGAAATCGAGAGAATGTTCCAGCGCCTGAAATCCGTGGGGCATCTGGACCAACGTGACCAGCGTGATCAGCGCGAGTCCGGCCAGTAGCAGCCCTACCCAGTGAAGCGCGCTTTCCGTATCCTGGCCCTCGTCCTGGCCGCCTCCGTCGTACTCGGGCTCATTTTCCACAACGCGGTGCTGGGCGCTATGGGTGCCTATCTGGTAAATGCGGGCCCACCCGAAAAAGCGGACATCGCCCTGGTGCTGGCAGGCGACGGAGAGGGAAACCGGATTCTGACCGCCGCCCAGCTCGCCCGACGAGGCTATATCTCCCGCGTGTTGGTCAGCGGGCCTTCGGGCATCTACGGATTGCACGAGTGCGATCTCGCGATTCCCTTTGCCGTCAAAGCCGGGTATCCGGAGTCGTATTTTCTGCATTTTGAAAACGACGCTCGTTCGACCAAGGAAGAAGCTCGCGAGGGGGTGCCACGGCTGCGCCAGCTCGGCGCGCACAAGATCCTGCTGGTCACTAGCGACTACCATACGCGCCGCTCAGGAAAGATCTTTCGCGCGGCTGCACCCGACCTGGAATTCATCGTGGTCGGCGCGCCCGACACCAGCTTTACGACAGACGGCTGGTGGCACAATCGCCAGGGAGAAAAGATCGCTTTCAACGAATGGGTCAAGACCTTGACGGAGCCGTTCGGAATCTGAGCTAAAATAATTCTTCGTATGAGAAATGTTTTCTTTGCTCTGACACTATGCGTCGCGGCGATGGCGCAAACCAAGTCCGCCCCTCCCAAAGCCGCGCCCAAGGCAGCCGCTCCGAAGGCAGCAGCCCCTAAGGCGGCAGTCGCCCCGGCCGTCCGGCGCGACCTGATGAATCCCGCGACGATGACCGCCCGTGCACCGGCCGTTTTCTTCACAAAATTCGTCACCACCAAGGGAGAGGTGATCATTAAGGTGACTCGCGCCTGGGCGCCCAACGGCGCCGATCGATTTTATAATCTGGTGCGTGCCGGCTTCTTTACTGACGCCGCGTTCTTTCGGGTCCTCTCCGGATTCATGGCGCAGTTTGGCATTAGCCCCAAACCCGAAATTGCCCGCGTCTGGGCCAACGCGAATATCATCGACGACCCCGTGAAGTCGTCCAACACACGCGGCATGGTCACGTTTGCCCAGTCATCCGCGCGCAACAGCCGGTCCACGCAATTCTTCATCAACTACGCCGATAATTCGCGGCTCGATCCTGATCGCTTTGCTCCCTTCGGCGAAGTGATCCAAGGCATGGATGTCGTGGATAAGTTCTATTCGGGCTATGGCGAACAACCAGAGCAGGGATTGATTACCGCTCAGGGCAAAGCTTATCTGGACAAGAATTTTCCCCGGCTGGACCGGATCCTGACGGCCGCCGTCATTCCCGATCCGGCCGCGCCCAAGGACACCGCGAAGGACGCTGCCAAGAAGTAGCTTCCAAAACATAATCGCGATAAAATGATTTCCAGAGTGTGTGTGGAAATCGTTCCGCCGCGGCTTTGTGCTCAGTAAGATGGCGTCCGCCCTCCGCGCACGGTCTTCCACAGGTTTTTCCTCATCGTAAGTGCGAGAAGGGGAACGGCCAAAAAATTCTGTAACGAAGTATGACGAACCGGTTAACGTAAGAAGCACCGCAAAAAAAATGGCAGTTGCAGATCTCACATTCGAGAAGGGTCTGCCCGCGAGCGTGGACACCGAGCGGCTGGTGCTCGGCTCCATCCTGCTCAACGACGCAGTCTATCTTCAGGTCGCAGGCGTCCTCTCGTCCGAGGATTTCAGTCTCGAAAAACACCGCCGCATCTACAGCCGGATCCGGGACCTGTACGGCCGCGGGGAGCGTATCGACCGCGTCACCCTCGCCGAAGAGCTGATGAAGCAGGGACAGCTCGAATCGGTCGATGGCCTGGCCTACCTGGTCTCGCTCGACGACGGCCTGCCGGAGATCACCAACCTCGACAGCTACGTCCGCATCGTCCGCGACAAAGCTATGCTGCGCAAGCTGATCTTCAGCTCGCAGAGGATCATCGATCGCTGCCTGATCGGCGAAGAGCAGCCCGACAAGATCCTCGCGTCGGCTGAAGAAGGGCTGCTGAAGCTGGGCGAGGCTTCCGCCAATGAGCAGCTATCGTCGCCTGCCACCATCGTCGAGCGTTTCCCCGGAGGCGCGAATGCCTTCCTCGATCCCAGCCAGCGCGTCCGCGGCCTCAGTACGGGATTTGCGAAGTTTGATGAAATGACTGGCGGCCTGCACGCGGGCGAGCTGATCATCCTGGCTGCGCGCCCCTCCATGGGCAAAACGGCTCTGGCGCTGAATATCGCTCAGCACGTCGCGACGCATCCTCAGATGCAGAAACCTGTGGCGGTCTTCTCGCTCGAAATGTCGTCGGCGAGCCTGCTGACGCGTTTGCTCTGCGCGGGCGCTCGCGTCGACCAGCACAAGTTCCGAGCCGGCTATCTCAACGAAGAGGAACGCCGCAAACTT
>Ga0105242_10005234_pt1 | contig 10011 bp, 14 predicted proteins | sample KBSM24metaG_FD_81521 | JGI IMG/M metagenome (GOLD analysis project Ga0105242, IMG submission 81521) | Miscanthus rhizosphere microbial communities from Kellogg Biological Station, Michigan, USA - KBS M2-4 metaG | ecosystem: Host-associated > Plants > Roots > Rhizosphere > Soil | place... | reverse complement strand
TCGCTTTCATCTGACGGAGCACCGCCGGGTACTCGTCACCGGGACTTGGCTTGCACTCGATCACATACTGGCGTTTCACCTGATAGCCGCGCGCCCATTCCAACGGCTTCTGATCAAGCACCAAGGTGCTTTGCAGGTCCAGCACCACGTCATTCCCACGCACCTCAAATTCAACGAATGAGCGTGATTGCCATCGCGCCTCCCCGCGCAAGTTCAACTGGGCGTCAATCGCTTGGATGTCGGCGATCGCCCGAGCCATTTCTTGCTCGTAGTAGTAGCGATAGGAGGCGTGCTTCTGGGGATCGTCCAGTTCACGTTGCGCCGCCGCGAGCCTCGAGCCACATGCCTCGCGCTTCTCACGTTGATCGTCCAAGAGTCGCTTGGCATTCCACACCACGCAGCTTGCGTAGCCGACCGCAAGCGCAAACCGCCGTTGCCACTCGTCCTCAAGAAACCGCGACTGCAACGCGTTGTGTTCCGGCGTCTCGTGCGGCTCGCCGAAGTGATTCACGATCAACGTGTGAATGCCCACAAACCGGGTGCGAAACCAGTCTTGCCCCATGAGCCACTCGCAATACTCACGATCCTGGGCGAGGGCTTCCACCGGCTGGCCTTTGTATTTCCCGAACGGCACCAGTTGTGTGTTCATCGCGTCATCCCTTCGCCGCTAACGACCGCCGCTCCTTGGTTTCACGCACCAGCACGGCCTGATACCGCGTCGCATCAAAGAACTCCTCGATCGCGGCCTCGAACAGCCCCTGCAGGATGTCCGGCGGCAGCGCATCGAGTTCGACCTGCACCAACCGACCGTGACGCTCGACGAAGCCGCGTGCGCGACTGTCCGTTTCCTTGCCCGGTTGCGGCGGCAGCGCGTACTGCTCGACCTGGTCGGCCGTCAGGGCGACACGTCGCACCTCGTCGAAACAGGCCGTCCGTTCCAGAAAGTCACGGTCAATGTCTTCGCCACTGGGATCATGATCGCCGGCGTACAGCAGGACCGCCGGGCGCTTCGCCGCGAGCGCGTCGGCCGCGACCTCATCGACATAGGTCTGCGAGCTGTAGCCGCCGAGCGCCACGATCGGCACGCCGAGATCCCCGAACCACTCCTCGAGCTGCGCCACGATGCCGGCTTTCTCCACGCCAAGATAGAGGCTGACGGTCTGGCCCTCTGTCCGGTCGCGGCGATAGATCGACTGCAACCACCGGCGTGCGGCCGTCGGACTCGCGAACGTCTCGTTCCGGTGAATCATCCGGCCGCGGTCCATCAACGCCGGGAAGGTGCCGTCCCGGCGCGCTTCAGCGGTATAGCGGGAGAGTGATTTGTACGCATTCGTCGTGTTCGGCAGAAGGCCGACGGCGACCAGCCGATAAAACAACTGGCGGAGCGTCACCAGCGTGTCGTAACTCTCGACGATCGTCGCCGCCTGCTCAAGGAGCGCCGGCCAGTCCGGCCGGTGCGACGTGTCGCACTGCATATCCTGTGGCATCATCGAATCCTCCTCTTCGTGCTCCCTCCGAGGGCCGTGCGGTCAAGGCATGGTCCTCACTCCTGCAGTGGTCGGATCGCGCGGATCGTGGGCGTGACCGATCGTCGCGACGGCGGCGACGGCATCGGTTCGTCGTGCATGACCGCGCGCCGTACGTCATACAACCAGTTGCGGGGACACGGTGCGTTGTTCAACAACCGATCGACCACGGTCAATAGCATCTGACGGCACACCAACAGTTCATACTGCACGGCGTCGTCGATCGGGTCGTCTGCCTCAATCACGACGGCGCCGTCCGCATACTCCAGACGCTCGACCCGTCCACCGCCAGCCACTACAACCGGCGCGTGCCCAAACGCGGGCAGACTCGTAAGCACCTCTCGCAAGTCGTCCAGTGTCATCGCTTCCTCCTCGCTCTTTCCTCGTCATCACGCCGAATCCGCCCGACGATCACCGCAATCGCATCCTCGATCGTTCGGACAATCGGCCAGGGAATGTCTTGCTGGTTTGCATTCGCCTTGCTCGCGCCGGTTTTGACTTCGAGGGGCACGTACCGCTCGCGATAAAAGCACAACAAGTCGGGGTTGCCCTGGCCGCCGAGACGCCACACGCGAACACCGTGCGCCTCGAGCGCCTCGACGATCGCCGGCTCCGCGAGGTCTCTCTTGCCGCCCCCCGCCATTCGTCGATAGCTCATCGCGTTAGAACTCCATCCGCTCGTACCGCTCGAGCGCCTCGCGGCACGCCGGACATGTCGGCCTGACGACGGCGTCGGCCTGCGCGATCGTGACGCCGCAGCACGCCGTCACGGTGCGACCGGGCAGCGCATCTGCCCAGGTCGCATGACGGACCGCCTCAAAAGGGAATGGGTTGATCCGCCTCCACCGTCCCCGATCCGTTCGGCTTCGTCACGGCCGGCGCCGCCACCATCGGCGGCAGCTCGCGCACCCGCACCCGCAGGCCGCCGGTTTTCTTGCCGCTCGGGTCGCGCACGCTCGCGTCGTAGTACGCATCGAACATCCGGCCGACCCAGGTGCGCGCATCCTTGCCCCAGGCATCCATCAGCGTCTGCAAGTTGGTCTGGTTCAGCGACAGCTTGCGCGCCGGATCCCCCTGGAGGATCAGGACGACTTTTTTTTCGGCTTTGCGATCGCCTTTGGCCTCGAACGTTTCAGACTCAACGCGGGCGACCCCGAACGTCAGCAGGCCGTCTTTCACGTCGGTCGTTTTCACATAGTCGCCGCTCAGAAACTGCGACACGTCCGACAAGGGATCTGCGGTGGTTCTATGCTCAGCCATTTTCTTTTCCTCCTGTACTCGTACCGTTATCTGTTACCGTTACCGTGCCCGCCCCGCGCTGTACCGAACCGTTACTGGTACGGTTTAAAAGCACACACACGAACTGAGCAGCACCGTTACGTGTACGTCACGGACACTGCACCTGACCTTCACGGCACCTCCACTTCCAACTGATCGACCAGGTTGATCGCCGGCCGGTAGACCGTCGGCGTCAAATCGATCGCGAGCGCGATCGTCCGAGCGCCGTAGGTGTCCGCCCCGCGGCCGGCGTCCCACTTGTCGCGCATCAATCCCGACTGGCGGAACAGCGCGTCGATCTGCTCGGGATCGCGGCCGGTCCAGAAACTCAGGTGACGGCACAGCGCCAGGTCGGCTTCGCTGTGGGACGGAAACGGCGACGTGTCGCCCTGCCATAGGGCCGAGAACACCGCGCCATTGCGCGCGCGTCGCGCACGCTCGAGCAGTTCGGCTCCGTCGATCTCAAGCAGCCGGCGGCCGGAGCTGGTGGGCGTTTCAGCCGGACGTTCACTATTGGTGAACAACGTCGGGTAGATCGCCTGCAGCGCGTCGGCCTGGTCGACGATCTGCCGCGGCGTCTCAGCGAGATGTGCGCCGGTGAGCGTGATGAACCGAGCCCGGTCGTAACACTCGAGGCCGGCGCGACGGCGACGCCCGGGCGGCAGTGCACCGAACAACAGCAAGTGCAGGCCGGTCGCGGACGGGCTGTACTCGGTGTAGGTGGGCAAGGCCGCGAGCAGCGCCGCGGCGTCCGGTGAGTGCCGGCGCGTCGTCGGATCGACGCAGTGATCGAGATCTAGCGCGACGACGTCCCCGATCAGCACCAGGCCCAGGCCATCGGCTTTGCCGTCCTCCACTGAGCCGCGCGCATCGTCGAGCGTGCCCCAGGTGGACGGATCGGTTACGGAGGCCCGGCACGCGCTGCGCGTCGGTTCATACGGCACCTTGCCGGCCGCTTCCAGGTTCCAGAGGACATACCGGCGATCGGCCGGCAGATTGGCGGGCAACCGATCGAACCGGGGCGTCACGGCAGCAGTTCCCGGATACGCGCGCGCAGCCAGTCCGCCGCGTGATTGATCGCCTGCATCCGCGGCAGGTCGCCGCCTTCGAGATCGGGGTGAAACCGTTTCGCGAGCGCGCGCTGACCGCTGGTGATGAGCGCGTCGAGGTCGTCGACCGGGGGCGCACTGGGCCGGCGATCGCGTGGCGGCCGTTGCTGTGAGTGCTTCCACTCGCGGTGGGTCGACTGCTCCTCGTGACGACGCCGGCGGACTTCGTCGCGGAGCTCGGCGGCGAGCGGATCGTCGAGCGCGCGCGTGACCAGCCACCGGAGGTAGTCGTCCGGGAGCTCGTCGAGCGGGCGGCCGCGGTACTTGCCGAAGGGCATGACCGGCGTCGACGCGTACCAGTTAGGCACGGCGACCGCCGCAAATCATTCGATTGGAACGGGACTGCGCTAGACTCGGCATTGCTGCACAGCTCTCCCCTGTGCGCGTCGAATCGAGGCCCGGGTCGCGCTGGTTGCGCGCGGCTCGGGCCGTTGCTGTTTCTAGGACTTAGTCGGCGACGGCCGGCGTGTCTTTGTCCCGGCCGAAGTACGAAGGGGCCTGGACCGGGTGCCGCTCGCGATCGTTCAGCCAGTCGAGCACGGCCGACCAGCGCCAGCCGATGCGCGAAGGCGTCAACCGAATCGGCGCCGGAAATTTACCGTCCTGCACCAGGCGCCAGATCGTCGAGCGGTCGAGCGGGATCCGGGAGAGCAGCTCGCTCGGATCGAGAATGCGATCGTCAGCGATGGGTTCTGGAGTCTTAGCTTTGCGTTGCTTTGCCACGTTGTGTCCTCTGGAACGAGGATTTCATGGCTGGTGTGGATCGAACGAGCTTCGATCCGTAGAAAGCGATCAGCGGCTGCGATCTACTCGATCTTGAGCGCCTTGAGATCCTTGTAGACGGTCTCGAACTTCAAGTTCCGAGCGGCACTGATCCGGATCGCGAGCTGGCGCGTTGACAGCTTGTCCTGCGTGGGATGGGCCGCACGGAGGCGTCGGGCTTCCGCACTGATCTGGTGCCGCCGAACCGTCTGCTGTTGCTTGCGCGTCTTTCCGGAAAGCTTCCCGGCCCGCGGGGCTTTGGCACGCTGCTGCTTTCCGCTTCGGGTGTCCCGGCCTCGGTTCAGCTTCCACCAGGCAAAGGCCATCTCGAATCCGGCGAGTAGGGCGTGCTCGACGGCCCAGGCGTGTTCTGGATGTGTCTTCTTGAACGCGTTCAGTCGATCGAGCTTGGGTGCGATTTTACGAGCGTACCACTCGAGACTGAACGGAACCGGTTCGGCAGGGTCGTCGGCAAGGCCGGCGTTGATGGCACGCCAGAACTGCTTCTCGTCGAGGCGGTGGTGGGGCGGGAACAGATTCTCGGGAATGTCCTTGCTCGAGAACGGCGGCGGTCCGATCTTGACGATCGCGTCGAGACCGTCTGTCGCCGTGATGCGCCAGGCAGGACGTTTGCGGGGCGTCATGCGCGCGGTCGCATCGGCAGCACGTGTGTGCTTTTCTTCGGTTCGTTAGCGAGGATGCGCTGCAGCTCGCCATCCCACGCGGTCAGCGCCTGCCGAATTTCCGCGACATAAGCGTGCTTGTTGTAGTGCTTGCGGGTGACGGTGCCCTTGGTCGCGTGATTGAGCACCCGATCGACGACCGCCTCATCGAAGCCAAGCTCCGGGAGTCGCGTGCCGACGGTCCGGCGCAAATCCTTCCATGTGTACAGGCCCCCGTGAAGGACGCCGAGCGCCCGGTGTTCCGCGCAGGTCAGCGTCAGGTCCGGAAATACGCGGGCGTCGTCTGGTGAGGCCGTCGCCAGACGACGGGCGACCAGGGCGAGTGCCAGCGGCGGGAGCGCGACGAAATGCGTGCGCTGCTTGGTTTTCGTTCGCAGTCGCGGCAGCGTCCAGATCGCGTCGTCGAGATCGAGTTCGCTCCAGACCATCTCCGCGGTCTCACCGCCGCGTTGTCCGAGCAGCAACCGCAGACGCACCGCATCGCTGGCGGCGCCGGGATAGGCGTCGAGCCCGGCCCACAGCGCGCGCAGCTCGTCATCCGTCAGCACACGGTCTCGGCCCTCTTCACTGAACCGCTTGATGATCCGCGCGGCTGGGTGCGCCTCGACGAGCCCGCGGTTCAGGGCGACCGTGAACATGCGGCTGATGACGGCCTGGATGCGGTTCGTGCCCGTGGTCAGCCCCTTGTTCTGGACGAGATCGAGAACTTCGGTGACGTGTGTGCGCGTGATGGCTTTCAACGGCAGCGGTCCCCAGATGGGCAGCAGGTAGCGTTTGATCTTGCCTTCCTCGTCCGCCCAGTACTTGGTCCGGCCCTTCTGGAACCGGACGAAGACGGGGACGAAGTCCGCAAAGGTGTAGGCCGGCGCTTCAGGGATCGGTTCAACGACCGGCTTACGACGCTCGACGACCGGGTCGACACCGTCCACGTCGAGCGCGTGCCGATGCTCGAGCGTCAGGGTGCGCGCCTTCGCTAGGCCGACAGCAGGGTAGTTCCCCAGCTTCAGCCACTGCGTCGGACCGCCATTGCGGTAGGTGAAGCACCAGGTCTTTTTTCGAGTGCCGACGCGCAGGGCTAACCCGAGTGTCTTTTTGTCGAATATAGTGCCGGGAGTGCGGACGCCAGCGACGAAGCGATCGGTCAGTGCTTTCACCATGGCCCAAAGTCCTGTGCTCTGAAACTCGCTAGCGTCTTGCTAGCGGCCCGACGCACCTGAGTGCATAGTGTCGCACAGTCATGCAACGAAACACTGAGTAATTTAGACGGTGCGTGCTGGAAGGTTCGGCAATTGCGCCGTTCCTTGGGACTTAAAATCCTGGATCGCGAAAGCGGTGTGCGGGTTCGATTCCCGCCCCCGGCACTGTAGAGTCAAGCGTTTAGCGGCAGGCTGGTAGATCAGAGCGGATGGAGTCTGGCCAGATTTGCTAGCGTCTTGCTAGCGGCGCGCCCAGATTGGCCCCAGAACACGTCAGGATGCCCTAGGCGCGACGATCGGTCGGCCGGACAGCCATCTCCTCGTCACGCCTCGAGGCGGCGCCGGGACACGGCTGTCCGTTTACGAGTCGTCGTGAATCGCACTTGTCAGGCCGCGCCGCGCAACCGCAGGCCGAGCGCCAGCCCCAACATCAACCCCGCGTCGTGGCACGCGTTCATGAGATCGCCGGTTTGGGTCCCCTCGGAGGGAATTTCGTCGCAGTGCGGCGTGAAGTGCTGCGAGCGCTGCGTCAGCACGCGGAGCGCGTCGTCGGTGTCCGGATCGTCGTTCGTGACGGTGTCGATCAAGATCTTCGCAGCATAGCGGTCGGCGAGCGTGAAGAGCGGATGCTGGTGCAGCAGACGGACCTGCAACGGTTTCGGCTCACGGACGAGGATCGGTTTGCGGTTCGGCATGGGAGCAGACCTTTCCGCCAGGCGGCAGCTCCCAGTGCGACAATGGCGGAAGCTCGACGCTCGGCTATGACGAGTTGAGAGCCAGGGCCGTACGCGCGCTTCTGTCGTGCGGGCGGCCCGTTTCCAAGCCGCCGATTGTACTCACGCGGCGTAGACTCTCAAGCACAGCATGGCCGACGAGCAGCCCCGGCGTCCCCGCGGCCGGCCGTCCCTCAAGGAGGGCGAGCCGAGCGTGCATTTCTCCATGCGGGTCCCGACCAGTGACTACCAGCAGGCGGCCGTGATCGCGAAGCAGCACCGCACCAGCGTGACGGCGATCTTCCGGGCAGCCTTTCGGGTGGCGACGCGCAAGCAGGACACGCTCGACGAGCCGTGACAGGGTAGGTCAGTGAGTGGTCTGAGCACGAGGAGGCCCGAACGAAGCGGAAATCCCTCACCGCTCCGTCGGGCCTCACGCTCGCTCACTCGACCCAGGCCTGTCCCTGCCCCGCGCCATTCCCAACGCGGCCGCCCGCCGACGAAGCGGGCGCTGGGCGAGTGATCGAGAGCTCGTTCATGATGTCCGCCGGATCGCTACGGGCGCCTCGTGCGGACGCCGCTGCCACACGGTCCCGATCCACTCCCAGGCGTCCTCATCAACGACCCCGCACTTGCAGCAGCGGCCGCGCCAGATGTCGCCGCGCAGGTCGCGCAAGGTGCACCCCTTGAAACGGTGCAGCACGGGGAAGAGGCGATGCAGCAGGCGGCGCATGGTGTCCGTTAGGCGACGACCAGGTACTGCACGGCGTTACTCGCCGCCACCACCCAGCAGACGAACCGTTCGCACAGGACGGCGATGGTGTTCGTCTGCCAACACGAGTGGTACACCGTCGCGGCGACCGGCGGATTCGTCGTCGTATCCACCATCTCGATCAGCGCATCCTGGCTGGCGTTGAAATTGATCCCGCCATCCGCCAGGTAGATCCCCGGCGCGTCGAGCACGATCGCATTTGCCGCCGCGGCCGGTGTGGTGACCACGGGCAGGCCGAGCAGCGTCCCGCCGTTCACCGTCACGTCCCGGCCAATGTCGAGCACGGCGACCTTCGCCGCCACCGCCGGCGAGAGCACCACGTACGGCCCGAGCGGATACGGCTTGTTCGTGAAGAACGTGTTGACCAGCAGCTTGAGATCGGCGGTGAGATCGGCGCTGGGCGTGACCGGCGTGACGCCGTTGAGAATGCCAGCGGGGCGGACCGCCGGCGTGGCGGCCGTCGTCGAGAGAAATTCCTTGTCAGTGAAGATCACCATCTCGTCCCGGAGCGTCTGCTGCAGCTGTTCGTTCGATCCCGGTTGGGTGAGCTTCAGGAGCTCCTCCGTAACGACAACGATCGACGCCGTCTTGCTCCACGGCAACGTGATGCTCCCGAACCCCAGCTTGCTGATCGGCTTCGGCACGTTCTCCCCGACCCACGCCGAGGAGCTGCCCGTGATCTGCTTCGCGATCTTGACGTTGAACGGCGCCGGCGTCAGCGGCAGCTGCCCGAGCACGCTCGTCGCCTTGACCAGCGGCAGGAAGCCGCGCAGAAGACCCGGCGCCATCAGCGGCGCCGCGGACACGCTGTCGGTGGGCGCCACGGCCGCCTTGGTGTACAGCGTCTCGAAGTGTTTCGTGACGAGGTCGCGGTGGACGGCCTGCGGCCAGCGTTCGGCAAAGTACTCAGCCGGGGCACCGCCGCCGAACCATTGCGCGCTCAGCGCGCGCATCAGATCCGTGGCTTGGTGATGCTGGAGATCCGTCCGGTTCAATTCGGCGAGGCGTGTGTCCATGCCGGCAGTCTGCACCGACTCAGTCTTGGAGGCCAGCGTCGTGGTTGTAGTGGATTTCCCACAACCACCCGGTGTTCGTGACCGCGACACGTCGCACGGTCAGGCCGTCCATCTCGCGGCCGACGGCGCGCGCCAGACGTTTGCCGAGCTGCTTCGGCCGCAACGCCCCGAGCGCCGCGGCCAGGTCGGGATCGAACACGGCGCGGTCGAAGATGTCGCCGACGCTGAAGACGCAGCCACGCGTCCCGATCACCAGCGCCCGCAACAGCCGGCCGTCGTCCTCATCGCGTCGCTGCTGCTGGAGCGCCGCGATCTCGAGACGAAGCGCCGCGATGCGCGCGGCGAGCGTCGTCACAAGTCGGGCGGCATCAGCACCGCGCGGATGCAGGCTTGGCACAGGGAGACATGCAAGTTCGCCGCATCGACCGACGGTTCGCAGGGTCCGAGTGGCGTCAGGTTCAACTCGACGCCACAGCGACGACAGCGCGGCGGGCGGGTCGTCGCCGGTAGCCGGGTGTCAGTGCTAGATTTATTCGCCATGCAGCAGCCTCATCGCTATCCGTCACACCGCTGGTCGCCGCCGGTGTACTGGCACGCTCGTCCTGGCGCCACCGTCGATGACGGCCCGTTGCCCCCGCGCACCGCGGCCCGGACGCGCGCCATTCGCGCCGTCTTTCTCCAGGACTTCCACGGCCGCGCCACCATCACCGAAGTCGGCAACCGGTGCGACGCCCTGGGCCTCCTGGACGCCTTCAGCACGCACCGCAGCGCCTACGAAAGCATCATGATCGCACTCAGGCCGATCGGCAGCAGCTACGCCTGGGAGAGCCCAGTCCGCCCCCAAGTCAGCCCCGGGTTGCCGCCGGGTTAAGGCCGGGTGTGCCGGGGGTTCGGCTCCGGATGGCCCGGCTACCACGCCCCGGGTTTTGTGGTTTGTGGCGAATGACGTGTTGGGG
>Ga0105242_10005233_pt1 | contig 10012 bp, 8 predicted proteins | sample KBSM24metaG_FD_81521 | JGI IMG/M metagenome (GOLD analysis project Ga0105242, IMG submission 81521) | Miscanthus rhizosphere microbial communities from Kellogg Biological Station, Michigan, USA - KBS M2-4 metaG | ecosystem: Host-associated > Plants > Roots > Rhizosphere > Soil | place: Michigan... | reverse complement strand
GCTTAAAGTAAGGATCCAATGCGTTTAAAATCGGGTTCAGGAATTTTTCAATGGACAGTTTTGGCGTTATTTCGCATCGGTTGAAAGGCCTGGCAAAAAAACCACCATTGTCTGTCGTCATTGCGCTTGATAGAATTGACGAAAACCCGGTAGTCGATTTCATGGGTGCTAAGGTAAAGAACCTGGCTACTCCTGGTGAACGTTCGGCAACAGGAATGGATGATACGCGAGGCGTATTGGTGCTTCAGGTAGAATCCGGCTCAGGAGCTGCCGAATACTTACAGCCAAATGATGTAATCCTGTCCCTGAATGGTGCGAAGGTGAACAAATTGAGAGACCTGCTTGAGGCAAAGATGACGGTAATAGGATCTGGTACAGAAATATCGATCTTTAGAAATCAGAAAGAAATAAAAATGCACATTGAACTTGCCAGAAAGAATTAAACAAATAACAATAAAGTATTATGGTAAAGATCTGAATTAGGGACTGCCCTGCTCATTGCACGAACTCCATCAATCCAAACCTGTACGGCGGATGAACATCTTTTTTTACGTCGTATGTAGGGAATAACGTTGAGGTAGATCTGAACCTGTCATCCACCAGGTTTCTATCCTGCCTCACTGCCTGGAAAGCCCATTTGGTACCAACACGAGGTCTTGGAAAATTCCTGAACACTTTTACCGGTATGATAAACTCCATTGTCCATCCTTTATCCTTATCCTTGTCGTTATTGATTGTGCCATTATAGGTAACGCCTACCTGGTACTGGGGCTCATAATCGGGAAGAAAGAAATTTCTTTTCTGGTAAAACTCCCAAAGCATAATATAATCGTAGCGCGCCTTAATAATATTTACTTCAAAACCAAAATGCATGTTCAGGCTATCAGGAACAGGCAGGCAAAAGAACTCAGCACAATCATCCAGGTAAGGCCGGCCATCATGAGTTGTATCCCGGGCAGTAAGACTTGTGTCTTCAAACTCATAAAAAAGATAAAGATTCTCGTCATCCCAAAGCATGCGGAATTTACTGTTCTGTTTGTCTGCAGGCTTATCAGACCTGAAAAAATAATTCAGCTGCTGCATCTCTGCTTTCTGCCAACCCGGCTCATCCATTTTGCCATCGGCAATAATTGGTCCGGAGGTTTTTGCAACCTTATATATCGGTTGTTCACCCAATACCAGTTCTTTACCATTTTGAGAATACGATGCCAGTGTTGTGAAAAGTAAAGCCAGGAAAATAGCGGATATTTTTAATTTGTAATTGTTCAACATCTTTATGGTTTGAGTATACAGTAGTCTGTGTAAATATAAAAAGTTTGCCCTTTTCAATGAAGGGCGGACTTTGAAATCCTCAATCATCTGGCGGCTATCCAGCAGGATTTCCTGATTGGCATGATTTTTCAAACAATAAAGGAAAATCACTCTATGGATACTATCCGGATAAGGGGCGCATGCGAAAACAACCTGAAAAATATTTCCATCGAAATTCCCAAAAATCAAATCACCGTTTTTACGGGGGTGTCTGGTTCTGGAAAATCATCTCTTGTATTTGAAACAATAGGAGCTGAAGCTCAACGGCAATTCAACGAAACCTACGATAGTTTTATCCGAAGCAGAATGCCACACTATGGACATCCTGAGGTGGAGTCCATCCAAAACCTGAATGTGGCGATCATGATCAACCAGAAACGGCTCGGTGGCAATGCCCGGTCAACGGTAGGAACCGTAACTGATATCTACACGTTATTGCGTCTTCTGTTTTCAAGGATAGGAGATCCATTTGTCGGGTATTCCATGATCTTCTCTTTTAATAATCCAAAGGGCATGTGCCCGATGTGTGAAGGACTGGGTACCGTTACAGACATTAATCTGGATGCTTTGATCGATAAGAACAGGTCTTTGAATGAGGGCGCCATTCGATTTCCTGGTTTTCAACCAGGTGGATGGCGATGGACACGTTATGTGAACTCCGGCTACTTCGATAACGACAAGAAGATTAAAGATTTTTCAAGGAATGAACTGGATTTGCTTATTTATGCGGAAGAGCATAAACCCAAAAAGCCAGGCAAGGGATGGGGAAAGACGATGTTGTATGAAGGAGTAGTGCCCAGGATCAAACGCAGTTTTTTAAAAAAAGAAACCAAAGAATCAAAACGAAAAGAAGAAGAACTGGGTCAGATCCTTCACAAGCATACCTGCCCTTTGTGTACTGGAGCCAGGCTGAGTAAGGATGTGCTTCGTAGTAAAATTCAGGGTAAAAACATTGCGGATTGCGCTGCGATGCAGATCAGTCATCTCATCGAATTTTTAAAGACTATCCGCAACAACCAGGTAAGAACCGTGCTGGCCGAATTGATTGCCAGACTGAGTCATCTGCAAAACATTGGCCTAAGTTATCTTTCATTAAACCGCGAAACATCATCATTGTCAGGAGGAGAATCACAACGCATTAAGATGGTGAGACATCTTGGAAGCAGTCTCACCGGGTTGCTATATATTTTTGATGAACCAAGTATCGGACTTCATCCTAACGACATCGCCCGTTTGTCGGACATTATTGTACAACTTCGCGACAAGGGAAATACCGTACTGATTGTTGAACACGATCCCGACATTATAAAAATTGCAGATCATATCGTGGACATGGGGCCTGGAGCTGGAAAAGATGGCGGACAAATTGTTTACAACGGAACTTTAAATGGACTTAAACATGCTGATACGCTTTCTGGAAAATATTGGCGCATACCACGGACACTAAATAAAAATCCGCGACAGGCTAAATCTTTTTTAACAATACGGAATGGCCGGATGCACAATTTGAAAAACGTTACAGTCAAAATTCCAAAGTCCATGATAACAGTCGTAACAGGTGTAGCCGGGTCAGGAAAAAGTTCTTTGATCAACCAGGAATTGCCGCGGCAACATCCTCATGCAAAACTTATTGACCAGGGATTGTTACGTGGTTCACGTCGTTCACATCTCGCTTCGTATACCGGCATCTTTGATGTTCTTCGGAACGCTTTTGCAAAAGCAAACAAAGTGAGTTCATCTCTTTTCAGCTCAAATGCCGAAGGTGCCTGTCCTCAATGCAAGGGATTGGGTGTGATCACGCTTGATCTCGCTTTTCTGGATGACGTGGAAGACATTTGCGATATGTGCCAGGGTACAGGTTATAAGAACGAAGTATTGGACTACACCTGGAATGGAAAAAATATTATCGACTTCTTAAAGATGAACGTTGGAGAAGCTGCAGGCTTTTTTCAAGGGACGGAAAAGGAATTATTAATGCGTATCCGGCAAATGGGGCTTGGTTACATGACACTCGGACAACCGCTAAGTACATTTTCAGGAGGCGAACGCCAACGGTTGAAACTCGCAATGGAATTGGATGAACAGGGCCAGCTATTTGTTTTTGATGAGCCGACAACAGGTCTTCATCCTTCGGATATCGAAAAGCTAATGTCTACATTTCACCGCCTCGCGGACCATGGTAACACTGTCATCATTGTCGAACATAACCTGGATGTAATATCCCAGGCGGATTGGATAATAGATATGGGCCCTGATGGCGGATCCGAAGGAGGCAAGGTAATATTCGAGGGCCTGGTCACTGATCTGGTCAAACATCCGGATTCGAAAACAGGTCATCACCTGGCCAGGTATATCATCGAACGAATGCCGCATAATTCGGTGCCGACACTAGCCTGACCTTTTCTTCGGTCCTGTTCCGGGGTTGATGGTTTACCTGTGAGACTATGAAAATAATTATCTTTATTCTCCCTTTTGCAGTTTCTAAATGATAAATGAAATTAGTGAGTAATTCGTCTGCCGCTTATTACGACCAGTTCTTTGGTCCCCTCTACTTTGAGCCCTATGCCCTGGAAGTTATCAAACGAATAGACCCTGCTTCGGTATCTATTGCATTAGAAATTGCGGCCGGAACGGGGCGCGTTACACGTCATATCCGGGAATGTATTCCGGCGTCTGCCAGGCTAATCGCTTCAGATATTAGTGAGGATATGATGGGTGAAGCAAAAAAGAAATTAGGCCATTTAAACATTGAATGGCAAAATATAGATGCACAAGAGCTACCTTTTAATGATAACAGCATTGACCTGGTTGTTTGTTGCTTTGGATATATGTTTGTTCCCGAAAAGCAAAAGGCATTTGCCGAAGCATACCGGGTGCTAAAACCTGGAGGCATGTTCTTATTTACGACCTGGGATAAACTGGAACACAACGCAGCATCCTATACAGCCAGATCTATTGCAATGGAGTATTGGGAAGGGCCTTTACCAGAGTCATATAATCAGGCTACTTCAATGAGTGATGAAACAGCCATAAGACAATTATTAAAGGATGCTGGTTTTTCAAAAACGAAAATTGAAACAGTAAAGCTTTTATCTACCAGCCCATCTGCCAAAGAGATTGCAAACGGCCTTGTAGAGGGAGGGGGTATATACAGCGAACTCAAAAAGCAAAATCCGGCATGGATTCCTGAGATAAAAAATAAAGTGGAAAAGGAACTTGCTGAAAAATTCGGCGCTGCTCCTATGATCGCTCCAATAAGCGCAGTAATAAGCCAGGCATGGAAATAATTAAGTCACCTCAGGGATACATCAAATATTTCTTTCGCATCTTTTTATAATTACTTAATCCTGGTTCCCAACTATTACGAATTTCCTTTTCTGATTTCCCATCAATGATCTGTTGGCGGAATAGTCCGGAGCCAATCTGAATTTCAATCGAATTCATTTCCCTGCTTAGCTTACTGTCGAAGAATTTTTCCTTGTGTGGATGAGCTTTATATAACTCCATTATCCATTGCAGGTTTATCTTTTTCCTTTTTCGCAGCAGACTCACATCATAATTGCGCAGGTCTATTCCATAACAAACCTGGTCCATGAAAAGGGGAGTTGCTGACATTCCTTTTATACTGGTTGGAGTATAAGAGAATTCATAGATGCCTTTCAATTCCGGACTTCCAAAGACGGTGAAGGGAAAATAGGTGCCCCGGCCATGATTGAGATATGTTGCTTCAAACATACAAACAGAAGGGTATAACATGATTGCCTGCTGTGTGTTCAAATTAGGTGACGGCTTTACCGGTAAGATATATTCCATATCATGGTTGTAGTTAGCAACCGGTATGATCTTTATCCTGCATTTGGCTTTATTAGTCAACCATCCTTCGCCATTAGCCATGAGTGCAAATTCGCCAATCGTTAATCCGTGAGACATCGGTATTGGAAACATACCAATCCCTGATTTGTACTTCATATCCAGGATGGGGCCATCAATTAAATATCCATTGGGATTGGGCCGGTCAAGGATCAACATTTCCTTTCCACTTTCATAACAGGCATCCATCAACCGCACCAGCGCATTAATATTGGTATAAAAACGAACGCCAACATCCTGCAGGTCATAGATCAGGATATCTACATCAGCAAGATCCTGTTTACTGGGCTTATTCTTTGGTCCGTATAAGGAAATGATCGGTATCCCTGTAGCAGAATCTGTTTCATCTTGCACTTGCACGCCGGCACCCACATTACCTCTGAACCCATGTTCAGGACCGAATACTTTCACAATTCTTACACCCAATGAATGGAGGCTGTCTACCACATGTTTTTTCCCGATAATGGAAGTTGGATTAGCCATGATAGCTACTCTTTTCCCTTTCAGGTAAGGAAGGTATTTATTGACCTGGTCGGCTCCGGTGAGTATTGATTTCCTGTTCACAACCTGGCTTTTCAAAGGGGAGAATCCAAATAAAAGAAAACCCGCAAATAATAACAGTCGCATAATGAATGATACTTCGGTTGTTTAATTTATTGCTGATACCATTCCGTTAATGTGGAATAGCTTAACCGGTAAGATAGTTATTAATATCATCCAATCTTATGCGTTTATTTGCGGCAGAATAAGCTCACTCAACACTCCCTACAACTCAAATCATTTCTTCAACTTATAAAGCCTTCTCAAAACGGAAAACAACCCTCTGCTGCTTTAATTAATTGAAGATTTATATCTTTGGCTATGCAGTAAGGATTACTAAATTATTTGTGAAATGCCCGGAAGACCAGAGACTGCTGATAACAATAAATTAATAACTCTTTCGTTCATTTGTCGATCCCACAACCAAAAAACCAAAAAATGAAATTCCGACTCCTGACCGTTTTCCTGATTGGCTCTATCTCATTACTTACACTTGCCACAACTACCAGTTGTACAAAGGACCCTGAAACGATTACTAAAACGGATACTGTAACAGTAACCGTTAATGTGCAGGTCAAATCAATTGATACCGTTTTTAAAATGAACGCCTTTTCATGGCGTGCATATAGCTACCAAACCACTGCAAAAGTGGATTCCGGGGCAACAACCTATTTTACAACTTCAGAAGGCGTTAAAGGATTAGGCCAGGCGTACAGATTGGGATTAAGAATACAAACTGTTGGAGAAGTAGGATTTGTAAATAAGACAATATACTGGAAATGGAAAGGAACAGGTAATGGCCAGTTTGCTGCGTTTGTCCCACAGATCAAATACGATCCTACTACCAACGATGGAATTCCTCCAATATTTAGTGTTGATCTTGATGTCCTCGCAGTAAATGGTAGCAGTACCGGCTCTACTGCGATCACAGAAAATACGTGGTATTATACGCGCATGGCGCCAGTTGCCGGTACCGATAACTATACTGTAGTTACTTCAACAGGTAATTACAGCAACCAGGGTGGAACAGCCATTTCCACTAAAACAGTTCCGATTTATACCAAAAACGGCTATATCGCATTTCGCGTGGGTGATCCTTTCGGTGGAACAGGCGCCAATTTTGTACTCGCAGAATGTAAGATCGCCTCTAACTAAAACTCAGGTATCATAAAATTGCTACAACCTGATATTTGAAATCCCGCCCCGATTAAAACCCGGGCGGGATTTCTGCTTTTTACCCTCTATTACTTTTTGACTCTAAAATTTATTTGGAAGCGTAAAGAAATGCTGTATATTAGCATTCAACTCTGTTGAATGCTAGGAATCAGAGAGTAAACTTCATAAACTAAGTTTCATAATGAATGAACTGTTGATCGAGGAGAAAATAAATAAGCTGAACATAGGTGACCGCATAAAAATGCTCCGTACCACCCAGAAGAGGACCATGCAGGAAATTGCTGAAGCCAGTGAACTGTCCAAAAGCATGATCTCTAAAATTGAGAACAACAAAACCGTTCCTTCCGTGGCTGCGTTGGTCAAAATAGCAAAAGCCCTGGGCACCAATATCTCCAGCTTGCTGGAACAGGACGGCTTTTTGAATGCCATCATCACCACCCGGCAGAAAGCACAGGAAAACCTTACCACCACGGATAAGGGTTATTCAATCTATCCCTATGCTTCCGGATACCATGAAAAGAAGATGCAGCCCTTCCTGTTCGTTGCAAAAAAAGGAGAAGTAACGCCGCACGAATTGTCTCATGAAGGGGAAGAGTTTATATATGTTATAAAAGGTCAGATGAGGATGCAGGTTGGTGAAGTGGAGTATTTATTGAATTCCGGGGACAGTCTCTATTTTAATTCCGTGCAAAGGCATGGTATCATGCCCGTATCTGATGAAGTGATGTACCTGGATATTTTCGTTTAAACCGTTTAGTATTTATTATAAATTTTTTAAACCATTAGATTGGTACTGGATATTATTTGCCTGAACCTTTCAATGGCCTGAAGTATAGCCCTGAACTAAAGTCTAATAATCGCTTATGAATTAACCGGGAATCTCTTTTCTACCAAAATTTATTGAATAACGATTGCAAAAAAAGAATGTCAACATTCTAAAGGGCACCGTATTGCATTCACTATTCGGACTAATAAATTAACTGCCGTATGACCAAACATTTTTCTATCCATTATTTAAAGGCATATACAACCTGTGTTATGCCCCTGGCAATGCTGAATTGCCAACAACTGCATCTAAGTAATTCCACTTTAATTAACTCTAAAAATGCTTTGCCATGAAGCTTACATCTCTTAGCCGGGTAATCATTTCATTCCTGTTCTGGAGAAGGTGTTTATCACCTCAGGCAGGAAAGGTCCTGATGCTATTCCTGGCCACCTGCTTTCTTTCCCTTTCCGTTATGGCTCAAATAACTATAACCGGAAGGGTTAGCACGGGCGACAGCACCCTGGAAGGGATAACTGTTTCGGTGAAAAACACAAACATCGCTACTAAAACCAATGCAGCAGGTGAGTTTACAATCTCTGCTGCAGCCAATGCAACATTGGTATTCACTTCGGTTGGATTTGTTACACAGGAAATAAAAGTTGACAACCGCACTTCCTTTGATGTTAATATGCCACAGGAAAATCTTCAACTGGATGATGTGGTTGTGGTTGGTTATAGCACTCAACGAAGAGGAAATATCACCGGTGCCGTTGCCAATATTAAATCCACTGACCTGATGCGTACTCCTGCACCTACTACCTCAACTGCACTGGTTGGAAGGGTAGCTGGTATAACTGCACGTCAACAAACCGGCAGGCCTGGTAACGGAACTACCATCCAGATCCGGAATCTTGGTACACCACTGTATGTTATTGATGGGGTACCTCAAAGTGAAGGCCAGTTCAATAATATATCTACAGAAGATATCGAAAGCATTTCCATATTAAAAGATGGAGCTGCAGCCCTCTATGGTTTCCGTGCATCAAATGGTGTTGTACTGGTTACTACCAAAAAAGGGAAGAATGGTGAGAAAGGGACCATCAGTGTTAATTCCTATTATCAATTACAGAATTATACACGTTATCTATCCTATTCTGATGCCTATACCTACACGCGTGCTTTTGCTGAAGCACAGCAAAACGCCGGTGGTATTAATGGGGGAACTGTCACTATCACAAAGGAAACACTGGAGAAATACAGGCTGGGTGTGGATTCTGGGTATGGTAGTGTTAATTACCGCGATTTTATCCTTCAGAAAAATGCTCCTCAAAAATACGTGAACCTCAATGCCAGCGGTGGCAATGATAAAATGAACTATTATATCTCCCTTGGAGGATTATCACAGGAAGGCATTCTTGATCAATATGACTTCAAACGGTATAATTTTCAAACTAATGTGGAAGGAACTATCATTAAAGGAGTAAAATTCGGGACACAATTGAATGGCCGCATTGAAGGACGTTATGAACCAGCGTCTACTACTGATGCCAGCACCTATGATAATCCATTCCTTGCCATCCTTACTATGTGGCCCACTGAAACAGTTTGGGCAAACAATAAACCCGGATATATCAATTTTAATGTAAATAATCCAATCCGCAATCCTTTGATCTACGACAGGAATGTGATTGGTACACAGGATAATGTTTGGTATAATTTCGGAAGTATATTTTATACCACTATCGAATTGCCATACGGGTTCTCTGCAAAGGCCACCTATTCTTTCAATTATAAACAAAACAAGAATGAACTATTCCGCAAGAATTTTGATATGTATGCTTATAATACTACTACCGGTGTGTATGAGCCGAGAACACAGGCATTGCTTCGCCGTAACAAAGGCCGCACAGAAATAAAAGAAAATTTTGCTGCATTCCAGCTTAATTACAACAAAAAGATCGGCGCACATTCAATATCTGCAACGGGGGTATATGAATACGCAACCACCACCAACGAATTTGTAAGCATCACTTCTGTTCCAGGCACCAATGTTCTTCCATTAATGCGTGTACAGGAAATCACCGCTCTTGATAACACTTTTGCCGATACCAAAAGGGGATCAGTGATTGGCAGGGTTAACTATGATTACAAACGCAAATACTTATTGGAGTTACTGGGGCGGTATGATGGTAATTATATTTATGCCCGTGGTAAAAGATGGGGCTTATTCCCTGGTGTAACAACCGGCTGGGTTGTTTCTGAAGAAGATTTCTATAAAGGAAGGATATCCCGGATACTTAATTATATTAAGCTGAGAGCATCCTGGGGAAGAACGGGGAGGGAAACAGG
>Ga0105242_10005230_pt1 | contig 10016 bp, 9 predicted proteins | sample KBSM24metaG_FD_81521 | JGI IMG/M metagenome (GOLD analysis project Ga0105242, IMG submission 81521) | Miscanthus rhizosphere microbial communities from Kellogg Biological Station, Michigan, USA - KBS M2-4 metaG | ecosystem: Host-associated > Plants > Roots > Rhizosphere > Soil | place: Michigan... | reverse complement strand
CCGGCCGCGCCCCCCCGGGGGGCAGCGACCGAAGGGGGGCGCGATCGGGCACCCCAGGTGATCGGCTTCGACATGGGCGGCACGTCGACGGACGTCAGCCACTACGCCGGCGAGTTCGAGCGCGCGTTCGAGACCAAGGTCGCGGGCGTCCGCGTTCGCGCGCCGATGATGGCGATCCACACCGTTGCCGCCGGCGGCGGCTCGATCCTCGCCTTCGACGGCGCGCGCTTTCGCGTCGGCCCGGAAAGCGCCGGCGCGAACCCGGGCCCGGCGTCGTACCGGCGGGGCGGCCCGCTGACCGTGACCGACGCCAACCTGGCGCTCGGCAAGATCCAGCCGGCGTTCTTCCCGCGCGTCTTCGGGCCGCGCGGCGACGAAGCGCTCGACGGCGAGATCGTCGCCGAACGTTTCGCCGCCCTCGCCGGCGAGATCGCGACGGCGACGGGAACGAAGATCGGCCCTGAAGCCGTGGCCGCGGGATTCGTCGACATCGCCGTCGGCAGCATGGCCAACGCGATCAAGAAGATTTCGGTCGCGCGCGGCTACGACGTCACGCGCTACACGCTGCAGTGCTTCGGCGGCGCCGGCGGCCAGCACGCCTGCCTCGTCGCCGACGCGCTGGCGATGGAGCGCGTCTACATCCATCCGCTCGCCGGCGTGCTGTCGGCCTACGGCATGGGCCTCGCCGACCAGACCGTGATGCGCCAGGCCGCGCTCGAGCAGCCGCTCGCCGGCGCGCACGGCGAGGTCACGGCCCGGCTCGCCGCGCTCGCCGACGAGGCCCGAGCCGACCTCGAGCGGCAAGGCGTCGCGCCGGAGCGAATCGTGGTGCATCGACGCGTCCATCTGCGCTACGAAGGCACCGACTCGGCCCTCGTCGTTCCGTTCGCCGACGAGGCCGCCCTGCAGACCGCCTTCGAGGAGGCGTACCGGCAGCGCTTCGCGTTTCTCATGCACGAGCGGCGCCTGATCGTCGAGGCGGTCTCGGTCGAGGCGGTCGGCGCCGGCGACGCGGCTGAGGAGACCCGCCACGAGATCACTGATTCCGGCCCGGCGCCCACGGTGGCGACGGTGCGGATGTTCAGCGAGGGCCGCTGGCACGATGCCGCGCTCGTGGATCGCTCCCACGCCCGCCCCGGCCAGATCATCTCGGGGCCGGCGATCGTCGTCGAGAGCAACGCGACGACGATCGTCGAGCCGGGCTGGACCGGCCGCGTCACTGCGCTCGATCACCTGATCCTCGAGCGGACCACGCCGCGCCCCGTGCGGCGCGCCGCCGGCACGTCGGTCGATCCGGTCCTGCTCGAGGTCTTCAACAACCTGTTCATGAACATCGCCGAGCAGATGGGCCTGCAGCTGCAGAACACCGCCTACTCGGTCAACATCAAGGAGCGGCTCGACTTCTCGTGCGCGCTCTTCGACGCCGGCGGCAACCTGATCGCCAACGCCCCGCACATGCCGGTCCATCTGGGCTCGATGAGCGAATCGATCAAGACCATCATCGCGAGGAATGCCGGCGCGATGAAGCGCGGCGACGTGTATGCGCTGAACGACCCGTATCACGGCGGCACCCATCTGCCCGACGTCACCGTCGTCACCCCGGTGTACATCGACGACCCGAACGCCACGCGTGCGTCCCCTCTCCCGCTGGCGGGAGAGGGACAGGGTGAGGGTGGGGCCCATCCTGCCGACATCGGCGGGGGGCCTCTCGGGCCGACGTTCTACGTCGGCTCGAGAGGCCACCATGCCGACATCGGCGGGACGACGCCCGGATCGATGCCGCCGTTCTCCACCCGGATCGAGGAAGAGGGCGTCCAGTTCGACAACGTCAAGCTGGTCGAGAGCGGCCGCTTCCTCGAGGCCGAGACGACCGCGCTGCTCGAGAGCGGCGCCTGGCCGTCGCGCAATCCGGCGCAGAACATCGCCGACCTGAAGGCGCAGGTCGCGGCCAACGAGAAGGGCGTGCGCGAGCTCGCGGCGATGGTCGACCAGTACGGCCTCGACGTCGTCCGCAGCTACATGCAGCACGTCCAGGACAACGCCGAGGAGTCGGTGCGCCGGGTCATCACGCGGCTCAAGGACGGCGCCTTCACGTTGCCGCTCGACAACGGCGCGCAGATCAGCGTCGCGATCCGCGTCGATGGCGCGGCGCGCAGCGCCGAGATCGACTTCACCGGAACGTCGGCGCAGCTCGAGAACAACTTCAACGCGCCGACCGCGGTCTGCATGGCCGCCGTGCTCTACGTCTTTCGCACCCTCGTCGACGACGAGATCCCTCTCAACGCGGGCTGCCTGAAGCCGATCAAGGTGACCATTCCCGAGGGCTCGATGCTCAACCCTCGGCCACCGGCGTCGGTCGTTGCCGGCAACGTCGAGACCTCGACGTGCATCACCAACGCGCTCTACGGCGCGCTCGGCGTGATGGCGTCGGCGCAGTGCACGATGAACAACTTCACCTTCGGCAACTCGCGCCACCAGTACTACGAGACGATTGCCGGCGGCTCCGGCGCCGGGCTCGTCTACGACGGTGAAGGGCGCGCGATCGGCGGCTTCGACGGCACTTCGGTCGTGCAGACGCACATGACCAACTCGCGCCTCACCGATCCCGAGGTGCTCGAGTTCCGCTTCCCGGTCCGGCTCGACAGCTTCGAGCTGCGCTCCGGCTCCGGCGGAGCGGGGCGCTGGCGCGGCGGCGACGGCGGTGTGCGACGCGTCCGCTTCCTTGAGCCGATGACGGCGTCGATCCTGTCCAACGGCCGCCATGCCGGCGCGTTCGGCGTCGCCGGCGGCTCGGCCGGGAGCCCCGGGATCAATCGGGTCGAGCGCGCCGACGGCGGCGAGCTTGCGCTCGACCACATCGCCAGCGTCGAGGTCGCCGCCGGCGACGTCTTCGTGATCGAGACCCCAGGCGGCGGAGGCTGCGGGACGGCCTCCTGAGCACGCTGCCCGGCGGTGCGTCTCAGCAGCGCGGGATCACTGCGCCTGGGGAATCGTGCAGTTCGGGTCCTGGAAGGCCTTGGTGCCGACCTTGACCCAGTTGGCGTCGGGAGCGTCGGGCTCGCAGATCGTCTTGCCCGTCACCTTGTGCTTGAACAGGTAGTAGACGCTCGGCTGCGCGACGGCGCCGCCGGCGAGCGCCGCCGCCAGCACGAGAAGCGAAACGCGTTTCTTCATGGCATCTCTCCGATGTGCCTCGGACCGATTCAACGGTACATCAGGCTGTTTCCGATCACCAGGAGCAAGGCCTTTGTCTGCGCGACGATGGCCGTCCGATAGGCCTCGAAGCGCGCGTCGGTGATCGCGTTGTCGTCGCGCACGCCGCCGCCGGTGTTGGCCGTGCCGCCGAAGAAATTCGTCATCACCGGGACGTGGATGTGCCCGGCCGGGATGTCGAGGCCGAAGACGTCGCGCAGCAAGGTGTTGCGGTAGGCGCTCTCGTTCGAGAGATAGTCGCCGCCGCCGCCCTGACGCGAGCACCAGGTGGCATTCGGCGATGGCACCGTCGACACGTCGGGCATCAGGTTGACGACGCCGTTCGAAGGCACGCTCACCGTCGCCGGATCGGTGCAGAGCGGGAAATACACGAAGTTGGTGTGCCAGGTGACGTCGAAGCCTTCGGTGCCGGCGCTCGTCGCTCCCGGCGGGCGCGCAACGCCGGTCTGGGTATGGCCCGTGACCATCGCCGGGATCGGCAGGGTCGTCAGGGTGAACTGGGGCGGGAAATCCTTCATCCACGTGCTGTCGTCGTAGCCGAGCCAGCGCTGCGGCGGATAGACGTCGCAGCCCGAGTTCGGCAGCGAGATCGGTGCCGTCCCCGGTGCGGTCACCGTCCCGATCGGCAGGATGAACGACGGCAGCCGCGTCCCCGCCGGGCAGTAGACGATCCCGTCGTTGCCCGCGGTGGGCCCGTGGAAGCGGCCGTTGAACTGCTCGAGGTTGAAGATGTTGGCCGAGCCCTGGCTGATCGTGATCGACGCGTCGACCCGCATGGGTCCCGGCTTGAACCACGGCCCCAGCGTGTCTTCCTGCATGCCGAGGTTGAACGGGTCGTAGCTCACCGGCAGGATGTAGGCCTCGACGTGGAGCACCGTGCCGTCGCTGAGGGTGAACTCGCGGCCGTCCATCTCGAGCGCCGTCGCTCCCGACGGATTGCCGTTGCGCAGCCCCGTGTTCGGCGTTCCCGGCGTGCCGAGCGTGAACGTGTCGAAGCCGCTGATGATCATGCGGCGGTACTTGCGACCCTGCGATGCTTCACCCGCCGGCAGGTTGATGTCGTACTGGCCGCGCGACGAGCGTTCGAGTTGGAGCTGCAGGTCGGTAAGCTGGGCCGGCGTCATCGCGAAGGCCGGCTTCCACTGGCGCAGCAGCTTGGTCATCTGCACGCGCGTCCAGTACAGCATGCGGTCGTCGCTGTTCGGCAGCTTGCTCGTCGCCGGCGACGGCCGGCGCCCCTGGACACGGTCGACCGCGCCGCGCCAGAGCGCCGCGCCTTTCGTCTTGACCAGGTCCACGGCGCCCTCGTAGGACGTGATCGTCGTCGCGCCGTTGCTGCACAGCGAGGTGGCGAAATCGCTGGTGAAGGTGTCGAAGCCGGTGTCCTTGACGATTCGGTCGGCGATCGGCGTCGTGTCGGTGCCGACGACATTCGCGCCGGTGTTCGGCAGCGGCGTCGTCAGGCGCTGCTCTTCGAACGCCAGTGCCACGGTGGTATCGAAGCTGCAGGCGATGGTCGGCAGCGGCGCCGGCGCCGCGTTGTTGTCGTCGTCGCTGCCTCCACAGGCAGCCAGCACGGCCGAGACAGCAAGCATCGCCAGCAACGGTCGAGACAACGCGGGATCGGTCTTCATCGCTTCTCCTTGGGGCGCCTGGCTTGCTTCGCGAGCGCGGGCGCGCGGCGGGCGAGCGAACCGTGTGAAACAGCACGTTAATGGTTCGTCAACAACCAGCCATCAGCGTTTCCCCTGCATGTCGACATTTCGTCGACGATATGGCGGTCCTACACTGCGACGGGTCACGACGAGCGAAAGAACGCACGCGGATCCGCTTGCGATCCCTGGCGCGCGCCTTTAGCAATTGGCGGACCCATATGACTCGAGCCAAGCGCCCCCGCAACGACGAGCCGAACAGCAGCCGACAGAAGATCGTCTCGTCGGCCCATCTCATGTCGCCTCAGAGCGCCGAGCTGAGCGAGTTCGAGTACGGGCTGATCGTCTCGAGCAACGCGTTCTCGCGCTGGGTCGTCCACTGCATGTCGGCGGCGGGTCTGCGCGAGCTCACGCCGCTCGACGTCCTGGTGCTGCACCACGTCAACCACCGCGCCCGCGACAAGCGCCTGACCGACATCTGCTTCATCATGAACGTCGAGGACACGCACCTCATCAACTACTCGCTGAAGAAGCTGCAGGCGCTCGGCGTCGTCCAGTCGAGCCGCAACGGCAAGGACGTCACCTACGCCGCCACCGATCTCGGCCGCACCCATATCGAGCGCTATCGACAGATCCGCGAGTCGTGCCTGATCAGCGCGCTCATGGCGGACGGCACGCTGAATCACCAGATCGGTGATCTTGCCGTGTTGCTGCGCGTGCTTTCGGGGCTGTACGACCAGGCCGCACGCGCCGCTGCTTCGCTCTGATCGCGTTCGTACACGACCCTTTGGCTATGATCGCCGGATGACCAATCGCCTTCTTTCGATCGCCCGGCGTCGATGCTTCGGCGCTCGCTGTCTGCTCGGGGCGATCGTCGCTGTCGCGGCGCTGGGCGGCACCGCCGCCCAGGCGGAGCCGCTGCTGACTCCGTTCTCCGGCGCGACGGGGACCCCGCCGCCCCCCTGGAAGGTTTCCGGCCTGCCGCAGCAGACCAAGCCGTTCACGCGCTTCTCCGTCGTCGACATCGACGGCAAGCGCGCCGTCAAGATCGAAGCCGATCTTTCATACGGCAACCTCGTCCATCCGGTCAAGGACATCGCCGCGCCGGCGCAGCTGAGCTGGCAATGGCGTGTCGAGAAGCCCATCGAGGCCGCCGACCTGCGCGAGAAGCACGGCGACGACACCGCGGTCAAGGTGTGTGTTGTCTTCGACATGCCGATGGACAACGTGCCGTTCACCGACCGCCAGCTGCTGCGGATCGCGCGCAGCAAGACGACCAACCTGGTGCCGACGGCGACCCTCTGCTACGTCTGGGACGCGAAGCTCCCCGCGGGAACCACGCTCGACAACGCCTTCACGCGCCGCCAGCGCTACATGGTCCTCGAGTCCGGGACCGATCGCCTCAACAAGTGGGTCGCCGAGAAGCGCGAGGTCGGGGCGGACTTCCTGAAGCTGTTCAGCGACGAGATCCGCACCGTGCCGCCGATCATCGGGGTCGTGATCGGCGCGGATTCCGACAACACGCAAAGCAAGAGCGTCGCCTACGTGAGCGGCATCTCGCTCGAGCCCTGACCGTCCACGACGGCCTCCGCGCGGCGGGCCTCAGTCGTTCGGGCGGAAGGTGATGATGATCGTCGGCGGCACCCTGCCGTCGATGTCCTTGGGCAGCACCTCGGTCTTGTCGATCGCGCGCAGGACCGTCTCGTCCCACGCCGTCGCGCCGCTGCTCGTCACGAGCTTCCTCGAAACGATCGTGCCGTCGGGCGCGACCCGGACCTCGACCGTGGCGGCCGGGTTTCCGGCGATCGTCGCGGTCAGGACGATGTTCGGCCTGACGCGCGCCTTGATGCGGCCGGCGTAGCCCGCCGACGGACCCGAGGTCCGAGCCGCGTTCCCGGTCGCGGCCGCCGGATCGTCGCTGCTGCCGGCCTGGGCCATCAACCTGCGCAGGTTCGCCTCGCGGATCGCCGCCTGGCGCGCCTCGTCCTTCTTGGCCTGCTCGGCCAGCTTCCTCTTCTCGGCCTGCTCCTGCGCGACCCGCTCGCGCTCGGCCTCGATCCGCTTCGCCTCGATCCGCTTGGCTTCTTCGCGCTTGCGCAGCTCGGCCTGTTTTGCCGCCTCGCGTTCGGCCTCCTGGCGGCGCGCCTGCTCGCGCGCGGCGCGCTCGATCGCGATCTGGGCGTCGGCGCGCGGCGGCGGCGCCGGCTCGGGCTTGACGATTGGCGGCGGCTTGGCCTGCACGGTCGGCTCGGGAGGCGGCGGCGGCTTGGGCTCGACCACCGGCGCCGGCTTTGGCTCGGGCGCGGCGCGCGGCGCCGCGGTCTGCGGCAGCGACGACCAGAGCTCGGCGACGACGCCCTCGGGCTCGCTCGCCTTCCAGTTCACGCTCCAGGCCAGGGCGACGATGAGGAGAGCATGGGCGACGAGCGCCATGGCCAGGCCCGACCGCATCCCCGCCGGCTGCCGAGGCGCGAACAGGTCGCGCTCGAGCACGGCGGCGTTCATCGGCCGCCCTCGCGTCCGGCGCGCGTGGCGTCGCCCGGACGATCCGACCGAGCGCTCATCGGCTTTCCGGCCACCGGCGCCATCAGCTTCGCTGGCTCTTGACCGAGAGGCCGACACGCTGGATGCCGGCGCGCTGCAGCGCGTCCATCACCTTGACGACCGACTCGTAGCGGACGTTGCGATCGGCGGAGATCACGACCGGCGTCGTCTCGACGCCGCCCTGCGCCTCGCGGACTCGCGCGGCGACGTCGGCGAGGGCGAGCGGCGCCGCGTCCTTGCCGTCGATGCGCAGGCGAAGCGCCTCGTCCGCGCCGACGACGAGCTCGACGACGTGCGATTCGCTTCGCTGGCGTGCCTTGCCGACGCTCGGCAGGTCGACGACGCCGGCCGTGATCAGCGGCGCCGTCACCATGAAGATGATGAGCAGCACCAGCATGACGTCGATGAACGGGACCATGTTGATCTCGCTGATCGTTCGGCGCCGCGCGGTGCGGTGGATGACGGCGGGCATGTGTCGCTCGCTTGCGACTAGCGCGTCACCGGGACGACCGTCGGCGACGGCGCGGCGGCGGGCATCGCGCCGGCGTTTCGCTGCAGGATGTTGGAGAACTCCTCGATGAAGCTCTCGAGCTGCCCGGCGATGCGGTCGATGTCGCGCGCGAAGCGGTTGTAGGCGATCACCGCCGGAATCGCCGCGAACAGGCCGATGGCGGTGGCGACGAGCGCCTCGGCGATCCCGGGCGCGACCGTGGCGAGCGTCACCTGCGTCATGTTCGACAGGCCGATGAACGCATGCATGATCCCCCACACCGTTCCGAACAGGCCGACGTAGGGCGACACCGAGCCGACCGAGGCGAGAAACGAGAGATTCGACTCGATCGCGTCGAGCTCGCGCTGGAAGCTCGCCCGCATCGCCCGGCGCGCGCCGTCGAGCAGCGCCCCGGTGTCCATGACGCGCTTCTCGCGCAGCTTGAAGAATTCGCGCATCCCCGACGCGAAGATCCGCTCCATCGGCGCCTCGCCGACGTGCCGGGTCGCGTCGGCGTAGAGGTCGTTGAGGTTGCGGCCGGCCCAGAACTCGCGCTCGAACTCGTCGTTCGCGGCCTTGGTGCGGCGCAGGCCGAACAGCTTGCCGAAGATGACGGTCCAGCTCGCGAGCGACGCGATCATGAGCCCGGCCATCACCACCTGAACGACGATGCTCGCGTGCAGGACGAGCGTGACGATGGAGAAATCCTGGTTCATCGATGAATGCAGAGACGGATGTCGTTGGGGATTCGGCAGGGACGGAAAGTTCCGAGCTCGACGCAGCCGATGCGGATCGTCCCTTCGGCAAGCAGCTCGCCGGCACGGCGCGCTTCCTGCGCGATCTCGAGGCTGGCCTGGCCGAGGTGGACGACGGCGACGCTGACCTCGATGACGTCGTCGAGCCGCGCCGGCCGACGATAACGCAGCGCGGTGTCGCTGACGACGAAGGCGATGCCGGCATCGCGACGCAGCATCTCCTGGCCGAAGCCGAGGCTGCGCAGCCACTCGGTGCGCGCGCGCTCGAAGAACTTCAGGTAATTCGCGTAGAAGACGATGCCGGCGGCGTCGGTGTCCTCCCAGTAGATGCGCATCGCGACGCGGAACGCCACCTCGTCATCGCGGCGCTTCATCGCGCTCTCTCGGGGCCAGGCCCGACGATGGCCTCAGGGCTGCAGCTTCTTGTAGACCGGTCCCCAGACCGGATGGCCGGCCTCCGACTTGTCGAGGGCGAAGGTGCGATCGGCCTGGCGTGCGAGCCTGAACTCGGCCTCGCACTCGGCGAGGCGTCCGGCGGCGCAATGGATGAAGGCGAGCCGCTTGTGCGCCTCCGCCCGGTCGCGCGGCGACACCAGGCCGGTGGCGAGGGCGTCGCGGAAGAGGCGGTCGGCGGAGTCGTATTGAGCGTCGTCATAGGCCTTCAGGCCGGCCAGCAGGGATCGCTCGGCCGGCCGCGCGCTGACGTCGAGCAGCCCGATCGGCGCCGGCGGCGGCTGGACGCACGCAGCGACCAGCCAGGCGACCGATGCTATCGCGAGCCGCAGGTGCAGCGTCACGAGCCGAACTTGTGCCGCACCGAGATCGTCTGCCCGGCGATCACGTTCACCGATGTGGTGAAGGGCGCGTTGTCGCCGTTGCGGATGACGATCTGGTGCCGGCCTTCGGCGAGCGTCAGCTCGGTGATCGGCGGCGCTGCGCCCGACGACGCCCCGTCGACCTCGACCAGGCCCCAGGGGCTGATCGCGATCCGGACCGTGCCGGTCGCCGGCGCGACGAGGCTGGCGGCGGCTCGCGCGTCGCGCTCTCTTGTGTCTCGCTCGCGGCTTTCGCGCGCGCGTCGGTCCTTGATCGATTCGCGTCCGGGCGCGGCGGCGATCGTCGGCGCTGCCGCCGCGGCGTTGCCCGGCTTGGTCGCGGGCGCGAGCGAGGCGGTGGGCGCCGTCGCCAGCGTTGTCGCCGCGGCGGGCGCTGCGGGTGCCGTGGCAGCACCTTGCGTCGATCCTGCGAGCGACGGGGGATCCCCACTGGAACCGATCGCCGTGACCTCTGTCGCGCCGGTCGGCGACGTCGCAGCCGTGCCGGCCGTCGCCGGGACAGCGGAACCTTCGGCCCCGGCGGCTG
>Ga0105242_10005228_pt1 | contig 10023 bp, 12 predicted proteins | sample KBSM24metaG_FD_81521 | JGI IMG/M metagenome (GOLD analysis project Ga0105242, IMG submission 81521) | Miscanthus rhizosphere microbial communities from Kellogg Biological Station, Michigan, USA - KBS M2-4 metaG | ecosystem: Host-associated > Plants > Roots > Rhizosphere > Soil | place... | reverse complement strand
GATCCGGTCGCCGACGCAGCCGGCGCAGCCGTGCAGCGCATCATCGAACGCGACTTCCTGGTCGAGCGCGTCCACCGCGACGGCCCGGCGCTGCAACAGTCGTTGCGTGACGCGTTGAGCTCCGTCGATGCCGTCGCCAGTTCGGTGGGCGATGTTCGTGGGCGCGGTTTCTTCATCGGCGTCGAGTTCGTCGCCGATCGAACGACCAACCAACCGTTCGATCCGTCGCTCGCGCTGCATCTACGCATTCGCCGGCAGTCACTCGATCACGGACTGATCTGCTACCCGATGGGCGGCAACGTCGACGGAACTCGTGGCGACACGGTCATCCTCGCCCCGCCTTACAACGCGACCACCGACGAGCTCGAGCAGATCGTCGAGCGGTTCGCCATCTCGGTCGCGGCCGCGCTGGCCGAGGTCGGCCGATCCTGAGATCATTGGGACGCGATGGAACTGACTGCTGATCTTCCCGATGACCGTCGTGCTCGAGTCGAGACACGGCTCCGCACGAATCTGATGGCGTGGCTGACGACTGTGAACTCGTCGGGACGACCCGACTCCGTACCCGTGTGGTTCCTGCTGCGTGATGACGGCACCGTCCTGATCTACAGCCAGCCGGGTAAAGCGAAGCTGAGGAACATCGACGCCAACCCGCATGTCGCGTTGGGCCTCGATGTCACCGACATCGGCCGCGACATCATCCGCATCGAGGGCACCGCTGTCAGAGCGCCGGAACATCCTCGCGCCGACCGAGTCCCCGAGTACAAGGCCAAGTACACCGAACGGATCGGCGCCATCTTCGGCACGGCCGAGCGATTCGCCGAGTTGTTCTCCGAAGCGATCGTGATCACGCCGAGCCGGCTGCACGCCTAGGTGGCGTGCAGCGGCGTACGTGCAATTGTGGTGCGATGAACGACGACACGAGACGTGCGGTGAGCCTGACCCGGTTGAGTCACGGAAAGTATCGAGCGGTCAACGCCCGCGGCGGGACGATCGAGTTCTCGACCGATCGCGAGCAGACCTTCACGCCGGTCGAGCTCTTCCTCGCCTCGATCGCCGGTTGCGCGGCGATCGACGTCGACTTCATCACATCCAAGCGTGCCGAGCCGATCCGTTTCGAGGTGTCAATGACCGGCAACTCGGTGCGCGATGAACAGGGCAATCATCTCGTCAATCTGGCGATGACGTTCGACCTCGCGTTCCCGGACGACGAGGGCGGCCGCGCCGCAGCGGACGTGCTGCCCGATGCAATCACTCGCACACACGATCGCCTGTGCACGGTCAGCAGGACCGTCGAGATCGGCACACCGGTAGCGGCCTCGTTGCTACCGGTTGCGAGCGAGTAGTGCCAGCAGCTTCAGGATCGAGATGTACAACCACACGAGCGTGACCATGAGGCCGAACGCGAGGTACCACTCGAGCTCCTTGGGCGCCCCCATTCGCACCCCGGCCTCGATGGTGCCGAAGTCGAGCACGAGGCTCAGCGCGGCGAGAATGATCGCCAGGATGGTGACCACGATCCCAACCGATCGGAAGCTGTCGCTGTAGAGCCAGCCCCAGTTGAAGATCGACAGGATGAACACGAAGAAGTAGAGGAGCGCGAGCCCGCCCAACCCGGCGACGACGGCGAACGCGAGCTTCTGCGTCGGCTTGATGATGCGGGTGACGTACAACAGCAGGGAGACGACGAACACACACATGGTCGAGAGGACCGCGGCGCCGACGATGCCGTCGGTTTGCGCGTCGAACATCGCCGAGATCGCGCCGAGGCAGAAGCCTTCGCAGATGGCGTAGAGCGCGCTGAACAGCGCAGCGCGACGCGGGTTGACGACGACGAAGATGCCGAGCAGGAACGCGCCGAAGCTGGCCAACCAGAACCCGCCCGGGATCGTGACCGTCGTGTTGGCATAGCCGTGGCCGAGATCGACTCCCACAGGCTGCGCGGCGGACGCCCATCCCCACGCACCGCCGGCGATGAGTACGACGAGCAGCAGCAAGGTCTTGAAGCTGACGCCCCCGACCGAGAGCGAACGAGTGGCGGATGTCGAGAGCTGAGTCTCGACGAACTTCTCGCTGAGCGCCGGATTGCCCGAGCGCAGTCGCGTTGGTTCGGTCACCGTCGTTGACATGGCTACCTCCGGCTGAAGTGTCAGCCGCGATGCTCGCACATCAGCCGTACGCGTCGTGGTAGTTCCACCACTGGTACGGCGGCGTCTGCGGATATCCCTCGGGTGAGTCCTCCCACTCCTCTTGGCGTCCGAGGGCGGTGATGTCGAGGTAGCTCCAGGTGCTGCCCATCTGCTCGTCGCCGCGCACGTTGACGAAGTACGTCCTGAAGATGCGACCGTCGTGACGGATGAACGCGTTGGTGCCGTGCCAGTCATCGACCCCGAAGTCCTTGTCGAAGTCGTCGGTGATCGTGTACCAGGGGATGTGCTGCCACCCATGACGTTGCTTGAGTCGCTGGATGTTCTCCTGCGGAGCGCGCGAAGCGAACGCCAGCGTCGTGTCGCGAGCGTTGAGGTGAGCGGGGTGGGCAACCTGATCGGCAACCATCGAACAACCCACGCACGCCCGATCCGGATACGAGCCTCCCGGCGCGTACGTCGTCACCTCCGGCCCGTAGAACGCGCGGTAGACGACGAGCTGGCGGCGACCCTCGAAGATGTCGTCGAGGCTCACCCGTCCATCGGGCCCGTCGAACGAGTACTCCTTGTCGACGGCCATCCACGGCATCCGTCGTCGCTCGGCCGCGAGCGCGTCGCGGGCGCGGGTCACCTCCTTCTCCCTCACCAGCAACTTGTCGCGAGCGGCGTGCCAGTCCTCCGAGGAGACAATCGGTGGTGTTTTCATGGTTCATGCTCCTTGTCGCCACGACGGGCGATGTTCAAGTGACAGTGAAGACCGCGACGTGACCGGTCTGATCCGGATCACCCGATTCGGCATCCGCGTAGATCGGTACGTCGATCAACTGCAGCCCGCTGATTCGGCCGGCGCCCGCGAGCTCGTCGAGTGTCGGGCCGAAGTCGAAGGCCGAGAAATGCGCAGCGTTGATGCCGATCGCGGCGATGGCTCCCGGTCGCAGGATTCGTACGACTTCGGCGAGCGCCGCCGGTCCGACATGGCCGTGTGTGAACGTGCCGGTACTGACCGCACCGGCGTACGTGCCGGTGGCAATGGCCAGCGGTTGCGTGAGGTCCGCTTCGATCAGGTTGCTGTACACCGCCGTGCCGTCGTGTCGCTTGGTTGAGGCCTGCTGCAACATCTCCGGCGAGATGTCGATGCCGTCGATCGCCACGAACCCGCAGTGGCGCAGCGCCAGACCGGCGACGCCGGTGCCACATCCGATGTCGACGAGTCGGTCGGTCGGCGCCACGGTGCGCTGCGCGTTCTCGGCGAACACTCCTGCCACGTGGTCGTGGTACACGTACTTGCTCGCGGCGATGAAGCTGCTGTCGTAGGTGTCGGCCCACCGCGCGTACAGGCTGCGACTGGCCTCCGGACCGTCCAGCGAATACGCGGCTGCGAGCAACTCGTCGACTGGTGCAGTGTCGTCGTGGGACATCAGGATTGACGCTACGTCGTGACGGCGTACCGTGTTGTCATGTCATATGTCGTGGATTTCAAGGACGTCTCGACCACCGGTCTGGAGTCATCGCCGGTCGCCGATGCGCTCGCAGGTCTCCGGGCGAACGAGGCCCGCTACTTCAAGAACAAGTACGACCACACGTTCACGGTGGAGCCGGCGAGCAAGGCCAAGAAGGCCGTCGACTACGTGCACAACATCCTCGAGAAAGAACGCGGGTTCACCATTGCCTCAAAGCCGCTGGAGGCAACGTCGTTCCAGGTCGAGAACCTGCGAATGACGTACGTGTTCTACGAATCAGGGTTGTCGATCAACGTCATGTACGACGTCGAGGACCCCAAGAAACGTGCGGTCGGTTTCAAGCTGTCCGACGGGATGGAGGTGCCGGAGGAGCTGGCCGAGCGTTTCAAGTTCGCCAGACAGAAGTCCAAGCTCGCCGGCACGATCCGCGGTTCGTACTTCGTCATCAAGGGCGAGTACTGACCGGTCAGAACTGGTCAGAACCGGTCAGAAGGTGGCCGGTTCTGTTGCATACGCTCGCGAGTGCCGACGAACGAGCGGCAGATTGGAGTGATCACCATGTCCGAGCGAAGCGGTTACATCCAGGGCGTGCCGTGCTGGATCGACATCAGTCCGCCCAACCCGCAGGCCGAGGCGCAGTTCTACAGCGACCTGTTCGGTTGGCAGATCGAGGACGCGATGCCTGAAGGGTCCGAAGGCCAGTACTTCATCGGTCGAATTCGGGGTGGCGACGTTGCCGGGATCGGGTCCGCCCCCGACGGCGAGCCGTCGACGAGGTGGGACACGTACATATGGGTCGACCGCGCCGACGAGGTCGCCGCAAAGGCCCGCGCTGCCGGCGGCACGTCGACCGACCCGTTCGACGTCATGGACGCCGGACGCATGGCCGTGATCACCGACCCGGAAGGGGCGACGCTCTCCATCTGGCAGCCGAACCAACATCGTGGTTCGAAGATCGTCAACGAACATGGCTCAGTCAACTTCAACGTGCTCGCCACACGCGACCTCGAGCGGGCCAAGGCGTTCTACGGCGACGTGTTCGGCTGGCAGACCCTGCAACTCCCGGCGGGTGTGATGTGGACGTTGCCGGGTTACGGCGATCATCTCGAATCGTTCACTCCTGGCCTGCGCAAAGGCATGGCCGACATGGGCGCGCCCGACGGGTTCATCGACGTCGTCGCCGCCGTGAACCCGATCGCCACGGACGACTCGACCACACCGGTGCAATGGAACGTCACGTTCGCCGTCGACGACATCGAGGCCATCGCCAAGATGGCCAAGGAACTCGGTGGCGAGGTGATCGCCGGCCCGTTCGACGCCCCGTGGTGTCGAATGGCGGTGGTCAAGGATCCGCAGGGCGCGACCTTCACCGCCAGTCAGTTCGTCCCTGAGAACAGGGACGTCGTGGCGTAACCCCGGGCCGGCGAGGTCTATGTATCGGTGGGAGTTTCCTCCGGCGCGCTGGGCCGGAGGTACACCCTCAGGATCCAGATGAATCCGACGAGGGCGATCGCTCCGAGCACCCATAGCACCGTCCCACTCCAGTAGACCAAGGTGATCACCGCGGCGAGCGTCCAGAGGACGAACACGAGCGCGATGATGGCCGTCGCCACTTTCCGCGCATTCGGGCCGTCCGTCGTTGTCGACATCGAGAGATCGCTCACGACAATACCGCCCCGGTCACGCCGCGGCCGACCGCGGCCTCCGACGGCGCCCGGGCCGGCACCTGATTCGAACGCCAGATCCGATCGCTGCGCAACGCCATCACCCAGAGCACCAGCACGATGTTGCTGAGCAGCAGCACCACGCTGGCGATCCTGAGGGCTTTCATATGGCTGTGCAGCGTCAGTTGCTTCTCGGCGCAGATCCCCACGCAACGGCCGGTTGTCGTGGTGGCGCCGGGCGCGGTGTCGGCGATCGTCTGGTGGAACGCGTGAACGCTGGCCAGATCGCGCGACTGGAGGCGATAGTCGTAGGCAGAACTCGCGGCCACCTCGGTGATGGCGAGAGCGCTCGTGAAGAGCACCATCAACAACGCGGTCGCGCCGAACTTCAGCAGTCTGCTTCGACTGCCACCGAACCATCGTCGGCCGAGCACGATCGCCGCCAACACCGCCAGGAAGAACAGCGGGAGCATCAGCGTCGAGTCGCGCAGCCATCGGTCGAACGGCGGATCGTTGCGCTCGATGGCGCCGACGGCACCCTGCACCGACGTGACCCAGAACCCGTCGCCGAAGGCGATGACGACCGCGAAGAAGGCGATCGTCAGCCAGTAGACCGACAGCCGGCGCTGGGCACCGTCGAGCCGTGTGAATGTGGTGTCCATGGCTACGGGATGATTTCCCAGCCGAACATCATTGCGTGGTCCTCGTGAGCCAGGTTGTGGCAGTGCGCCACATACGGGCCGACGAAGTCGCGGAATTGGCGGTAGATGATGGTCGACTCGCCCGGATCCAACGCCACCAAGTCCTCCTTGGAGATGTCGTCCGGGTGGCCGGAGTCCGCGGGCGGTTGGATCTTGCCGTTGCGCATCATCGTGCGGTGCTCTTCCATGTGGAGGTGGAAGGGGTGCACCCATCCGCCGCCGCCGTTACGGATCTCCCACAGGTTGTTGCTCCCCATCTTCTGCTGGGCGAGCGGCGTCTTGCGGGCCGGATTGCGGAGGCTGGTGGCAACTTCGAACGGATTGAACTGATCACCGTTGATCAGCCATTCGATCTCGCCACCGAGGGCGCCACGCTCGACCTCGAAGATGGAGCGCTGGTTCATCAACGTTTGCCAGTCCTGCCGCACAAATGGCAGGTCGCGGAGCTTGGTCGGGACCAGGCTGTTGTCGTCTGCATCGCCGGTGATGACGAACTTGACCATCGGCACCTTGTACGCGGGATCGGGAATGGACCGCGAGGAGTTCGTCCACATCCGGCCGGTCGGCATCTTCATCACGTTGGTGAGATAGATCTCGTCCCAGAGGTCGGGGGTGGTGCCGTCCTGGTACTTGGAGAAGTCGACGATGAACTCGCGGCGCTTGGCCGGCCACAGTTCGAACGAGTCGCGCAGGAAGGGAGTCGGGATCAGCCCGCCGTCAGTGGCGATCTGCAGGAACTGCATGCACTGCTGCCCGTTCGGGAGGCGGTACTGACCCTGCAAGTCATCGCCGGTGAAGCCGAGATCTCTCGCGGCCTTCGGTGGCGTGCTGGAACTCATCAACTTGAGCTCGTAGATGCGGCTCACGGATGCGTCGAGGAAGCGGAAGCGGTACTTGCGCCGCTTGACCTCCATCACCGGGTAGGCGACGCCGTTGACGGTGAAGATGTCGCCGACGAAGCCGTGGCTGGGGAAGTGCTTGTAGAACGTCTTGCCCCACCACTCCGGGTGTGTCCGCGGCGTGTCGAGGCCGTTCGGACCCGGGAACTCGCCTTGCGTGTCGTGAATGTCCTGGTGCATCGTCACGCCGTCATCGAGACGGAAGTCGGCGAGCGCGAACGGTACGTCGTACTCGACGTCGAACGAACCGTCCAGATTGTTGGTTCGCACGCCCGGGAGGCGGTAGCCCTGGTTCTCGTCGCCCATGTCCAAACCGCCGGGGCCGACCGAGAGGTCTTCCTTCGGGTCGTAGATCGGGTACAGGCCGACCATGCCCTTGTAGACGTTGGAGCCGGTGTGGTCCATGCGATGGTCGTGGAACCAGAAGAACGACTGCTTCTCGAGGTCGTCGCTGCCGGCCGGCCAGTTGAGATACAGCTGGTCCACCCAGTCCTTGGTCCTGAAGCCGTGGTGGTGCGGGCCCTTCGTCATCGACCAGTGAGGGTTGCCGTCGCTCTCGGGCGCGGTGTGTCCGTTGTGAAGGTGAATGAGCAGCGACCTGTCGGGCGCACCGAAGTCCTGGACGTCGAGCTGCTGGACGTTCTCGTCGAGATGGTTCTCGAAGCGGACGATGACGGGCCTGCCGTACTCGGCGTTGATCATCGGACCCGGGAACGTCGCGTGATCGCCGCCGCCGTTGAAGCCGTAGATCGTGCTGTCCGGCAACTTGCGCTTCGTGCCCGCCGGATACACCTTGCCGGACGCGTCGAACGACTTGGTGGGCCGGCCGTTCTTGTCGATCGGCAAGACCAACGACGTCGTGAAGCTGTGGGTGTCGACCTCGGCTTTGATCTGGTAGACGAGCGGAATGTCGGGATCGGTGTCGTAGCCCTTCCACCGTTGATGGGTGTTGTTGTCCGTTGGATCGCCTGTGTCGCCGTACGAGTTCTGCTGGCCGATGCCGGGACCCGGCTTGTACTTCCAGTCGTTGCTCCACATCGAATAGGGCACCGGGGATGCGGCCTTCGGCTTGACGAAGGGATCCGAGAACGGATTGAGGATGAGCGGGCTGGTGGGAAACACCTCGGTGTAGACGAGGGCGGCCAACGCCTGCGAGCTCGCGTCGAAGACGCCGTTCGCCGAGAGCAGGCCCTTGCGGCGCAACTCCGGCACGATGAGCGAGCTCGTCGTGCCCACCGCGACGGCGGCGGCGCCCACGGCGCCCAGTTTCAAGAACATCCGGCGGGGGAGCTGTGTCACCTTGGTGGGCTCGTCCAGCCGGCTCGTTTCATTCTCAGTTTGTTCAATCGACGTCTCGTTCACGTTGACCGTCCCTTCTTCTGATGGTGGCTGCTCCGTTTCAGGCCAGCCGTGCGACTTCGTGTCGCGTGTTGGTTGCTTGTCGACGACGACAGGCATGCAACCGCGCCCGGTGCGCGGGTGCCGGACCCGCTGGGAGCATGCAGACCAACGGAGCAGCGAGATCGATCTCGCCGCCGCGTGGGTTCGCGCGCACAACTACGCGCGAACCCTCACTCGAAGCCGTCCAGCTCATTCCGTACCCATGCCCTGCTGCCACTGGCTATCGAGCCAGCTGTCCGTCCATCAGGGTGACAGAGCGCCGAACACGCAACAAGGGTCCATTCGGCGTACACCCTTGGTTCCGACCCACGCGAACAACCTCATGCCGCAAGTCGCAAGACTTCGGTCAACTTCGTCACTGTGCGTGCCCGCAAGAATCAGCCCAGTGTCAATCGGGAGGCACCCTGAGCCCTCCGTCACACCGCGGACCTACGTCGTCACGGGCGGCCGGTCAATAGGTCAATTGGCATACTGTCGGCATGGCCGCATCGGACCCCAAGGCTGACCTCCATCGCTATCTCCAGATCGCCCGGGATGCGCTGGTGTGGAAGCTCGACGGGTTGTCGGACTACGACGTCCGCCGGCCGATGGTCCCCACGGGGACGAACCTGCTCGGCCTGGTCAAGCACGTCGCCAGCGTCGAGATCGGGTACTTCGGGGAGACGTTCGCCAGGCCGTTCGCCGAGTCGCTGCCGTGGTTCGACGAGGACGCCGAGCCCAACGCCGACATGTGGGCGACGCCCCAGGAGTCGCGGGAGCAGATCATCAGCCTGTATCGCCGGGCCTGGGCTCATTCGGATGCCACCATCGAGGCGCTCGCGCTCGACGACATCGGCCATGTGCCCTGGTGGCCCGACGATCGCAGCGAGGTGACCTTGCACCGGATCCTCGTCCACATGATCGCCGAGACCGACCGCCACACCGGCCAGGCCGACATCGTTCGCGAGTTGATCGACGGGGCCGCCGGCCTGCGCGTCGACAACGACAACATGCCGACGGTCGAACCGGTCTGGTGGGAGGGCTATCGAAACCGTTTGGAGCGAGCCGCTCGCCAGGCCGGGCGCCGTGAGTAGACGTTCGGTCGAGCGGAAGCTGCGCAAGTTGAGCGTCCGTCTTCGCCGCCTCCGCGAGGAGCTCGTCGTCATCGACGAGCAGCTCGCCCACCTCGTGGACGACGCAGATCAGGCCAGCGTCCGCGCGCTGGTCGCCGAAGACCCCGCCGCGGCGATAGAACACCGCGAGGCCGTCGGCCATTCGCAGGCGATGGCCGATCATCGTCGTCACGTCATTGCCGAGATCCATGATCTCGAACTGCGTCAGGACGAACTGCTGGATGAACTTCGCCTACTGTGAATCCCTGCCTGATTCTTTGGCCCAAGAGACCGTGAGGAGCGTGCCGCGAGGTGACGATTCGTGTTGTGATCGCCGAGGATGAGGCAATCATCCGTCTCGATTTGCGAGAGACCCTCGAGGAGGAGGGGTATGACGTCGTCGGTGAGACCGGTCGTGGCGACGAGGCGGTGACGCTGGTCCGCGACCTTCGACCCGACATCGCGATCCTCGACATCAAGATGCCCGGCATGGACGGGCTGGAGGCCGCTCGCGTCATCACCGCCGAGCGCATCTGTGGTGTGCTGATGCTCACCGCGTTCAGCCAGCGCGAAGTGATCGAAGAGGCACGCGACGCCGGGGCGCTCGCCTACCTCGTCAAGCCATATCAGAAGAGCGATCTCATCCCCGCCATAGAGGTG
>Ga0105242_10005227_pt1 | contig 10023 bp, 6 predicted proteins | sample KBSM24metaG_FD_81521 | JGI IMG/M metagenome (GOLD analysis project Ga0105242, IMG submission 81521) | Miscanthus rhizosphere microbial communities from Kellogg Biological Station, Michigan, USA - KBS M2-4 metaG | ecosystem: Host-associated > Plants > Roots > Rhizosphere > Soil | place: Michigan... | reverse complement strand
GATGCGAAGACCGGCGTCTTCCTTTCCGGCTTCTACCTCGACCTCTATCCGCGCGAGGGCAAGTTCAACCACGCGGCCCAGTTCGGCATCCGGGGTGCCAGCCTTGTAGCCAAGCGCAGCCCGTCCGCCGCCCTCGTCGCCAACCTGGATTCGAAGGGACTCGACCACAACGAGCTCGAGACGCTGATGCACGAGTTCGGCCACGTCATGAACGCCGTGCTCTCGCGCACCGACTTCCAGCCGCACTCGGCCAACGCGAAGCAGGACTTCGTCGAGGCGCCGTCGAAGATGTACGAGGAGTGGGCGCGCCGCGAAGGGCCGCTGTCGCTCTTCAAGGAAGTCTGCGCGGACTGCCCGCAGCTCACGCACGACGAGATCGAGAAGCTGCAGGCCGCGCGCCGCTACGGGCAGGGCATGCGCTACGCGCGCCAGTGGCTCTATTCCGTGTTCGACATGGAACTGTCGAAGAACCCGCGTCCGCCGCTCGCGGTCTGGATCGAGCTCGAGTCCGCCACGCCGCAGGGCCATCCGGAGGGCACGATGATGCCGGCGTCGTTCTCGCACATCGCCTCGAGCTACGCCGCGGGTTACTACGGCTACATGTGGGCGGAGGTGCTGGCGCTCGACATGCTCTCGGCGTTCCACGGCAACCTCAAGGATCCCGAAGTCGGCCGCCGCTACCGCGACACGATCCTCTCGCAGGGAAGCCAGGTCGAGGAGATCGACCAGGTGCGCAACTTCCTCGGCCGCGAGCCGTCGAGCGACGCTTTCTTCGCGGAGATCACCGGCAAGCGCTAAGTCCCCTCGGCCTTGGAGGCCGAGAGAGGGTCAGGGAAGGCGCAGCTTGAGGCCCGGGTGGATGATGGCCTGGGCGCCGAGCTGGTTGAGCCTGAGGATCGTGTCGACGGCGGTGTTGAACTTGCGCGCGATGGAATAGAGCGTGTCACCCGCGCGAACGACGTAGGTCCGGGTGGCCGACGGCGCGGCCGCGTGTCCCGCGGGCTTGGGCGTCGCCGAGGGAACCGATACCGTCGCCACGCGGGCGGGCGGCGCCGTGGCAGGCGCCGTCGTGGCCACGATGCTCGCGACTCCCTTCTTCATCGGCACCAGGATCGGCCCCGCCTGGCGCAGGCGCCCTTTCTTGTCGAGGAGCTTCGGCGAGTCGTTGGCGCTCTTCAGCTGCGCGAACGTGAGGCCGTGCTTCCTCGCGATCGCGTCGAGCGACTCGCCGCGCTTCGCCTGGTACGTCGTCCAGCTCACCAGCGGCTCGTCGTACGCCTCGAGGTTCTGGCGGAAGTTCTCCGCCTTGTCGACCGGCACCACGAGCGTCCCGGTGGAGGCGACGGCGACGGGCTTGTTGTGCGCCGGGTTGAGCGCCACGAAGTCCTCCACCGACATGCCCGCGAGCTTCGCCGCCACCTTCACGTCGATCTTGGGCGGAGCCTCCACGGTGGTGAAGTAAGGCTGGTCGGGAATCGACTCGATCTCCACGCCGTAGGTGCCGGGCGAGAGCACGATGTTCTTCACCGCGATGAGCTTGGGCACGTAGTTGCGCGTTTCCGGCGGCAGCTTCGTGAGGCTCAGGTAGTCGGTGGGAAGGCTGCGCTTCTGGTTGTAGGCAATCGCGCGCGCGACGCAGCCCTCGCCGCAGTTGTACGCCGCGAGCGCCAGCTCCCAGCTATTGAAGTTGTCGTGCAGCTTTTGCAGGTAGTTGAGCGCGGCGTCGGTGGCGGCCACGACGTCGTTGCGGTTGTCGCGCCACCAGTCCTGCGTGAGGCCGTAGGTCTTGCCGGTCGAGGGGATGAACTGCCACAGCCCCGAGGCCTTGGCGCGCGAGTACGCCTTCGGCGTGAAGGCGCTCTCGACCACCGGCAAGAGCGCGATCTCCATCGGCATCTTGCGCTTCTCCACCTGCTCGACGATGTAGTGCAGGTAGCGGCTGCCGCGGTCGACGAAGCGCGCGATGTATTCGGGGCGGCTCGTGTACCAGTCCTCGTGCTGGCGCACGAGCGGCGTGTCGAGCGGCTCCATGGCGAAGCCCACGCGGATGCGCTGCCAAAGGTCGGGATCGGGCATGGGCACGTCGTCCGGATCGTCGAAGGGATCCGGCAACGCGGCGGGCCTGGAAGCGATGGGAGACGCCGCGACGGGTGTCGCCGACGGAGGCTGGGCGGGGGCAGCGGCCAGTGCGGCGGCGATGGCCAGCGGCCCCAGGGCCACCGCGCCCGCCAACGTTCGCAGATGCCGCTTCAGATCCGTCAAGCTAGTCCTTGTTTCTGCAGGGCTTTTCCATCCTAACCCGTGATGCCTCGCGGGTCAACGACAGTTACAAAGTCAGCGCGAAGTCGCGCACGAGCGCCCCGGGCGTGCGCATGGATACGGTCGAGCGCTCGCCGTAGGTGTTGTCGTCGGGAACGAGGTCGCGCTCGCGGGTGAGGGCCTCGAGGTTGTCGCCCAGGATGCGGTAGGCGGTATCGTCGAAGCGCATCACGTTGAGGGGCGCACGGATTCGACCGTCCTCGACCCAGAAAGATGCAAAGCGCGTCATGCCCGTGAGGCGGCACGCCGAGCGGTCCGAGAAATTCAGGTACCACAGGTTCCCGACATAGAGGCCCGTGTCGAGGGCGGCGAGCGCGTCGGCCTCGGGCAGCACGCCCGAGGCAAGGTCGAGCGACTCGGGCGTCTCGCCGCTGTTGGCGCCGTTGGTGGGCACGCCGTACTCGCGCGCCGAGCGCGGGCTCACGAGCGGCGAGGAGAGCCTGCCTTCCTCGACGAGCGCCACCGACTCCGGCCGCACGAATCCCTCGCCCTGGAAGCCCGAGGCGATGCCCTCGCGCGTGTTCTCGCGCAGCGTCACCAGGTGCGAGAGGCGCGCGTCCTGGTCGGCCATGCGGATGAGCGCACTTTGCTTCGTGTTGCGGCTCTTCAATCCGAAGCCCGCCCACGACAGCATGCCGAGGATCTCGGTCATGGCCGCGGGCGCGATGAACGCGCGGTAGGCGCCGGGCTTGAGCGTCTGCGGCTTCTCGCCGAGCCGGCCGAGCTGCTCCTGCGCGAATCGCATCTTGCCCGCGAAGGCGTGGCTCTCCCACTCGGTGCCGGCATAGGTGGTCTTCACCGCCTTGTCGCGGTCGTGGTACAGGCACCAGCTGAAGCCGAAGTTCTCGACCGCGTGCCAGTGGCGCACGCCGAGCGAGCTGGAGAAGCCCTTGTAGATCGGGCCCGAGGCATGGAAGCCCACGAGGTCGAGGCCGCGTCCCGCCGCGAGCACCTCGTCGATCACCTGCGACGGATCGGGCAGGGCGCCGCGACGCTCCGAGGAAGAGCTCGCGGCCGTGGTCTCGAGGAGGAGGAACGGATCCTCGGGCACGTCGGCGATGCCGGCGCGCAGCGTCTCGAGCAGGCCCGAGAGTGCCTCGCGGTCGGCGGCCATGTGGCCCGAGAGCGTGAGCGAGGCGTCGATGCGCCGCGTGCCCTCGACCAGCGTGAGCGTCCAGCCGATCTGGCGCACGGCGGTGGCCTGGCGCACCACGCTCTTGTTGAAGCGGATGAAGTCGCTGTCCTCGGCCGAGAGGCGCGAGACGATGATCTCGCTCGGCTTCACGCGCGACTCGAGGAAGTTGGCGAGGTCTTCGAAGTACGGGCGCATCAGCCTTCCCCTCCGAAGACGTCGACGTTGCTGAAGCGGCAGGCGGGCGACGCGTGGCCTACGCGCACCGACTGCGAGGGCTCGCCCTTGCCGCAGAAGGGCGTGCCCATGACCTGGAACGTGGACTCGTCGCCGACACCCGAGAGCGAGCGCCAGAACGTGGCCGAGACGCCGCGGTAGTTCGGGTTCTTCACCACCTCGGCGAGCTTGCCCTTGCGGATCACGCGGCCCCACTCGCAGCCGAACTGGAACTTGTTGCGCGAGTCGTCGATGGACCACGACATGTTGGTGCGCATCATCACGCCGAAATCGACGGCGGCGATGAGCTCGTCCATCGTCGACTTGCCCGGCTCGATGTTGAGGTTCGCCATGCGGTCGATGGGCGCGCGATTCCACGAGCAGGCGCGCGTGTTGGCCACACCCTCCATGCCGGCGCGGCGTTGCGAGATGGTCCCGCCCAGCGGGCGTTCGAGGATGCCCGCGCGGATGAGGAAGCGCTTCTCGGCGGCGAGTCCGTCGTCGTCCCAGCCGTAGCTCGCGTACTGCTCGGGGCGCGTGGGATCGTGCGTCACGTTGAGGAGCTCCGATCCGTAGCGGTACTTGCCGAACATGTCGAGTGTCACGAAGCTCGTGCCCGCGAAGTTGCGCTCGTCGCCGAGGATGCGGTCGAGCTCCAGCGGATGGCCGATGGACTCGTGGATCTGCAGCATCATCTGGTCGGGCATCAGCACCACGTCCATGGTGCCGCTCGGGCAATTGGGCGAGAGCAGCAGCTCGAGCGCGCCCTCGGCCACGGTGCGGCCGCTACCCTCGAGGCCGAACGCGTCGAGGATCTCGAGGCCGCCCTGGCGGCAGAAGCCGTTGTAGCGGCCGGCATGGGTACGGGTTTGCGTCTCGCCGTTCGCGTGCGCGGTTGCCGAGCAGTTCGGCACCACGAAGTGGAATTCCTGCTCGACCATGCCGCCGTCGGCGGTGAAATACGCCTGGTGCGTGTCCGTGGACCACAGGTTCGCCTCCCAGTCGACGATGCGCTCGTCGATGCGGCACGACTTCGACTCGGCGGCGAGGAGGTCGTACTTGTCGCGGCGCGAGAGCGTCGCCGGATCCTTTAGCACCGGCGAGCGGTAGGTTCCGTTGGGTCGCGGCATCGCGACGGTGCGGTAGTCCACGACGCTGCGGCCCGCGGTGAGCTTCGCGTACCGGTGCGCGCGGGCCATCGCCTCGCGCATTCCCGCGGGCGAGAGGTCGCTGGTCGCGGCATATCCGAGCCCGCCCTGGTCGATCACGGTCACCATGACGCCGCGCTGGGTCCCCAATTGCGGCGGCTCCGCGACGTCCTGGCGCACGGCGAGGTACTCGCTGGATTCCTCGACGTAGCGCAGCGCGCAGAAATCGACGGCGGGGGCGGCCTTGCGGAACTCGGCCTGGAGGGTTTCGAGCATTTCGGGGCTCCCAGAAAGCGAATCGGCCGCCCCGGAAAGGAGCGGCCGACGAATATTTTACCCCCGGAAGGGGCCTATCGCCCGAGGTCGCCGGGTCCCGCCAGCTCCTTCGAATAGAGGCTCTTCCCGATCTGGAAGACGGTGTTGGTATCGGGGGTGAAGTGCACCGCGCCCTGGCGGTTGCCTTTCTGCGGATCCGCGGGAGATACCCCGTTCACCCCGTAGGTGAACTCGATGATCGGGTGGTCGCAGTCGGGATCGGTGAGCGCCGGGTCGCTGAAGTCCCAGCCGAACCGGCCGCCGAACCCGCCGATGTTGCCGAAGAACACCCAGCCGGTGGTCCCCGCGGGGAGGGCCCATCCCCAGCAGTTGGACTTGAAGTACGGCTGGATCAGCACCGTCGATTCGTTGATCACGTCGATCTGTCCGCTCGCCGAGGCGAGGGGGGCGGCGAGCGCAAGCGCGGCCGCGAGGGTGGCTTTCCTGATGGCTTTCATCTGCTCTCCTTGTGGTGCGCTTCGTGGAGGGTTCGGGAATACGGCTCCAATCTAGGAGGAGGGCCGTGTCCGGGGTGTTAAAGCCGCGTTAAGCCTGCGTTACAGGACCTGGCCGCGACTGGCCGAAGCCGTCGGCGAGGTCCAGAATCGGCTCATGGCTGGGTTGCGCGCGACATTCCTGGGTCGCCCCGCGTTCTCGCAGGGTGGGAAGCCGTTGGGCTGCGCTTCGCGCAAATCCCTGTGGCTCGCGGCGTACGTGCTCCTCGTCCCGGGGGTGCATTCCCGCGCGAAGCTGGCGAGCCTGCTCTGGAGCGGCGACAGCCCGCGCCACGCGCTGGGGAGCCTGCGCGTGGCGCTCACCAAGCTGCCCGCGCCCGTGCTCGCCTGCCTCGAGGTCACGCGCGACACCATCGGCCGCGCGACCGGTTCCACGATCGAGAGCGACGTGGAGGAGTTCGCGACGTCGTGCGTCGCGGAAGATCCGGCCGCCGCGCAGCGCGCCGTGTCGCTCTATTCCGGGGTGCTGCTGCAGGGCGCAGAGGAGGAGGCGACGCCGGAGTTCGGCGATTGGCTGCTCGCCGAGCGCGCGCGGTTGAAGCAGCTCGCGCATGACGCGCACCTGCGCCTCGCGCAACGATATGCGGCGCACGGCGAGCGCGATCGCGCGCGCGAGGTGGCCGACGCGTGGCTGCGGCACGAGCCCGCGTCGGAAGAGATGCATCGCCTGGTGATGGGGTGGCTCGCCTCCGACCAGGCGCTCGCGCACTACGAGGTCTACCGGCGCGCGCGGGCCGTGTCCCTCGGCGCCGCTCCGTCCGAGGCGATGGCGGCGCTCGCGGAACGGCTGCGCCATGGCGCGGCGGAACGCCTGGCGCGCGAAGCGCCCGCGCGGCTCACTGCCGCGACCTCATTCATCGGCCGCGCCGACGAGCTCGCGGAGTTGCGCGCGCTCCTCAACGATCCGGCGTGCCGGCTTCTCACCATCCACGGCATGGGCGGCGTCGGCAAGACGCGCCTCGCCGGGGCGCTGGCGGAGATGGAAACCGCGACGTTCACCGATGGCGTGCACGTGGTCGCCCTGGAGAGTGTCGCCTCGCCCGCGCTCTTCGCGCAGACGCTCGCGCGCGCCTGCGGCCTGCAACCGGCGGGCTCCGCCTCGCCGCTCGACCTCGCCGCCTCGTTCCTCGCCGAGCGCTCGGCGCTGATCCTCATCGACAACCTGGAGCACCTGCTCGACGCCGCCGATGATCCCGATTCGTTGCCGGCACAGGTGGCGAAGCTATTGCGCGCCACCGGCGGCCGCGTGAAAGTGCTCGCCACGTCGCGCGAGCCGTTGCGCCTGCAGGAGGAGTGGCTCTACGAGCTCTCGGGCCTCGCGCGCCCACGCGAGGATGCGAACGGCGACGCGCAGGGTTATCCCGCGGTGCAGTTCTTCGCGCAGCGGGCGCGCCAGGCCTACGTGGGTTTTTCCCTCGGGGCGGAGCTTCCGAACGTCCTGCGGATCTGCGCGCTCCTGGAAGGGTTGCCGCTGGGGCTCGAGCTCGCGGCGAGCTGGGTGCGCACCGTGCCCTGCGCCGAGATCGCGGCGGGACTGGATGCCCAGGCGAAGGAGCTGCGCAGCCGGCACGTGAACCGCGCCGCGCGCCACGATTCGCTCGCGGCGGTCGTGGCCTACTCGTGGGACCGCCTGCCGCTCGAGCAGCGCGAGGCGCTCTCGGGGCTCGCGGCGCTGCGCGGCACGTTCTCGCGCGAGGCGGCGGAATTCGTGGCACACGCGGGGCTGCGCACGCTCTCGGCGCTCACGGAGAAGTCCCTGCTGCAGCGGGCGGCCGGCGGACGCTGGCACCTGCACGAGGTGGTCCGCCAGTACGCGTGGGAGCATCCCGACGCCGCGCAGCGTGCCCGGGCCTCGCGACAGGCCGCGGCCTGCAAGCGGCGCGACACGTTCTTCCTCGATTTCCTGCGCTCGGCGCGCGCTCGGCTCGACGGCGAGACCGAGGCCGAGGGCCTCGCGGCGATCGAGGCCGAGGGCGCCAACATCCGCGAAGCGTGGCAGTCGTGCGCGCGCGCGGGAGCGCTCGACGCGCTCGATGCCGCCGCGCCCGTCTGGTTCGAGTTCCTCGAGGCGCGCAGCTTCATCGCGGAAGGCATCGCGGCCGCCAACCGGTGGCTGGAGGCCGCGCGCGCCGCGAACCAGCCGCTTTCGACCGCACGGGCGCTCACGCGCCTTGGCCTCTTCCAGCGCTTCGCGGCCCAGACCACCAACGCCCGCGCATCGCTCGAGGAGGCGATCGCGCTTCTCGAGCCGCTCGGCGCCACGGCGGATCTCGCCCAGGCGCGCGTCGCCCGGGCTTTCACGCTCTTCCTGCAGGGCGAGCTCGACGCGGCCGAGCGCGAGGCCGACGTGGTGTTGGTGCTGGCCGAGTCCGCGGGCGAGCCTGCGATCGTGGCGGGTGCGTGCCGCGTGAAGGGACTCGCCCTCATGCAATCGGGCCGCCGCGAGCAGGGCCGCGACCTGCAGCGCCGCGCGCTCGACGTGGCGATGAAGATCGGCAAGCCCTCGCTGCAGGCGTCCGCGCACAACAACCTCGCGCTCTCGGAAAACCACCTCGGCAACTTCCGCGCGGCGGAGGCCGGCTACCAGGCCGCGATGGCCATCTGGCGCGAGCTGCACATGACCGTGAACGTCGGGCGGGCGATGCACAACCTGGGTGTCGTGTCGCGGCGCATGGGCGACCTCGCGAGCGCGCTCGACCGCTACCGCGCGGCGCTCGAGATGCTCGTCAAGGCGGGCGAACGCAACCTCATTGCGCTGAACATGATGTCCACGGGCGACGTCCTGGTGCGCCTGGGCCGCCCCGAGGAGGCGCGGGGACCCACGACGCAGGCGCTGCGCATGGCCGAGCGCGATGGCCACATGCTTCCGGCGCTCGACGCGCACATCGTGCTCGCGCAGGCCGACATCGCGCTCGGCGACCACGCCAGCGCGGCCCGCCACCTGGCGACCGCATTGGATGGCGCGCGCGAGCACCATTTCGCCAACGTGGTGGCCGATGCCGTGGTCGCGACCGCGCGCCTCATCGCCGCGGCGACACCCGCGGAGGCCGCCGACGCGCTCGCGTGGGCGGGCGAGATCGCGCGGATGCCGGAGACTTCGGTGTCGGTGCGCGGGGACGCGATCGCGCTGGTGGGTGAAGCGCAAGGCAAGGTCGATGCCTCACGCACGCTCGACGAGGTCGCCCTCGAGGCCCGCGCGGCGCTGGCGACCCTCAGCGCCCGGCGAGCCGCGCGAGCTCCGGTCCCGTGACGCGGGCGAGCAGCCACTCCCGCATGATGGTGGCGCCCAACGCCTCGTAGAACTTGATCGACGGCTCGTTCCAGTCGAGCACGCGCCACTCGAATCGCCCGCCGTCGCGCTCCACCGTGATCGCCGCGAGCCTCTGCAGCAACGCCTTGCCGATCCCCGAGCCGCGATGCGCCGGCTCCACGAAGAGGTCCTCGAGGTAGAGCCCCGGCTTGCAGAGGAACGTGGAGAAGGTGGAGAAGTAGAGCGCGAAGCCCACCGCACGGCCGCCGACCTCGGCGATCAGCGCCTCGCACACGGGGCGCTTGCCGAAGAGCGCCTCGTGCAGCAACGGTGGCGTGCCCACCGCCATGTGCTCGAGCTTCTCGTAGACCGCGAGCTCGTGGATGAGGCGCAGCAGCTCGGGAACGTCCGCGGGCGCCGCCGCGCGGATCAGAAATTGTTTTTCCAATGACGGATCTCCGCAAATACCTCGATTTCATTGCCGAGCCTGCGCCCCGCATGCCGCTCGGCTGCGGCGACGACCTGGGGCTCGCGGCAGCGCAGGAAGGGATTGGTGGCGAGCTCCTCGGCGATCGTCGAGGGCACCGTGGGCTCGCCGCGATCGCGTTTCGCCGCGTCGCGCGCCTTGCGCTCGGCGAGCGGCCGGTTGTCCGGCTCGACGGCCTGCGCGAAGCGGATGTTGGCGAGCGTGTATTCGTGGCCGCAGTAGGCGCGCGTGTTGCCGGGAAGCCGCGCGAGCTTCGCAAGCGAGTCGGCCATCTGCGCGGGCGTGCCCTCGAAGAGCCGTCCGCAGCCGCACGCGAAGAGCGTGTCGCCGCAGAACAAGAGGCCCGCGCCGAAGAGCGCGACGTGGCCCGCGGTATGGCCGGGGATGTCGATCGTCTCCATCTCGATGCCGATGCCGGGAACCATGAAGCGGTCGCCTTCGGCCAGCCGCCGGTCCAGGTTCGCTTCCACCTCGCGGGCCGGGCCGAAGGTGGGGCATTTCCAGTGGCGGGCGAGGGCGGGGAGGCCGCCAACGTGGTCGGCGTGGTGGTGCGTGGCGAGCACGGCCGTGAGCTCGAGGCCGTTCTTCTCCAGGAACTGCTCCACGGGCGCGGCGTCGCCGGGGTCCACCGCGACCGCCTT
>Ga0105242_10005221_pt1 | contig 10028 bp, 7 predicted proteins | sample KBSM24metaG_FD_81521 | JGI IMG/M metagenome (GOLD analysis project Ga0105242, IMG submission 81521) | Miscanthus rhizosphere microbial communities from Kellogg Biological Station, Michigan, USA - KBS M2-4 metaG | ecosystem: Host-associated > Plants > Roots > Rhizosphere > Soil | place: Michigan... | reverse complement strand
GCCACTTCAAGGGCAAGGACGCGCTCTTCCAGTGCATGCGCGAGCAGGTGCGCCTGCCGCTGGTGGACGTGATGAACGAGGAGCTGCTGCACCGGCCCGACGATCCGCTGGGCGGCGTGGAGCGCTACCTCCTCGCCGTCCTGGAGGCGATGGGCTCGGACGGCGCCACCCGCGACACCTTCCACATCCTCAACTTCAAGTGCGAGTACGTGGGCACGATGGCCGACGACATGGAGAACCAGGCGCTGCGCATGGCCGACCTCGCCGACAAGCTGGAGACGGCCTACCGTGCGGCCAGCCGCCGCGGGATGCTGCGCAAGGGGCTCTCGCCCCGCCTCGCGGCGCTGAACACCTCCGCGTTCCTCCTCGGCCTCATCCGCATGTGGCTGATGGATGGATCCGGCATGCTGGTGCGCAACGAGGCCGAAGACCTCGTGCAGGCGCACGTCGCACGGCTGCGGCCCTAGGCGGCCTCGCGCGCGCGGCGGCTCGACGCGAAGATCGAATCGCGCGCGGGCTCCCGCCTGCCGGCAAGCACCTCCACCCACTCGTCGACCGACATCACGGCCGCGAAGCGCGACTGCATGACGACCGTGAACGCCTCGTGAATGTCGCGGGCGCTCACGTGCCCCGCGCCGTTCGAGTACGGCAGCGCGCCGGTCGCGTCGGACAGTACCTCGACGCGGTATCCCGCGTGCAGCGCGTGCTTCACGGTGGAATCAACGCAGTTATGCGTCATGTAACCCGCGACGGCGATCGTGTCGATCCCACGGCCCACCAGCCAGCGGCCGAGGTCGGTCTCGGCGAAGGCATCGGGCAGCCGTTTCTCGACCCAGTGGTCGCGCGGCCGGCTCGACACGACCGGGTGCAGCTGCCAGCCGTCGCTGTCGCGCGCGAAGAGCGGCGATCCCGCGGGCCCGGTGTTCTGCACGACGACGACGGGGATGGCGGCACGCTGCGCGGCGTCCATCGCGCGGCCGATCGCCGCCAGCGAAACCTCGAGGGGCGGGTATTCGATCGGCAGGCCCCCGCTTTCGTACTCCCGCTGCACGTCGATCACGACCAGGGCGCGGCGCGTCTGGGGCATGGCTTCCTTCATGGCATTACTCCTTGGTGGTCAGGGTGGGAATGAAGAGCGCCGCCGACGAGGCGACGCACAGGAACGCGGCGGCGAAGGCGAAGCGATCGATCCGCGCGCCCGGAAAGGCCATGGCGGCGGCGAGTGTCGCCAGGGGCTGCACCAGCTGGATCGCCAGGGCCGCAGCCGGGCTCACGCGGCGAAGCCCCGTGGCGTAGAGCCAATAAGCGAGGGTCGTCCCGGCGACTGCGACGTACGCGCCGATCGCGAGCCCTCCAGGGGACAGCAGCGCGGCAACCGGCGCGCCGAATGCGAGCGGCAGCAGCGCGAGGCCCGAAGCGATCAGCGCGGCGCAGGTTGCCGCCAGGCCCGCGTCGCGGGAGGCCGCTACCGTGTAGGCCGCGTAACAGGCGCCGGACGCGAGGCTGAGGGTGATTCCCGTCGGCGGGCTGATCGCACAGGCGGTGCCGAGCAGCGCCGCCGCGAGCAGGGTCGCCGCGCCCCCGGCGCCGCGCTCCAGCAGGCGCGCGGCCAGCGGAGCGGCGGCCGTGGAGAGCAACGCCGCGTAAACAGGGCCGGCGCGTTCCGCCGCCGCGAAAAAGGTCCACTGGAAAAGGGCCATCGCGAGCGCCGCGAGCGCGAGGCGGCCGCGGCCACGTGTCCGCAAGGCCGCGAGGACGCGCCCGGAGCCGACGACGAGCGCGAGCAGCATGCCGCCGCCCAGCAACCGCACCTCGGCCCACGCGACCGCCGGTATGTCCGCGGGAGCCGCCGAGGCCGCCAGCGCGACGCTCGCGAAGAGGAGGGCCGAGCCGGCGATGCGAAAGTGGGAGAGCGTCCGATCCATGGAGCGCAGCATCGCGCCGCCACGGTCCGGCGGCCAGTGGCCCGAAAGCCATTTAGCGATAGAATCGGGCCATGACTTTACGGAAGCGCGCCAACCGGACCGTGGCCGTCGTGGCATTCGACGGCATCAGTCCCTTCCACCTCTCGGTGCCCTGCGCGGTATTCGGCGAGGATCGAAGCGCGGGTGGCGTGCCGCGCTACGAAGTCGTGGTGTGCGCCGCCGAGACGCGGCCGATCCGGACTTCCGCGGGCTTTTCCATCGGCGGGGTCCGCCCGCTGGCCGACCTTCGGCGTGCGGGGACGGTGATCGTGCCGAGTTGGCGCGATCCGTTGGAGGCGCCTCCGCCGGCGCTCCTCGCGGCGCTGCGCGCTGCCCACCGCCGCGGCGCCCGCGTCGTGGGGCTTTGCCTGGGCTCTTTCGTGCTCGCCGCGGCGGGACTGCTCGACGCGCGGCGCGCGACGACCCACTGGTCGTGGGCAGCCGAATTCGCGCGCCTCCATCCCGCGGTCGCGCTCGATGCGTCGGTCCTGTACGTCGACGAGGGGGACATCCTCACGTCGGCGGGGACTGCCGCGGGCATCGACTGCTGCCTTCACCTGCTGCGAAAGGACTGCGGCGCCGAGGCCGCGAGCTACGTCGCGCGACGCATGGTGGTCCCCCCGCACCGGCAAGGCGGGCAAGCCCAATACATCGAGGCGCCCCTGCCCGCGGGCGGCACGCCCGACCGCCTGGCGCAGGCGCTCGACTGGGCGCTGCGCCATCTCGACCAGCCGCTCGACCTGGATTCGCTCGCGCGGCGGGCCGCCATGAGCCGGCGCACCTTCACGCGCCGGTTTCGCGACAGGACGGGCACCACGTTCCTCCAGTGGCTGCTCGCGCAGCGGATCGCGCACGCGCAGCGCCTTTTGGAAAGCAGCGCACGCCCGATCGAGCGGATCGCGGAGATGGCGGGGTTCGGCAACGCGGCCTCGATGCGCCAGCGCTTCGCGCGTTCCCTCGGGACGTCACCCGCCGCCTACCGGCGCGAGTTCCGCGGCGGCTGAAGCGCCGCGGCGCGCCGCCCTTCAGCCGCCCAGGGCGAGATACAAGTCCACGATGGCGCTGCGGCGCGCGCGCTCCGCGTCTGCCGCGTCGATGCGGGCCTGCAGCAGCTGGCGGTCGGAATCCAGGTACTCGAAGAGGCTCACGGCGCCGTTGTCGTAGCGCAGCTTCGTGAGGTCGACGGTGCGCGAGAGCGCCCTGACGCGCTGCTGTTGGGCGACGTCGGCCTCGCGCAGGTTGGCCTGCGCGGCGATCGCTTCCCTCACCTCGCGGAACGCATTGGCAATCGTCTTCTGGTAGTTCTCGGCCGCCTCGCGCGTGCGCGCTTCCGACAGCTCGATGCCGCCGCGGATCTGCCCGCCCGCGAAGAGCGGCTGCAGCAGGTTGGCGCCGATGCTCCAGGTGCGCGAGGGCCCGAGGAAGAGGTCGCCCAACTGCGTGCTCTCGCCGCCGTAGTAGCCGGTGAGCGTGATCGACGGGAAGAGTGCCGCGCGTGCGACGCCGATGCGCGCATTGGCCGCGTGCAGCTGCTCCTCCGCCTGGCGGATGTCCGGCCGCTGCAGCAGCAGGTCCGACGGCAGGCCCGCGGGCACCTCGACGGCGCCCGGGTCCACCGGATTGCCGCGATCGATGGTGCCGCCCATGATCTCCCGCGGGCTGCGCCCGAGAAGGAGTGCCAGCGCGCCTTCCACTGCGACGCGTTGCTGCCGCACCTGCGGCACGAACGCGATCGCCGAACGCAGGTCCGACTCGACCTGCGAATACTCGAGCTCCGAGACGATGCCGGCGTCGAGCCGCAGCTTCTGCAGCTCCAGCGCCTTGGCGCGCCCTTCGCGCGTCGTCTCCAGCCACTCCTGCCGGCGGTCGAGCGAGCGCAGCAGGAAGTAGTTGCGCGCAACGTCGCCGATGACGCCGTTGTGGATGGCGGCCTGCCCCGCCTCGCTGGCGGCGAGCTCCGCGCGCGACGCCTCGTCGGCCCGGCGGAACTTGCCCCAGAAGTCGAGCTCCCATTGCGCGGTCAACACCAGCCGGTGGTCGCTCGACTCGAGCGAGCCCGCCGGCGGCGGGAAGTTGGTATTCCCCGACGAGCGGGAACGCGAGGCGCCGTACTGCACGCCCGCGTCGGGCCAGAGCCCCGAACGCGCGATCCTCACCTGGGCGCGCGATTGCTCGACGCGCTCGCCCGCGATGCGCAGGTCGCGATTGTTCGCGAGCGCCTCGTCGACGAGCTTGTCGAGGACCGGGTCCTGGAAGAGCGTCCACCACTTCTCGGGCAACTGCGCGGTCGACTGCGCGACGCCGTAGTCCTTCGGCAGGTCGACTTCGGGGCGCTTGTAGTCGGGGCCGAGGGTACAACCGGCCACCGCGAGCGAAACCAACATCAATCCGAGCTTAGTCATCGGAACCCTCCGTACGCGGCGTGCCACGGGTGTGCTCGTGGTGCACCGGCCGCGAGTGCATCTCGCGGTGGTGCCTCGCCTCCTCCTTCAACTCCTCGGAGGAACGCGGCTCGCCGAACTTGCGCTGCATGATCAGCTTGAAGAAGAACGGCACGAAGAAGATGGCGAGGAACGTCGCCGCCAGCATGCCGCCCATGACGCCCGTGCCCACCGAGTGGCGCGCACCCGCGCCCGCGCCCGTGGAGAACGCGAGCGGCGAGACGCCGAGGATGAACGCGAGCGACGTCATCAGGATCGGCCGGAAGCGCAGGCGCGCCGCCTCCACCGCCGCCGCCGAATAGCTCAACCCCTCCTGCGTCTTGAGGAGCGCGAACTCGACGATAAGGATCGCGTTCTTTGCCGCGAGGCCGAGCAGCGTCACCAGGCCGATCTGGAAGTAGACGTCGTTGGTGAGCGGCGCCTTGTGCAGCAGCGGCGTGAACACCAGGTTGTTGATCCAGATCGCGCACAGCGCGCCGAAGGTGCCGAACGGCAGCGCCAGCATCACCGACAGCGGCAGGCCCCAGCGCTCGTATTGCGCGGCGAGGATGAGGAACGCCATGAGCGCGCCGGCCGCGAGCGCGATGATCGACGTGCCGCCGGAGCGCTTCTCCTGGTAGGACGCCCCGCTCCAGTCGAAGGTGAAGTCGGAGGGCAGGATTTCCTTGGCCACCTTCTCGATCTTCTCCAGCGCCTGGCCGGTCGAGACCCCGGGCGCGCCGGTGCCCAGCACCGTGACCGCCGGCAGGTTGTTGAAGCGCTCGAGCGTGTCGGGGCCGCTGGTGTAGCGCACGTCGGCGAGTGCCCGCACCGGGATCATGTCGCCCTTGGTGCTGCGCACGTAGACCGAGCCCACGTCGTCGGGGCGCTTGCGGAAGCGCGCCTCGGAGGACATCAGCACCTGCCAGGTGCGGCCGTACTTGTTGAAGTCGTTCACGTAGTACGTGCCCAGCGTGGCGGCGAGCGTGTTGAACACCTCGTCGAGCGGCACGCCGAGGGCCTTCGCCTTCTCGCGGTCCACGTCGACGAAGAGCTGCGGCACGTTCGGGCGCCAGAACATCTGCGCCTGGGCGATGCCGGGCTCCTGCATGGCCCGCCCGATGAACATCTGCGAGACCTGCGCGAGGCGCTCCGGTCCGCCCTCGCCCTTGTTCTGCAGGTGCATCTCGAAGCCGCCGGTGGCGCCGAGCGCGAAGATCGGCGGCGCGTTGAACGCGATCGCGAGGCCTTCCTTGAAGCCGCCGGTGCGCCCGTAGAACTCGCCCACGAGCTGCTGCGCGGTGACCTTGCGCTGGTCCCACGGCTTCATGGAGAAGAAGATCGTCGCGGCGTTGTTGCGGAAGGTGCCGCCGCCGATGAAGTCGAACCCGGTGAACGCGACCGCGTGCTCGATGGCCGGGTTCTCCTTCACCGCGGCCACGACCTTCTGGACCATCTCGTCGGTGCGCTCGAGCGACGACCCGTCGGGCAGCAGCACCACCGCGATGTAGAAGCCCGCGTCCTCGTCCGGCACCAGCGAGCCCGGCGTCGAACGCCACAAGCCCGCCGTGATCGCGACCATGCCGATGAAGAGGATCGTCACCAGCAGGCCGCGGCGCACCATCCACGCGACACCGTTCTCGTAGCGATCGGTGGTGCGCGCGAACCAGCGGTTGAACGCCTGGAAGAAGCGTCCCGGCTGCTTGTGCTCGTGCTTGAGGATGATGACCGAGAGCGCCGGCGTGAGTGTCAGCGCCACGACGCCCGAGAGGACCACGGCGATCGAGATCGTCACCGCGAACTGCCGGTAGAGCTCGCCCGTGAGGCCGCCCAGGAACGCGATCGGGATGAACACCGCGCACAGCACCAGCACGATCGCGATGATGGGGCTCGTCACCTCCTTCATCGCCTTGATCGCGGCCTCGCGGGCATCGACGTGCTCCTCGGCCATGATGCGCTCGATGTTCTCCAGCACCACGATGGCGTCGTCCACGACGATGCCGATCGCCAGCACCATGCCGAAGAGCGTGAGCGTGTTGATCGAGTAGCCGAGCGCCAGCAGGCCCGCAAAGGTGCCGAGCAGCGACACCGGCACCGCCGCGAACGGGATGAGCGTCGCGCGCCAGTTCTGCAGGAAGAGGAACACCACCAGGAACACCAGCAGCATCGCCTCGCCCAGCGTGAGCATCACCTCGTGGATCGACACCTCGACGAAGCGCGTCGTGTCGTACACCACCTCCTGCGTGACGCCGCTCGGGAAGGCCTTCTGCAGCTCCGCCATCTTGGCGTTCACTTCCTTCGCCACGTCCAGCGCGTTCGCATTCGGCTGGAGGAACACGCCGATCAGGGTCGCCGACTTGTTGTTCACGCGCCCCATGAAGCCGTAGTCGCGCGAGGCGAGCTCGACGCGGGCGATGTCGCCCAGCCTCAGGCGCGAGCCGTCCGGGTTGGAGCGGATGATGATGTTCTCGAATTCCTTCGGCTCGGACAGGCGCCCCTTCGTCGTCACCGTGTAGACGAGCTCCTGGCCGCCGCCCGTCGGCGGCTCGCCCACCTTGCCGGCGGCGAACTGCGAGTTCTGCTCGTTGATGGCCTGGACCACGTCGCCGGGAGCGAGCTTCAGCTGCGCGAGGCGGTCGGGGCGCAGCCAGATGCGCATCGCGTAGTCCTTGGCGCCGAAGATCTGCACGTTGGTGGTGCCCGGCACGCGCTTGATCTGGTCGAGGACGTTGAGCGTGGTGTAGTTGGACGTGAAGAGGTCGTCGCGGCTGCCGTCCGGCGAGTACACCGCGATCACCTGCAGGAACGACTGCGACCCCTTCTCGACCGTGACGCCCTGGCGGCGCGCCTCGAGCGGCAGGCGCGGCTCCACCTGCTTCACGCGGTTGTTCACGTTGAGCGCGGCCTTGTCCACGTCCACGCCGATGTTGAACGTGACGGCGATGGTGACGACCCCCTCCGACGACGAGGTCGAGGCCATGTACAGCATGCCCTCGACGCCGTTGATGGAGTTCTCGAGCGGGGCGGCGACGGTCTCTTCGAGCACGCGCGCCGAGGCGCCCGGGTACACCGCGCGCACCTGCACGACCGGGGGCGCGATCTCCGGATACTGGGCGATCGGCAGCACGCGCATGGCCGCGAGCCCCGCCAGCGCGATGAAGATCGAGATGACGACCGCGAAGATGGGGCGGTCGATGAAGAAGCGGGAAAACATGGAGGCTCCTTACTTCTTCGGTTCTTCGGGTTTCTTCGGAGCTTCGCCCGCCTTGCCCTCGGCTTTACCCGGAGGCGCTCCCTTTCCAGGCGCACCCGGGGGCGGCGCGTTGGGATCGCCCACCTGCACCGGCGCACCCGGGAAGAAGATCTTCGCCAGGCCGTCGACGATCACCTTGTCGCCGGGATTGAGGCCCGAGGTGATGATCCAGTCGCTGCCGGTCCAGTCGCCCACCTGGATCGGGCGCGGCATCGCCTTGCTGTCCGGCGACATGATGTAGACGATCTTGCTGCCGCCCATCTCCATCACCGCGCGCTGCGGGACGGCGATGGCGTTCGGGCGCGAGGCGCCCTTGAGGATCACGCGAACGAACTGCCCGGGGCGCACCTCGCCGTTGGGATTGGGCAATTCGGCACGCGCATCGGAGGTACCCGTCTGCGGGTTCACGCGGATGTCGGTGAAGGCGAGCTTGCCGACCTTCGCATAGACGCGACCATCCTCGAACTTCACGGAGACTTCGAACTTGTCGTCCTTCGGCAGCGTGAGCTTGCCCGCCTGCGCGTCGTTGCGGATGCGCGTCTGCTCGGATTCCGAGAGGCCGAAGTTCACGTAGATCGGGTCGACCTGGCTCACCGTGGTGAGCAGCATGTCGGGGCCGGAGACGAGGCTGCCCTCGCTCTTGAGCGAGCGGCTGGAGAAGCCCGACACCGGCGAGTCCACATCGGTGTAGCTGAGATTGAGCTTCGCGTCGGTGAGCCGGGCACGTGCGCTCTTGAGGTCCGCGTTGCCGACCTCGGCGGCGCTCTGGGCGTCGTCGAAGTCCTTCTGCGAGGCGGCCTTCGCTTCATAGAGCGGCTTGGTGCGGGCGAAATTGCGCTGGGCGGCGTTGACGCGGGCCTCGGCCGCGGCGACGTCGGCTTCCGCGCGCGCGACCGCGGCCTCGTAGGTCGTCTTCTCGATGGTGAAGAGCGACTGGCCGGTGGTGACCTTGGCGCCTTCCGTGTAGTTGCGCTTGAGGAGGATGCCGGGGACGCGCGCGCGGACTTCCACCTCGCGCGAGCCCGCCGTCTGCGCCGGATACTCGAACTCGACCGGGATGTCCTTGGGCTGCACCACCTGGATGGCGACGAGCGCGGGGGGCATGCCGCCGCCGTGGCCGCCCTGCCCCTGCTGGCCGCAGGCCGCGAGGAGGATCGAGGAAGAAACGAGGAGCGCGGCGCCTGCGTGGCGCTTGATAGGCGACATTTGGTTTGCTCTTTACAAGGGCCCGTGAAGGGGGGACAATTTACATACAACCACGTATGTATGTCAATTGCGGTTTTGTTACGGAAGCCTGATGGCACGGCGCACGAAGGAAGAAGCCCTCGAGACCCGCTCCCGCATCCTCGATGCGGCCGAGCAGGTATTCCACGCCAAGGGCGTGTCGAGCGCATCGCTGGAAGAAATTGCCGCCGCGGCCGACGTGACGCGCGGCGCCATCTACTGGCACTTCAAGGATAAGGCCGAGCTCTTCGACGCGATGATGCAGCGCGTGGTCCTCCCGGCGGAGGACTTCCTGGAGCAGGCCGGCGAGCACGTGAAGAGCGACCCCTTGGAGCTCCTGCGGCAGGCCACGGTGAGCGTGCTCATGCGGTGCGCACGAGACGAGCGCACCCGCCGCATCTTCGAGATCGCGTACAACAAGTGCGAATACGTGGGCGACGCGGCGGCGGTGCGCGACCGCCACATCGCGAGCCAGAACCAGTGCCTGAAGAGCATCGAGTCGGGCTTCCGCCAGTGCGTGAAGGCGGGGCAGCTCGCGGCGGACGTGAGCCCGCGCGTCGCGGCGATCGGCGCCATGTCGCTCGTCTCCGGCCTCATCGCCAACTACGTGCTCGATCCCGACAGCTTTCCGCTGCGCCGGCATGCCGAGGCGCTGGTCGACATCTACTTCCGCGGCCTCGCGCCCACCAAGGCGGAAAAGAAGCGCGCCGCGGCGTAAACTTCCGCGGTGCCGCAGAGAACCGATCCGAATCGCCGCCGCTTCCTCGCCACCGCCGCCGGCGGCATCGCGGCGCTGCAGCTTCCGGCCGGCGCGCAATCCATGACCCCTTTCGAGCACGAAGAGGCGACCGTCGAATCGCTCGCGGCCCGCATGGCCTCGGGCGAGACCCGCGCCGCGGCGCTCGCCACCGCCTATCTCGACCGCATCGCGCGCATCGATCGCGCCGGCCCCATGCTGCGCGCGGTGATCGAGCTCAATCCCGACGCCCTGGCGATCGCCGAGGAGCGCGACCGCGAGCGCAAGGCGGGTCGCGTACGCGGGCCGCTGCACGGCGTCCCGATCGTCGTGAAGGACAACATCGCCACCGGCGACCGCATGTCCACGACCGCGGGATCGCTCGGGCTGGACGGCGTGCGCGCGCCGCACGACGCGCCGCTCGTGGCGCG
>Ga0105242_10005220_pt1 | contig 10029 bp, 5 predicted proteins | sample KBSM24metaG_FD_81521 | JGI IMG/M metagenome (GOLD analysis project Ga0105242, IMG submission 81521) | Miscanthus rhizosphere microbial communities from Kellogg Biological Station, Michigan, USA - KBS M2-4 metaG | ecosystem: Host-associated > Plants > Roots > Rhizosphere > Soil | place: Michigan... | reverse complement strand
TTACGTGGCGCTCGGACGCTTTCCGCATCTCGGCGTCTGGCACGCTGCTGGTCCCGCCGACGAATCGGCGATCACCGGGGCGATGCGAACGGCCGGCGTCGACGAGCTTGCGTCGCGTCGCGTCGACATGCTCTCCGGCGGCGAGTGGCAGCGCGTGCGCCTGGCGCGCGCGCTCGCGCAGGGGGGCGACGTGCTCGTCCTCGATGAACCGACCGCCTTCCTCGACGTCGGCCACGAGATGGCGGTGTTCGAGCTGCTCGATCGCCTGGCGCGCGACGGCCAGACGGTCCTCCTCGTGAGCCACGAGCTCAACCTCGTCGCGCGGTTCGCGTCGCACATGGTGCTCCTCGACCATGGACGCGTCGTCGCCGACGGCCGCCCGGTGGACGTCATGGAAGCCGGAGTGCTCGAACGCGTCTACCAGTGGCCCGTCTCCATTGTCGCCGACCCGATCGACGGGGCGCCGACTCTCGTTCTCAAACGATCACGATGACGTGATGTCCTTCACCATCCCGACTCCATCCGAACCATGCCCTCTCGATTGAACTTGTTGCTCGTTGCCGCGGCAAACGCCGTGCTGCCCGCCGTCCTCGTCGCACAGCAGCCGGATACGGCTCGTGTCGCGCCGATGGTCATCACCGCGACACGTGTCCCGGTCGGCCGGGATGAATCTCCCGCGACGGTGGACATCATCACCGGCGAGCAGCTGCGCTTGCGCGGAATCACATCGCTCTCGACGGCTCTCGAAGCGCTTCCCGGCGTGAGCTTCGCGCGTACAGGGTCGTTCGGCGGCAACACGTCGCTGTTCTTGCGCGGCGGCGAAAGCAAGTATGTCAAAGTGCTCATCGACGGCGTGCCGGTGAACGATCCCGGTGGCGCCATCGACTTCGGCTCGCTGACCACCGACAACGTCGAGCGCATCGAAGTCGTGCGTGGCCCGGCGAGTGTCTTGTACGGCGCGGATGCGGTGACCGGCGTGATCCAGGTCTTCACCCGCCGCGCGAGCGGAGCGGCCCGCACCATCGTCTCGGCGCGCGCCGGCAGCTACGGCACGACGGACGCCGACGCGACGGTCCTCGGCCCGTTCGCGAACGGCGACTTGTCGCTCGGCATCGCTCGCCACGACACGAAAGGCATCTATTCGATCAACAACGCCGCGCACAACAGCATCGGCAGTGGCGCGATACACCTTGCGCTCGACGCGAACACCGACCTCCGCGTTACCGCGCGTTATGGCGACGAGGCCTATCACTTCCCGACGAACGGCGGCGGCGAGATCGTGGACAGTTCGGCGTTTCAAACGCTCGAGCGGACGGTGCTCGGCGCGGAGCTGTCGCGAAAACTCGGCCGCGTCGACACGCGCTTGAGCGTCGCGTCCAACTCGACTTCCGGCGGCACGAATCAGCCGTCGAGCGGCGATTATGTCTCGCTCGATCGCACTCGACGCCGATCGGCCGATCTCCGCGCGGATATCCCCGTGGCCGCTGCGACGGTTCTCACCGCTGGCGTTCAGCTCGAGCAGGCGGACGAGCGCTCCGAGAGCCACAGCGTGTTCGGCACCTCCGAGTTCTCGTCGATCTTTGAGGCCGCTCGTCGCAACGCCGCCGGGTACGCCGAGCTGAGCTCGCGGCTCGCGGCGGCGATGATCACCGCCGGCGTGCGCCACGACGACAACGAACGCTTCGGCAAGTTCGACACGTACCGCGTGGGCGCCAGCTGGAGCCCGATCAAAGGCTCCCGGTTCCGCGGGTCGGTAGGAACCGCGTTTCGCGAGCCGACCTTCCTCGAGAACTATTCGACCGGCTTCGTCGTCGGAAATCGCGCGCTTCGGCCTGAGCGCACACGCAGTTGGGAAGCGGGCTTTCGGCAAAACCTGCTCGACGACCGGCTCGAGCTTGGCGTGACGCACTTCGACCAGCGCTTCCGCGACATGATCGACTACACCGGATCGAACAAGGCCTGCGGCGCCAGCTATTGCAACGTCGCGCTCGCGACGGCGAAGGGCCGCGAATTCGAGGCGCGCTACGCCGTGCTGAGGTCTCTGAGTCTCGACGCGAACTTCACCCACCTCGAGACCAAGGTCCTCACGCCTGGCTTCGACACGTCGTCCGGCGGATTGTACCGGCGCGGTGAGAATCTCATCCGCCGACCAACGACGTCATGGACGTTCGGCGGAGTATATGCCTCGTCGATCGGCAGCATCGACGCCCACGTGATTCATGTCGGCGAGCGGTCCGATCGCGATTTCCGTCCATTCCCCTTCGTCGCGGTTGTCGACTCCGCCTACACGCGAACGGACGTCGGCGCCGCGCTCCAACTCGGCCGATTCAGCCCGCGCCTCGCGACCAGCGAGCTCACGCTTCACGCGGAGAACCTCTTCGACACGAACTACCAGTCTGTGTTCAACTTTCTCAGCCCGCGCCGTACGCTGCTGGTCGGAGCCCGCACGAGCTTCTAGGCCGATCGGCCGCCGAGGCCAACTAGACTCGCCGAGTCGCCGAGTCGCCGAGTGCCGTGAGTAACTTTCATGCATGACACTGGTCGTCACCGAAGCGATCGTGCTGCATGCGTTCGATTACCTGGAATCGTCGCGCATCCTCAAGTTGGTGACGCGCGAGGCGGGTGTGCGATCCGTGCTGGCGCGCGGCGCCAAGCGCTCGCGCAAGCGCTTCGGGGCAGCGCTTGATCTTTACGCCGAGGGAACGGCCGAGCTTCAGATGAAGCCCGGCCGCGACCTCGACACGCTCAGCAGCTTCGACGTCGCCCGGGCGCGGCCGCAGCTCGCCGCGCAGTTGTCTCGGTTCACGGCCGCGAGCACGGTGGCCGAGTTGACGCTCCGCTTCGCGCGCGACGACGCCGATCCGGCGCTCTACGACGCCGTCGCCGGCGCGCTCGACGAGATCTCGATAGCGGGCGAAGATCGCGTTCGCGACGTCGCGCTGGCCGCCGCCTGGCGCATCCTCGCCGAGCTCGGCGTGGCCCCCAATGTGGATTCCTGCACCGAGTGTCACGCGGCGATCGATGCCGGCGTGCCGGCGATGTTCAGCCATCCCGCCGGCGGGTCGCTGTGCGCCCGGTGCGCCCATCTCGCCCGCGCCGGACGGACGCTTCCCGCGTCGGCCCGCAGCGCACTGCGAGATTGGCTCAGCGGCGTTCCGCATCCGCTCTCCGAGCCCAATGACATCCGCGCGCACCAGCGATTGCTGCGCGAGTTCGTGCGCGAGCATCTGGACGACAGCCGGCCGCTCCGCGCGTTCGACGTCTGGGAGCGCGACGCCTGGTCGGGAGCGAGCGCGTGATCCTCGGTACCGCCGGTCACATCGACCACGGCAAGACTACGCTCGTCCATCGCCTCACCGGTGTGGACACGGATCGCCTCCCTGAGGAGAAGCGTCGCGGCATCACGATCGAGCTCGGATTCGCCCCGCTGGATCTCGGCGACGCCGGAACGATCGGCGTCGTCGACGTGCCGGGGCACGAAGCATTCGTGCGAACGATGGTCGCCGGCGCGACGGGAGTGGACATCGCGCTGCTCGTCGTTGCCGCCGACGAGGGGATCATGCCACAGACGCGCGAGCACGTTGCGATCCTCGATCTGCTCGGCGTGCACACCGGCGTAATCGCGTTGACCAAGGTGGATCTCGTCGACGAGGAGTGGCTCGCGCTCGTCGAAGAAGAAGTTCGCGAGGCGACGGGGAGCACGCTTCCCGATGCGCCGATCGTCGCAACGTCGGCGAAAACGGGGAAGGGTGTCGACGTGTTGCGTGCGGCACTCGTCGATGTCGCGCGGCGCGTGGCCCCACGCAGCGACGACGACCTGTTTCGGCTGCCCGTCGACCGGTCATTCAGCGTGAAGGGGACCGGCACGGTGGTGACGGGAACGGTCTGGTCCGGCCGGCTCGATCGCGACGAGTCGGTGCGCATTCTTCCGACGAATGCAGTAGCGCGAGCGCGCGGTATTCAAACGCATGGGCGTGCGGCGCAGGCGGCGGTTCCTGGTGCGCGGACGGCCGTCGCCCTCGTCGGCGTCGAGCCGGCCGATGTGCCGCGCGGGTCGGTTCTGGTGAACGACGCCGCGTGGCGAACGACCACACTTGCCCGCGCCGACGTGAGCGTGCTTCCGGGCGTCGCGGCGTCGCTTCGGCCGCGCACGCGAGTGCGCTTCCACGTCGGGACGAGCGAAGTTGGTGCGCGCGTCGTGGCGCGCGTCGTGACGGAGGGCGGCCCATTTGCAGCGCGATTGGCGTTCGATGAACCTGTGGTGCTCCGCGGCGGCGATCGCTTTGTGCTGCGTACAACGTCGCCGCTGAACACGATCGGGGGCGGAGTGATCACCGACCCGTATCCACCGCGGCGCGCGCGCGTGTGGGAGCCCGGACTGACTCCGGCGGCGCGTCTGGGGCTCATGGTGAGCGAGGCCGGGGCGACGGGGATCGAGGTGGCGGACCTGCCGGTTCGGCTGGGGCTCTCGCAGCCCTCGGTCGGGGCGCTCGTCGAGCGGACAGAGTCGGTCGACGTCGTGGGCACCCACCTCGTTTCACGAGGCGTCCTCGATGAGCTTCGGCGAGTTTTGGCGACCATCGTGGCGGAATTTCACCAAGCGGAGCCCCTCGAGCCGGGGATGCCGGCGCAGCTGCTCCGGAGCCGTCTCAAGGGCCATCCAGACGTGGTGGCTGCGGCTCTGGAAGCCGAGGTGGCGGAAGGGAACCTCGTGTCCGCGGCGGGGGTGGTTCGTCATGCCTTATGGCAGCCTCAGCTGGACCAGGCTGGGCAGCGGCTTGCCTCAGCCCTGCTCGGAGCCCTGGATAAGGCTGGGATCGAGCCTCCCACCACGGAGGAGCTGTCGCAGGAGCTCGCCACACCTGTGGCGGCCATCGCACGCTACTTGGAGAGACGAGGTGAAATAGTACAAGTCGAACAAAATCGGTACTATGCGTTGAAGCACCTCACGTTACTTATTGGCAGGCTTCGGGAACTGCTGTCCAATGGTCAAGAGGTGAATCCGTCAGCCCTCCGGGAGGGCCTCGGGATCTCGCGTAAGTACCTGATTCCGCTGCTGGAGTACTGTGACAGAGTCGGACACACGGTTCGAGGGCCGACAGGGCGGGTGTGGCGTGGCACGTAAATTCCGACGTGGCAAAGCAGTCCACGCTACTGTTCGCTTGACGCACTGTTGACCGCACCCTAATTTTGATGCGAACGGCAGAATCCCTATCAACCCATTCAGGAGCTCTTGTAACGGTCCTGTTTCGTTAGCGCGGAGAAACCATGTTCCACCGCTGGGCAGCACCGTTGCTCGTGCTCGCCCTTTGCTCGATGACGGCAAAGAATGCGGCGGGGCAGGAACAGAAGCCCCGAGAGCAAGGTGCAAAGGGTTCACTCGGGAAGAATTACCCGAATCCCTTCAACCCCGACACGAAGATCCGTTTTACGGTCGACTGTTCGGGCGGCAGTACAAGTGAAACGCATGTGGTCTCCATGCGGGTCATGAACATCCTGGCTCAGCCAGTTGTTCCTCCGATCCTGTATGGACCAGCGTCCACCGCCACATCGGGAGCAACCAGCTCGATGAACGGTAGCCCGCTCAACGAACTTCGGTTGGGCTGTGGCGAGTACGAGGCGCAGTGGCCGTCGGCAGCTGTACGTGAGCCAGCCTCTGGTACGTACATCGTCCAGTATTTCGTGGACGGGAAACTGGCTGGGACGCGACGCATTTACTACCGGAAGTAGCAGCGACGAAAGCAGGACGCGCCGGATGGTTTCTCGCCATCCGGCGCGTTTTTTTCTGCCGGATTGGCTGATCCGCGGGGCACCCTCGTTGCTTCCACTACTGTACCATGATCAATCCAGAACGTCTGACCGTGAAAGCCGGCGAAGCGCTCAACGACGCTGTGAGTCTCGCCCGCCGCAACGGCAATCCGGCCGTCTACGACCTGCACCTGCTCGCCGCGCTCCTCGACCAGGATGAGAGCATTGTCGTGCCCGTCTTGCAGAAGCTCGGCGCCAGCGTCGCCGCGCTCCGCGATCAGGTGCGCCGCGAGATCGACCGATTTCCAAAGCAGAGCGACGCTCAGCCCAACGCGTCGCGCGAACTGAATCAGGTCTTCGACCGCGCCGAGGCCGAAGCCAAAAAGCTCGGCGACGAATACATCTCGACCGAGCATCTCCTGCTGGCGCTGTCCGACGTCAAGGCCGAGTCGAAGAATCTGCTGACCGGCGTCGGCGCGACGCACGACGCACTGCTCGAGGCGCTCGAGGCAGTTCGCGGCACGCATCGCGTCACCGACCAGAACCCCGAGAATCAGTATCAAGCGCTCCAGCGTTACACGCGCGACCTGACGGAGGCGGCCCGGAAAGGCAAACTGGACCCGGTGATCGGACGCGACGAGGAGATTCGTCGCGTGATTCAGGTGCTGTCGCGCCGCACCAAGAACAATCCCGTGCTCATCGGCGAGCCAGGCGTCGGCAAGACGGCCATCGTCGAGGGGCTCGCGCAACGGATCGTCAATGGCGACATCCCGGAAAGCCTCAAGGGCAAGCAGCTCGTCTCGCTCGATCTGGGCGCGCTCATCGCCGGCGCCAAGTTCCGCGGTGAGTTCGAGGAGCGTTTGAAATCGGTGCTCAAGGAGATCACCGAGGGCGAAGGCAAATACATCGTGTTCATCGACGAGATGCACACGATCGTCGGCGCCGGCAAAGCAGAAGGCTCGATGGACGCCGGGAACATGCTCAAGCCGATGCTGGCGCGCGGCGAGCTGCGCGTCGTCGGCGCGACGACGCTCGACGAGTATCGCAAGCACGTCGAGAAGGATCCGGCGCTCGAGCGCCGCTTCCAGCCCGTGTACGTCGGTGAGCCGAGCGTCGAAAACACGATCGCCATTCTGCGCGGGCTCAAGGAGCGATACGAAGCGCACCACGGCGTCCGCATCACCGACGACGCGATCATCGCGGCGGCGACGCTTTCGCATCGCTATATCGGCGATCGCTTCCTGCCAGACAAGGCGATCGACCTGGTGGACGAAGCGGCTTCGCGCCTCCGCATCGAGATCGATTCGATGCCGCAGGAGATCGACGAGGTCGAGCGCCGGATCATGCAGCTCGAGATCGAGCGCACCGCACTCAAGAAGGAGAAAGATCGCGCCGCTATCGAGCGACGCGAGGAGTTGGAGCGCGAGTTAGCCGAGCTGCAAGAGAAGTCATCGGCGATGAAAGCGCAGTGGCAGCAGGAAAAGGAAATGCTGGGCGGCGTCGGCAAGATCAAGCAGGAGATCGATCAGGCTCGAATCGAGGCGGAGCAGGCAACCCGCCGCGGCGATCTCGCGAAGGCAGCGGAGATCAGCTACGGGCGCATCCCCGAGCTCGAACGACGCATGAAGGACACGGAGCAGAAGCTCGCCAGCCAGGACGGGCGTCCGAAATACCTCAAAGAAGAAGTCACCGCCGACGACATCGCCGAAGTCGTGGCGCGGTGGACGGGCATTCCCGTGACGCGCATGCTGGAGAGCGAGCGCGAACGGCTCACCAAGCTCGATCAGGAGCTCGCCAAGCGGGTCATCGGTCAGGAGGAGGCGGTCGTCGCGGTGGCGAACGCGGTCCGTCGCTCGCGCGCCGGCCTGCAGGACCCGAATCGGCCGATCGGCTCGTTCATCTTCCTCGGCCCGACGGGTGTGGGCAAGACCGAAACGGCCCGCGCGCTCGCCGAGTTTTTGTTCGATGACGAACATGCCATGGTTCGCATCGACATGTCCGAGTACATGGAGAAACACGCGGTCGCGCGACTGATCGGGGCGCCGCCGGGATACGTCGGCTACGAGGAAGGCGGACAGCTCACCGAAGCGGTGCGTCGCCGTCCGTACTCGGTCATCCTGTTCGACGAGATCGAGAAGGCGCACCCGGATGTGTTCAACATCCTGCTGCAGATTCTCGACGATGGACGGCTCACCGATTCGCAGGGTCGCACGGTCGACTTCCGCAACAGCGTCATCATCATGACGTCGAACGTCGGTTCGACGTTCATCCTCGAGCACGCGCGCGGTGACTGGGCCCTCGTCGAGACGCAGGTGATGGCCGCGCTCCGGCAGCAATTCAAACCCGAGTTCCTCAACCGCGTCGACGACATCATCATCTTCCACCCGCTCGGCACCGATCAGATCGAGAAGATCGTCGACCTGCAGCTGGTCCGGCTCGATCGCTTGCTCGCCGATCGGAAGATGTCGCTCGAGGTCACACCGGACGCGAAGCGGCTGCTCGCGGAGGAGGGATACGACCCGGCATTCGGCGCCCGGCCGCTCAAGCGCTCCATTCAGCGGCTGATTCAGAATCCGCTGGCGATGGCCGTCCTCGAAGGCAAGTTCAGCGACGGCGACGTGATCGTCGTTCGGCCGGACGGCAAGGGCGGGTTAGAGTTCTCGAACGAACCGGCACGGGAGACCGTGGGGGCCTAGAATCATCGACACGCATCGAGTTAGGGTCTTTTGAAACACAGAGATCACAGAGATGAGAAATGCTCCTCCAGCGAGCGTCCGAACGGCCGTCCCTCGGCTCGATGAGGCAAGAGGTTCCTGGCATGACGGTCTTTCTTTCTGTGCCTTCTCTGTGATCTCTGTGATCTCTGTGTTTCAAGGCCTTCGCCCGTAACGCCGCGGTAACAGATTCGGAGCGACTGGTCCGGTCACAGGCGGCTGTTAGTACTTCCACCACGACGTCGTCGTCCCCTCCGGCATCTTGCGCAGACCGTACTCGGCCATCTCGCGCAAGCGGTCGGCGCTCGTTCCCGGACCGCTCCAGCAGTGCGGCTTCTGGTCGCCGTAGACGAAGTAGCCCTCGTAATGCGGGTTCGTGGTCGTCTTCATCCAGGCCTCGAGCTCGCGCGTCGCGCGGTCGAGGAAGAAGCTGTCCATGTTGCCGACGTAAATGTGAATCTTGTCGACGAGCTTCGGTCCCACCGTGCTCCAGTTCTTTTGCAGGTAGTGCAGCAAGTCGTAGTTGTCCCGCCAGTAGTCCGTGACGCTGTGATCGATCTTACCTGTTCGCGAATCGACGGCAGGCTTGAAGTAGCCGTCCGCACCGATCGGCCCGAAGACCGCTTCCCAGATGTCCTGCTGTCCGGTACCGGACCGGCCGTGCGTGCCGTTGACCAGTTCCATCCAGTACCGCTGCTGCGCGGTCTGGCGGATCTCGCCATTCACCTCGCGTGAGTTCACCGTCGGCGTGAGTTGCCACTGGCTGTAATTCTTGTAGAACGCGTTCGCGTCCTTGTACATGTTCACGCCTTCGACGTCGGTGAACGTCACCGGATCCGGACAGGACGACCACGTTCCTCCGAAGAAATCCGGATGGAAGATCTGCAGTGCGAGCGATTCCCATCCTCCGGTAGAGCCGCCTGAGAGCCAGCGTGCCCACGGCTCTCTGATGATGCGATATCGCTTTTCGATCTCGGGAATCAGCTCGTTCATGATCGCGTCACCGTACGGGCCGACGTTCACGCTGTTCACCGCGTACGAATCGTCGAAGTATGGCGTCGGATGCTGGAACGTTACGGCGATGAGTCGCGGAAAGTTGTCGGCCAGCCACGCCTCGCGAAATTGCGCCGAGTTCCCGCGCCCTCCCGGCGCGGCGTTGAAGCCATACGGAGCACCAAGACCGAAATGACCTTGGATGTAGTTGACGGGATAACTGATCGTCGACGTCTTGTAATCGCGCGGCAGTAGGACCGTAGCCCCGAGGTATATCGGCCGGCCCCAGAACTTGGTCAGCGACGGACTCTGGAACCGGAACCGCTGCACGTATTCGTTGTCAGCGGGTACCTGGATGGGCGGAATGACTTTGTCGGCGATGAGCTTCACCACCGTCGAAGCTTTCGGGTCGAAGTGGACCTTTTGCGGTGCGCCGTAGATGTTGCCCGGCGAGCGTGACCAGTTCTGTCCCTCCCATTGGTCGTCGTGCATCCAGACGACGTGGCCGTCGGCGCGCTTGAACTCGGAGTAGACGTTTACGAACGGTTGGACCCAGTAGTCGCCGGCCGGGATG
>Ga0105242_10005219_pt1 | contig 10029 bp, 13 predicted proteins | sample KBSM24metaG_FD_81521 | JGI IMG/M metagenome (GOLD analysis project Ga0105242, IMG submission 81521) | Miscanthus rhizosphere microbial communities from Kellogg Biological Station, Michigan, USA - KBS M2-4 metaG | ecosystem: Host-associated > Plants > Roots > Rhizosphere > Soil | place... | reverse complement strand
CCACGTAGTAGCAATAGCCGAGCGCACCGGCGGTGAGGGCGAGAATCATCTTCATCGGGGTCTCCTTGTGGACGTCCCAGGCTTCAGGCCGCGCGGCGGTGGCCGGCAGCGCCGCGACCGGTCGCGCGATGCGGCGGCTTGCGCCGGGCGCGCGGGGCGGCGGCTTTGGTCTCGGATGCCTTGCCGCGCTTGCCGCCGGCGAGGCTGCGCTCCAGCAGCGATGCGAAGTCGATGACCTCGGCGCCGGCCGGCTCCTTGCGCGCCTTCGGCGCCTTGCGCACCTTGCCCGCCGCCTTTTCCTCGATGAGCTTCAGGAGGTCGTCGCGGTAGGTGTCGTGGTATTTGGACGGATCCCAATCCATCGCCATGTCGTCGACGAGGCGCTCGGCCATGTCGAGCTCGCGCGGCGTGACCTTCACCTTGGCGAGGTCGTCGGGCACCTTGAGCTCGCCGGGATTGCGGAGGTCCGTGGCGTATCGCAACGTGTTCAGCACCAGCACGTTGTCCACGGCATAGAGCGCGGCGATGTGCTCGCGCGTGCGGATCACCACCGTGGCGAGCCCGACGCGCCCGGTGCGCACCAACGTCTCGCGAAGCAGCGCATAACCCTTGTCGCCATGCTTGCCCGGCGCGAGGTAGTACGGCGACTCGAAGAAGTAGGGCGCCAGCGACTCGCGGTCGATGAAGCCCACGATGTCGACGGTCTGCGTGGCCTCCACGTTCGCGCGCTTGAAGTCCTCCTTCTCCAGCGTGACGTAGTGGCCCTCGTCCAGCTCGTAGCCCTTCACGATCTCCTCGTAGGGCACCTCGTCGCCGGTGGACTTGTTGAACCGCTTGTAGCCCACCGGCTGCAGGTCGCGCCGGTCGAGCATGGTGAAGCTCAAGTCGGAGCGCTCCTCGGCGGGGAAGAGCGACACCGGGATGTGCACCAGTCCGAACTGGATGGCGCCTTTCCAGAGTTCGCGTGGCATGTCTTTCGTCTCCTTCGGCGATTTCACGGAGTCCTACGCCGCCGTCCGCCGATGCCGACTTCCCCGTCGGGCTCGAAGGGCGATACTGGCGGAGGGGCTCTCGTTTCGGGGCCGCTGAAACATCTGAGCCTCATTCGGCTCCAACGTTCGCCGGCCGCGCCACCGCAAGCCGTTCCTCCGGAAGAAAGGACCCGATGATCCGCTTCGACCTCTCGATCACGCTGGACTACAACGTGATCGCCCAGAGCGACTACGTGTTCGTGATCCAGCCCACGAACACGCCGTACCAACGCGTCACCTGGGAGCGCCTCGAGACCGAACCGAACCTCGCGGTCGAGGAGGAGCTGCACGGCAACGCGGGCTCGCCGGCCAACCGCCACCTGCGGGTGGGCGTGCCGCCCGGGCCGTTCAAGCTCAAGTACGACTCGATCGTCGACCTCGTCCACCATTTCGCGCTGCCCTCGGACCTGCGCGAGGTGCCGATCGCGGACCTCCCGGCGCCGGTGCTGCAATACATCTATCCCAGCCGCTACTGCCAGTCCGACCAGCTCCTCGAGGTGGCGCGCGGGGAGTTCGGCACGATGACACCCGGCTACGAGCGGGTCGAGGCGATCCGCCGCTGGGTGCAGGAGCGCACGAAGTTCAAGGTCGGCTCGAGCAACGTGGGCACCTCGGCGCTCGATACCTACCAGTGCGCGCAGGGCGTATGCCGCGACTTCGCGCACCTCATGATCACGTTGTGCCGCGCGCTGAACATCCCCGCGCGGTTGGTGACCGGCATCGACTATGGCGCCGACCCGGCGCTGGGCCCGCCCGACTTCCATTGCTACGTGGAAGCGTTCCTCGGCGACCGCTGGTTCCTGTTCGACCCGTCGGGCATCTCGCCGCGCATGGGCCTCATCCGCATCGGCACGGGGCGCGACGCGAGCGACGTCTCCTTCGCGACGATCTTCGGCACGGTGCAATGGACGATGCCGAAAATCACGATCCGCGCGGAGGGCGATTCCATCAACGGCATCGTGAAGCCCTTCCGGCAGGACTACGCGCTGTCCACCGATTCGGCCGACGCCGAGCCCGACGAGGCGGTGCTGCAGCTCCAGCAGGGCGCGCAGTCGCCCACCGCGGCCTCGGCCGGCCCGCAGCTCACCGATACCTGAGCGCGTCGTCCAGGACGAAGCGCTGGCGCTCCGCGTCGTGCGAGAGCGCGTGCCACGGAACCGCGACGAGCGCGTCGCCGCGCCCGGACGTGGTGGCCATCATCGCGTAGGCGATGGCCCCGCGCTGCGTGTCGATCATGAGGTCCTCGATCGTGCCCACCTCGGCGCCGCTCGCGTCGACCACGGGAAAGCCGAGCGCGTCGGCGGCGGCGATGGGAGCGCCCATCAGCGTTCGCCCTGGCGTGTCGCTTTGTCGCGCGCGTCTTCCTCGCTGTTCGATTCGTGACGCCCGCCGGGCCCTTCGAGCGTGTCGGGCTCGCCGCCGGGGCGCGTGGGGTAGTCGCGCCTGGGCTCGCTATCGGGTGACGTTCGTTGCCTGTCCTTGCGTTCGACCATGGGGCCTCCTCGGGGGCGTGGAGGTCTGACAGTCCCGCGGCAGGCGAGTTTTCTAGACTCGCATCCCGCGCGCCACGCTCGAGATGACGGTCGCCAGCTCCACCGGGGCCACCGGCTTGGTCAGGTGCATCTGGAAACCCTCGGCAAGCGCTTTCAGGCGGTCTTCGCGCTGCGTGAACGCGGAAAGCGCCACCGCGGGGCGGCGCGTGCGGGCGCCGGGCGGACGCGACGCTTCCCACCGTCGAATTCGCCGCAACGTCGCGTAGCCATCCTCGCCCGGCATCGCGATGTCGCACACGATCACCTCGGGCCCGGCATCCTGGTTGAGCGCGAGATGCGCCATCGCTTCCTGGCACGAGGCGGCCGTGGCGACCTGCGCGCCGGTCTGTTCGAGCAATGTCGCGAGGGATTCGCGCGCCTCGCGCTGGTCGTCGATGAGGAGCACGCGGATGCCCGCGAGCGAGGGAAGGGCGGGCGCATCGGTCGGCGCCTGCGCGGCGCTCTCCACGGCAGGAGCGCGGGCATCGCGGTGGAACGGGAGGTACACGCGGAACGTGGCGCCGAGTTGCGGGCCCTTGCTCTCGCAGGAAACGTGGCCGCCGTGCAGCTGCGCCAGCCGCTGGACCAGTGCCAGGCCCAACCCCATGCCCTCCTGGCCTCGCAGGCTCGACCCCTGGTCGGCCTGGCGGAAAGGATCGAAGACGTAGGGGAGGAAATCGGGCGCGATGCCGTTGCCGTCGTCGCGCACCTCGACGCGGGCCATCGCACCCTCGGGCCGCGCGCTCACCCAGATGCGTCCGCCGCTCGGGGTGAACTTTATCGCGTTGCTCACGAGGTTCACGAAGACCTGCCGCACTCGGTCGGGATCGCCGTGGATCTCGCGATCGCCGATGGCGTACTCGGTGATGATGCGAAGCTTCTTCTCCAGGGCCACCGCGCGCAGGCTCTCGACCGCCTCGGCGAGCACCGGCAAGAGCGGAATGCGTTGCTTGGCGAGCCCCAGGTTGCCCGAGAGCGCGCGCGTCACGTCGAGGAGGTCGTCGATGAGCCGCACCTGGTGCTCGACGCCGATGAGGATCCCGGCGATCGCGCGGCGCACCGTGGGATCGGCATCGGTGATCTGGTTGGCGAGCACGTGGGTCCAGCTCTTGATGCCGTTCAGCGGCGAGCGCAGCTCGTGCGACACGATCGCGAGGAATTGGTCGCGCGCCTGGGTCGCCGACTCCGCATCGGCTCGCGCGCTGCGCTCCCGTGCGAGCTCTCCGTCGTGCTCCTTGCGCTCGGCCTCGATCCGCTCGGTGATGTCGAGGCAGGATCCGGCGTAGCCGCGCAACTCCTCGTTTTCGAAGAGGGGAACGCCCTTGTACGTGAGCCAGCGCCATGCGCCGTCGTGGCGCAGCAGGCGAAAGGAGATCTCGAAGGGTTGCCGGGCGCCGAAGGCGTCGGCATAGGCGCGCTCGACGCGCTCGCGGTCCTCGGGGTGGACGCCCGCGAGCCAGCCGAAGCCGAGCTCCGCGTTATCGTCGCGCCCGGTGAATTCCTGCCAGGGTCGGTTGAAGTACACCGCGCGCCGGTCGGGCGCGGCCACCCAGATCATGACCGGCGCGAAGTCGGCGAGGAGCCGGAAGCTCTCCGCCGCCTCGCCGCGGCGCCGTCCTCGCGAAGATGCGGGCCGCGGTGCCGCGGCCTCGCTCATGGAGCGCGGCTGGCGTCCCCCATGCCGGCGTGCTGCTCGCGGATGCCGTACTCCCGCAGCCGGTTGTAGAGCGTCTTCGTGCAGATGCCCAGCATCTCGGCGGTGCGCTTGCGCTCGCCGCCGCAATGCTCGAGCGTGGAGAGGATGAGCTCGCGCGCGGCGACCGACAGCGGCGTGCCCAGGGGCACGGTGATCGCGGGCGTGCTGAGTTCCGAGGAGGAAGTGATGGGTCGGGTTTGCATGGTCTCCGTTTCGGGGGACGGCCCTTCCAGGCCTTCCTCGCCCGCCATGATGAATACGCGGTGGATGTAGTTCTTGAGCTCGCGCACGTTGCCGGGCCACGGGTGCTGCCGCATGCGGGCGAGTGCCCCGGGCGCGAACCGTTTCCGCGTCCCGCATGCTTCGTTCATCTCTTCGAGGAAGTACGCCGCGATGAGCTCCACGTCCTCGCCGCGCTCGCGCAACGGCGCGAGCGTCAGCGGGAAGACGTTGAGCCGGTGGTAGAGATCCTCGCGCAGCTTCCCGGCGCGCACCGCGTCGTGCGGGTCGCGATTGGTGGCCGCGATGATGCGCACGTCGGTGTCGACGGTCTTCGCGGTGCCGATGCGCATGAGCTGCCCGGTCTCCAGCACCCGCAGCAGCCGCACCTGCAGCTCCAGCGGCATCTCGGAGATCTCGTCGAGGAAGAGCGTGCCCCCGTGGGCCTGCTCGAAATAGCCCTTGTGCTGGCGGTCGGCGCCGGTGTAGCTGCCGCGCTCGTGGCCGAACATCTCGTTCTCGATCAGGTTGGGCGAGATGGCGCCGCAGTTGATGGCGAGGAACGGCTGCTTGCGCCGGCGCGAGAGGTCGTGAATGGTGCGCGCGACGATCTCCTTGCCGGTGCCGCTTTCGCCCATGAGGAGCACCGTCGCCTCGGTGGGTGCGACGCGTGCGATCTTGTCGTACACCTCCTGCATCGGCGCGGAGCGGCCAACCAGGCGGCCGAAGCGGCCCACGTTGCGCAGCTCGTCGCGCAGCTGCCCGATTTCAGCGCGCAGCTCGCCGTTGCGCGGCACGCGCGAGAGCACGGCTTTCAGGCGTTGCACGTTGACGGGCTTCACGAGGTAGTCGGATGCGCCGAGGCGCAGCGCCTCGACCGCAGTTTCCACGCTCGCATGCCCCGTGATGAGGATGGTCTCGATGGAGGAGCGGTCCTCCAGGTCTTCGAACAGGTCGATGCCGCTGCCGTCGGGCAGCCGCAGGTCCATGAGGACCACGTCCGCGCGCTGGCGCACGAGCTGGATGCGAGCCTCGGCGACGCTGCCGGCCGTCGCGGTGGTGAAGCCTTCCGCATGGGCGAGTGCCGCCAGGGACTCGCGCGTTTCCGCGTCGTCGTCGACGATCAATGCATGAGACATAAAGAGGTGCGGCTCCAGTCCTTACACGGGTGAAGTTTTTTCCATGTTGAACTGGAGCGCGGCCGAAGGCTGTCGGCCGAGTCCTACAGGGTCGATAGCGGCGATTCGGCAGTCGCTTTTGCGGGTGGGCGATCGAGCACGATGCATCGATGTGCCGGATTCATGCGCAGGTCGCGCCAGGGTACCGTGTACTGGCGTTCTCCCAGGCCGAACACCCCGCCGACGGCAATCACGACGCCGGCGATGCGGCCGCTCGCGACGTCGACCAGGATGCGGTCGACGCGGCCCATCTCCCCGCCGTCGCGATCGATCACCGGCTCGCCCACCAGGCGCGCGCAGGAAGCGATCATTGCAGCCCCAGGGTGAGCTGGTTGTCGACGCGCATCACGCCGTCCTGGCGCTGCGCGTACGCCGACGCGATTCCAACCTGCTCATACGACTTCACCGTTCCCGCCAGCACGACCACGCCGTGATCGGTGTTGACGGACACGTCCGCGCCGTTCATGCCCGCGTCCGATGCGAGCGACGCCCGGATCTTCGCTGCGATCATCGCGTCGGAAAACGTATCGGGCGCGGGTAAGGCGCGAGGCGGGGAGGCGGCGGCTTTTGGATCCGGCGAGGCGGGAGGTTGCGGGCTGGCGGAAACATTACGCGCAAGGTTTTCCGCGGCAGGCGTGCTTACCTCCTCGTATGGGCGGTTGCAGCCCGCGAGCGCTACGCTCGCGAGGACCGCGCAAGCCATGGCGGCAGAAGGGATTCGGGTCATCCGGTGGGTCTCGCACAACGCGTGCCAGAAGGACGGCACGCGTCTTGCGACGAGATCGTCTTCATCACCCACAGGAGAAAAACATGGCGCGCGCCAAGAACACGACGACCGACAGACCGCTGGCCCTGGAGCTCCTCGCCGCGGACCACCGGAAGGTCGAGGACCTGTTCGAGCAGTACGAGAATGCGAAGGACGACGAGGACGACGGCCGCACCGGGATCGCCGAGCGCATCTGCAAGGAGCTCACGGTCCACGCACAGCTCGAGGAGGAGGTCTTCTATCCATGGCTGAAGGAGAACCTCGACGAGGAAGACATGGAGATGGTCGAGGAGGCCTACGTCGAGCATGGGACCGCGAAGGACCTCATCGCGCAGATCGAGGGTGCCGGCGGCCCGGACGCCGAATACGACGCGAAGGTGAAAGTCCTTTCCGAGTACATCAAGCACCACGTGAAGGAGGAGGAGGGCGAGATCTTCGAGGCTTGCAGCGACATGCGGGAGGAGCTGGACGAGCTGGGCCAGGAGATGGCCTCGCGCAAGTCCGAGCTCGCCGAGGAGAACGGGCTCATGGAAGACGAGGCGTCGGAAGGCGTGATGGCCGGGAAGGGCGGCCGCGGAAAGGCGGGCGGCAGCGCCGAGCGCCGCTCGCGCTGAGGATTTCCCGCCGCAGGAAACGAGAAGGCCGCCCGGGGGCGGCCTTTCTCGTTGGTGCGAAGCGCTACCCGCGTCCGGGGTGGGCGCGGGGATCGACCGGCTCGAGCGGCACGCCCGTCGGGTGCTGCTCCAGGCGCTTGTGGTCCGGCTTGGGCTTGCTCGCGAGCGGCGACGGCCTCGGCTTCGGGGCCGGCGCCCGGTGGTCGTGATCCCGGTCGTGCGACATCCGCTACTTCACCGCGAGGTTGGTCTCGACCTTCTGCACGCCGTCCATCTTCTGCGCGATGCCCTGGGCGAGCGAGATCTGGTCCTGGGACTTCACGGTGCCGGTCAGCGTGACGACGCCGTTGTTCGTCGACACGGAGACGTCCGAATCCTTCATGCCGGGGTCGGCGGCGATGGCGGCCTTGACCTTGCCGGTCGTGAGGGTCTCGCTCACGGCGCCGGTCGCGTCACCGGCCGGGCCAGGGGCGACGGTCGGGTTCGAGGCGGTCGTGGTCGTCGTGGTGCTGGTCGTGTCGGTGCTGGACGGCACCGGGTTCGGGTTCGACGGCGTGCTCGCCGTGGGCGAGGCCGTGTTGCCCGAGTTGTTGTAGGCGGTGCTTCCGGTCTTCGGACGATCGCAGGCCGCGGTGAGCGCGGCGGCGACGGCGAGGGCGATGACGGTGCTGGCGAGTTTCATGTGGGGCTCCTACTTGCTGGTGGTTGTGGTGGTCTTCTCTTTCGAGATGGTCGTGCCATCCGGGCGCGTGACGCTGCCGCTCACGGTGCTCGAGGTGGTGGAGCTCGACGAATCGGACGCGGGCGGCGTGGTCACGACGGTCGTCGACGAGGACGGCGGGGTCGGGGCCGGCGTCACGACGGTCGTGTTCTTCTCCACGGTGGTGGCCGCGGGAGTGGTCGAAGTCGTGGTGGTGGAAGTCTTCTCGCAGGCGGCGAGCGAGGCGGCGCCGGCGACGAGGATGGCGAGGGGAATCAGCTTCTTCATGGCAATCGCTCCGGTGATTGTCGATATCCCCGATTAGAGGGGGTTTGTTCCCCGCGAGTTCGGATCGCCCCGCGAGTCGGGGTGTTTTCCTACACGCCGCCCGGGCGTAATCCTTCGATGCGGTAGAGTGGCGCCGGTGCAGCCGATCCTCTCCATCTCCCAGCTGGGAAAGACCTACGCGTCGGGCCACGTCGCCCTGGCCGACGTGGACCTCCAGATCGCCGCGGGCGAGATCTTCGCGCTCCTCGGGCCCAATGGCGCCGGCAAGACGACGCTCATCAGCATCGTCTGCGGCATCGTCACCGCGACGCGCGGGACTGTCGTCGCAGGGGGACACGACATCGTGCGCGAGTACCGCGCCGCGCGCTCCCTCATCGGGCTCGTGCCGCAGGAGCTCCATACCGACATGTTCGAGACGCCGTGGACGACGGCGACCTTCAGCCGCGGCCTCTTCGGCCTGCCGCCCGATCCCGGGCACATCGAGCGCGTGCTGCGCGACCTTTCCCTCTGGGACAAGTGCCACGCGAAGATCATGGCGCTGTCCGGCGGCATGAAGCGCCGGCTCATGATCGCGAAGGCGCTGGCGCACGAGCCGAAGATCCTGTTCCTCGACGAGCCGACCGCCGGCGTGGACGTCGAGCTTCGCCGCGACATGTGGGCGCTGGTGCGGCGGCTGCGCGAGGCCGGCACCACCATCATCCTCACCACGCACTACATCGAGGAAGCCGAGGAGATGGCCGACCGCATCGGCGTCATCAACAAGGGGCGCCTCGTCGTGGTGGAGGAAAAGGCGAAGCTCATGAAGACGCTCGGCAAGAAGCAGCTCACGGTGCAGCTGCAGGAGCCGCTCGCCGCGCTTCCCGCGGGGCTGTCCCAATGGCCGCTGGTGCTGAAGGGCGGCGGAATGGAGCTCGAGTACACCTTCGACGCGCACGAGGAGCGCACCGGCATCCCGGACCTCCTCGCACGGCTGGGCGAGCTCGGCATCGGCTACCGCGACCTCAACACGCGCCAGAGCACGCTCGAGGAGATCTTCGTCGACCTGGTGAGCGAGCGGGGGAGGGGGGCCGCGTGAGCGCCTTCAACGGCCACGGCGTCTGGGCGATCTACCGCTTCGAGATGGCGCGCGCCTTCCGCACGCCGCTGCAGAGCTTCCTCACGCCGGTGATCACGACCTCGCTCTACTTCGTCGTCTTCGGCGCGGCGATCGGCTCCCGCATGAGCGAGGTGGGCGGGGTGCCGTACGGGGCTTTCATCGTGCCGGGCCTCATCATGCTGTCGATCTTCACGGAGAGCATCGCCAACGCGTCGTTCGGCATCTACTTCCCGAAGTTCACGGGAACGATCTACGAGCTCCTCTCGGCGCCGGTCTCGCCGCTGGAAATCGTGCTGGCCTACGTCGGCGCCGCCACGTCGAAGTCGGTGCTGCTGGGGCTCATCATCCTCGCCACGGCGGCCTTCTTCGTTCCCATCCATATCCAGCATCCCGTATGGATGGCGGCATTCCTGGTGCTCACGGCAGCGACCTTCTGCCTCTTCGGCTTCGTGATCGGCATCGTCTCGCAGGGCTTCGAGCAATTGCAGTTCGTGCCGATGCTCGTGATCACGCCCCTCACGTTCCTCGGCGGCGCCTTCTACTCCATCGACATGCTGCCGGAGGGATGGCGCACCGTGAGCCTCTTCAACCCCGTGGTGTACCTGGTGAGCGGCTTCCGCTGGGCGTTCTACGGCACCGCCGACGTCGCGGTGGGCGTGAGCCTCGCGGCCACGCTCGCCTTCTTCGCCGCGTGCCTCGTCGCAGTGGCGTGGGTCTTCCGCACCGGCTATCGCCTCAAGTCGTGACCATGAAGCCATCACCGCAGCCCGGCCCGGCCCGCATCATCGTGACCGGCGGCACCTTCGACAAGCACTACGACGCCATCAAGGGCGAGCTCACCTTCAAGGACAGCCACCTGCCCGCGATCCTGGAGCAGGCGAGGGTGAAGGTACCGGTGTCGATCGAGGT
>Ga0105242_10005216_pt1 | contig 10032 bp, 5 predicted proteins | sample KBSM24metaG_FD_81521 | JGI IMG/M metagenome (GOLD analysis project Ga0105242, IMG submission 81521) | Miscanthus rhizosphere microbial communities from Kellogg Biological Station, Michigan, USA - KBS M2-4 metaG | ecosystem: Host-associated > Plants > Roots > Rhizosphere > Soil | place: Michigan... | reverse complement strand
GTCCGAGGCCGAAACGGACCGATATGCGGTTTTGCTCTTGTGAAGGGGGGCAGGCAGCCCTGAAGGGCTGCGCTAGGCGGCAGCCGATCAGAGTAGCGGAGCGCTCTTGATTCGCTGGAACGCGTCACGCGCCGCCCGTTCCGCGCCTTCGGCGTTCCCAAGGGCGGTCTGGTTCGATCGGAACCGCGCCTCCGCCTGGAGGCGCGAGTGCGTGTCGGCGGCAGGTTTGGGCGCTCCGCGCGGGTCCGGGTTGGTCTTGCGAATCGCGTCGGCGCGAGCCCGCCAGCTCGCGCTGCGCAGGCGGAGGTAGTCTCGGGCATCGGCGACCAGCGCCTGCTGCTCCTGCGGCACGTTCTTGAGCGCTTTCAGGCGCGCATCGGCCGCCTGCAACTCGGGCACGATGCTGCGGTCGGCAAGCCGGGCCAGCGCTTCGGCGGTCACAAACCCTTTGGCGAACGCGTCCGACGCCGCCCGGTATGCCGCGGAGGTGCGCTCTTCGGTGTTGAGCACGTTGACGATCTCCGGCTTGACGTTCGCGATGTTGGCCAGCGGCATCGCGCAGGCGATCGCGATCGTCGCCGCGGCCGCCATCGCGCCGGCCACCCACTTCGTCGTCGGCGCCTCGCGGCTCACCCGCCGGCCAAGCACCAGACCGCAGGCCACGCCGACGACCAGCCCCGTCCATTCCGCGGTGTGCACGTACCCGTTCAGCGCGCTGAACACGAGGAACACCGCAGCGCCGGCGCCGAGCCGCTTCATCGACCTCAGCGGAATCGGGACCCAGGGTTGAGCAGTCTCGAATTCAGTCTCATTCGCAGTCTCAGTCTCAGTCTCAGCAAGCGCAGTCTCAGTCGGAGTCTGCGGCGATGCTTCCTCGCGGAGTTGGTGGAGCAGTTCCCAGCACGCTGACGCGAACGCGAGACCGTACAGCCCGAAGATCGCGCCCGACGCGCCGGTGGTCACGGTCAGCGGACTGGACGACAGATTGACGAGGCCGACGAACACGCCTGCGGAGACATAGACCGCGAAGAATGCCAGCCGTCCGACGAGGCGCTCGAGCACCGCGCCAAGCTGGAACAGGATCGCGACGCTGACGAGCAGATGCCACGTTCCTGTGTGGACGAACGCCGACGTCACGAGACGCCACCACTCGCCGTTGGTCGTCCGCGGCCCGAGGCTGGCGCCCCACGCCATCAGCGTGTCCGGATCGCCGATCGCGGCGGCGCCGAAGAGCATGCCGGCAACGACCGCGACATTGATGGCGACGAGCACCGGCGTCGCGATCAGGTGGGGAGTCCGGGCCCGCAGTGATTCGCGGAACTCTTGTTCAACCTCGGTTTCAGCCGCCTCCGCCTTCAGTTGACGGACACGATCGAGGGCGATGCCGAGGTATCGCTCGCGATCCTCCGGCGACGTCATTCGGAAGGCGAGACCCGCAAGAATCACGAGCAGGAGCATGAAAGCCACGGCCGGGTAAGCTCAAGACGTGTGCCATGAGACTGCGCAATTCGCGCGCGTTTTTCGACGGATGCGAATCGGGAGGCCGGGCTCAGTAACGTTTCTGGTATCCCCGCGCCCGTTCCCGTAGGACCGGCCGGAGTTGGCCCATTCAGCGATCGTTAGAGCGCCGGTTCGACGAATGCTGCCGACGCATCGGCGGCGGCCGTCGACGCGGGTGACGGGCGGCGACGCGCCGTCAGCCGCTGCCACACGATCGCGCCCAGCGTCACCGCGCTCAGCCCGCCGAGGACGAGCGTCACGAGCAGCGCCACGCTTCCCCGCCATCCGGTCGAATCCGCCAGCCGCGCGAGCTCGTACGAACCGAGAAAGAGCGCAGCAATCGAGCACCCCATCGCCCCCGCGAACGCTACGCCCTTGATCGTGCTGGCCACGTACGAGATTCCGGTCATCCAGCCGCCTATCGATCGTTGCCGCTCGTAGCAGACCAGGTAGCGCAGGTGACAGGCGTCCTCGATGTAGTCCGCGATCGCGGCCAGGATCGGCAGCGACGTGATCGCGAGCGTCAGGAGCTCACGCCAACCGGCGCGCTGGCCAAGCAGCGCGGCCGAGCTCCGAAACGACGGCAGGCCGAACACCTCTGTCGCGTACCACGTCCCGAAGGTCAGGACGACCGCGTACACGGGAATGAAACCGAAGATGTCTCGCCAGAGCGCCTGCCGCACCGTTTCACGGATCGCGCGCCCGGCGGGTCCGGTGACCTGATCATCGGCGCCGCTCCAGCGATTGACCACGAGACGACGCCAGCCCTCGAGCACGTTCATCACCTGTCCCGGCGTTCGCGCGCGCTGCAACGGAACGATGCTGCCGAGATTGGCCGTCCCCATCGGCTCGCCGACCCACCTGAACGCGATGGTCAGGTACAGCAGGCCAACCTGGAGGATCAGCAGCAGACCGGCGACGCGCGCTGCCGGCGCCGGCGAAATCCCCGGGATGAGACGACGGCCGAACGTTGGCGTGACGATGTGCTGGACCATCCACGCCAGAAGCACGATCGCGGGCACGGCCAGGATCGCCACGAGCGCGGCCGCAGCCGATCCCAGGAGGACCGCCTTGTAGCGATTCCCCGGCGCCTTGTCGAAAGCGGTCGCCGTCAAGGCGCCGGCGCCGGCGAGGATCGGCGCGGGAATCCAGGGCCACGGCTGCTCGAGCGAGGCGCCCGACGCGTTCCATCCGATCGCCCACAGCGTCGCGATCGCCGAACCCGCGCCGACCACGAACAGCAGGACGCCGATCGTCCGCATCCAGTAGACCGAATCGAGCAGCGCGCGCAGGCGCGGGTTCGCCGGCCCGAGCGCGAGCGCGAAGTTCGTGCGGCTCTCGCAGTAGTCAACCAGCGAGAACACGAGCGCCAGAACCGCGGCCATCGCGCCCATCTCCCAGGCCACGAGTCCGGGCTGCGGCACGAAGAACTGCGCCATCGCCAGGACGCCGAGAGCCGCGCACGAGGCCCACAACACGAGCACGGTGTAAGGCAGCACCGTGGCGCCGAGCCACATGTGCCGCGGCGGCGTCCGGGAGAGGTCGTCCAGCTCCGCGCGCAACGCGTCCGACGCGGCGGTCTCCCGCCTTCGCCTGGCGTATTCGACAAGGTTCGGCGGTCGATACTCGGCGACGCGACGCACGCGCTCGAATACGGTGTCGTCGATCTGCTCGTTGATGCTGCGCAGCGAGAAGCCCGCGCGGCGGGCCTCGCCTGGCTTCGGCCGGCTGGCCCGAATCTCGGGGTCGGGATCGATCGTGCGATAGAACCGCTTGCCGCGAATCACGTAGGTCCAGAGCGGCTTGGCGAACGCGGCGTACGAGTCAACCGGAACCGGAGGCTTCGGCGGAGCCAGGTAGGTGAACGGTTCGCACGCGAGCCCGGCCCGGTCGCCCCCTTCGAGCAGCCATTGAAGCGGACGCTGCGCCAATTCGTTGTCGGGATATCCACCGCCGACGTTCGAGTGCGCCCCGACGAACCAGCGCTGCTCGATCTTCCGCTCCCACATCGCGGTCTGCCGGCGCCAGTACTTCGCGGCGTCGTCATCCGATTCCTCGATCGCCTTGAGCGTCGTGCTCTGCCGATCGTCGTCGGTATTGCCATGCCAGAGGTACTGCACCAGCGGGGTGTGGCTGAAGCTGCTGCGATGCTCGTCGAGCGCGAGGGCATGGCGGCAGTGCTGGACGAGCGTCGACGCCCGCATGTTGTGATGCATCGCCAGACGGCTCTTGAGCCCCGGGATCGCGAGCGCGTCGATCCCGAGCGCGCCGACGGTGTCGTAGATGCCGAGATAGGTGATCCTCACGCGCCGGGACCATCGCACCAGCAGGCGCTCCGTGGTGGACAGATCGTCGATCAGCTGTCCCGGTACCCTGTCGCCGTTGCGCTCTCCACCGGAGGCGTCCATCGCCAACGCGCGATGTTCCTCGTATCGCCTGATGTTCCAGGGATCACAAATCAGGTCGTTGATCCGCCGGATCGCAGCAGGCGATTCCTCGAAGACGCGATCCCAGACGCTGGTGCGGTTCTCGCGCTCTCTCCCGAGGATGCAGTAGTCCTTCCACAGTTGATTCACCGAGAGCGGAGCGCCCCGGCGGAGCAGGCCGCACGTGCCGATGAAGCCGACGAGCGATCGCGCCGTGTAGGCGCCGCGGCTGAAGCCGAACACGTAGATCTCGTCGGCGCCGGCCGGACTGTCGTCGTGGTAGTTGCCGACCAGCCAGTCGTAGGCTTTGCGCACGTTCTGTTCGAGCCCGAAGCCGAAGCCTCCGCCGGTAATGCTGTCCAGCACCCCGGTTCCGACGCCTTCGATGTAGTGCTTGGTCTGGGTAATGGTGCCGTCGCCGTCCGGCGGCAGGCCCTCTACCGCGAGGGCGAAATGCTGGACGACATTCGTACTGTCGTCGCTGTTGTTCCAGGTCCCGTCGAGACAAACCACGAGGCGTTGCTTGATGGACATCAGTCCCGCCGAATACTACGCACCCGAATCCGGCGTTGCAAGACGAGGCATCTGAAAGCTTTTGGGCCGCTTCCTCCTATCGCTTCGAACGACGGCAGTCACCAGTACGAGGAGGAACGAGCGATGGCGGGAATGAGTCGGTTCGCATGGCGTGGATACATGCCGGTTACCGTCGTGGCGTTGACGTTCGCGGCCGGCATGGCGGCGACCGTCCGCGCCGGCAGCGGGTTGGATTTCCTGACGTTCCTGCCGAACAACTTCCCTCAGCTCAACCCGAGCGGGATCTCGACGACGTTTTCCCCGCGGGGCTTCGTCGATCTCTCCGGAGCGTATTTTCAACCGCAGGGATCCAACGGCCGGGCGTGCTCGACGTGTCACACCCCGCAGGACGCGTGGAGCATCAACCCGGCGACGATCGGGCTGTTGTTCGCGCGGACCGGCGGCACGCATCCGCTCTTCAACCCGCTCGACGCCAACAACCCCGGGGCGGACTTGTCGACGGTCGAGGCGCGGCGCGCCGGCTACAGCATGATGTTGACCCGCGGCGTGTTCCGCCGCGGCGGCGCGCCCCGCGCCCAGCGCGAGTGGGACGTCGTCGCCGTGGACGATCCCCACGGCTTTGCGACCGTCTCGAGGATCGTCCAGTGGCGGCGCCCGATGCCGACGATCAATTTCCACCTTGGCAGCGCCACCGTCGCCTGGGACGACGGCAACACCGTCGGCACCGATCAGGTCGCGGGGCTCACGAACCAGGCCACCCGCAACGTGATCGGGGCTCAGCAGGGACAACCCGCTCCCGCGGAGGTCATCGCCGACATCGTCGCGTTCGAGACGACGCTGTCGACGGCGCAGGCCGTCTCGTTCACGACCGGGCTCCTCAACGCGGCCGGCGCGCGCGGCGGTGCGGAGGACCTCTCGCATATGACCAGGTCCGCCGGGCGATTCGATCTGTTCGACGCGTGGATCAACTCGCGAGTCCCGGGTCGCGCGCAGATCGCACGGGGACAGGAGCTCTTCAACAACCCCAACCCCGGCGGCCGCTCGTGCAGTGCGTGCCACAACTCGGTGAACAACGGGACGAACGTCAACAACCTGCTGTTCGACATTGGGACCGCGTCGGTCGAGGCGCGAACGCCCGATCTGCCTCTCTACACCATCCGCAACCGGACGACCGGCGACGAGCGGCAGCTGACCGATACCGGCCGCGGCAACGTGACCGGCTTGTGGAACGACCTCGGCCGCTTCAAGACGCCGACGCTGCGCGCGCTCGCCGCGCGGGCGCCCTACTTTCACAACGGCATCGCCGCCACGCTCGACGATGTGGTGCGCCACTACGAAACGCATCTGGGCTTCGTCTTCACCACTCGGGAACGAGCGGATCTCGTCGCATTCTTGAAGGCGCTGTGATCCGCGATCGGCGCCGTCACTCGCGGCGGCGCAGGTCGAGCAACGAGATGTTCGACTGCTCCTCGGTACGCTCCAGCACGAGTTCGCGGCCGTCGCGCGAGATGTCGAAGTCGCTGACCTCGAAGTCGGCGCCCAGATTCGTCAGCGGCCGCTCCTGCTTCGTGTCCAGGTCCACGAGCCACAGGTTCTTGTGCTGGATCTCTCCGCGCAGCACCAGCAGCGCGCGGCGCTTCGGAGCGAACGCCAGATGCCGGGCTCCACGCGTCAGCGTCAGCATGGAACGCGGCGTCGCGGATGCCGCAAAGGTGGCCACCTTGACCGCGAACGTCGTGCCGATGTCGGGCCCCGAATATACGACTTCGGCCCCGTCGGCCGACCACACCGGGTCGGTCGAAAACTCCTGAACCAGCACCGTCGCCTTCGAGCCGTCGAGCGGCACGTTGACGAGCCGCGGCGTGCCGTGGTCATCGGCGGCCGAGGTCACCGAGCGGCCGTCGGCAGCCCACGCGGGTGAGCCATGCAGCGCGAGTGAATCGCTGATCACCCGCCCCTCCGCTCCATCGTCCTGCATCACATAGAGAAGCGACTGTCCGTTCACTTTGGCCGAGACGGCGATCCGGCGTCCATCGGGTGAAATCGCCGGCGCGCCGATGACTTTCGCGTCCGGGCTGCTCCACAACTCAGCAGCCGATTGACCCGCCAGCTTCCAGACACTTTCGCGCCCTCCAGCGGACGAGACGTACACGAGGTAGTCAGGGCCGATCCTCGGTGAAAACGCGGTTCCGTTCGTGATCGGGATGCGCGTCGGCCTGGCGGTGCCGTCAGCGACGTCGCCGAGCGGCAGACGCCAGAGCGTGCGTTTCTGAGTGGAACCGTGACCAACTACGAGAGCAGCGATCGCCACTGCAGGCCGCAGGTGTATACGGCGCCGGCCACGTTCGTCGACGAAGGCGGCGACCACGTCCACATGATCCGCAATGAGACGGGCGCCGTTGCCACCGGCTACGCGGTCCAGCTGATTCCAGCCGGCGCCACCCGCCGCATCGATGCGGACGTACCGGCGAACTGTCAGCCCTGAGGTCTGCGGTTTTTACAGGAGACCAGGAGTCAGAAGGCTTTCTGAAAAAGAATACCTCCTAAGCTCCTGATCTCCTGCGAAAAGCTCGGCTCATGACCGCGTCGAAAGGACGCGGCGTTCGTACTCGGTGACTTCGTGGAGCCAGCGGGCGCCGACCGGCGCGCCGGCGGTCTCGCAGTAGCGATCCCAGACGGCGCCCCATGGCAGGCTCTTGATGTCCTCCTGGAGCGCCAGGCGCCCGGTATAGTCGCGCCGGGCTTCGCACTCGCGGAGAAGAGCCGTCGGCTCGAGCATCGCCTTGAGCAACGCCTTCAGCGTGTTGCGCGTGCCGATCACCCACGCGGCGACGCGATTGATGCTGGCGTCGAAGTAGTCGAGCCCGATGTGCGTTCGCTGGAGAAAATCGCCGCGGACGAGCTCCTGCGCGATCGCGTCCAGGTCGTCGCCGAGGACGACCACGTGATCGCTGTCCCAGCGGACCCCGCGGCTGACGTGGAGCAGGATCTCCGGAATGAACATCAGCACGGCGCTGATCTTGTCGGCGATGGTTTCGGTCGGGTGGTAATGGCCGGTGTCGAGCGTGTAGAGAATCTTTCGCGAGAGCGCGTAGCCGAAATAGAACTCGTGCGACCCGACGGTGAAGCTTTCACATCCGAGGCCGAACAGCTTTCCCTCAACCGAATCCAGGTTGAAGCCGGGGTCGAGCTTCTCCTCGAAAACGGCGTCGAGCGATCGGATCAGCCGTTCGCGTGGGCCGACCCGGTCAGCCGGCGTGTCCTTCATCCCGTCGGGAATCCACAGATTGGTGACGCACGGCGTGCCGAGCGCCTTGCCCATCGCGGCGCCGATCCGCCGGCATCCGGCGGCGTGGCGGATCCAGAACGAGCGGATCGCTTCGTCGGAATGCGAGAGCGTGAAATTGTCGGCCGCCTTCGGATGCGAGAACAACGTCGGGTTGAAGTCCAGGCCGATGCCGAGGGCTTTGGCCCAGTCGATCCAGCCGGCGAAATGCTCTGGGCCGATGGCATCACGATCGACGCGGCGCTCGCCGAACTCGCCGTAGAAGGCATGCAGGTTGAAGCGGTGCCTGCCCGGAATCAGCGACAACGCCGTCGCTGCATCGAGACGGAGCTCGTCGGGCGTTCGCGCCTTGCCCGGGTAGTTGCCCGTGGCGGCAATGCCTCCACCCAACTGCCCTTCCGGATTCTCGAACCCCGCGACATCGTCTCCCTGCCAGCAATGGAGCGACACGGCGACGGTGGACAGACGCCTGAGCGCGGCCTCGGTATCGACGCCGACATCGGCGTATTGCTGCCTGGCGAGCGCGTACACGGTCTCGATGGTGTTGTTCGTCATGGCCCCTCAAAAATCAAACCGATCGATGTTGCTCTTGTTGAACAGCAACGGCGCTCCCAGGATGATCTGTGTGTCGCGAACCTCGATGGAGCCGAGCCGGCCGGCGTCGATCGCGCGGGCGCCCGGCGCCAGCCGGTGCTGCGCGACGAGCGCACCGGCATAGACGGAGAGATACCCGAGGTCGCGAGTATTCCAGAGGACGACGGTCTGGACGACGCCGTCGTGCACGTATGGCTTGTTGATGTTCGGAAGAGACAGGCCGATCACATTGACGTCGGTCCGGCCGGCCTGGCGCACCGCCTCGGCCGCGCCGGGCACCGCCGGCGCCGATATCGCCATCATCAGCTTGACCGACGGATAGACCTTGAGCAGCGTCTGCGTCTCCGCGAACGCCTTGTCGCGATCGTCGTCGCTCGGGCGTATCGTCACGAGCTTCAGCCCGGGATGCGAGTGTTCGAGCCGCTTCTTGATGAAGGCGATCCATTCGTTCTGGTTCGCGGCGCTGAGCGCGCCGGTGATGATCGCGAACTCGCCTCGCCCCTGCAGCAGCCGCGACGCTTCGTCGGTCAGCGCGTTGGCGATGCCTTCGGCGGTCGCCTGGTTGACGAAGAAGTCCCGCGCATCCGGTTCCGCGTCGGCATCCCAGGTCACCACCGGGATCCCCCGTGCGCGCGCCTTGCGCAGCACCGTGGAAATGCCGGCGCGGTTCTCGACCGCCACCGCGATCGCGTCCACCTTCCGCGTGATCCAGTTCTCGACCAGCTCGTTCTGTTTGGCGGCGTCGAGTCCGGTCGGCCCGTCCCACAGCAGATCGACGCCAAGCTCGCGCGCCGCCTCTTCCGCGCCGGCGCGGCAGCTGACGAAGTACGGATCGCCCTTCGCTTTCGGCATGACCGCGATGGTGATGCGATGCGGCGCCGCGGACGCCTGTGGTCCGTCCGCGCCGCGGACGCCGTTGCTCACCGCACGAATGAGCCAGACGTTGGTCCCGGCGACGATCAGCGCCGCCGCGAAAATCGCGCCGCAGAGCACCGCAACCTGACTGTTCTTCACCTCAACATCCCCTCTCTCTTCGGTTCGCGCGTGCGCCGCCCGGCGGATGTGACGATCGGCGGCAATGGTCGCGATCAACAGCACGCCGGTCAGCACACCCGTCAGCTCCGCCGGCCACCCGGCCAGGTGCATTCCGGTCTGCAATGAGACGAGCGCAAAGAGTCCCAGCAGCGTCCCGGCAATCGTGCCGCGCCCGCCGAACACCGACGTGCCGCCCAGCACGACGGCGGTGATCGCATCGAGCTCGTAGCCGGCGCCGGCGTCCGAGCGCGCCTGGCCAAGATGGGCGACGTAGATCAGTGCCGAGACGCTCGCCGTCAGCCCCGACAGGAAATAGACCAGGGCCACACGCCTGGCGACGGGAAGCGCGGCGTAGCGGGCGCCTTGCGGGGTGAAACCGATCGCGTACAACGCGCGGCCGATCACCGACCGGTGCAGCAACGCGACGTAGGCGGCGACGATCAGCACGAACAGCGGCAGCTGCGCCGGAATCACGCCTCCCAGGTAACCCTGGCCGAGAAACAGGAACGTGGAAGGAAACCCGGTGAAGTTCACCGCGCCTCTCGTGATCCCTTCCGCTATGCCGCGAAACAGGGAGTAGGTCCCGAGCGTCACGATCAAGGCGGGCAGCTTCAGCCGGGCGATCAGCAGCGCATTCAACGCGCCGCCGGCGCAGCC
>Ga0105242_10005215_pt1 | contig 10033 bp, 8 predicted proteins | sample KBSM24metaG_FD_81521 | JGI IMG/M metagenome (GOLD analysis project Ga0105242, IMG submission 81521) | Miscanthus rhizosphere microbial communities from Kellogg Biological Station, Michigan, USA - KBS M2-4 metaG | ecosystem: Host-associated > Plants > Roots > Rhizosphere > Soil | place: Michigan... | reverse complement strand
TTTATCAAGAGCCAATCCGTTGGAACCCGTTTCCCCTCCTCTTGCAATCGTACCTGTATAGCCGGATGGTTTCAGATATACTTCGGTCCCTTTCGCTTCAGTCCACTTAAATACGGTATTGGCCGGAACATCCGAAAATAGAAGCATCTTCTTATTTTCAATCCACAACGGTCCTTCACTCCAGGTATATCCGCTTGATATAATTTCGACCCTGGCATTAGGGGAAATGATTGAATCCAATGCAGGATCTGTACGTTCGATCATTCCAGTCGTTGTAGACTGATTGCATGAAATACAAAAGAACAGGCTGGCAAGCAATAGAAACCGCATAAAAATGGTTTAGATAATTATGGCAAAATGGCGTCAGCTAAGCTACCATTAATAATAATAAAATAGATAGTTGACTTTTAGTTTTTTATGAGTAGTAATGCCACTATTACCAGTACACTCTAATTTTCTCGGCATTTTCCCAACCCGCCGGTGCCGGGTATTGTTTCGCGGGCGGCGGAGGGTAAAACAGGGCATCGGGGAAAAAATCAAAGCACGCGTACGATCCCGGCGGAATAAATTGAGCCGCCGATTGGCCGAGCCAATATTGCGTAATGCTGTAGGGAGCCAACACGGCCCGCCGGTGTGTAATGGAAGAAGCAAAAAAGTAACCCAGGGCAAAATCATCCGGGTCCGTTTCATTGTATACATTGCCCCTAATCGACGCCGGTAGAGGATCAAGAATGCTTCCGGTCCTTGTTAGTTGTTCATTATAACGTTGCCAAAACTGGTATGCTTCCCGTGTTAGTGAAGTCTGGGAAATGTCAATAAAATGATCCCCAAAAGTATAAATGTAAGAATACCCCACTTCCTGATTCAGGATCTTGTTACCATTTATTGAATTATCCGATAATAATCTTACCTCTTTATCGATATGTTTCTGATAACAGTACTCATACATGAGGCAACCAAAGCCGCAGGGAATTCCGTGTGTTTGCCTTAATATCCAGCTATAAAAATCCCATTTGTAATAATTCTCCTGATCCGGGGGATCCTGTACATCGATAGAAATATTAAGACGGGAGGGATAATAAATAGAAAAATGACTTGCGAACGAAACATTAATATTGGCTACCGGTACCGGGGAACCGATTTTTTCCGGGATAGATATGAACGTTTTCCCGTCTGTAAGTTTCACATTCACATGATAGGAACGACCCACCTGCCCGATATAGTTGGAATCAGTTGTTTGATAATTCCCGGCTCCCATATAAGTAAGCAAGGTGGCGTTACCCAAATCATCAATGATCGTAACAACAGCGTCTTTTTCCAGCGATTCATCAGGGATATCAGTTGCGTAAGATAATTTGCCGGAATAAGTAAGTTTTACAGTATAAGGCACCGTGTCGGTTGTAATGCTACCCTCTACTACCAAAATTGGTTTTACGTTACGGGTGTCGACATCAACCTGTTTTATACAGGACGCAAAAAATAACGTCATTATCAATCCCGAAATCGCTATCGTTAATTGCCGCATGATTTAAAAATTATACGTCCATGAAAGGGATGGAATAATGGAACCGACTACCGACAAACGATATGCTGCCAGTGTCCTTTCGTTTCTCTTAAAATAAATTGAATATGCATTTTGATGCAAGTACACATTATAGAATGAAATATTGACAATACTATATCTCTTCTGATCCGGGCGATTTCTGGACACATAAGAAAACCCCGCATCCAGACGGTGATACAACGGTAAACGATCCATATTGCGCTTTGAAAAATTGGTAACTACCGTTCCGTTATAAACATAATTACCATCCGGATACGTAGCAGGTCTGCCAGACGTCAATACAAAATTGGTATTGAAACTCCATCCTCTATGGAGCTTCAGCCGGGTAATAACAGCCAGGTTGTGAGGTCTGTCATTATTGGAGGGATAATACACGCCGTCATTTACTTTTTCGGATGGAAATTTTGTCAGGATCTGAATTTCTGATTTTGAATAGGTATAGTTAACCTGACCGGTAAACTTGCCCAGGTTTTTTATGAGGCTGAATTCAATACCATATCCCCGACCTCTCGCGTTTAACAAACTGGTTTCGATATAGGGGTTCATTAACAACGTCGCTCCATCCTTATAGTCGACGGTATTCTTTATTGTACGGTAATATGATTCCACAGACAATTCATATTTTCCCTGCTCAAACGTTTTAAAAAGACCCGCTGCGAATTGATCGCCCGATTGATTCTTTACATATTGATCACTCAATTTCCAAAAATCCACCGGTGAAATTGCGGTTGTGTTTGAAATCAGATGAAGGAACTGATTACCGCGGTTATAGCTAAACTTGAGTGACAGGTCATCCGTTAGTCCAACCTTTAGCAATATTCTGGGCTCCAATCCATTGTAGCCACGAATATTTTTATTTTTTGAAAAGGTGACTGAGTCTGTAAGCGTTTCTTTGGAAAGAGGGAGGCCCTGTTCATAACCATAAACATTTTTAGGCCCCAGATAATTGTAGAGAACATATCGTAAGCCAAGCTGAAGAGAAATTTTTTCATTTAGAATAATCTCATCACTCATAAATGCCGCCATCACCCTGGCCTGTTCCCGTTGCATTTCTAACGGGTTTACGTTACTACTTGCCGAAGTTGGCTTCCGGGAGCCCGGTGATACACGGTACAATGTATAACTGATGCCGCCCTCAAATTTTTGTTTGTCATTCAAACGGTAATCACCAACTGCCTTTACTTCCTTTTGATCTATCGAAGAAAGTAACCGGAATTCGTCGTCTCTATCCAGGCCGTTTATCCCTGAAATAAACTGGCTGTAATTAGCATTGATCTTTAGATTGAAATTTGAATTAATGGCTGAATTAAAATTAAAAGAAGCCATGTTTGTTTGCCAGTCATACGAAGTTGATGTGTCAAATTTGAATCTATCGTAGCTTCGGTAGCCTGTAATCGAAATCTTATTATTGGAATTGATCGCATATTCTGCCTTTAAAATACCATCATAAAAAAAAGCTCGGCTGCTGCCAAATTTACCGGGAAATTGATTCAGGATCAAGTCAGGATAGGCGGCCCGTGCACCGCCAGTTATTGTCAACTTATTTTTGATTATTGGCCCGTTCATAAAAAAACGGGCGCTGAGTGGACTTATACCTGTTGTATATTGGAGCTCATTCGTATTTCCGTTCTTTATTTTTATATTCAGCAATGAAGACAGCCGGCCGCCATATTGAGCAGGCATACTGCCCTTGTGAAGCGTTACGTCCTGTACAGCATCAGGTGTAACCGAAGTAAAGAATCCGAGTAAATGTGACGTGCTGAATAGCGGCGCCTCATCAACCAGCACGAGATTTTGATCCGCATTTCCTCCCCGTACATTAAACCCACCGGCGCCTTCACCTGTTGTTGTTACTCCTGGTTGCAATGCGAGCGATTTGATGATGTCTGCCTCACCAAAAAGTAATGGCGTCCTTTTAATCAGCTCCGGATTGATCTTCACCGTATTCATTTCCATCGTCTTAATCTTTGAATTTCCCCTGTATGAATTAATGATCACTTCATCAAGCGTAGCATCTGCTCTTCGGCTCATTTCTATCGAAAGCGGATGAGAATCTGATAATAAATTAATGGAGCGGGTGATGCCAACATATCCTACTGCCGAGAGAACGATATTGCAATAAGGAGTGAAAAGGATAATACTAAAATATCCGCTGTCGTTAGTGACGGTCCCTACTTTGCTTTCTTTTATAATTACACTGATATTTTTTAAAGGCAATTTTGTATAGGCATCCCGTACAGATCCTTCCACTTTATAGCTTTCCTGAGCATTGCCTTGTATGAAGACGGATCCGATAGCTATCGGATGAAAAAACAGGATGGAAAAAATGATAAAAAGGCAATTCCCCGGCATTAAACGCATTGGCAGGCATTTTTAAGTCTCTAAATATAGTGAACAATGTAACTTTAGGTTGCACCTATGTTCAAATCGAGACAAGAAAAGCAACTAAAATGTTGCTTGAACGGTGCTGGATACTCGATACTGGAGATTGGATACCATCAACACCCTTTAAATGAATAAACGAATAAAGCTGACAGGCATTTCCGGTAGTCTTCGCGAGAATTCATCCAATACCAATATTTTGAAACAAATGGCATTGATGATGCCTGATGAGATCGAACTTTTTATTTACAACGAAATCGGGGAACTGCCACATTTTAGCCCTGAACTCGATATCGAAACGCCGCCGGCGCCTGTTGAAAAATTCCGGAAACAATTAACCGATTCAGATGGCATAATCATTTGTACGCCGGAATATGCATTTGGCGTGCCCGGTTCCCTAAAAAATGCGTTGGACTGGACAGTGTCATCCGGTGAATTCGTGAATAAACCGCTGGCGTTGATCACGGCCTCCCTATCGGGTGAAAAAGCACATGCTTCTCTTTTAGATACACTGACGGCATTGTCTGCATCCATAGCGGAAGAACGAATTCTCCTGATACCTTTTATCCGCTCGAAACTTGATGAACAGGGTTTTATCAGAATACCCGAACTATTACAACGATTACAAGCGATACTTCAATCGTTTATGACAACCTGCAGTGAAAATCGTTCCTCCGGATAATGTATTCAATTTATTCTTTCCTTAACTTATTTACACAATCTTCGACCCGTTTATCCGTTTTTAAACTGTCTCCACTTCAACCGCTAATTAATAATACTTTTTACTAAGTTAAACTACCACTTATGGCTGAAACCAGCAGTACCCCTATGGCGGATAGGGTGAATAACGACCTGTATACTTATGACTCTTTTGAAAGTGCGCAAAAAAAGGAGAAACATCATTTTCTCTGGTGGTGCGCCGGAGCGCATCAATCATTATTAAAGACAATCCCGTCGGAGCATAGCAAATATTCGGGTTTGGGAGGTGTTGTACTGGCCACGTTCATACTAGCATCGCTATCCGCAGGTTATGCTTTTTATACCGTCTTTGGTAATCTCCCGGCGACCATAGGTTTCGCTCTCATATGGGGACTCATCATCTTTAATTTTGATCGTTTTCTGGTATCGACCATGCGTAAATATGGCGTTTCGAAAAGAAAACAGATCTGGATGGCAGTACCCCGCGCCGGACTTGCACTGTTGATTGGATTAACTATCGCCAGACCATTGGAATTGAAAATCTTTGAGAAAGAGATCGGTGTGAAAATGATCGATAACCTGCATAAAAAGATTCAACTCAATGACAGCCTCCTGCAAATGGAGAATCAGGCGTTTCTACAAACCACCGAAGGAGACAGACAACATTTTATCAACCGGAAACTGGCTATCGAAGACACACTCCATAAGTTACAGCAGGCCTATATACAGGAAGCAGATGGCACCGGTGGTTCAGGCCAACGGGGAATCAGGGATCTGACCCGGTTAAAATTAGATGCCTATAATAATGTTTGGACCCGTTTCGGTCCCGAGCTTGCCTTGTTAAATAAAAACATCGGAACGGGCGACAGCGTCATGGCCGCAACAAAAACAGCTGTTGAGGAAAAGAAAAAACGATATGAGGAAAATGCAAAACTGAACATGGGATTCCTGGAAAGAAATAAGGCGCTTACTGATCTGTCAGATGAAGAGAGTAGTGTGTTTTGGTGCAATCTCATGATTTCTTTGCTTATTATATTGATCGAAACCGGACCGGTACTATCGAAGTTGATCATGCCGGTTGGTCCTTATGACGTCGCGCTGGCAAAAGAAGAATTATTGCAAATGGCGGCTGATGAAAATGCCATCCGGGAAGACAAAGAGGTCCGATATGAAAGAAAAAAAGTCTTACTGAAATCCCGTTATCAATTCCATGATGAGAACATTTTATAGCCGTGGCGCTGCTTAATGCCGGGAATTAACGTTTGAGGAATTTACCTTTTAGCAACCTCTCCATGAATGGGTCCTTTTCATTCCTGCTGATCGGAATTTGATGTCCGGCTACCTGTATTTCGTTGCCCTCTATGCTTTCAATTTTTGACAACGACACCATATAGGACTTGTGGGTTTTCGCAAAGCTGTCTACAGGAAGGTATTCCTCAATAGAACGAAAGGTAAGATACGTGATATATTTCCGTGCCTTTGTATGAATAACCACATAATTCTGTAATGCCTCAACAAAAAGTATATCATCAAAAAAGATCTTTATTAATTTACTATCGGCCTTTATAAAAAAATAATCCGCTGATACAGGGTGATCGGCTTCCCGGGCCGTATTTTTTTGCCTCACTTCATAGTATTCTTTTGCTTTCAGCGCCGCTTTTAAAAACCGTTCGAATGATATCGGTTTCACCAGATAATCCAATGCATTCAGCTCAAATCCTTCCCAGGCGTATTGCGGATATGCCGTTGTAAAAATTACCGGTAGCGGATGCTGAATTGTTTTTACAAAATCCAGCCCTGTTATCTTCGGCATCTGAATGTCAAGAAAAAGCAGCTGAATTTCGCCTTTGTTCAATTGCTCCACCGCTTTCAACGGTGAATCAAACTCCCCTGCCAGCATAAGAAAGTCCACATCTTCTATATATTCCTTCAAGCCTTTCCGGGCTAGCGGTTCGTCATCAATTACTATGCAGTTGATAGTCATATTATGATCGCTTCATTTGTTATGCATGTCACGTTCCTGCTGCAGTTTCCAACTTGTTAGATAAGAATGACTCCTCACTATTCCATCTGCAGGCTTAATCTAACTTCAAAATTATCTCCGTTTTTCTGAACCGAAAACCGATGCTTGCCAGGGTATAACAACTCGAGGCGTCTTTTAACATTGGGCAAACCGATGCCGCCAATTCTATTCAGATCATTTGCTGCGTGGCGTTCCGTTGTGTTCACCACGGAAAATAAAAATTCATTTTTGGTTCTGCCAATGTCGATCCTGACACTATTGGGATGCCCATTTGTAAAATGAGAAAGGTGTTTAAAAGAATTCTCAACAAAAGGGATAAGTAATAAGGGTTCAATCATAAAATCTTTGACATCCGGCGAATAATTAAACTCCACCAAACAGTTTTCATCGCCCCGTAATCGCTGGAGGTCCACGTAATCTTTGAGATAATTTATTTCCTTTTCTACCGGAATTTTGCTTCCATTACATTCATACAACTGGTACCGAAGCATCTCAGAGAATTTATGAAGAGCGTTTCTGGCTTCCGGATTGTCCTTGTCGATCAGGAAATAAACAGAATTTAGTGAATTAAAAAGAAAGTGTGGATTGATCTGTGATTTCAAAAAATTTAGTTCTGTTTCGGCCTTTTCCTTTGCCATATCACCTAACCTTTTTTGGGCTCTTGCATGGTCGATCATAATTTTAAATGCAGCGCCGGTGCTCACAAGTAAAAAATGCGGTATTATGTTGTCATAAACCCTTACTTTAAGATCCGGTCCCAGACTGATCATGTCCGGCCTGTTCATGATCCGGCTTTCCACGTACATCTTCAAAATACTAAAGCTAACTACCAGCAACAGGTAAACGAACCCGAACGTTACATATCTCTTTTTATAAAGTAACTGCGGTATCAACAGGTAATTGGTAACATAAACCAGAATGGCCAGATCAATTACTTTTACTGAAACCATCCTTAAAGCCGTCTTTGTCGAACTGAAATCCTGATAACGAAAATAATACCAGGCAGCGAACAACAATATCCAAAACAGAAGGTGGTGAAGCTTATACCGTGTAAAAATTGAATCCTGCTGCATACCGTAAAATAAATTTACAATTTTCCGCTCGTATAATAAGTTACAGGAAATGCTGGAAAAAGCTGACGAAATGCTTGTTTTCGTCTTGTCAGCAGCTTTATGCAGTTCATGTAATTTAAACAGATACCACGTCTATCTAGCGGATATTTGTTCATGAAACAAACACAAATAAGATGAAACCTTCTTTCGTCATTTTGACAATTCTCCTGTTTATTCATGCTGCCGGTTGCACCCAGCAAAATGGCAAACCCTCCTCTGCAAAGAAAATCGGCGGCGGTTGCGAAGGATGTGAAGCCATTATGGAATGTCCTGTGCCGTTTGAAAAGTTAAACTGGACTGATACTCTTCCTGATTTTAATGAACCGGGCCCGAAAATGTTAATCCGGGGCGTGATTTACAAATCGGATGGTAAGACTCCCGCAAAAGATGTAGTGATGTACGTGTACCATACGGATCAAACAGGTCACTATACTAACAAATACAATGAAAAAAAATGGGCCCGCAGACACGGATATATAAGAGGATGGATCAGGACAAATGAAAGAGGCCAATATCAGTTCTATACGCTAAAACCAGCCCCTTATCCCGGCACCAATATACCTGCGCATATTCATCCTGTTATCAAGGAACCCGGGAAAAATGAATATTATATTGACGAATTCCTGTTTGATGATGACCCATTTCTGACTCCTTCCCAGAGAAACAGACAGGAAGGCCGTGGGGGCAACGGGATCCTCTCACTAACAACCAGGAAAGGGTTGCTTTACGGTCAACGGGATATTGTATTGGGATTGAAGATACCCGACTACATAGATTAGTCTGATTAATAGATTCGCGTGCAAGTCAGTTTTCCGCATATATTAGACAATATAATCCCGGGCACCAAACAACAAACTGCCGATACGCACCATATTACTTCCATCAGCAATCGCCTCCTCAAAATCACCACTCATACCCATGGACAATGTCATGAATTTCTTCCCGTCGATTTGTCTGATATTTTTGTATTTGTCAAATAAATTTTTCAGATATTGAAATTCGCTGCGAACCACCAGGGGGTCGTCGGTAAAAGTGGCCATACCCATAAAACCTGTTATAGCTGCGTATTCTAACTCATTCAATAAATCCTGATGTCTTACAAATAACTCTTCCAGCTCTTCTTCGTTAAATCCAAATTTTGTTTCTTCCCGGGCGATATGGACCTGCAGGAGACAGGGAATGGTCCGCTGATTTCGCGCTGCCTGCTTGTTGATCTCTTTTAATAATTTATAGCTATCAACTCCATGAATCAGATAGACAAAGGGAGCGATGGCTTTAACTTTATTTGTTTGCAGGTGACCGATAAAATGCCACCGTATATCTTTTGGTAAAGTTTCTTGTTTTTCGACCAGCTCCTGAACATAATTTTCTCCAAAATCTCTTTGTCCGGCATCATACAATTCCAGTATATCAGAAACAGGTTTTGTTTTAGATACCGCGACCAGCGTCACGTTCCTCGACTGCAAGGAGGCTGCTATCTGATTATAAATCTCTTTGTCTACCGGCATAGTGTTCGGTTCTAAAATTGCAAATCTATCATGAATATATCCGCCTACCTACCGGATGGCCTGTTCGGTAAGCAGGAATTTATTTCAGAATGGCACGACTGATCACGATTCGTTGCACCTCGCTCGTACCCTCGTAGATTTGTGTAATTTTCGCATCCCGCATCAATCGTTCCACGTGATATTCCTTCACAAAGCCATAACCTCCGTGTATCTGCACGGCTTCGGTAGTTGTCCACATAGCTGTCTCACTAGCGTAAACCTTAGCCATCGAAGAACTCAATGCATAATCTAAATGGTTGTCTTTCTCCCAGGCTGCTTTCATACACAATAATCGGGAGGCTTCAATGCGTGTAGCCATATCCGCCAGCTTAAAAGCTATGATTTGATGATTCATTATTTCGGTGCCGAAGGCCTTTCTTGTCTTGGAATATTTTAAAGCCAGCTCATAGGCACCACAGGCAATTCCCAATGCCTGAGAGGCAATACCTATGCGTCCCCCGGCCAACGTTTTCATTGCAAACGCAAATCCCGAACCGTCCTTACCAATCCTGTTTTCTTTCAGTACGATCCCGTAGCTGAACGTGACGGCATGAGTATCGCTGCCACGAATTCCTAATTGATTTTCCTTGGCTAAATCTGTCACGCCGGGCCAGTTTTTTTCAACGATAAATGTATTCAGACCGTGCGAGCCTTTGGCAGGATCTGTTTGTGCAATCACCAGGTAGACGGCCGCCGTTCCGCCGTT
>Ga0105242_10005209_pt1 | contig 10038 bp, 16 predicted proteins | sample KBSM24metaG_FD_81521 | JGI IMG/M metagenome (GOLD analysis project Ga0105242, IMG submission 81521) | Miscanthus rhizosphere microbial communities from Kellogg Biological Station, Michigan, USA - KBS M2-4 metaG | ecosystem: Host-associated > Plants > Roots > Rhizosphere > Soil | place... | reverse complement strand
CTGTCGCTTTCAGTATCTTCTATCCCATCTTTTACCACACCAAGATGCTCGAACGACATGAATTCATTTTTTTTATTTGTAGCGACCTTGCTAACCATTCCTCCGCCACCACCTGGCCCAAGAAATAACACTTTACTACCCTCTTTCCAATTATCGGTTTTTGCATAAGATCCCTCAGCGAATGGTGTTGTCCATTTTCTATACGACTCATCATTCCACAATACATTCCATACTTTTTCTTTGGGTGCATTGATGTTGATGGAGAAATTGATCTTTTCCATATGATATATTTTTAGGTTTATAAATATAATTAATGCTTTGCTGGTATAAAGATGAGATGAAAAAAATTGAATGTCGGGGTGGAAAAGCGACTGTTTAATGGGGTGTTCCCGACAAACCCATCAATTTTACCCTTACCCTAATAAGTAGCTGAGAATACGTCAAATATTATTGAGTTTCGGTAAGAAACTTTTGATTATCTATTTCATATTTGTTTCTGAATTCTGTGAACTGTTCATGCAACTCTGAAACCTTTTGCAATCCATGATCTACTTCTTCATGCAGATCAGGCAAGCCATCGCTGAGTATGCCAGCTTCAAGATTGATATTATCAGCTTCTATTTGTGCGATCTTTTTTAATACTGAGGTTTGAGAGTTTTTGAGATCGTCCAGCTCCCGAATGATCTTATCCATTAAAGCTAAGCGCTGCTTCGGATCCATATTTAAAATGTTTAAAAAAAAGGAACAAACTCCAGGCCAGTAAAACACCCGGATTTCATACAAATACCCTCCCATTTTACTCAGCCAATGGCATGGTAGTTGTTTTTATGCTTTTGGTGAGAAGAGTGTGCTGTTTGATCATTATTTCATTTTTAAAAAATCCGTCATGAAAAATTTAATTGGCGTTATAATATCTATTGTTTTGATATCAAGTTTTGCTTCTATGGACCGTTCAGGTATACAGGGGACGATAGATCCGCCGGAAGGAGCTAAAAGAATATGGGCCGTAAGTGGTAAGGATACTGTTTCAATTATTCCTACGCCGGGTAGTTTTATAATGGATGTAAAACCGGGAACCTGGAAATTAGTAGTAGAAGCCGTGCTCCCATATAAAAATGCCGAAAGAGAAAGCATTCTTGTTATGGATGGGCAAATAACAGATATTGGTTTGATAAAGCTTACACAATAGATACCGGTCATATAATACAACCGGGGTTTATTATAAACGGCAATGTATTACTTATACTAATTCATAATTTTCTTTTCAAAAAATTAAGTTATGAAAAAGTTGAATCTGCTTCTATTGTATCTTTCAATCTTTTGTTTTGTAAATGCCCAAACAAAAGTAAACCCGGTAATAAAATCTTACGGAACGGTTTTTCAACTACCGAATGCTGATCATAAACCAGATCCATCAATAAAATATAAAATTCTTGTTGAGCTTACGGAAAATGGTTCAAAACCAGATTCACTAAATGAATACATTGAGGCCTTAGCCACATTAGTTAATCTTCATGCAGCCGAAGGTGTGCCAAAAGAAAATATTCAAATGGTGGTAGTGTTGCGTAAAATGGCCACATATGCTGTTTTTGATAATGAACTTTACAAAGAAAAATTTAAATGCGATAATCCCAACCTGCAGATATTAAAAGAGCTAATGGATGCCGGTGTTGAGTTTTTTGTATGCGGCCAAACAATGCAAAAAAGGAATATTGATATTAAAAAATTAGTTGCAGGAATTAAGGTGGCAAGTTCCGGACTTACTGCGTTAACTACCTACCAGCTTAAAGGATATGCCCTGATCAAATTTTAAAGTCTTTTCATCAAGAAATTTAAACCAGTCGTGTAGCTTTGGTTTAAATTTCATTTGCAAGGCTGAAGTTTGCAAAAACTAAGTTTTATGAAACTCATCGCTACACTTTTGTCACTTACATTATTAGTTTCCTGGGCCAATTCAAAAGAAACAAATTATACAGCAAGCACTCCTGCGGCTCCATTAGTAAGAAAATTCCTCGGTATTTCGCTAGCAGACTCTATTGACTTTATCCGTTGGAAACTTTCTATTACTGAAAACAAGTATTCTTTGGAATGTATTTATGGGATTGGGAAACCAAATACAAACGGATTCTATGACGGTGGAAAAAAAATTGCTTTTTCAGGGGAAATAAAAAAAGAAAAAAACAATTATTTACTCATAAACAATAATAAAACACTGAAACTTGCCGAATTGAACAATAACCTGCTTCATATACTTAACAATGACAATACTCTCCTGATAGGTGGTGGAGGATGGAGTTATGTGCTGAATAATATGACTCCGTCCCTGACAAACAAAGTGAATATGATCGCAAAACAAACAAGTTATAGAGACTCGGTGGCATTCCAGGGAAGAACACCTTGCGGAGATTTTTCAATCAATCACCCAGGCAATGGTTGTATTAAAATGAAGTGGTATATCGTTCTTTACGCAAATGCTGTTAAGAATGAACCAACAACCTATCTTTTGAACCGGAGTCATATGTTCCCATTGGAATATCCGGGGAAGAAAGGAACTTGGAAGATCATTGAAGGAAAAGATGGCAGGATCATTTATGAATTGACCCCTGATAAAGAAACTATCCACACTTATCTTTTAAAACTTGATGACGGTGTTTTGATCTTTACAGATGCAAATGGAAACCTACTAGTAGGGGATCATGACTTTAGCTATACTTTGAACAGAAGTTTCTAGTCACCTTGTTGGAGTCATATCAATTCAATTTATGGGCATACTCATTTAAAATTTTTATCCTTGTACAGAATTTTGGAGTGAAAAAGAAAAATAAGTGTGAGGCTAATGCTATATAAACTGCCGATAACGTTTTAAAGAAATAATAATTAAAGAGTGAGCTTAATAATTTTCTTCCATGGATCTTGAGTGAATATCTTTTTCTGTAACCATTTCTCCTTCAAGACAAATGCAAAACTCATTTTTGTTTTGAAGTTCCTGGCGGAATTCTTCTTCCATTTGTGCAAAGTCTTTAAAGAATGCGATGCTTTCAGCTAACCATTCTTTTTTCTCTTTATATGAATTCTTCAGATAATCATGAATCGAGATCATGTTTTCTGTGACGTTGCTGAGTTTCAATGGCAAAAGCAGTTTATTCATGATGATAGATTTATGAGGATTATGAAACATTTATGCCAAAATCGTTCCTGTTAATTAAAAGGCCAAAAGATGGGTATTAAATAATTTTGAACGTTTATATTAATGTTAAAAATGTGGATAAGATGTCGGCCATTAAACCGAAAAATGACAAACAAAAAAAGAGTTGATTTTTTTCCCCATAGGTATTTCACGAAATACTATCTGTGTCTCAACATGAATTGGGTTGGCAGTAAAAATCCATCTTGTTATTCTTTTTGCAAGCCTAGTTTTTTCATTTCAGCTTCTTCATCTACATGTGATATTAATAAAATGATCTTGGGTTCGCTCCCTGTTTCCTCGATTATATAGCTTTTATCAAATTCTATTAATCTGTTGCCCGTTTTGTCAAAAGTTATACCCCAACGTACTACCACCATGCTATAATCATTGCAAATAGGCATTACTCTTTTAGAAATTATTCTTGCTGAAGTGCGGCCGACACTTTTGTAAAACTTATTTGTTTGCGCAGCTATCTTCTCACAATCTTTCTTATTTTGCGTTATTGAACCTTTTGGCCCGGCAGTAATAAAGCTATCGGCACAATACCCTGATATCTTTTTCAGATCAAGTTTGTCGAAAGCAGTTTCATATTCTTTGAATAAAATATCCAGTTGATCACGACTCATACTCTACCATTTAAAAAAACGTGTCAAAAACAAAGCCATGATTATGTGTTATGCCTGTGATCAAAAGGCATGCATTTTGAGAATTGCTTTATTAAAAATATAATATGCCAATCGTAAAAATTATCGAAGTGGTCGGCTCTTCTGAAAAAAACTTTGATGACGCAGTTATACATTGTGTTGATAAAGTATCAAAAACTATTCACGACATTGACTCTGTTTTATCAAAGAATTTAAAGTTCATGTGAAAAATAGAAAGCCCGTTTCTTATGAAATTATTTGCAATGTATCTTTTCGGCTTGCGGCTGTGAACAGATAATAAATTAATTTCTGAATTCCTGGCTTATCATGAGGCCATAAAATCCACCATCTAGTATTCCAATGGCCACACGCCCAAAAGAGGGATTAAGAATATTTGCCCTATGTCCTGGAGAGTTCATCAGGTTTACATGTGCTATTTCTACTGTTTGAGCTAGCGCAAGATTTTCTCCGGCAGTTTCAAAATGAATATTTGCCGCTCTCATTCTATCGAAAGGATCTTTTCCATCAAGATCATCGTGTGCAAAATATCCTTTTGCAAACATATCTTGTGAGTGAGCCCTTGCAATCTGCAGCATCTCAGGATCAGCCACTAATGGTTTTAATCCACGTTTTTGTCTTTCTGCATTTATCATTTGCAACATTTCCGTCTCATAATTTGGTTTTGGAACTGCATTATCGATCTTAAAAGTAAGATTGATCTTTTCGGCCGAGCCAGGCTGAACTGTAAGACTATTGATCGTCTGCCGAATGGCTTCATCAAATACAGGAGCTAGTTTCCTGTTAGCCCATTCTGATTGCATTGCCAATTGAACGCCTAATTGGCTATTGCGAGCTTTTTCGGTTATTCTATCCCGTATCGGCAATGCCAGAATGATCGCAGAAAATATCACTGCATATAAATAACCCATTATAGCTCCAGGAATAATTCCCAAAAATCTATTGACTACACTATGATGAGCTTCTATTGGAGCAGCCCGTGCTATATATCCTGCAAGAATACTCAAGATTGTACCTGCAACAATAGCCGTCAATATAAAAGCAATTGCCAATAGCCAGGGGCCAGCATTAAATAATTTATCAATAAAGCTGGCAACATATGGATAAAATAAATAGGCCATAACAAAACTTCCAGCCCAAACTAATAAACTAAGCATACTGGAAATAAAACCACGATACCAGCCTGCAATAACTGCCAGAAGTACGATCAAGATCAAAATTAAATCAATCCAATTCATAAATAATGTTACACATGAATTGAACAAAAAGTTCGCCGAAATTTTTATCCACTTAGCAATTTTGAAATTTCAAAAAGATAAGCCAATAAGATAATGTAGAAAAAAATGCTGCTTTTAAATGATTTTCAGAATTTGTCTCCTGAGATTTTGAATTTTTGTCTACCATTAATGGTGGTACACAATTTGGCACTAACAAAACGTACTTGATAAATAAAATCTTAACCATCTAAATAAATATTATGAAAAATTCCCTCTATGTTTTATTGTTTGCAATGATCTCGATTTCTTTGACAAGTTGCCAATTAGTAGGTGATATTTTCAAGGCGGGAGTTTGGGTAGGAATATTGGCGGTAGCAGCAGTTATAGGATTGATCATTTTTTTAATCAGCAAACTCTCAGGAAAAAAGTAAATTCGGTTATTGAGGCAAAAGGCTATAACCAATTTCACAAATGAAGTATGATATCATCATCATTGGTGCTGGGGCTGCCGGGTTATTGGCAATGAGAGATCTTGCAAAAACAGGTTATCATGTTTGTATGTTGGAAGCCTTCGGAATTGCGGGTGGAAGGATCTCTGGCATTAAAGAAGATTTTGAAAATTATGTGGAAACTGGAGCAGAATTTATCCATGGCAAATTACCTTTTACTTTTCAACTACTAAAAGAAGCCGGTTTATCTTATGAAGCTGTGGAAGGAAAGATGATCGGTGTTCAACAAGGACAGTGGCAAAGTGAAGATCATTATGCTCATTGGGATGAATTCATGCAGCAACTCAGAAAACTAAAAACAGATATCACGATCCTTCAATTTTTGGAAGAAAATTTTTCCAGCCCGGAATATATTCATCTTCGACAAGCTGTCCAGCGGTTTTCAGAAGGCTTTGACCTCGCTGATATTTCCAAAGCTTCGATCCTTTCTGTAAAAAAAGAATGGGAGGATATAGATAAAAAACAATACAGGATCAAAGGCGGCTATATCCAACTCATAGATCACCTGGTTAATTCTTGCCGACAATTAAATACTGAATTCTATTTTGATACCTGTGTAAATAAAATTGATCATGAAGAAGGGAATGTGACTGTACATACCGCTGACAACAAAAAATTCCATGCAAATAAATTGATCATTACCGTCTCAGCAGGCGTATTGCAATCTGGCACTATTCAATTTAAACCCGCATTAACTGATCATGCAATTGCAATACAAGGTTTGGGATTTGGAACAGTAATAAAATTTCTGTTGGAATTCAAAACAAGTTTTTGGAAAGAGTTTGATGATGAAACCGGCTTTTTATTAACCGATGAGGAGATACCAACATGGTGGACTCAGTTACCTGCAGAAAGTAATTTACTCACCGGCTGGCTTGGCGGGCCTAACGCAACAAAAAAAATATTTGAGCCAGACTCCTCATTATTACAAACTGCGTTACTATCGTTATCATCGATCTTTCGCATTGCACCTGCAATGCTACAAGAAGAACTTACGAATTATAAGATCATCAATTGGCTAAACCAACCCTATACAAAAGGCGGCTACAGCTATAGTACACTACATTCTGAAAAGGCAAAAGGAATATTAGCCTCCCCTGTCAATAATACGATTTACTTTGCAGGTGAAGCAATAAGCAGGAGTGAGTCGCAAGGGACAGTTGAAAGTGCTTTGCAAAGCGGTCATGATACAGCTAAAATGCTGATCGGGCATTATCAATCAGAAAAAAAGGTGTAAGCGTTATTCATCTTCAGGATCACGAATACTATAAGAATTATTTTCTTCATCCTCCTCCCCTATTTTTTCGTCAGCATCATCATTTTCACTTCCCGGTACATCAAGATCTTTTCCGCTCATATCCGATGACTCATTTAGCTTTTCCCCATCATCATCTGTACTATCAAGAGCCGCAGTATTCAGTTGTTCATCATCCAAGGTCGCCATAGACTCGACACTACGCTGTAAAAGATCCCTTTCTGTTTTGGTAACATTAGAGTTTTTGTCAACCAAAATGTCTTCATCTGTATCTAACAGTTCATTTGCTTCCTCATCAGCTGATGAAATTGTTGTGTCAGCCATTTCACCCGGCGGCAACGGCCTTACGTGCTCCTGCCCGGGAATATCTTTCACTTCCGGCAGATCGAGATTAGCTTCATCAGGCTTTAAAAGCTCTTTATCTCTTTTTGATTCGGGTAGATCGCTTTTTGATTGGTCATTCCTTTTTTGAATTGTTTTCATAAAAAATAGTTTGAAGTGATAGGATGATATATTCTATCAAGCAAAATCATGCCCGGATAATAAACTGAGAGTTCTAAAAAATGAAACGCCAGGAATGTGGAATTTTTTTCCTATAAATTATAAGGACTGATATTTTAATTATCAGCAGTAAAAGTATAACACCAGGCCTCTCCCTCTAAAACAGCCTCACCATCCTCTCGTGCAATTTTTATTTTTAATTGCGTAACCGGTTTGGTTTCATGTTTACTTATCACCTCCGCTTCCGCAGTAATAGTATCTCCAATAAAAACCGGGGCCGTGAATTTCCAGTTCTGGCTTAGAAAAACTGTACCAGGGCCTGGCATATCCATCGCAACTAAAGCATGAAGAAGCCCGGTAGTTAATCCTCCTTGTACAACAAGTCTTTTAAATTTTGTTTTCGCCACGAATGACTCATCAAAATGAAGGGGATTATAATCGCCGCTCAATGCAGCAAATGTTTTTACATGATCTGCAGTTAATGTGATACTTCGGGTTGCTTTTTGTCCTATAGAAATTTGCATAGTATTTATTGTTAGCAGCTAAATTACTCAATTTTGTTGCTTATTATCTCCTTCAATTTCTTCAATGGTTACTTTCTCTTTTTTTATCCCCTGTCTTAAAAGATAAAATAAACTCATGTAAATATTCGCTATCCATACTATTGAAAAACCGGCAATGATATAACCCCGCCAGTCAGCAAATAATAAATAATACCTGGTAATTATCAGTATAACTATAGTAACATAATGACTAAAACAATATTCGCAAGTAAGCATGTAGAAAAGCTTCCTAAAAAGGAACAGCTTATTTCTCCTGCTATTCAATTCACAAAACTTACGTGGTTCCTTAAATATTTCCTCATGTGTAACCGTCCATGAAATGCAAGCAACAGGAATAGCGACCACAAAAAGATAAATAAGCTGCAGATTTAAAGACATGATAAATGACTTTAATGAACAAACTTTATTGTTCAAAAGGCAAACCAAAACCAAGCCAGCATTTTGATTTTATCACTCAAATAAAAAACCCGGAGTTTCCGGGTTTTTTATTTGATATCCTACATACTAATTGTAAAAGACTGCATTTTATTTTAAATCTGTATAAACAACTCCCTGTGCATTCATCAGCGTTATTTCTGAAACACCATTTTTAATAAGAGTTACATGATACACTTCTTCGTTTCCGTTTGACACTCTTCGGGTAATGCTATATAAATTGTTTCCATAAGTATTGATCGCATTGGTGATCACTACATCTGGTACATAAGTGTTAAGTACAGGTAAAGAAGCTTTGAAGCTTTCACCCCTCATCATGTACCATGGTTGCGTATTATAATATACACGAACGATCCTGTTATTATCGCTTTTGTAGGTTGCATACCACCAATCGCTTGTCATCGGCATCCATGTTACTGTAGTTGCTGTAGGATAACTTGCCTCGAAGTTTGTTTTAATAGTAACTGGCACTTGTGAACTATTAAACTCTGTGTTAGTCGCTTTATACGTTGTCACCACCTCCTGTGCGTTTATCGTATAAGCAGCTGCCAGGATAATTGCTGCGCAAAATATTTTTTTCATAGATAATAAAATTTAAAAAAAGTTAAACAATTGATTTTATCTATGAGAGTAAAAAACAACAATAGTGCCGATGATTTTTGTAAATTCTTACTTACACTAAATGTGCAATTTACATTTACAAAGTATCCTCTTGTTAGTTCCGTGGTGCAAACATTGAGAAGAGCACCCACCAACTAATTTGAGTTACGTTACTGGTTGGGCAAAAAATTCCCATCATGCAATTCGTTACTTTATTTATAAAAGTTTTGCGATAAAGAATTCGAAACAACTTTATACTCGTTGTCTTTTAACACGAGCTGGTATGAATTTTCAATCGCTTTAATGTTAGGATTCGACAGGTGTTTTTCATTATAGGGAGAAAGTATATCACATTCTTTTACCACATTTGAACCATTTTGTTCTCTCTTAAAGACCCTGTAATTAAAATGCCATGGATTAAATTCACCTCCGTTACCGTTTTCAGTGTACGAATCATTAAATCCCTCGAATATTAATTCGCTCATATGCTCACGATGAGCATTCAGATTTTGAGTTATTTCAATATAATGATCCATAGGAGGATCGCCATGAACGATACCACTATCCCAAACAATTTCCCCGTTCAGAAATATTACCAATCTGTTGTCAACATGTTTTACATTGATCCAGTATTCTTGTTTCATTTTTAGCAAAATTGATTTGAAAAATAAATGACGTGGCAAGATAAAAATGGCGAATCCATGGCCACCTGATAAAGGTTAACTCATCACCTGATAATAATTAATCTGCTAGCTGAAATTAATTTATTGCTTGTTTGCTGATGGTAAGATCATCATCATATACACATATAGCCCGAGATTATCAGATAGAATTTCATCGGCGCCAATCGTTGCATTATTTAATATCCGTGATCCGCTGGGGTTAAGACACCCTAATACTACCCGGTTTGTTTTAAAATTAATTGCCCCTGTTTTTTCCGGAACGATCATATAAGGAGACTCAGAATTCTTTCCATAAAATTTAAAACTATTACCATTAAGTCTAACCAGGCTATTAAGACTCATACCTGAATAAATACCGTCTTTTGAGTTCCAGACATTCTCGCTGATGATCCCATCATAATTTGAGATAGTGCCGGCATTCATGTT
>Ga0105242_10005208_pt1 | contig 10038 bp, 7 predicted proteins | sample KBSM24metaG_FD_81521 | JGI IMG/M metagenome (GOLD analysis project Ga0105242, IMG submission 81521) | Miscanthus rhizosphere microbial communities from Kellogg Biological Station, Michigan, USA - KBS M2-4 metaG | ecosystem: Host-associated > Plants > Roots > Rhizosphere > Soil | place: Michigan... | reverse complement strand
GCAGCGCGCATGCGGTCGCCGACGCGACGCCATGCTGTCCCGCGCCCGTCTCGGCGACGATGCGCCGTTTTCCCATGCGGGCGGCCAGCAGTGCCTGGCCAATCGCGTTGTTGATCTTATGGGCGCCCGTGTGCGTCAGGTCCTCGCGCTTGAGGAAGATGCGCGCGCCGCCGGCTTCGGCGGCGAGGCGCCGGGCCTCGAAGACCGGCGTTGGGCGGCCCACGTAATGCTTGAGCAGCCGGCTCAGTTCGCCTTGAAAGCCAGCGTCGTCGCGGGCAGCGAGATACGCGCGCTCGAGCTCTTCAATCGGCTCGACCAGCGTTTCGGGAACATAGCGTCCGCCGAACTCGCCGAAGTAACCGCGCGCGTCAGGATCGCGTCGTGATGTGACCAGTGTCATGAACAGCCTCGAACAGCGCACGCAGGCGCTGGTGATCTTTGATGCCGGGTGACCGTTCCACGCCCGACGACACGTCGATGCCAAAGGGCCGGACGCGTGCGACCGCGTCCGCGACGTTCTCGGGTTTCAACCCGCCAGCCAGGACGATCTCTCGCTCAGACGCAAGTTCCGCCGCGGCGGTCCAGTCGATGGTGCGTCCCGTTCCGCCGCGAGCGAGCGGATCGTGCACGTCGAGCAGGAGCCTCACGCGCGCCGGCCAGAGCCGCACATCGGCCTTCCCGATCGAGACGGCCTTCATCACCGGACGAGCAACCGCGTTCGCAAACTGGGGACTTTCGTCACCGTGAAGCTGCACCACACCAAGGCGGACCAGGCTCGCCACGCCGTTCACGTAGTCGAGCGGCTGGTTGACGAACACGCCGACCGGCGTCACGAACGGCGGCAGCGCCGCCGCGATAACGCGCGCACGATGCGGATCGATGAAGCGCGGGCTCGCCGGCCAGAAAATGAACCCGATCGCGCCGGCGCCGGCAGCCACGGCCGCTTCCGCATCCTCGAGGCGCGTGATGCCGCAGATCTTCACGAACATAAAAACCAGACAAGGACACAAAGGGGAACAGCGGACACGAAGGTGGGCACAGTCATCGCATCCCCTTTGTATCCTTTGTCACCATTGTGTCCCTTGTTGTGGCGGACGCTGTGGCGAGAAGGTTTTTGAGCTCCGAGCCGGGGTCGGCCGCCGCCATGAAGCGCTCGCCAATGAGGAACGCGGAGTAGCCGAGCGCCTTCAGTCGCTGCAGATCGTCTGCTGTCTTCAGCCCGCTCTCGCTGACGGCGAGGACCCCGGCGGGCATCCGGCCGATGAGCGTCTCCGACGCGTGGACGTCGACCTGCAGCGTCCGGAGATTCCGATTGTTGACGCCGATGATGCGCGCTCCGGCGTCGATTGCGATCGCCAGCTCCGTCGCGTCGTGCACCTCCACCAGGACGTCGAGGCCGTGCCGCCTCGCGTGATCGTGCAGCACCTTGAGCTCGGCCGGGCGAAGCGCGGCTACGATCAACAGCACAGCGTCCGCGCCCGCGGCCTTCGCCTCGAGCAGCTGGTACTCGGAGATGACGAAGTCCTTTCGCAACACCGGCACGTCGACGGCAGCGCTCACGGCTTGCAAATGCTCGAGCGAGCCGTCGAAGAACGTCGGTTCGGTGAGCACCGAAATCGCGGCGGCGCCGGCGTCCGCATAGCCCGTGGCTATCGCCACGGGGTCGTAGTGTTCGCGCAGGACACCGCGGGAGGGCGATCGACGCTTGCACTCGGCGATCACGTTGTAGCCGCCGTGATCGGAAAGCGCGGCTTGAAACCGGCCTTCACGGGACGGCCTCGACGCCGCCCGCTGCGCCAGCGCCGTCATCGGCTCCCCGGCCTGGCGCACGTCGACGATCCGTCGCGTGGCGGCGACGATGGTTGCGAGCAGGTCCGCGGTTCCTGCTGATTCGGTCACGCGCTGGCACCGACGCCGAATTCCTCGGCGGTTGAGATCGACACGAGCCGCTCCAGCGTGTGCTTCGCGTCGCCGCGATCGATCGCCCGCGAGGCTTTCAGAATCCCTTCGTCGACCGACGCCGCCGCTCCCGCGATGAACAACGCGGCCCCGGCGTTCAGCAGGACAACGTCCCGCGCGGGCCCGCGCTGCCCGTCGAGAATCGCCTCGATGGTTCGAGCGTTTTCGTGCGCGTCGCCTCCAAGCAGCGAGCCGGCTGGTGCTTTCGGGAGTCCGACGTCGGCTGGATGCAGGTAGAACGTGTTCACTGCACCGTCGCGGCACTCCGAGATCTTCGTGTAACCCGTCGTCGTGAGCTCGTCGATGCCGTCCGCCCCGTGGACGACCCAGGCTCGCTTCGTCCCGAGGAGCATCAAAGCACGCGCCATCAACTCGGTGAATTCCGGCCGCGGGACGCCAACCAGCTGGCGCGAGGCGCCCGCGGGATTCGTCAGCGGGCCGAGCAGGTTGAACGCCGTGCGCACGCCCAGCTCGCGGCGCACCGGGCCGGCATGACGCATCGAAGGATGAAACGTCGGCGCGAAGAAGAAGCCGATGCCGGCCTCCGCGAGACACCGTTCGACCACCACCGGCGACGCCGTGATGCGGATGCCGAGCGCCTCGTACACGTCCGCACCACCGGCTTTGCTCGAGGCCGATCGGTTGCCGTGTTTGGCCACGCGCACGCCGGCCGCGGCAACGACGAGCGCCGCGCACGACGAGATGTTGAACGTGTTCGCGCGATCGCCTCCCGTGCCGCAGGTATCGAACACATCCTCGTGCCGCCTGGACACTTGAACGGCGTGCGCCCGCATCGCTCGCGCGAGCCCGACGATTTCAGCCGGCCGTTCGCCTTTCATCGCCAGGCCGACGAGGAGCGCGGAGATGTTGGCCGGCGTCGCGCGCCCCTCCATCACCTCGGACATCGCGGCCGCAGCCTCGTCCGACGTCAGATCCTCGTGCCGGGTCAGTTTTTCGATCAGCTCTTGAAACATGGTGAATCCGCTACGGATGGACGCAACCGATTCGGCCGTCCAGGAAATTTCGCAGAATGTGTTTGCCCTCTCCGGTCAGGATCGACTCAGGGTGAAACTGAACCCCTTGTATCGGCCACGAACGGTGACGCAATCCCATGATCTGCGAGTCCTCCCGCGTCCGTGCGGTGATCTCGAGCGCTGGTGGCAGACCGTCCTCTGCGACAACGAGCGAGTGATAGCGCGACGCGACGAATGGTCCGGGGATGCCGCTGAACAGCCCCTGGCCGTCGTGTTCGATGGTCGACGTCTTGCCGTGCATGGGCACGCCGGCACGCACGACCTCGCCGCCGAACACCGCGCCTATGGCCTGGTGCCCCAGGCAGACGCCAAGAATCGGCGTCGTCTCGCCCAGGCGGCGAATCACGTCCATGGTGACGCCGGCCTGTTCGGGACGCCCCGGACCCGGAGAAATGACGATGCGATCGGCGTTCGCCTTGACGACATCCTCGACCGTCACGACGTCGTTGCGCATGACGCGCACGTCCGCGCCGAGCTCGCCCAGGTACTGAACGAGGTTATAGGTGAACGAGTCGTAGTTATCGATGACTAAAACCATAATTCTGTCAATTGCAGGATTGCAGGAAGTTGGGATTGCAATTCTGCAATGTCAAAGTCCCGCCTGCGCGAGATCGAGGGCTCTCAGCAGCGCCTTGGCCTTGTCCCGGGTCTCGTCGTATTCCGCTGTCGGATTCGAATCCATCACGATCCCGGCACCGGCCTGCACGAACGCCTTGCCCTTCGACATGATGACCGTTCGGATGGCGATGCAGAAGTCGAGGTTCCCGGCAAAATCGATGTAGCCGACCGCTCCGGCATACAACCCGCGCCCTGAAGGCTCGAGCTCCTTGATGATCTGCATCGCGCGGACTTTCGGCGCACCCGAAACGGTGCCGGCCGGGAAGCACGACACGAGCGCGTCGAGGCGATCGCGATCGTCGGCGAGCTTGCCTTCTACGATCGACGTCAGGTGCATGACGTGCGAGAACCGTTCGAGGCCCATGAACTGCGGCACCCGCACCGATCCGTACTCGCAGACGCGGCCGACGTCATTGCGCCCGAGATCGACGAGCATGACATGCTCCGCCCGCTCTTTCTCGTTGCGCTTGAGCTCCTCGGCCAGACGCATGTCTTCTTCGTCGTTGCGGCCTCGCGGACGCGTCCCCGCGATCGGATGCGTCTCGACGCGCGAACCTTCGACGCGCACCAGCATCTCGGGAGACGACCCGACGACCGAGACGCCGCCCATGCGGATGAAATACATGTAGGGTGACGGGTTCACGTGACGGAGGGCGCGATACACCGTGAACGGCTCGGCCGCCACTTCCGCCTCGAAGCGCTGCGAGAGCACTACCTGGTAGATGTCGCCCGCCGCGATGTGCTCTTTAGCGGCGCGCACCTGCTCTTCGAACCGTTCACGCGTATGGTTCGACGTGAACGACAACGCCTCGGCTGCCTCGGCGCGTTTGTGCGAGAGGTTGCGCTCGAGCTCACGCTCGAGAAACTGGATTTTTGCGCACGCAAACTGGTAGAGCGATTCGAGATCTTCGTCCGGCGTGATGCGGGCATTGGCGATGATGAGGATCCGGTGCTGCACGTGGTCGAAGGCGAGCACCGTGTCGAACAGCATGAAACCGGCGCCGTCTGCCCCGTCGGGCGACGAGCCCAGATCACCCAGCGTCGGCTCGAACCAGGAGGCTGCGCCGTAGCCCAGGAAACCGACCGCACCGCCCGTGAAGCGCGGCAGCTCGGGGACAAAGGGCGATCGGAAGTCCGCCATGAGCCGCCGCAGCGTTTCGACGCACGAGTGCTCACTCTCCTTCGTGACCCCGCCGCGATCGACAGTCGTTTTGCCGTCCTTCGCGCGCAGGATCAGGAAGGGATCCTTCCCGAGAAACGAATAACGGCCGACATGTTCCCCGCCCTCGACACTCTCCAGCAGGAACGCGTAGTCGGCATGTTCGGCGATTTTCAGAAACGCCGACACCGGCGTCAGGAGATCGGCCACGATCTCCTTGCACACCGGCACGAACGTTCCGCGCCTGGCTAACTCCTTGAACTGCTCAAACGATGTAATCTTCATCGCGATCAAACTCCGCCAACCGCTTCAGCGCGGCTTCCCTCATCACGCCAGCCTGTGCCCTGATTCCGGTCCACCAGTGAAACTGTTCCCGCGCCTGGGCGACGAGCATTTCGAGCCCGCCGATGGTCTGGCACCCTCGAGCCGTGGCGTCGCGAAGCAGACGCGTCACGGTCGGGTTGTAGACCAGGTCGTACACGTACCGGCCCGTCAACCGGTCTGCCGGAACCGGCGTCTCGTCGACACGCGGATACATGCCGACCGGCGTGCAGTTGACCAGCAGGTCCCAGCTGTCCGCTTCGGGAGGCCACGGACCGATCTGAACGGCCGTCCACAGGGCCGTCTCCTCCGCCTGCTGCCGGTTGCGCGCGTGGACCGTGACTTCGCACCCGTTGGAAACGAGCGCCACCGTCACCGCACGCGCGGCACCGCCTGCACCCAGCACTGACGCGCGAAGGCCGCTCAGCGAGACCCGCTCCCGCAGCGGCTCGAGGAACCCGTTGACGTCGGTGTTGCTGCCGATCCAGCGTCCCTGGTCGACGCGAATGGTGTTGATGGCACCGATGCGGCTGGCCAGCGAATACACCTCGTCGACCTGATCGAACAGCGACACCTTGAGCGGAATCGTGACGCTCGCGCCGTTGATCGGCAGCGCGCGGCCAAACGTCGCGAAATCCACGGCGCCCACGGCCGGCAGCGGCAGGTAGACGGCGTCCACGTGCGCCGCTCGGAATGCCGCGTTGTGCATGGCCGGCGACACCGAATGCGACACCGATCCGCCCGCCACGCCATAGACTTCGGTTTTATCGGTGACCGCGCGGAAGTGGTAGTCCTCCAACATCGACTGCGCGCTCAACTGCCCGATCTCCTTCAGTGCGCCCGCGTACGTCCAGATCGATCCGAAGCGACCGGCCAGCACGCGAGTCGAGACACCGTACGGTCCCATCCCGATGATCGCCAGGTTGTTCGGTCCGCCAGGTTTGGTTCCGAGCGCCAGCAGCGGCACAGCGTCGCTGAGGCTGGTCAGCCGCGCGGCAATCTTGACGACCTCGGCGCCGGTGGAAAGCATGGCCGCCACACGCGCATCGAGGTCGATGGGCACGCCATGATAGTCGTGGGCCGAGAGTACGATGCGCCGGCCGCCGGTGCTCGCGATGAGATCGTCGAAGCGCGCGCGCCATTCCAGGTCCACATACTCGGCGCCCCGCGACAACGCATCGGCCAGAATTTGCTTGCGCTCGTTTTCGGATCCGCGGAACTCGCCGCCCTCCCAGGCGGGACGGCACGTGACGATCGCGGGACGCGTCCGTCCGGCGAGCGCGCCCTCGACGCTCGGATCGCTGACCGTATCGAGCCGCAGCTCGATGAGGTCGGCGTCCGGCACGGCGTCGCGCCGTTGACGGAGTTCGGCCGTCGTGGCGCCGGTCACCGTAACGCAAAGCAAAGGTCTGGACATAAAAAAAGCCTCTTCAGCTTTCGGCTGAAGAGGCTTGGAATCCGTGTCGCGCTGTGGCGGTGTGGCGCCTAGGCGGATGCCTCTTCAGTCGGGCTCCAATACCACCGCCACGCCCACGAGCACACGGGTGCCGCAGGTTGGAAAGTATCGGCCGCAAGGCTGAAGGACGTCGGCATCTGAAGTTCCAGACCATAGCAAATCTGCGCAACGACTGTCAACGCAATCGGCCATTCTCCTTGACCAGCAAGCACTTCTCCCGTAGATTGGAATCAACCCATGAACGTTCGCCGGCTTGCGATCAGCCTGCTCGTCGCTCTCGGTGGTGTGCGGAGCCTTAACTCAAGAACGACCACCCAGATGGACGTCAAGGACGTCCGGCCAGGCATGGTCGGCATCGGCCACACGGTCTTCGACGGCACGCACGTCGAGGAATTCAAAGCGAATATCCTCGGCGTCCTCGAGAACGTCATCGGACCTCGCCGCAACCTGATTCTCGCCAGGCTCGAGGGCGGTCCGCTCGCCAACACCGGCGTGATCGCGGGGATGAGCGGCAGCCCCGTGTACGTCGACGGCAAGCTCATTGGCGCGGTCTCGTATGCGCTAGGCAGCTTCTCCAAAGAGCCGATCGCCGGCATCACCCCCATCGCCGAGATGACCGATTCCACCGCGCAGGGCAGCATTCGCCCGGCGGGTGCGCGCGTCAAAGTCGAATTCCCGCTCACGCGCGAAGGTCTGTCCTCGGCGTTTCGAAAGGCGCTCAGCTGGAACCGTCCGTTTGCCGAACGGCCCAATGACAGCGAGCTGTCGGGCTTGACCTCGGTGGCCGGGCTGGGCGGCAGTCAGCTCGGCACGCTGCTCCGACCGATCGCGACGCCGCTCGTGATGTCGGGCTTCGAGCCCGATCTCGCCGACATGTTCGGCACGGCCTTCCGGGATCAGGGATTCATTCCAACCGGCGGCAGCGTCGCTGGCATGCACCTCGGCGAGAAACCGTACGAGGGTCCGCTCAAGCCGGGCGACGCCGTCGGCGTGATGCTCGTCGGCGGCGATCTGATGCTCGGCGGCACGGGAACCGTGACGCACATCGACGGCGACCGGGTCTACGCGTTCGGGCACCCGATGTACAACCTGGGACCGACCGAGTTCCCGATGACCCGGGCGTACGTCTACACGATCCTGCCCAGCCTGTTCTCATCGATGAAACTGTCGACGACTGGTGAGGTGATCGGCACGGTGCTGCAGGATCGCGCCACAGCGATCGCCGGCCGCCTTGGCAAGGGACCGCGGATGATTCCGATCAGCGTCGCGCTCGAATCGACGCGCGTCCCGAAACAGACCTTTCACTTCACCGTCGCGAACGATCCGTTGTTCGGGCCGCTCATGACGTACGCGAGCATCCTGAACACGCTCGGTTCCTACGAACGTCAATTCGGCGCGGCGACGTTCAGCGTCAAGGGATCGGTCAAAGTTCAAAAACACGACGCGATCGCATTCGACAACCTGTTTGCCGGCGACCAATCCGCCGTCGGCGCAGCCGCCTACATCGTCGGGCCGATGTCGGCGCTGATGGGCAACGATTACGAGAAGATCGACATCGACGGCCTCGACGTCACGTTCGGCACGACGGAGGAGCCGAAGACGGCCACCCTCGAGCGGGTGTGGCTGGACGATCCGCGGCCGCGCGCCGGCCGGACTGTTCCGCTGAAGGTCATGTTCAGGACCTATCGCGGCGACGAAGTGGTGCGCACGCTGCCGATCGAGATTCCGCACAACGCCAACGGATCGCTGTCGCTCCTGGTCTCGGACGGCGGCCGCCTTGGCATGAACGAGCAGCGCGAAGCGCGCGCTCCTCAGCCGCGCAGCGTCGACCAGATCATCAAGGCGTTGAACAAAGGGCGGCGCAACAACTCGCTCTACATCAAGCTCCTCGGCTCCGACGCCGGCGCCGTCGTCAACGGTGAGCTGCTGTCGGCGCTCCCGCCGTCGGTGCTCAGCGTGCTCGAAGGCGATCGCAACGGTGGCAACTTCAACCCGCTCCACAACGCCACGCTGGGCGAGTGGGAGCTGCCGACCGAGCACGCCGTGACCGGATCCCGGACACTCACGATCACCGTCTCTCCAAATTGATGCCTAAGCGTTTTCGTTTTCTGCTGACGACGGCCTTCGTCGCCGCTGCGCTGGTTTCCGTCCACGGGTCGACGCCGAAATTCTTTCAGGCCGCCACGCAAAGCGAGTTCCTGAAAGGCGACGTCGAAAATCTTTCCATCGACAGCCACGGTCAGTTGACGCTCGGTCCCGTCACCGAACTGGTCTACGAAACGTCGGCGCCGTTCCTCTGGTCGATGGTCGCGGCGCCGGACGGCACCCTGTTCGTCGGCACGGGCAACGAGGGCAAGGTGTTCCGCGTGGATCCGCAGGGCAAAGGATCGCTGTTCTTCGACAGCACGGAACTCGAGGTGCACGCGCTGGCCCTCGCGCCGAACGGCGGGCTGTACGTCGCCACATCACCCGACGGCAAGATCTACAAGGTCGACCGGAGCGGCTCGTCCACGACATTTTTCAACAGCGACGACAAATACATCTGGGCGCTCGCCGTCGACGGCAAGGGCAACGTGTTCGCGGGCACGGGCGACAAGGGCACGATCCACAAGATCGCGCCGGACGGCAAGGCGACCGTGTTCTACAAGACGAACACGACGCACGTGACGGCGCTCGCCTTCGACAAGAACGGCAACCTGCTCGTCGGCACCGGAACGCCTGGCAAAGTGCTGCGGCTCGATCCGGACGGCAAGCCGTTCATGCTGCTCGACTCGCCCTTCCAGGAAATTCGCGCGCTCAGGTTCGACGACAAGGGCGTGCTGTATGTCGCCGCCGTGAGCGGACGTGCCGGCTCGGGATCCGCACCGGTGATCACGGACACGGCCGGCGATCGGCCGACCCCCGAGGTCACACGAACGCCAATCGCGACGGTGTCGGCCGAGATCACATCGATGGCGATCGTCGACACCGGATCCGGATCGTCGGCGTCCCCTCGCGAGGATCGTCGATCGCCGAAGGGCGCCGTGTACCGCATCTCCGCCGATGGCGTCTGGGATCAGCTCTGGGAGTCGCGTGAAGACTCCCCGTACGACCTGACCTTCGATCGCTCCGGCGCACTCATCATCGGCACCGGCGGAAAGGGCAAGATGTTCCGGCTCGAGGGCGATCCTCTTCGGCCGACACTGCTCGCCCGCGCCGCCGCGCAGCAGGTCACCGCGTTTTACAAAGATCCGTCGGGCCGGCTGTATTACGCGACGGCCAATCCCGGCAAGCTGTTCCGCGTCTCTCCCGATCGCGCGCCGCGCGGCACGTACGAATCCGACGTGCGCGACGCGCAGATGATCTCCACGTGGGGCGCCATGAGCTGGCGCGGCACGGCGACCAACGGCAACAAGATCGAGCTGTTCACGCGCGCAGGCAACACGGAAACGCCAGACGAAACCTGGAGCTCCTGGTCGGCGGCCTACACTAATCCGACCGGCTCGCCGATC
>Ga0105242_10005207_pt1 | contig 10038 bp, 9 predicted proteins | sample KBSM24metaG_FD_81521 | JGI IMG/M metagenome (GOLD analysis project Ga0105242, IMG submission 81521) | Miscanthus rhizosphere microbial communities from Kellogg Biological Station, Michigan, USA - KBS M2-4 metaG | ecosystem: Host-associated > Plants > Roots > Rhizosphere > Soil | place: Michigan... | reverse complement strand
CCGGCGGGCGAGGCCGGCGGGACCTCGATCCACTTCACGTCGTCCTTCTTCACGTGAAAGGCCGGCACCGCGGTTTTCTCCCACGAGACGGTGCCGAACGGCGCGTACGGCGTTCCGGGATCGAGATAGAGCGGCGGCCGGCCCTCGATCGGCAGCACGGCCACCTCCGCGCTGACCTGGTCCGCGTCCGGAAGCTCGCGCGAGAAAATCGAGGTCGTGCGCGGCGCGACGCGAACGACGTCGGCCTCGAATCCGGCGGCGCGGGCCAGGGCGACGAAGACGCGGTTGACCTCGTCGCGGAAGCCGGCATTGCGGCGCAGCACCTCGTCGACGCCGCGGCTCTCCTCGATGTCCTGCTTGCGCAGCTCCTGATCGCTCTTCTCGACTTCGAAACTGAAGTTGCGCATCGACTGCGCGTGCGCGTAGATCCTCTTCAGCGTCTCCATCGGACCGCTCGATCCTTCCGAGAGCTTCTGAGCCAGCGGACGCGCCATCTCCGCGTTCGCGATGAAGCCTTCGATCTTTTTCCGTTGCCGGGCCGTCTCGGATTTCCAGAACTGCTCCGGCTCGGACGAGCCGCGGGTGTAATAGAACCTGACGTGCGCCGTGATCACTTCTTCGGGCGGCGAAAACGCCTCGCGCGGCAGCGGCGCCATCTGCTCGACGTCGAGCTCATAGGTCTCGCCCTTCTTCACGATCTTCTCCGGCGGCACGCCGACGCGGACGAAGAAGTGCGAAAACTCGTTCGAGTATGTGGGGGTGTACGGCCTGAGCGTCAGCTTCGCATGCACGATGGGGATGTCGCGCTGCAGCGTCCAGAGCGTGTTGAAAAGCGTCCGGTCCGACCAGCGGCGCGTGTAGCGATACTCGAGGATGCTGCCCGGCTGCACGTCCGCGAAGCCGAACGCCTTCGCGCGCCAGAGACGGCCGCCGCCCTTGATCACGACTTTGTCGTACACCTTGCCGTCGAACGGCACGATCATCCCGTCGGCACGGATCGTCCGCGCCGAGAGGTCGTAGATGCGCGCGTAGGCCGGATAACCGGGCGCGTAGAGGATCTCGACGTCGCCGTATTTCTTGCCCTCTTCGCTGAAGACCTTGATCCGCACGTACTCGGTGGACGTGGCGTTCTTGTCGTCGTCGACGCGAACCCAGTCGAGGATGGCCGCGGGCGCGCCGGGCGCCGAGGGAACGCTCTTCATCGCCAGCTCGTTCGGCGTCGCCGGGCGGAAGTCCTGCGATTTCGAGAAGCCGCCGGCGAACGCCGAAGCCGCGGCGAACAGAGAAACGGCGAGTGCGAAAGGGAACAGAGGACCGCGTGACATGGGACGTTTCCTTAGAGTGCCACGATCACGCCGGAGATCCAACCTTCCAGATCGCACCCGAGGCGCCTTGCTCCAGCACGTGCTTGCGCAGGGCGTGGTTCATCACGATGGAATCGAGGAGCAGGAGCTCGTCGTCGGCGGCCGGATCGGCAAGAGTGATGTCGAGGGAGCGCGCGACCTGCTCGACGGTGCGGTCGTGCAGCGAGGCGATCATGCCGGAGACCGGCTTCGCGGGATTCACTTCGTGTGCGGCGGCAAGAGCGTGCCCGCGAAGGACGAACGTCGTGCATTTCTGCGCGGCCAGCCATTCGATGGCGGCGGCCAGCGTGATGAGGTGCCAGTTGCGGTGGCGGCGGTACAACTTCGCGATCGCCCGATTGCGCTCCCCCGCGGGCTTGTAGACGTTCGGCTGCGTTTCCCACAGCAGGGCCACGCTCCGCGCGCTGTCGTACGTGCCCGAAGTCTCGCCGGCCGAGCCGGGAAGCGTGTGCTGCTGCCCTTCCGCTTTGCCGAGAGCGATTGCGTCGTCGAGATCGCGCGCGACGACGTCGAAGGAGATCGTTTCCGCGCGTCCGCCGTAGTGCGCGTTGCGCCCGAGCATGAGAATGCCGTCCGGCAGCGGCTGATCTTCTCCCACCGCGCGCCGCGCCGATTCGCCAAGCTCCCCCAGCGGGACCGCCGCCCCCGACGCGCGCCCCTCCGCCTCGCGCGGATGCCACAGACTCGCCGTCGGCAGCTTCGCGAGCCACCGCGGATGATTGCGCCGCAGATATCGCTCGACGACGACTTCCCGAATCGCCAGCGTGTCTTCCGGCCGCAGCTCCGAAACCAACGGGACTCCTTCCGCGATGTCGCCAAACACTTCGAGCACGCCGGAGCCCAGCGAGACGTACAAGTCGTAAAGCGCGGCCTTCGTGTCCGCTCGGACGCTGTAGGCGGTTAGGACGGATTCGATGTGGTCGGGAAAGGGCATATCAGTGCTGAGTCCTGAGTGCTGAGTCCTGAGTGGAGCCGGGCCTCTTGCGACTGTCCTCAGGACTCAGGACTCAGCACTCAGCACTCCTAGGCCGCATTTCGCAGTCGCGCCTCGTCCAACAGGCGCTGTACATCCGCCACCGCCCCAATATCCTGCAACCCCGTCCGGATGTCTTTTCCGTGGGGGATGCCTTTCGAGAACCAGCCGATGACGGTGCGGGCTTTGTGGAGCTTCCACTTCTCGATCTGCGGGGCGGCGTCGATCTTCGACAAATAGCGCTGCATCGCGTCGATGCGGCGGTCGATCTCGTTCTCGATATTGCGCTCGCCGCCGGCGTAGGCGTGGATGTCGCGGAAGATGAACGGGTTGTGGAGCGCGGCGCGGCCGATCATCACGCCGTCGACGCCGGTGGTCTCGAACATGCGGATGGCGTCGGCGGGCGTCTTCACGTCGCCGTTGCCCCACACCGGGATCTTGAGCGCGGCTTTCACGCTGGCGATGTACGCCCAGTCGCTCGCGCCGGTGTAGGCCTCGCTGCGCGTGCGGCCGTGAATCGCGATCGCGGCGACGCCGATCTCCTCGAAGCGCTTGAGCAGCGGAATCACGTCGTCGCTCTCCCACCCCTTGCGCACTTTCACCGTCACCGGGATCTTCACCGCGGCCTTGATCTTCTCGACCACGCGCGCGGCCTTGTCGAAGTCCTTGAGCAGCGCCGAGCCCGCGCCGCTGTTGACGATCTTCCGCACCGGGCAGCCCATGTTGATGTCGACGATGTCGACGCCCTCCGCCTCGACGATCGCCGCGGCGTCATCCATCCGCTCCGGATCGCCGCCGTAGATCTGAATCGCGACCGGGCGCTCGCTCTCGTTGAAGGCGAGCATCTGGTGGCTGCGGTCGTTCTTCCGGGTGAGCCCTTCCGCGGAAACGAACTCGGACACGACCAGTCCCACGCCGCCCAGCTCTTTGATCAGCGACCGGTAATACGTGTCGGTGACCTCGGCCATCGGCGCGAGCGCGAGCGGCGATTCGATGGGAACCCCGCCGATCATGAACGAACGCTTCAGAAAGTCCATCAGACTGGAGTTTAACGTTGACGGAGGGCGTTACAATCCCCGCCATGCGCAGACTCATCCTTGCCGCTACTCTCGTTCTCGCCGCCACTACATCCGCCGGCGCCGCTACTCTGGCCGGCGTCACCCTCGAAGACAAGATCGCCGTCGACAATCATCAGCTCCTCCTCAACGGCATCGGCCTTCGCAAGAAGTTGTTCATCAAGGTCTACGTCGGCGGTCTGTATCTGCCGGCCAAGCAGGCCAGCGGCGCGACGGTCCTCGCGACCGACGGCGCGCGCCGCATGGTCATGCACTTCCTCTTCAGCGTCTCGAAGAGCCAGATGGCCGAGGCGTGGGAAGAAGGACTCGCGGACAACACGCCGAACGCATCGCCGGAAGTGAAGACCGCGTTCAAGACGCTGCAGTCGTGGATGGAGGACGTGCCGAAAGGCAATCGCATCGTCCTCACGTACCTGCCCGGCACCGGCACGACCGTCGAGGTGAACGGCAAGAACAAAGGCACCCTCGGCGGCAAGGCCACCGCGGACGCGATCCTCAACACCTGGATCGGCCCGAAGCCCGGCCCCGGCGAAGACTTCAAGAAAGCCGTGCTGGGACAGAAGTAACAGCGAAGCCGAAGGCAGTGTCATCCTGACACCCGAGCGAAGCGAGGGGGAAGGATCTTCCCCCGTGGCGCCGCGGAAGATCCTTCGCCGTCTTCGCGACTCAGGATGACAGACCCCTCATCTGTGGAGCGGCCGGCTCTCAGCCCGCCACTTTTCGACAGGCTGAGAGCCTGTCGCTCCACGGGAGATGGTCCTTCGCCGTCTTCGCGGCTCAGGATGACAGCGGCGCGCAGACGAAAAACAGTTTCACCGTTTCGGCGTCGACGTTTCCGAGCTCGTGATACGGATCGAAGTCGATGACGTCGAGCGGCGCGAGGTGCGCGTCGGCGAGCGCGGAGACGATCTCGCGCTCGCTGTACGCGCGCTGCCGGTGCTGCTCGCGAATCGCGACGCGCTCTCCTCCGATCGTCGCCCATCCCGTCACGAAGGCTTGCCCGATCCTCTCGCGCCTACGATAGGTCGTCGTCATCTCCAGCTTGTAATCGGGCCCGCCGGCGAGGAACGGATCGGCCACGCCCCATACCGCGGGATAGATGTCGGGATGGTTCATGTCGAAGAGCAGTAGCGAGTCGTGATCCATCACCGTGCGCATCGCTTTGAACGCGGCGACGAGATCGCTGCGGTCGAGCAGGTGATTGAGACTGTCGTAGAGACACGTGATCCGCGCGAACTTCCGGCGCAGCGGCAGCGCGCGCATGTCGGCGGCGATGAGACGGGCAGTATGTTTGCGAGCGAGCCGCAACATCGGTACGGATGCGTCGATGCCGGCCGAGCGCCAGCCGCGGGCGCGAAAGTATTCGAGCGCGAGTCCCGTGCCGCAGGCGACGTCGAGATGCGTGCGCTTCGCGGTCGGATATTTTTCGAGCGTCGCGTCCAGCAGCACTTTCGCGGCGTTGAAGAAACGCCGGCCGAGCGCCTGGTCGTAGGCGTACGCGAACGCGCCGTACGCCTCGCTCATTCGCGCCCCGGACGAGGGGCTCATTCAGATATCCAGCGGTAGAAGCCCTCGCCCGTCTTTCGTCCGAGCTTCCCCTGCGCGACGAGATCGCGGAGCAGCTGCGGCGGCTCGAAGCGCGGGCCGAGGGTCGAGGCGAGGTACTCGGCGATCCCGAGACGCACGTCGAGTCCGACCAGATCGGTCAGGCGCAACGGTCCCATCGGATGGTTGTAGCCGAGCTCCATGGCCCGGTCGATGTCTTCGGCGCTGGCGACACCTTCCTCCAGCATGCGGATGGCCTCGAGTCCGATCGCCACGCCCAGGCGCGAGGTCGCGAAGCCGGGACTGTCGCGTACGACGATCGGCGTCTTCCCCATCTGTTCGGCGACGGCGCGGATCTGTTCGACGGTGTCGTCCGACGTCCGCTCGCCGCGCACGATCTCGATCAGTTTCATCACATGCGGCGGATTGAAGAAATGCATCCCGACGAAGCGGTCCCGCCGCTCGACGGTGCCGGCGAGCTTCGAGATCGAGATCGACGACGTGTTCGACGAGAGGATCGTCTCGGGACCGCAGAAGAGATCCGCCTGCGCGAAGAGATCTTTCTTCAGTTCGAAGCTCTCCGGCACCGCTTCGACGATCAGGTCGGCGCCGCTCACGGCCGGCTCGAGGTCGGGCACCAGTTGCACGCTTCATCGCTTCCACCGCGGCGGACTCGGTGACCTTCCCCTTCTCCACGCCTTTTCGCAGCGTCGACTCGATGGAGGCCTTGGCCGCGTCGAGCGCGCCGAGGTCGACGTCATAGATGACGGTGTCGAATCCGGAGAGCGCGGCGAGATAGGCGATGCCGCGTCCCATCGTGCCGGTGCCGAGGATGGAGAGATTGCGAATCATGGCCCGGGAGTGTATCAACAGGTTCCATGAAGCGACTGAGCCTGTTGCTCCTCCTCACCGCCATCGCCGCCGAGGGGTTCGGCGCCACCTGCCCCGCCAACAACATTCCCGTCGTGACGCTGCCGCCGCATCAGGTCGCGGGGTTCAGTTGGGGCAATGTGATTCGTCCGATGAACGATGCCTGCGTCAGCTCCATCGCCGTCGAGCCGGCGAACGATGCGGCCTGGTACGTCGGTGGAGTGAGCGGGCTTTACATGACGAAGAACAAGGGGCAGACCTGGACGAAGCCTTTGAGCGGCCAAGTCAACGTTCTCCGGCTGGTCATGGCCGGGCCGACGCAACTCGTCTACGCCGCCATCGGCAAGAAGCTGCTCCTGTCACGCGATCACGGAGCCAACTGGAACGTGATCAAGACCTTCGCGCAGCCGGTGGCGTCGGTGCTGGTTGCGAACAGCACGCTGTACGTCGGCCTCGGGTGGAGCAATCACGTCGATCCGAGCGGCGTGTTCACCTCGAACCTCGGCGGCGGCCTGATGACCTTCCATCCGTTCGGCGCCGGGCAGACGGGGCTCATCGTCTGGACGCTCTCACGGAACCCGACCAACGGCATGCTCTACGCCGGCACCGAGATCTTCGATCATCCCGACCCGTATCATCCGCCGTTCTTCCGATCCACAAACAACGCCGCGACGTGGACGAATGTCGCCGGTACGCTGAAGTGGCACGCCATCGACTCCGCGGTGAGGCCGGCCGACGGATATGTGTACGCGCTGCTGGAGGACCCCGGCATTTACAGCTCGGCGAACCAGGGCAACTCCTGGATTCCGCCCAACCCCACCTCCCCCAGCCTCGGCCTCTCACTGCTGATGGATCCCAAAACGCCGACGCGCCTCTATGCCGGACGCCAGCACGCGGGAACGCAGACCGGAGGTCTCTTTCTCTCGACGAACTCCGGCAACACGGTGCAGTTGATCGGATTGAAGGGCGCCGCCGTCAGCGACATCGCGCTGAACGGAGCGGGAACGCAGATCTACGCGGCCGCGTACGCGTCGGGCATCTATACGTCGGCGGTGCCGTAGGCGGGTCGGCAGGGCCGCTGCCGGCTGCCGGCAGGAGTTAGCCCGCAATTTCCGCGTTAGCTTTAAGCCATTCTTCGACAAGCACAACAAAGTTGTTGAATGTCAGATCCTGCTCCGTTAACCGCAACCTTTCGCAGGCTTCCGGCAATTGCTCGCGAAACAACCTGTATCGCGCGGCAATGACTGCGCCCCCAGGAATCCGGACTGTTTTCGGAGTAGCGTTGCTGAGCCAGTTGCGGACGACTTTGATGGCCTCATCAGGTTTACCGCCATGAGCGTGAATGTCTTGACCGGCGATGTCGGATATGTATTGCTGGTACCTGTAACGCTCAACATCAAGAACGAGACAGCTCTTGTTGCGTTGCTCGGCTCGACCGAACCGCTTCGCGCCTAAAAACATCCCGAGCTCCAAGGGCATATTGAACCGCGGCAAGCCACTTGAGGAATCGAGCTCAGTTCGAGAGATGTCATGAATTCCGAATTTGCAGGATGCGATGATCTTAGCGATCTTCTCGATCCTTACCTGACTCGCGTCATCAACTTCGAGCGCGGATCGAGCGATGTAGCCGCAGTCGTGAACTGCGAAAACGAGGGCATCGAACATGGGGCGAAACGCCGCGTCGAGTGGGCAGTTGATGAAGACGCTGTATTCGTACTGAGCCGAAGCCGCCATCTATTGCTTGCGCGACGTCGTTTTCGGCTCTCGACAAGCGTCATCGCGCGTCACGAACTTGCCGCTGTCCGAATCGCGCCTGACAGACTTCACGGCAGAAGACACTTCGCTACGCTTGAGGGTAGCGGCACGGTTTCCGGTGCGTATCGGACGAAGTTTGGGAGTCATCAGTCGAAGTCTATCTGAAGTCTAGAACCTTGTCTGTTCCCCAGCTATGCCTACTTTCGTTCACCCCGTGCGGCATTCTCACTTCTTCTTCATCGCCGCCCGGATCGCGTCCGCGTTTTCCGTGCACTCGGACCATTCCGCGAGTTGCAGGGCGGTGGCGCCGCCGGCTGACTTGACGTCCGTGCGCGTGCCTGCTTTGAGGAGGGCCTTGACGGCGTCGGTGGTGTCGCATTTGTCGGCGATGCGCATCAGGGCGGTGGTGTTCACGCCGTCGACGGCGTTCACGTCCGCGCCGGCTTCAATGAGGTACATCACGACCTCGGGATGATTGAACATCGCGGCGCTGACGATGGCCGGTGAGCCGTCGTCGGATTTCGAATCGACTGAATACCCGGCCTGCACGAAGAGCTTCATCGCGTCGAGATCGCCGGTCACGCCGGTCATGACCATGAAGTCCTTGTTCGGCGACGGATAGCCTTTCTCGCGCAGCTTGCGGATCGCGGCGCGCTGCTCGTCGTTCTTCGGCTGCGGCACGTTTTCGGCGGCGACGGGCGCATCATCCGGATCACCGCCGATGTCCCACTGCTCGCTGAGGATCTTCCACTTCCCGTTCTCGAGCGCGAACTGGATGCGGCCGGTGGATTCGTTTTCGGCGACGTCGGCGCGGACGATCAGCGTCGCGTCTTCGTTGTCGACGATCTCCTTGTACGGCCGGAGATTCTCCTTCGGCGAGATGACGCTGATCGCCGACAGCGCCTCATCCTCGGTCATCGCCTCGAGCTGTTCGAGCTTGCCCGCGGAAACGTACTTTTTCGCCGCGTCGAGATCACTGGCGTCGATCGCCGCTACGTACTTTGTGTAGATCCTGAAGAGCGGACCGTCGGCGGCGAGAGCGGGGACCGCAAGAAGCAGAGCGCAGAGGGCAGAGCGCAGAGGGCAGAAGAAAAACCTTCTGCGCTCGGCCCTCTGCGCACTGCCCTCTGACATTACACCGCCTTCATGGCCAGCGAGAGGATCTCGCGGTGCGTGAAGTAGTTCACGGCCGGATCGTCGAGGTGGAAGGTGTAGGTGAAGCGCTCGTCGTTGTCGGCGATGAACGTGAACCAGTAGTACCGGCTCTCCGTACCCTCGCTGAACTCCTTGATGGTCGACGAATGACCGTCGTCCTCTTCGACTTTCAGCACGCGATAGAGGCGGTGCGCGCTGATCGGGAGATCGTCGGGCGGATAGTGGATGAACTGGATCGCGTAGATGCTCTTCGGATCGATCTCGCGCTGCGGGTAGTCCTGCATCGCATCGGCGGCCACGCCGGTGAACCACGACTCTTCTTCCTTGAAGAGCACGAGGTTCGCGGAGTTCTCGGTCATCGGCAGCGCGCCGCGGTCGAGATGGATGTGCTGCTCGGGATCGGTCGCGTCGCGGAGCTGGGTAAGGAGATCGATGAGGTACTGAATGCCCTCGCGCGTTCCGGTCAGAGCGACTTCGTCGTCCTCGTCGGAAATCCAGAGATCGAGCCACGCTTCCTTGGGCAGCTTGACGCGGCCTTCGAGCACCTCGCGGGTGATCGGGGCGAAGCCGAGGCGCTTGGCGGCGGCGAGAAGGAACTCGTTGCAGTGCGGATCTTCGATCAGCTGCTGCCGCGCGTAGTCGATGGCCGCCTCATACGCACCCTTCCGCCCGAAATCATGGCTCAGGTCGAAGGGCCCGATGATTTGATCGAGAAGCTGCGCGTAGCGTTCCGCCGGTTTGGACATAGCGATGTGAGAACCATGGGCAATCTACCATATGTTCCCGGTGCCCCCGCCCGGCCGGTTGCTCGGTTCCTCGGTTGCTCGGTTGCATGGAGGGGTTCTCTGGCTTGGGCCTCCCGAGGAACCGAGGAACCGAGGAACCGCGCAACCGCGCAACCGCGCAACCCCTACCCCGCCGTCCGATCCCGCGCTTTCCAATCCTTCTCGATGTCGGCCAGGAAGCTGTTCAGGTCATCGGCGTGCTCTTCTTCCACGGCGAGGATCGACTCGAGGATGCGGCGGGTGGTGATGTCGTCGTCGCCGACGTAGCGGATCATCTCCGTGTACGAGTCGATGGCCACGCGCTCGGCGACGAGATCTTCCTTGATCATGTCGACGAGCGTCGTGCCCTCGACATATTCGGAGTGCGAGCGTGACAACAGCCCCTCGGGGCTGAAGTTCGGCGAGCCGCCGAGCTGCACGATGCGGCCGGCCAGCTGGTCGGCGTGCCCTTGCTCTTCGTTCGCGTGCGTCAGGAACTCCGCGGCGATCGGGTCGGCGTGAATCCCCTGGGCCAT